>Ga0315294_10000312_pt1 | contig 52314 bp, 32 predicted proteins | sample YL17G13_40_MG_FD_203626 | JGI IMG/M metagenome (GOLD analysis project Ga0315294, IMG submission 203626) | Sediment microbial communities from Yellowstone Lake, YNP, Wyoming, USA - YL17G13_40 | ecosystem: Environmental > Aquatic > Freshwater > Lake > Sediment | place: USA: Wyoming | collected... | reverse complement strand
TGCGCGCGGGCGCGGCCGAGCGCGAGGCCGCGATGCTGGGGGGGGATGGGCTGCTGCGGGTGAGTGAGGGGCGGGGAGGGTGGGGATTCGGGGGCCGCGCCGCGGCCGCGCGCCGCCGCCGGCGCCACCTCACCCCCTCGTTCCCTCAGCACCTCGTCGTGCGCTCCCTGGGCTCCGCCTCGCACGCCTTCATGCACCGCGCGGTGACGACGCGCATCGAGGGCGGGGACGCGCTCGCGGCGGCGGCCCTGTCGCGCGCGCCGCGCGTCCCGCTTTTGACCGTCTCAAACCACGAGACCGCCCTGGACGACCCCCTCGTCGTCTCGGCGCTGCTCCCGGCGCACGCCTTCGCCACCCCGTCCTCGCTGCGGTGGACGCTGTGCGCGACGGACCGCTGCTTCAAGAACGCGCTCATGTCGGCCTTTTTCCGAGCGGGCAAAGTGCTCCCCGTCGACCGCGGCGCCGGCCTGGCCCAGCCCGGCATGGCGGCCGCGGAAGGGCGGCTGGCGGCGGGGGAGTGGGTGCACATCTTCCCGGAAGGCACGCGCTCGCGTGACGGCGCGCTCCGCCCCGCGCGCAAGGGCGTCGGCCGGCTCGCCGTCGCGGCGGCGCGGGCGACGGGGGAGGACCCGGTGCTGCTCCCGTTTGCGCACTCGGGGTTGAACGGGGCGTTGAGAGGCGGCACCGTCGGCGTCGCGGTCGGCGACCCGGTCCCCGTCCGCGCGCTCATGGACGCCCACGCCGCCGCCGGCTCGCCCGGCGGCGATGACGCGCTCTACATGGCGGTCACGGCCGCGGTCGGGCGCGCGCTCGCGGGGTGCAAGGCGCGCGCCGACGCGCTGGCCGGCGTCGCGGCCGCGCGCGCCCCCCCGCTCGCCCGTTTCGCCACCGACGCCGACTCGCTCATCCCCGCCCGGGACGAGCTCGACCCCCTGCTGGCGGACGAGGTGGCGCGGCTGGCGCCCCGGTGGGCGTGCGCCGCTCCGGCGCTCGCGGGCGCGGCGCTGCGCGCGCGCGCGCCGCCGCGCGGGGCGGCCGCGTCGGCGCTCAAGGCTGGCCTGGACCCGGTGTCGTCCGCGTTGCGCGGCGACGCTCCCGGCGGCGGCGCCTTGGACGCGCTGTCAGAGTGGGCGCGCGGCCGCCGCGCCGCGGCGGCGACCGCGCTCGCGCCGCCCCGCCTCGCGCTCGCGCTCGCGTGAGAGAGAGAGAGAGAGAGCGTCGCATTGCTTTCGTTGCCCCTGATTTGTGTTGCGCCGCCGTTGCAAGCGCGCCGGCGCCCGCGTCAATGCTCTCCGAGCCGGAAAAGAAAAGAGCGCCAACCCCTCCCTCTTTACCCCCCGCTCCCTGGCGCCACCAGCGTGACCCTCGACGGCCGCGCCCCGTCAAAGTCGGCCACCATGTAGTCGAACGCCCACGCCTTTGCCCCCGCGCGCCGCAGCTCGGCCGTCACGCGCGCCGCGCCGCGCGGGCCGCGCGCCCAAAACTGGACGGTGACGTGCTCCACGCCCGCGTCGTCGACCCGGGTCGAGTGGGGAATGCGCTGGCGGGCCGCGCGGCCGCGCGCCTCTTGGCCATACCCGGTGATCGGGTCGCCGAGGCGGACGCTCACTCGCGGGTCGGACCGCGCGCGCGCGAGGGCGGCGTCGAACGCCGCGTATTCCACGGGGGTGAACAGCAGCTCGTTGGCGGCCGTGAACAGGACGTAGCCTGGCGGGGGGGAGGGGCGGGCCCCGGGGAGGGTCGGGCGCGCGCCGGGCGGGCCGCGCCGGGCGGGCCGCGCCGCCGACGCGCCTCCACCTCTCCACCCCCTCTCTCCCTCACCCGCCAGGCCGATGCCCGCCAGGATGACGGCCGCGTAGCTCGTCCCTTCGACGACGCCGACGGGTTTGGGGGGGATGACGTCCGTGATGGAGTCCCCTCCTTCCCGCCGCGCCGTCGCCAGCGCGCCCGCCCGGCCCGGGCGAGGGCGGCGCCCGGGCGGCGGCTGGGGTGGCGGGGCGGCGGCCGGCGCGCGCGGCGCGGAGCGCGTGGTCAGGGGCGCGCGCGCGAACGCGGTCCAGGCCGGCGCGAACGGCTGATGAGCGCGGTTTGAAGAGGGGGGAGAGCGTCGGGAAAGGGCGGGCCGCGACCGCGGCCGGCGTCCGCGCGGCCCGGTCGCCGCCCCATGCTCGCCGCCGCCGCCTCCACCTGCTCCACCTCCCGTCCCACACGCGCCACACCTGCGCCAGCGCCAGCGCGCGAGGCTGGGAGCCGACCCCGCCCAGGCACGGCGCGACGGCGGCACGCAGCGCGGGCGCCGCGCGCAGCGCGGCGCGCGCGGCGACCGCGAGGGCCATGGAAAAAGGGAAAAGGGGCGGGCCCCGCCGGGCGGGAATCGGGGGGCTGGAGAGTGGGGGGCGTGCGCCGACGAGGCGCGGTCGCGCTTCACAACCGCGCCGGCCGGCGGCGGCGGCTGCCTTCCCCCTGATTGGGCGCCCCCGATCGAACGCGATGCCGATCGTGTGCGCGGCCGTGGTCGGGCCCCGGGTGAGAGGTGGCGGGGGGCGCGATGGACGCGGGTGGGCGGTTGAAGGGCGCGCAGCCCACTGCCCACACCGACCCCAGAACAACCCGCTCTACCTGGAGACGTGCGCGCCCGGCGCGGTGCCGACGGGGCCGTCCCCGCCCGACGACGAGGCGTTGCGCTACCACCACGCGGTGCACTGTTCCCTGGACGCCGTGGATGAGAGGCGTGCGTGGCGGGGTGGGGGTGGGAGGCGGGCCGGGGGATGGGCGACCGCCCAGCGAGCTTCGCGCCGACTGGCCCCCCTCCTTCCTCCTCCCTCGCTCAGTCGCCGCCCCGCGCCGCGCCGGAGACGACGCCTACCTGGGCGTGATCTACCCTGCGGACGACTTTGTGGTGTATGGGTGCGCGGGGAGAGGAGGCGGGAAGGGCGGAACGGGGTGGTGGCGGGCGACCGCACGCCGCCTCGACCCAAACCATCGCCCCTCCCCCCGTCTCTCCAGCTACGTGACCGCGACCCGGGTCAAGCTCATGCTGGCCGCCGCCGACCCGCAGCCGCGCGAGGAGGCGCTGCGGGCCGCGTTTGCCTCGCTGCGCGCGGCCTATGCGGCCGCCGCGCGCTCCCCCTGGTTCACGCCCGCCGCCCCGCTCGAGTCGAGGGCGTTCCAGGCCGCGGTGCGGGACGCGGTGGCGGGGCTGTAAGGGAGAGAGAGGAGGGTTGAGAGCGAGTCTGCAGCGCGCGCCCCCTCTCTCCGTCACTCTCCCGGCCGCGCCCGCCGCCCGCCCGCCCGCCGCGGCGCCCGCGCGCCCGCCCGCACCCGCCGCGCATCGACCGGTGCCTCGCGTCCCCCCCACCTCCTTCGATGCTCGACCACGTCGCCGCCTTCACCCGGGGCGGCACCGTCCTGTGGGCCTGGTCCGGGGCCGCTCTCCGGGGCGCCCCCCTGGACGCCCTTGTGCGCGAATGCCTGCTGGAAGACCGCGCGGCGTCCGCAGGATTCTCCTACGACCCGCCCGGGGGCGGTGCGCCCTACACGGTCAAGTGGTGCCTACACAATGTGAGTTGGGGGTGGGGTGGGGCCGGTTTCGGTGGCAATTGGGGCGGGCGCGGGCGCGCGTGCGCCATTGGGCGCCGCCGCGACCCGCCCACGCCCCCACCCCTCGATCCGCCCCCAGGGCCTGGGCATTGTGATTGCCGCCGTGTATCAGCGGTCGCTGCGGCTCACCTACGTGGACGGCCTGCTGTCCGTGCTGACCGCAGCTTTTGCTGCGAACGCCGCGGGCGCCCCTCTCACCCCCGGCTCCTACCCTTCATTCGACGCCACGTTCAAGAAAGCGCTGGCGGCGGCTGAAGCCAAGGCGGGGACGGGCGGCGCGCCCGCAGTCGCGGCCGACGCGGCGCGCGCGGCGGCCGCGCCGCCGCCGCAGCAGCAGGCCGAGCCTTCCTCCTCGTCCTCGGACGACGACGACCGTGACCCCTCCAGCGCCCCAGCGTCGTCGACGGGCGGGTCGGCGGTCGACCTGGCGCGGCTGCGCGCGAAAGGCGCCGCCGCCGCCGCGTCCAAAAAGGGCGCCCGCGGCAAGCCCGGCGGCGCCAATCCCCCCAAGCCCAAGGTCACGGGCGACCCGCCCAAAAAAGAGGCGCGCGTGTGGGCGGGGCAGGCGCCGAAAGGCGCGGCGGCGGCCGCGCTCGACTGCTCGGACGCGGCCGGCCCCGCCTCTATCGCCACCGTGGACCTGACCGTCAAGTCGCGCGTCGACGGCGACGAGTCCGAGTCGGAATCGGACGACGACGAGGCGGCGCTCGCGGGCGCGGGCGCCGCCGTGCCGGCCAAGGCCGGCGCGCTTGCGTCCTTTGTGCGCACCCTGGGCGTGTCGCTCGTCGGGTCGTCGTCGCTGACGGCCGAGGATGTGGCGCCGGCGCTCGACGCGCTCAAGAAGAGGCTCGTCGAGCGCAACGTCGCGGAGCCCGTCGCGGCCAAGGTCGTCGACTCGGTCGCCGCCTCGCTCGTGGGCGCGTCCCTGCCGTCCCTCACCCGGGTCGCCACCGCGGTGCGGGCGGCCGTGGAGGCGGCGTTGGTGCGGGTGCTGACGCCGCGGCGGAGTGTCGACGTGCTGCGGGAGGCGCGCGCGGCGGCCGCCGCGGGGCGCCCCTACGTGATCGTGTTTGTCGGCGTCAACGGCGTCGGCAAGTCGACGTCGCTGTCCAAGGTCGGGGAGGGGAAGAGGAGTGGTTGTGGGGTTTGCGCGCGCGGCGACCCCTCCACCTCCCCCCTCCCCCCCCCCCCCTCTGCCCTTCCAGGTCGCCTACTGGCTCCTGCAGAATAACGTCTCCGTCATGCTCGCCGCGTGCGACACGTTCCGGTCGGGCGCGGTAGAGCAACTGGCCACACACGCGGCGCGCCTCGGCGTCCCGCTCTACCAACGCGGCTACGAAAAGGATCCGGCCAAAGTGGCGGCCGAGGCCATTCGCGCCGCGACGCGCGACAACGTGGGCGCCGTGCTCGTCGACACCGCGGGGCGGATGCAGGACAATGAACCCCTCATGCGCGCGCTCGCGTCGCTCGTGTCGTCGAACGACCCGGACCTCGTCCTCTTTGTCGGCGAAGCCCTCGTCGGCAACGACGGCGTCGACCAACTGACCCAGTTCAACGCGCGCCTGCTGGATTTGGCGCCGCCGAGGCCCGCGGGCGGGCGCGACGCCCCGTCCTCCACCCCCGCCACCCGCGACGGCCGCGGCTGCGCGGTCGACGGCGTCCTCCTCACCAAATTCGACACCATCGACGACCGGGTCGGGGCGGCCGTCTCCATGGTCTACGCGTCGGGCGCGCCGATCGTCTTTGTCGGGTGCGGGCAGGGCTACACCGATTTGAAGCGGCTCAACGCGCGCTCCGTCGTGCGGTCGCTGCTCAAGTGAAGCGGAGGGGGCGTGGCGGGGTGGGGTGGGGTGGTTTTTGGGGTGGTTGCGGGGGCGGCGTGAGGGGGGGCGAGGCGTGAGACCGCGCGCGCGCCGACCCTCCTCGCTCTCCACTCTCCCCGCCGGCCGAGAAAAAACGGTCCCGCCCCGCCGCCCCCCCGCCCGCCCGCCGCGCCGCCGCGGCGGGCACCGCGACGGGCGCGCCGCCGCGCGGGCGGGCGCGCGGGCGAGGGGGCGCGGGGTCCGCCCCCCCCCGCCTCCCTGCGCGGCGGCCGCCCGCCGGCCCTCCTTCCCTCCCCGCCCGCCGCCCTGCCCTCCCCGCGCACCCGCCAGGCGCCCGGCGGGCGGGCACGCGGGCAGGGCAGGGCAGCGGCCCCGGGTCAACGGGCATATTGTTTGTGCCTTGGCTCTTGGTCCTTGTGCTACTTCCTTTCTTGTTTCCCTATCCTTGGCTCACGGCCCTCACCTCCGCCGCCGTGCGCGCCTTCGGGGACAGTGGCCGAGCGGTCGAAGGCGCCAGACTTCTGATCTGATGGGCGAGAGCCCGCGGGGGTTCGGTGCGAGAAAGAGGAGGGGTGGGTGGGGGTTGGCGTGGCGGGCGGGAGCGCTCTCAGCGCGCCGCCTCTCACCCTCTCCCCCACCTCAGAATCCCTCCTGTCCCGGCGAGGGCGGCGGTGGCTCCAAAAAAGGGAGAGGGCGGCGAGCGCGCCCCTGCCTCTTCCTCCCTTCCCTCCTCCCTCCTCCCTCCTCCCTCCCGCTTCCCAGGGGACAGTGGCCGAGCGGTCGAAGGCGACAGACTTCTGATCTGTTGGGTGAAAGCCCGCGGGGGTTCGGTGCGTGCGGGGGAGAGGGTCGGCGCGCGGGGTGCTCTCGGCACGGCCTCCCACCCCCTCCCTCCCCTCTCCCAGAATCCCTCCTGTCCCATCAAGAGATTCGGCGTCGTCCGGCATTGGGTTGGGGGTGGCGGGAGGGGGCGCGAGCCGCGGCCGGGGTGTGCGCTGGGCGAAGAGGGGCTCGGCGTTGCTCTCTCCCGCCCCCTCCACACCCTCGCCGACCCCCGCGACCTGTCGGGATGCGCGCTGCACCACCTGCCGCCTGACGCGCGGCCGCCTCCCCCCCACCCTCCCCCCCGATGCCGCTGCCGCCGCCGGCCGCGGCGCGCCTGGCCGCCGACCACGCCGCCCTGCGCCGGGCCGCGGCCGATGCCGCGTTCGACGGCCACGGGGAGGGCGCGGTGGCTGAATGCGCGGGGCACGCGAGCGAGGCAAGAAGATGGGAGAGGCGAGGGGGCGCGTCGAGGGGGTTTGCCTCCCTCCCTCCCTCCGCTTACCCTCCTCCCTTTCTCATATTCAGGACGTCGTGGAGGCCATCGTCGCCCGCGTGGCAGCGGCGCCGACGCCGGCCGCGGCCGACGCCCTGCGGGCGGCGCTGCGGGCGGCGGCGCGCGACGCTGCAGCCACCGCCCTCGTCGCCTGCGTGATCTCTTTGGACCCCGGCCCGCACTCTTTGCAGCGTGTGTTGGCCGCCGGCGGCGGCGCGGCGCACGCGGGCGTGGCGGCCGCGGTGGCGGCCGCGGGCGCGGCAGCGCGCGCGGGCGGCGTGCCGGCCGCCGCCGCGGCGCGCCACGCGGCCTGCCTGGCCGCCGTCCTGCTCGACCCGGACGAGAGAAGTTTGCCCCTGGCCGCGGCCGTGCGCGCGGCGGCCGCGCGCCGGGGCGGGCCTGGCGTTGCGGCCACGCTCGCCGCCGCGCTTGCGGCCGCCCCGCTCGCCACCCCCGCCCAGCGCGCGGCGGCCGTCAGTGCGGCGGTTGATGTTTTGGATGCGTGCGAGGCTGATGGGGGATCGGAGGTGCGTGACGCGGCGCTGGCGGCTATCGTTGCGCTCACCGCCGACCTTCGCGCGCGGCGCGCCCCCGCCGCCCCTTTGGCCGCCGCCCTGCTGGCCGCCGCGTCGGCCGCGTCCCACGACGCCGTCCGCACCGCCATATCTCGCCTGACCGCGCTCGCGGCGGCCGCGCCCGCGGGCGACGGCGCGGCGCTCGCGGCGGCCGCCGCGCGCGCGCTCGCGCGCGGCGTCTCGCTCGCCCGCCCCGCCGCCGCCCTGGCCGAGCTGCCCGCGCTGCAGGCGCTGGCGCACAACCCGAGCGCGCCCGCGCGCGACGCAGCGGCCGCGCTGCTGGCCGCGGTGGCGGGAAGCAAGAAGCAACAAGGAGGGGGGGCGGACGCAGACGCGTCTCTTTCCTTGTCCGACCTGCCCTCGATCGCCGCGGCGGCGGCGCAGCGCCTGTGGGGGGAACCAGAGCACGCTGTTGCATTCGCCCAGCGCGTGAGGCGGCGGCTGAACGCCGCGGCCGCCGCACGCGCGGCGGCCGGCCCGCCGCCCACCGCGCTCACGCCCCTATCCCGCGACTCGGCCGCCCCGCGCCCCCCGCCGGCCGGCCTGTCCGTCATCGCCGCTCTTCTGCGTCACCCGTCGCCCGCAGTGCGCCGCGCCGCGGCGGCCTCGGCGGGCGCCGCGCCGCGCGCCGAGCGCGCGGCCGCGCTGGATTTCCTCCCTCCTCTCGCCGCCGCTGCCGCCCGCGCCTCGCGCCGCGCCTCGCGCCGCCCTGCGTCCGGGCGAGCCACTCTCGAGACTCTGCGCGGCGTGGCGGCGTGTGCGGCGCACCCCGCGGCGGCCGGCCCCGCAGCGCGCGCGCTCGCGCCGCTCGCGTCGCCCGACGCCCCGCCCCGCGTCCGGGCGGCCGCCATCGCGCTCTCCCTGCGCGCATGGAGGGCGCGCCCGTCTGAGTGGGGGCGGGCGAGGGCGCTGGTGCTCGAGGCGGCGGCGGCGGCGGCCGCGGCGGCCGCGCGCGGCTCCCCTCCTCCCCCGCTCCCCCTGCGCGCCGCGGCCGCGGCAGCGGTGCACGCCGTCGCTTCCGCTGACGCCGACCGCGCCCTCGAGCTGCTGCAGGCGGCGGACGCGGCGCTGAGGGACCCGGACCCGCGCGTCGCGGCGCTCGCCGTCGGCGCGGTCGCCGCCCTGGTCGACGCTGGGGCGCTCGACTGGCGGCCAGCGGTCGCCGCCGTGCGGGACGCCTTGAGTGTGCACCACGGGGCGGATCTGGGAAGCGACAGCGGCCGCCTTGCGGCCGCGTGGGCGCGCCTGCTCGGTGCCGGCGCGGGCGCCGCGGCCGCCGCCGCCGCGGCTGCTCTGGACGCCGGCGCCGACGAGGACGGCGCCGATCCCGACCCTGCGCTCGCCGCAGACGGCGAGGCGGTCGCCGCCGCGGTGGAAGGCCTGCGCGCGCTCGCGGCCGCGCCGCGCGCCTCGCCCGCCGCCCGCGCCGCCGCGTGCGACGCACTGGCCACCTACGCGCCGGCTGACCTGGATGCTCTGGGCGTGTCGCCGCCCTCCGGCGACGCAGCGGCGTTCCTGCTGGCCTCCCCACGCTGCGCCGCGGCTGCGCGCCTCACCTCTCTCGCCCTCGCCCACGAGCACGCCACCCGCCGCCGCACAGCGGTGGCCGCGCCGCGGGCGGCGGCCGCCTCGGGCGACCGCGCGTCGGCCGCGCGGCACCGGCTGCGCGTGTCGCTACCAAAGGCGCTGCAGAGCGCCGACGGCGGCGCTCGCTCCTCCCCTGGCGCCGAGCTGCTGCTGTGGGCCGCGCCGACCGCCGGCGGCGCCCGCGCCGCCGTCCGGGACGCGGCGTCGACGGCGGCCGCCGCGGTCGCCGCCGCGCCGTGGCCCCTGCCCTCGCGCGCGCCCGCGCTGCGCGCGGCGTGGGCTGCGCACGCGGCGGTCTGGCTGGACACGCACGCGGCGGCGGTTGCGGAAGGAGGCGGCGACTCGGCGGCGCGTCCTCTTCCGCGCCCCGCCGACGCCGCGCTCGCGCTCGTTGCAGACGGCGCCGGCGCCGAGGGCCCCCCTTTCGCCCTGGCCGCCGTCGCCGCCGCCAGCCGGGGCGTGGGCGCCGGCGCCGACGCCGAGCGCGCGGCGGCGGCGCTGGTCCCGCTGCTGGCAGGGTGCGCGACCGCCGCCGCGCGCGGCGCTGCGGCCGGCCTCGCCTCCGTTGTGCCCGCCCTGCCCGACGCGGCGGCCGAGGCGCGCGACACCGCTTTCACCGCTCTGAAAGCCGCCATTGAGGGAGCGGACGCAGGGTCGGTGCGCGGCGCGGCGGCTGAGGCGGTGGGCGCCGCGGCCGCCGCGCTCGTCGCCGCCGGCCGCGGCGACCCGGGCGCGCTGGCCGGACTGGCGCTCGCCGCGCTGCCGGGCGTCGACGTCCTCGACGCTCTGCCGCCGGGGTGGGGCGTGCCGCCAGCGCCGCCGCCGCTCGCCGACGCGGCAGACACCGCGGCCGCGCTCGCAGCGGCCGACGGCGCGTGGGCGGGCGCGGCGCAAGTCGCGGCCGCCCTGGCCGCGACCGGCGACGGTCGTTTGGCGGCTGCCTTGCTGCCGGCCGCGCTGGAGCGGGCCGAGGGGGGGGCGGCCGCAGCGCTGCCTGCGCTCGCGCTCGCGGCCGGCGGCGCGTCGGCCGCAGCCGATGCCCTGACGGCCGCCATCGGCACCGCGACCGATGGCCTTTCTCTGGGCGCGGCGGGCGCCGCGCTGGGCGAGCTGGCGGCGGCGGCCGACTCTGCGGGCGCCGCGCCGCGCGCCGCGCGCGCCGCCGCGGTCGCGACCCTCACCAACGCCCTCGCCACCGACTCCTGCCGCACACTCCCCAACGCGGCCGCTGCGCGCGCGGGGCTGGCCACCGGGCTCGCGGCGCTGCTGGGCGGCGGCGCGTCGGCGCCCGACCCCGACAGCGCTGCGCTCGCGGCCGCCGAGCGCGTCGCCCTGGCGGATCCTGACCGACGGGCGAGGCGGGCGGCGGCTGGAGCGCTGGCGGCGGCTTGTGTGTCGGCGCGGGAGGGCGACGCGGGGGGTGACGCGGGGGGAAGCGCGGCGGCCGCCGGCTTTGCCGCCGACGGCCCCGCCCTCGCCTTGGCGGCTGCACTGCATTCGGAAGACCCGTCCTCTTCTTCTTCTTCCCTGGCCGCCGCTTTGACTGCGCTCGCGGGCGCCCCCCGGCTGCCGCCGGGCCCCCCACTCGCGCGCGCGCTCCGCCGCGCGGCCGCCACCCACGCCGACGCCGGCGGCGTCGCGGCGGCCGCCGCGCGCTGCGCCCTGGCCGCTGCCGCGGCGGGCGTAGCGGGCGCGGGCGACCTGGTCGAGGCGTGGTCGGCGTCGCCGCCAACGGGTGCGGCGGCGCGCGCGCTGCTCGAGGGCGTCGCCGTCGCGGCGCGCGCCATGGAACCCGGCCGCGCGGTGGCCCTGCTGGACGCGGCGCCGACGCGCGCGATATCGCCGGCGTTGCGCGCGGCGGCGTGGGCGGGCGTGGCGCCCTGTTTGGCGGGCGACGGCGTGCTCGCTGCGGCCGCACGCCGCGCCGCGGCCGCGCTCGCCGCCGCGATGCCGCCGCCGCCGCACACCGCGGCGGGCGATTGCTGGACGGATGGAGAGATAGATGCTTTGACGTCGTCCGGTGGCGAGGCCGCCGCCGCGGTCGCCGCGCTCTCGCTCGCGCCTGCCGCTGCCGACGCCATCCTCTCCTCCGCCTTTGCCTCCTCCCCTGACGCCGCCGCCTGGATCGCGGCCGTGCTGGCTGCGCGCGGTGTCATCGGCGCCGGCAGCGTGCTGGTGCGGCAAGCGCTCGCACGCTGCGCGGCGACCGGCGCGTCGGCCCCCACCGCCGCAGCCGCGCTCGCCGTCGCCCGCCTGCCGCCCGCGGCCGCCGCCCAGGAACTCTTGCTATGTTTGGACGCTGCGCTGGCCGATGGAGGCGCTGGAAAGGATGGCGTGGCCGCCTCCGCCGCAGCGGTCGCGTGCGCGGCCGCGACGCGCGCCCCGACCGCGGCGTCCGCCGCCGACGCCGCCCTCCTGCTCGACGGCGCGCCCGCCACCGCGCTCGCCGCCATGCCTGCGTGCTTGGCGCTGCTGGCGGATGATGGGGTCAGCGGCGGGACGTGGGGGCCGGCGGCCGCGGCGGCGCGCGCGCGGCTGGTCGTCGCCGCGGCGAACACCCCAGGCCTCGCCGCCGCCGCCGCCGCGGCCTCCACCGCCCTGCGCCACCACGGCGGCGGCGACGGGTGGGCGGCCGCTGCCGCGGTCGTCGCGGCGGCGGCACAGTGAAAGCAGAGAGCATGGAATTGCAACGCGCTGCCCCTCCCCCCCCAAAACTCACCTCACTGCCCCCCCCCGCCCACCCGCGCCACGTACGCGCGCGCCGCCGCGCGCACCGCCTCCACCCGCGCCTCATCTCCCACCGCCTTTTCAAAGTCGAGCGCGCGGCGAAACAGAAACTTGGCCTTTTTGGGGGGCAGGTCGGCCGCCGCGCCACGCGCGAGCAGCGCGCGCACGCGCGCCGCGTCGCCCGCCTTGACCTCCTGGTCGATGTAGACCGACCACAGGTCCAGCCGCTTGGGAGCGGCGGCGAGGAGGCGTTCAAAGAGGGCGCGCCCGGCTTCCTGGTTGCCGCCGCGAAACTCCGCGACGGCGGCGCGGGAAAGCAGTTTGGCGTGCTTGCGCGCGGGCGTCGCGACAGCGGCGGCCTTGAGGGACGCGACCGCGCCGGCCGCGTCACCCTGGCGCAGCGCCAGGCCGTGGCGGCACAGCCAGGCCTTGCACGAGTGGCCGTGCTTTTTGGTGAGCGCCGCGGCGGCGCGCGCCGCCGCGCGCGCGTGGCCCGCGGCCTCGAGCACGCTCACCAGGGCCAGGGCGAGCGCTTTGCCGTCCGTCGCGCGGCAGCCCGCCTCGGCGGCGGCCACCGCCGCGGCCGCGGGGTCGGGCGCGCCGTGCAGGGCCTCCAGGTTGAGTTTGGCGACCCACACGTTGAACCGCTCCCCCGCGGCTTCCAGCGGCAGAGCCTCAAGCGCCCGGTCGGCCGCGGCGCGCGCGCGCGCGGGCTCGCCCAACGAGAGGAGGTGGGCGATGTAGCGGATCCAGAGCAACGACGAGTGCGGGTGCGCGGCGACCGCGCGTTCAAACCCACGCTCGTCGGTGGGCGCGCCGCCGGCGGCCAGGGCGGCCTCTGCCGCGTCGGTCGCGGCCGCGGCCGCGGTGGCCGCGGCGCGCGAGGCGCGGCGGGACGAGGCGGGGCGGGCGGCGGGCGGCGGCGACGCGGGGGCGGGGGCCGCGCCGCCGCCCTCCTCCTCCTCCTCCCCGCCCCACCCCGCCGCCAGCCCCGTGGCCAGCCCCCCAAACCCGCCCGCCGCCGGCGCGGGCGACGCCGCGCCGCGCGGCGAGGGCGGCTCGTCGTCCAGGTCGGCGGACGAGGGGGACGGGGACGGGGGCGCGCCGTCGTCGCCGCTGTCGCCGCCGCCGCCGACCACGTCGTCCACGTCCATGGATGAGTCGGAAGCTTCGCCATCATCGTCGTCCTCCGAGCCGCTGTCGCCCGCGCGCCAGCCGTCGTGGGAGCCGACGCCGTCGTCCGACGCGGGCGCGGCCCACCCCGCGGCGCCGCCGTCGCTGCCGGACGAGGCGCCGTCGTCGGCCTCGGCGGCTTCGTCGTCGATGTCGATGTCCGACCCGTCGCCGGCGCCGTCGGCGGCGGCCGCCGCGCCCGCGCGGCGCGCCGGCGCGGGCCGCGCCGCGCCCGCCACCGCCGACGCGCGCAGCGAGAGCGACACCCGCCCCGAGTCGGGGTCGACGCGCAGCACGCGGGCGCGGACGAGGGTGCCGGGGGGAAAGCGGGAGGGGGGGTCGGCAACGAACTCGTCGGCGAGCTCGGACACGTGCGCCAGCCCGGCCCTCGCCCCCGGCGCGCCGTCGATGTCGACAAACACGCCAAACGCTTCCGCGCGGCGCACGCGGCCGGTGATCAAGGCCCCGGGTGCGGGCGCGGCGACGGGGGCGCCCGCGGCGCGCAGGGAGAGCGCGGCGCGGCCGCCCGACGGGGGGAGCACGGTGCCCACGACGAGCGTGCCGGCAGGGAAGGCGGAGGCGGGGTCGGCGACGAAGCCGGGGGCCAGGTCGGAGAGGCGCACACGCGCGTCGAGGCGGCGCGCGAGCGAGACGAACGCGCCGGCGCGGGACACGGACGCCACGTAGCCCGCGACGGTCGTGCCGGGCTCCAGGGTGGTCACGGAGGCGTCGGCCGGGAGCGGCGTCGCGGCCGCGGCGGCTTCGACGGTCGCCGCCGCGCCCGGCGCTTTCGCCGTGCGCAAGCGCGCGGCCGCCGCGCCCGCGACCTCCCCTCCATCCCCCGGCCTCAAGCTCAGCGCCGCATCCCGCCCGCCCCCCGCGGGCGCCAGCACGCGCCCGCGCACGGACGCGCCGGGGGCGATGCCGGCGAGGGCGTTGGGGAGGAAGCGGTCGGCGAGGTCTGTCAGCGCCGCACGCGCGCAGCCGCGCCCGGGGCCGAGGGCCACGCGCACGCCGGCGCCGCCCACGGAGCGCACGATGCCGAGCACGAGGTCGCCCGCGGCGGGCGGGCCGGGAGGGGAGGCCGCCGTCGCCAGGTCGAGCGTCGCCGCCCCGTGGCGCTCGCCGACGCGCGCCACGGTCGCCGCCACGACGCTGCCGACCGGGTGCGCCTTTTTAAAGCCAGCGAGGGACGCCGCGTCGGTGGCAGCGTCGAGGGCGTGCAAGCGCGCGCGGGCGGTGGCCGAGAGCGCGACCCACGCGCCGTCGGGCGCGGCGTCGGCGACGACGCCGCGAACGGCGTCGCCGACTTTCAGGGCGCCCGCGTCGGGGCGCGCGAGCGCGGCGGGCGGCGCGACGCCGCCCGCGGAGTCGGCCGCGGCGAGTGTCGCGGGGCGGGCAGACACGGATGCGACGCCATGCGCGCGCGCGCCAGGGGCAGCGCCATGACCCAGGATGACGACGCGGAGAGCGTCGCCGGGCGCGAGGCCCGCGAGCGGGCGGGTGCCTGCGGCCGCCTCTTCAAAACCTTCCGCTTCTGTCGCGTGCAGGGTGCCGCGCCCGCCGGTGGCCAGGCGCACGTCTGCAAATGCGGGGTGGACGGCGACGACGGTCGCGTCGACCGCGGCGCCGACCGCGGGCCGCGCGGCGGCGGCCTTGGCCGCGCGTGCCGCGCGCAGGGCGGCGCGCGCGGCCGTGTCCCGGGTGGGAGGGGCCCCGTCCTCGTCACCCGCGCCAGGCGCCAGGTGGGCGGGCAGGGACGCGAGCACGCGGCCGCCGGTGTCGGCTGCCGCGCGCGCGGCGACCGTCACGTCCACCTCGTCGCCCGGCGCCAGCGCCCCGGCGGGCGCGGGCGGCGCAAACGCGATGGCGCGGCCGCCGCGCTTGCCGCGGGGGGGGAGGGACAGCACGGTGTGCGTGGCGCGGATCAGTTCGACGGTGGCGGTCGCAGCGTCGCCGACCGCCCACGCCTTGGCGCCGCCGGGGGCGGGGCCGCGCGCCGCCAGGTCGGGCCTCAACGAAACGTCCACAACGCCGTCGATGGGCGCGACGTCCAGCACGCGCGCGGCGAGCTGGCGCGACGCGGGCGGCGCGCCCGCGGCGGCCGCGCCGCCGTCGTGCCGCGGCGCGGGCGCGAGCGCGACCGCGTCCGGGTGGCTTGGCAGGTCCAGGAGCAGTCCGTAGTCTTTGACCTCGGCGGGGGTCACTTGGACGATGTCGCCGGGGGCGGGCCAGGAAGACGAAGGGGAGGGGTCGGCGGCGGCGCCGCCGCCCTCGACCCCCCGCCGCGCCGCGTCGGCGTCGGCCGCGTCCGCAAACATGTCGCCCACCGCCGCCACCGCGGCCGCGCTGCCCACGGCGGCGGGCATCAGGGACAGCGTGGCGCGCCCGGTGGCGGCGTCGACGGCGACTACCGCAGCGGCGGCCGAGTCGCCGACCGCGAGCGCGGCAACCCCGCCCGCGACCGCGGCCGCGGGCGCGCGCCCGGTCGCGCGGCCGATCCAGCGCACGAAGACGGCGGTCGGCGTCACGGACGCGACGTAGCCGGGCAGGACGGCGCCGACGGCAAGAGGCGGGGCGCGCGCGCCGCCGGGGAGCGACGCCGCCGCGCGCACGAGCGACCGCTTGCGCGTCACGGTGGCAGGACGGCTGCCACCGCCGCCGTCCAGGACGAGCAGGGGGCCGACAGTGGCGCCAACCGCGAGCGTGTCGGCCAGGGCGTCGGCCGCGGCGCGCGAGTCGGCGAGGTGGGGGCGGGGGAGGGTCGCGCGGAGCGCGTCGCCGCCCTCGACAGCGATGTCCACGCCGAACGACGCCACCCGGGGCCCGTCGCCATCGCCGTCGCCGTCAACGGTCTCGTACGCGACGGACGCAATGGTGGCGGCCGCGACGACGGCGCCCGCGGCGAGGCGCGGACCGGCCGCCGCGGCCGCCCCACCCCCGTCCCCGTCCCGGGACGTCAGGCTCAGCCGCACGCGCCCCCCGTCCGCGCTCAGCACGCGCGCCTTGACCAGGGTGCCGCGCGGCAGCTCGGCCCCGGCGTCGGCGTCGGCGGCGAGCCCCGCGTCGGCGCGCGCGACGACGCCGACCGCGCCGCCAAACAGGCTCACGAACACGCCGCCGCCGGCCGCGCGGCCAGTCACCACGCCGTGCGTGCGCGCGCCGCGGGCGAGCGCGGCGGGGCCGACGAGGGGGGGGAGCGCCGCGCGCTGGACGCCTTTGCGGAGGGACAGCGTCGCGCGCCCCGACGCCGCGTCGACCGCCCACACGACGCCGCTCGCTTTGGCCCCCACCGGATGCCGGCGCACGGCGGCCGCGCCGGCGCCGGCGGTGATGTGCTCGAGGGGGACGCGCGCGACGACGCCCGGGGAGAGCGCCACGAGGAGGCCGCGCGCCACGTCCGAGGCCTCGACCGTGCCGGACACGGTGGCGCCGGGGACGAGGGCCGTGAGAGCGCCGCCGGACACGTCGGCCGGGCGCAGGGAGAGGGCGGCGAGGCCGTCGAGCGCGCGCGCGCCGAGGACGCGCGCGGGCACCGTTTTGCCCACGGGAAAGAGTTTGCCGAGCTTGGCGACGCGACCGTCGGCCACGTTGGACACGTGGGCGTAGCCGTATGCGTGGGGGGCGTCGTCGTCGGCGGCGTCCGAAGGGCCGAGGTCCAGCAGAATGCCGACGCCCTCGTCCACGCGCGCCACCGTCGCCGCCTCCACCAGCGCCCCGCGCGCCGGCAGTGGCGGCGGTGGCGCGCGCTTGAGGACGTGGGGGAGCAGGGTGGCGCGCACGGCCTTGGCGGCGGGGTCGACAAACGTGATGCGCGCGCGGACGCGCGCGCCGACGGCGTAGGCGGCCGCCAAACCCGCCCTCCCCACGTGCGGCGGCAACGAAAACGCGTCCACGAGGGCGGTGTAGGTCGACCAGAAGGACAGGGCGAGGCCGTCGCCGTCGACGCGCGCGACCGCCGCGTTGACGAGCGTGCCCGGCGCCAGCCCGGCCAGCGACCCGCCGGCCGGCTCGGGCGCCACGGGGCCGGGGCCGGTGGTGGGCGCGGCCCGGAGCGCCACGACGCCCGAGGGGGAGGGCGCCGCGGCGACGACGGCCGCGACTTGGGCGCCGCGCGCGAGGGCGAGCCCACCACTCGGCGCGTCCCCTTTGGCCATGAACGCGGTCACGCCGGGCACGCCGACGTCCATGAAGAAGCCGTGGTCCTCTTCAGAGGCCACCCAGGCGGTTAGCGGCGTCCCCGGCGCAAGGCCGCTTTCGTCGGCGCCGGCCGCCGCGGCTGCCGGCGCCATCGTGAGCGCCACCGCGCGCCCGCCGTCACGGGTCGCGTCCACCGCGCAGCGCACGTACTGGCCGACGGTGTAGATGTCCGAGAGAGCGGGCGACGAGCCCCCGCGCGGCGCCGGCAGCGCCGCGGCGGCATCGCCTGCCGCGGCGCCGCGCAGGCCGACGCCCAGGCTCACCTCCACCTTGGCCCCCGTCACCGCGGTGACGATGCCGAGAAGCTTGGCGCCGGGCGCGAGGTCGGCGGCGCGCAGCGCGGGGACGAAAGTCGGCGGCGGCCGCTTGTTGGAGGCCGCGAAGGCCAGAGTCTCGCCTCCGTCGCCCGCATTGGGCGCCGCGCGTGCGCGCTTGGCGCCCAGCTGGCGCAGGGGGGCGCCGCCGCGCGGGAAGGCGGCGTCCGAGGCGGGCAGCTGCGGCGCGTCGGCGGCGGGGGGCGCGTCCGGGGTGGCGGGTTGAGGAGGGGGGCGCTTGCGATGGCCGGGCGCCATGCCGGGTGGCGCCATAAAGGCGGCGTGAGAGGGGTGTGGCGAATGGGGCGGCGGCGGCGGCGCGCTCGCTAGCCGCGGGCGGGCAACCCCACAAAAACGGCCGCCGACGCTCCCGCCCTTCCTGACCGCGCCGGGGGCGGTCGGTGGCCGCGCCCGCCGCCGCGGCGAGGGCGAGGCCCGCCCGCGCGGGCCGCGGCGCCCGCGCCCGCGCGCGCGCGCCGCGCGCTCCGCCGCACACGCCGCTCGCTCTCTCTGACAAAACCGGAGAAAAATTGGTAGTTGGCACGCAGCGGGGGTGTAGCTCAAATGGTAGAGCGGTCGCTTAGCATTGCGTCGGGGTCGTGGCGGGCCGGTTGGCGGGTCGATTTCCGACCTGCGAGCCGGTCCGTCTCAGCTCCGAGACTGATGTGCGACAGGTACAGGGATCGATGCCCTGCACCTCCAACGATGTTTTTTTTTTTGTTTCCTTGGTCTGGGAGGGGTGAAGTGGGCGAGCGGGCGAGAGGAGGGGCCCTCGTGTTTTTTTGGACGCCGCCGCGCCCCGCATTTGCCCCCCACACCTCCCTCGCGGGGCTCGTACATGCCGCCCACGCTCCTTTTCGCCTACGGCGCCCTCACGGACCCATCGGCCCTCGCCCGGCGCGGCATGGCCCCGGCGGCGCCACCGCGCGCGGCGGCCGCGCCCGCGCACGCGCTCGCCTTTTGCCACCGGGGCGGGTATGCGACCCTGGTGCCGGTGGAGGCGATCGCGAAGCGGCGAGGCTGGGCGGACTCGCCCTGCGTGCGGGCGCCGGCGCGCGGCGTCCTCCTCTCGCTCGCGTCGCGGTCCGACCTGGACGCCCTGGCCGCTCGCGAGGGCGGCTACAGGCTCGATACTGTGGACATCGTGCTGCTGGGTGAGGGGGGTGGTGGAGCCGAGGCGGCAACCGCCGCCCCGCTGTCCCCGTCCCTCACCGCCCTCGCGTTCGTCTCCCGCGCCGGCCTGACGACCGCCACCCCTCTCCCACCGCGCGCCGCCTACCTGGCCAAGCTGGCGGCCGGCGCCGCGGCCGCGGGCCTGGGCGACGAGTGGGGCGCCTGGCTCGCGCGCGTGCCGACGCTCGCCGACGGGGGCGCGTTGCCAGCCGCGTATTCCGACACCGTCGCCGGCCGGGCGGCGGCCGCGGTCGCGACGGGGGCGCTCCTGGCCGCGTGCGCGGTCGCGGCGGGGGCTGGAGGGTAGGGAAGAGAGAGAGGCTGTTTGCACACTCCGCGCGGCGGCCCGCGCCGTGCACCCGTTCCCGCACCCCCCACTGTTCAACACTTGACCCACACCGCACCCCTCTGCTCTCCCGCGCCTGCTCTTCTTTTCCCTCGCGCTTCGGCGCCATGCCGCCCGCCCCTCCTGCCTCGTTCGTGCTTTACAAGTGGCGGGCGGGGTACGGCCTGCCGTCCATCGACCCCGCGTCGACCCAGGCCGAGGTACGGGGGCGTGGGGCGGGCACCGCGCTGAATCGGCGCGCGCGCGCCGGGGACGCGACCATCCCTCGGCCTCACTCCCCTCTCTCTTCACCCCAGGTCTACCTGCGCCTGGCGGACGTGCCGCTGGTGGTGCAAGAGTGCACCGGCGCGCGGTCGGCGCCGACGGGTGAGCGCCGCGCGATGGGGCAGCGGGCGGCGGGCGGCCCGGCGCCCGGGAGGAGGCGTCCAGCGATCGCGGCGATGGTGGACCGCGGCGGCGGCAGCGACTGGGGCGCCAACCGCCCCCCTCTCCCCCCCAAGGCGTGACCCCCGCGCTCGACCACGACGGGGACCTCGCCGCCGCCCCCCCGGGCGCCACGCCCGCCGCCGCGGCGGCGGCGGTCGTGGCGGCCGCGGTGGCGGCGGGCGCCGACCTGGACGCCGCGCTGCCGCCGGCCGCGCGCGCCGACGTCGCCGCGTGGACCGCGCTCGCGGTCGGCGCCCTGGAGCCCGCCTCCACCTACACCGCCTGGTGCGAGCCCGCGGCCTACGCGGCCCACACGCGGCCCGCGCACGGGGGCGGCCTCCCGTTCCCGCTCTCGCGGCTCGTCCCGCGCGCCGCCCGCGCCGCCGCCCTCGCCCGCTTCGCCCACACCACCCGGGACGCCGTCTACGACGCAGCCGCCGCCGCGCACGTCGCCCTGGCCGCGCGGCTCGCGGCGCGCGGCGGCGACCGAGGGGCCTTTTTCTTCGGGGAGAAGCCGTCATCCCTGGATGCGTTGCTCTTCGCCCACCTCTCGTTTCACGCGTCGGCGCCGGTGGCGGCGCCCGAGTTGAGGGAGTCGGTGGCGCGTTTGCCGGGCTTGGCCCGCTACGTCGACGGCCTCGCCGCGCGGCTCGCGCTCGCGCCGCCGCCCGTGCCGCCGGCGTACGACTCGCCCGAGTGGGCGGCGCGCGCGGAAGAGGCAGCCGCGGCCGCGCGGGCGGGCGGGCGGAGGGCGGCCAAGAAAGGGGGCGACGCGAAGGCCGCCGTCCGCCGCGGCAACGCGCTGTGGCTCGCCGCCGCCGCCACCCTGCTCGTGGGCTATGTGCTGCTGTCGGGGCAGTACATCGAGTTTGCGCTGGACGACCTGGAGTACGAGCCGGACGGCGGGGAGGGGGGGGGGGGGGGGGGGGGGGCGGGCGAGTGACGCGGCGGGCGCGTCGGCGCCGCGGCCGGACCCTGTGCTCTGTTGAGACGCCGCGCCACCCCTGTCACACCTTCCTCTTCACGCCGCTCCTCCTCCTCCCCCACCCCCCGCGCCCGCCTGCGCGGCCCACATGCCCGCGTACACCCCCCCCGGCCGCGCCACGAGGTCGACATGCCGGCCGGTCTCCACGACGGCGCCGTCGACGAGGACGGCGATCGAGTCAAAACCGGCGATCGTCGAGAGCCGGTGCGCGACGGCAACCGTCGTCGTAGCGCCGCCCTCGGCCGCGGTCGCGATGCCGGCGAGAACAGCAGCCTCGGACGCGGAATCCAGGCTCGACGTCGCTTCATCCGCGAGCAGCAGGCGCGGCCGCGCGGCGAGTGCGCGCGCGACCGCGACGCGCTGCCGCTCGCCCCCACTCAGGCGCACACCGCGCTCGCCCACGACCGTGTCTAGGCCGGCGGGCATATGGGCGAGGGCGGGGGCGAGGCCGGCGGCCGAGGCGGCGGCGGCGAGGGAGGACACGGGGGCGGACGGCGCGCCAAACCCTATGTTGCGCCCCAGTGTGTCGCAAAACAGGGGCGCGTCCTGCTGCACGACCGCGATGGAGGCCCGCAGAGATTCAGAGGTCGCTTCCGCCGCGTCGACGCCGTCCAGGAGGATGCGGCCCGCGGTCGGGAGCGCGGCGCGCAGGAGCAGCGCGCACAGCGTGGACTTGCCCGACCCGGACGGGCCCACGATGGCCAGGGAGCCACCCGGGGGGACGGACAGGGAGACGCCGCGCAGGACGGGGCGGCCGAGTTTGGTGGGCGGGGGGGCGGCGGCGTCGGCCGATTGCTCGCTGCCGCTCCCTCGACCGTGCCCGCCACTCTCGGCGCCGTACGCAAACCAGACGTCGTCCAGCACCACGCCCAAGCCCTTGCCGGGAGAAGCCGGCAGCGGGGTGCGGCCGTCGGGCACGGCCGACTTCGTGCGGAGGATCGCAAAAAATTCGTCCAGGTCGACCAACGCTTGCCGCAACTCCCTGAAAAACCAGCCCAGAAACGAGAGCGGCGCCGCCACTTGCAAGAGCAACCCTTGGGCCATGACCAGGTCGCCCGGCGTGGCGCCGGGCGTCGCTGCTACCGACGCGAGCACCGCGCCGACGCCGGCGGCCAGGATGACGGCCTGGCCCGCGTTGAGCGCGGCAGCCAGGTTCTCCGTGTGCAACGCCGCGGACCGGTACTCGGACAGCAGCCCGTCGTACTCGGCCGCGACGCGCGGCGCGGCGCCAAACGCGGCGACCGTGTCGGCGTGCGCGAGCGCGTCGACCGCCGCGCCGCGCGCGGCGGCGTCGACCGCGTTGACCCGGGCCCGGGCGGCGGCGGCGGCGCGGGTCATGACAGCCGTGAACACGGCGTAGAGGGCCATGGTGGCGACGAGGCCGCCCGCGGCGGCGGGGGAGAACCGCTTCCAGAGCAGCGCGGCCACGCACGCGAGCTCGACCGCGGTCGGCACAAACGTCCACACGACCGCGCGGCAGACGACAGCGACGGAGCGGGCGCCGCGCTCGAGGACGCGGGCGAGGGCGCCGGTGCGGCGGCGCGCGTGGTAGGCCGCGTCGAGACTCAAAACGTGGGCCAGGGCCCCGTGCGCCGCCCTCCGCGACGCCGCCTGGGCCACCGGCGCAAACAAGGGCCCCTTGGCTTCGCGCGCCAACGCCGACGCGGCGCGCAGCGCGGCAAAGCGCGCGACCGCGGCGAGCGCCGCGCTGCGGCCCGCGCCGCCGGGCAGCGCCACTGCGTCCACCGCCAGTTTGAGCTCCAGAGGGGCTAAAATGCCGGCCGCCTTGCTGGCGACCACGAGCGCGGCGGCGGCGGGCAGGCGCCACGCGACGCCGCGCGCGCCGGCCGCAAGGCGCCACAGGAAGATGAGGGCGGCTCCGACCGATGCGCGGTCAGGAGCCGCAGGCAAAGGCGCTGGTAGATCGCCTATCGCCGTCGCGGGCGGCGCGGGGAGGCGGTCGACGCGCGCCACGTCGTCGTCGTCGGGCGGCCAGTGCGGGCGCCGCGCGGCGGCCGCTACAGCCTGTAGCGGCCTCCGTCGGGCGGCCGGTAGTCGCCGCCGCCTGGCGCGCATCAGCGGCACCGGCCGCGGCCGGGAGGCCGCGAGGGGCGGCGGCATGGTGTGCGGCAAGCCGTCGGCTGGCTGGCGCCACACCACGGCCAATGCGGGCCGGCGCGCCCGCGGCGTGCCGGCCGCCGCCGGGCCGCGTGTGTCCACCACGACCGCGAGTGCGGGCGCCGCCACCGCGGGCGACGCAACCACCGCGCGCCGGCGCGCCGTGGGCGTGCCCCGTGTGCGGCGACCGCCTGGCGCTCTCCGGCCGCTCGTGGGCGTGCGTCGTGGGCCATTCGTACGACGTGGCGAGGGAAGGCTATGTCAACCTGACCCGCGGCGGGCGCCTGGCCAGCGCCGCGACGCCCGGCGACGGCGCCGCTGCCTACGCCGCCCGGCGGGCCGTCTTTGCAGCCGGCCTGTACGACGAGGTGCAGGCCGCGGCCGCGGCCGCGGTGGCAGCGGCGGCGCGGCGGTGGGGTGAGGAGAGAGGAGGGGGCGCCGTTCCCACCGTTCTCGACGCGGGCTGCGGCGAGGGCGCCTACACCGCCGCCGTCGCGGCCGCCTTGCCGCCCGCAGCCACTGTGCTTGGCATCGACATCTCCCGGGATGCCGTCCGCCTCGCGGCCCGCGCCCACGGCGCGCGCGCCTCGTTCGCGGTCGCGTCGTCGTTCGCCGCCCCGCTCGCCGACGCCTCCCTCGCCGCCGCCCTCGTCGCATTCGCGCCCGTGCCCTGGGCTGAGCTGGCGCGGGTGCTGGACGGGGGGGGGGCGTCCGTCGTCGTCGTCCGACCCGGCCCGGACCACCTCGACGGCTTCAAGGCCGCCATTTACGGCGCTGCCGCCACGCCCAGAGCGCTGCCGCCGCCGCCGGCGGCGGCCCGGGTGCGAAAAAGGTTGGAGCTGCCGGGCGAGCTGGCGGCGTCCCTTTTGGCGATGACGCCCTACGCGTGGCGCGCGTCCGAGGCGGCGACCGCGGCCGTCGCGGCCGACGGGGTCGACACCTGGCTCGACGTCGTCGTGGAGACGGTGCCGCGCGGGGTCGTAGTGGGGGGGCGGGGGTAGCGCGAGGATAAAAAAATTGCAACGAACCTGCCGCGCGGCGCGAGGGGCGGGCCGGCGCGGCGGCGCCGCCTTGCGCGCAACGGCGGCGGCGGCGGGGGCGCGTCACGGTGACAGGGAGGCGGGGGTCGGCGCTCGCCGGAAAGGCTGGGCGGCCCGCACTGCGGGTCTTGCGCACTCTCTCCCCGCCCCCCCCCCCCCAACCACCCCCGCCCCGCCACCCGATGGCGCCCCTGGTCACCAGACGGTCCTGCCTGCGGCCGGCGCCCGCGCGGTGAGGCGGTGGCGGGTGGCACGGCGCCCGCAATCGTCGGCCAAGCGCGGCGTCGCGGCCCCGCGCCGCCCCCGCCCACCCTCCTCCCACCCCGTTCCTCAGCCCCACGCGCCGCATCACCTCCACCCGCCCACGCGCGGACAAGGACGCGGCTGTGCGCGCGCTGCAGGACGTGCGCGCGGGCGCGGGCGCGGCGCTCGTGCGCGCCGAGGCCGACCTCAAGCGCGGGGCGTCCCTCAAGGCGGCGGCAGCCGCCGACGCCGCGCCCGCGACGGGCGGCACGGAGCTGCGGGAGCTGGATTCGGCCTCTTTTTGGACCTTTGTCCGCGAAGAGGCCGGCGACCGCCTCGTCGTCGTCGACTTTTTCACGACCTGGTGCGGCCCGTGCAAGCTGATGATGCCCAAACTGGCCGCCATGTCGGACGCGCGCGACGGCAAGATGGTAGGATGAAGGAGAGTTTTTTTTCTTCTTCTTCAGAGAGGCCTCTCTTTTTGGTCGGGGAGCCGCTGCCCACGCCCTCCCACTCCGTCTTTCATCTTTAGGTCGCCGTCAAGTTTGAGTGCAACGCGGCCAACAAGGACCTCGGCAAAGAGCTGGGCGTGCGGTCGGTGCCCACGTTCCACCTGTACAAAAAGGGGGAGCGCGTCGCGGTCATGACGGGGGCGAAGCCGGACGACCTGGAGGCGCTCATCGATGCGAATCTGTGAGGCGAAGAGGGGAGGGGAAGAGTGTGCGAGTGTGGCGTCGACGTGCCGCGCGCGCGAAACTTTTTTGGGGCCGCCCGCCCCCGTGGCTGCGGCGTGTGGCGCTCTGGGCGGCGTTTGTGATGGCAGACGGGCCGAAACAGGGTCACACACACGTTCTTTCCGTCCCCCTTCTCCCTCGCTCTCTCTTCCCTCACCACCCTGCGAGCCCCATGTCGGCCAGCACGTCCGCCCCCCCCTGCGACGGCGCCGCGCCCGCGGCCGCGCCCGCGACCGCGCGCGCGAGTGCGCGGCGCACGTCGGCGTCGGCGCGCGCGCCGCGCGGGCGGCCGCCGGGCGCCGGGGCCGCGGGGTCGGCGGGGTGGTGGTGCGCAGCGTCGTAGGCGACGAGTTGGGAGCAGTCCGGAGGCGGCGGCGGGTCGGCGTCGGAAGCAGCACGCGCCGCCTCGGCCGCTGCCGCCGGCGACGCCCCGCGGCGCGCCCGCTTGCGCGGGTCGCTGTTTTGCGAGTCCGGGCCCGCCGGCCGCCGGCGCCCCGCCCGGGCGGCGACCGCCGAGGGCGGCGTGCCCGCGAGGCGCGACGCGGCGCGCGGCGCGGCACCGCCGCGCGGGCCGCCCGCGGCCGCGACCGCCGACTCCAGCACGTCAAACGCGGCCGACAGGTGGTGGGAAGACGCGCGCGGGGCGCCGGGGGGGGCGGGCGTGGCGGCGGCCGAGGCCGAGCCGCCGGTGGACGAGGCTGGAGGGGGGCGCGGCGCGGGCGCCGCCGCCGCCACCCCTGGCGTCGCCTCGCCCGGCGTCGCCCGGCGCGCCCTCGGCGTCGCCGCCGCGCCGGGCGCGGGCGAGCCGACGACGGCGCGGGCCACAGTGTCGACGGCGAGCCCCGACACGCGCCGCGCGCGCGGGCGCGCCTGCGCGGCCTCGCCGCCCGGCCCGGCCTCGCCGCCGCCCGGCGTGCGCGCGACCGCGATGGCCACGACCGACCCCGGCGCGGGCGGCGGGAAGAAGGGCGCCTCGGGCACGCGGCGGCCGGCGGCCCCGCACGCCGCCAGCCACGCCGGCGTGACGGGCGCCACCCCAAACTCGGCCGCCCGCTCAAACTTTTCGCCTGCGCGTGTCGGCACGAGGAGGTGGGTGGTGGAGCGCCGCATGGCGTCGCTGTAGCCCGCGCCGAGCGCGCGTGCGAGCGCCGCGGCGGCGTCGCGCGCGGTCGAGGGGAGGCCGGACGCGCACAGCTTGAGGCCGGCAAAGTCGGGGAGCGGAAGAGAGTGTGGCAACGGAGTCAGCGGGGGCGCGGGCGGCGCGCCGGGCGCGGCGCGCAGCGCGCGCGCGGGGAGCGGCGCGCGCGCGGCGGCCGACGCGGCGACCCAGGCAAGCGTGACGCGGCGCGCCGCCGGCACGAGCGCAAAATCGGGGCAGGAAGCTGTTAGAGCGTCCGCCACTCCTGGCGGCAGGCCGGGTGGGCACAGCGCGTAGGCCGCCGCCGCGTCGACCGCGCGCGCCGTCGCGCCGTCGAACGTGCGCCCCCCGGCCCGCACCACGGCCGCCGCCGCCGCGTCGGCGGCATCGGGCGTGCCGGCAAGGGCGGCCAGGGTAAAGTGGAGGCCGGAGAGGGGCTCGGGGCGGGCGAGGGCGGCGGGGTCGAGCGCGTGGGGCGCGGCCGGCGCGAGTGACCGCCCGCGCCCGCACGCCGCCAGCCACGCCCCGCCCACCACCGCCGTCGCCCCCGGGTGCGCCGCCACGTGCGCGCGCAGCGCGTCCGCCTCGTCCGGCGTCGCGCCGCCGCCGACGACGGCGTGCGTGACGGCCGGGTGGAGCGTCCGCTCGAGCGTCGCGCCGCCCGCGCGCGCGACGGCCAGCAGGCCCCGGCGCTCGCCCGCGTCCCGGGTGCCGGTCAGGAAGACGCGGGCGCCGTCTAGGAACATGGCGTCGGGGTCGCCGGGCGCGACGAGGGGGGGGGACAGCGCGCGCGGCGGCGGCGTCGGCTCGCGCGCGGGGGCGGGCGCCGGGGCGGGCGGCGGCGCCGCGGGCGCCGCCACGACCGCGCCTCCCGCGTCGCCCGGCGCGGGCGTGCGGCTCGCCGCGCGCGCGAGGCGGAGCGCGACGTCGCCGACGCCCCCTCTCCCACCTCCTCCTCCGGCCGCCGCCTGGGGCACGGCATAGTCCGCGTCCAGCGCCCTATCATACCCCCCGCGAGCCAGCACGGCGTCCAGCCATTCCGCCGCCCAGACGACCCGCACCGGCGCGGGCGCGCCGCGCGAGGCCGCCGCGTCGCGCCACGCGCGCGCCGCCCGCTCCTTGGCCGACACCGCGCGGCGCACGCCCGCGCCGGGCTCGCGCACGACGAGCAGGTGGGAGCAGTGCCGGGTGAGCTCGGGCGTGTGTGCCGCGCCGGCCGCGGCCGCGCGGTCGGCGAGCGCGGCCTTGGTCGCCGACCCGCCGCCCGTGACCGACAGGCGCACGCCGGCCAGAGGGGCGAGGATGTGGTCGGTGAAGGGGGCCTGGAGGGGGGAAGGAGAGGCGGTCGGTGCGCGCCCTCGGCGCCCGCCCTCCCTCCCTCCCTCCCCCTCTCACCCGCTCCCCCGCGCGCTCGCACGCGTCCAGCCACGTTTCCCTCACGACGGGCACGGTGTGCCCGTTGCGCAGGGGAAGGGCTTTTACGGCCTGGGGGGCGAGGGCGAGGGAGACGGGGTCGGCGCGCGCGAAGCGCGCGCGTCGCGGCGGCCGCCGCCCGCCTCGGCGCCCCCGCCCGCCCCTCCGGCCCGACCACCACCCACCCGGTACTTGGCCGAGAGCACAGACCGCGCAATCGCGGCGTCGGGCGGCGCGTCGCGGCCGACGCGCTCCACCACCGTGCCCCCGAGGCGCGCCACGGCGGCCAGGACGGCGTCTTTGGCCGCCGCGTGAAAGCCGGACACGACGAGGGACGCGCCGGCGAGCGGCGCGCGCGGGTGAGGGCGCGCGGCGCCGGTTTCGGGCGCCATTGCGGCCGCGCGCGCCCCGGGGGCGGCCGGCGCCGCCGACGTGGGCGACGACAACGCGGCCGATGCGTGCCGCGAGGCCGCGGCGGCAGAGGAGTGGGGGCAGGTGCGCAGAGAGCGCGCATCTCAAAACGCCGCAACCGCACGGCGCCGCCTCGGCCCACGGCCACTCGCGCCATGGCGGGCGCGTGGTCGCTGCGCTATTTGGGGGTGCGTGAGGGGTGGGCCGGGGCTGCGGCGGGCGATGCATCTGCGCGGGGGCGCGCTGCCACGCCGTGCGGCCCTCGCCGGGCCCGCCTCCCCCCCGGACGGGTGCCACATATCCCGCACACGCCCTGCGAGGGGCGCCGCTGGCCACCGCCGCGTCGCTCGCCGTCCCGCGCCGCCACGCGCGCCACGCGCGCCCCGACCGCCATCCGCCCCTCCCCCCCTTTCAGGCCCGCCTCGCCTACATCGCCGCCGAGGCCCGCGTCGCCGTCGCGTCCGGCGCGGCCGCGCTGCCCGCCGCGCTGGACGCCGTGCCGCGGCGCGTCACGTCGACGCTCTTCCTCGCCGGCGCGGCCATGGCGCCTGCGCTCAACCGGGGGGCGCTGTCGGACCGATCCTCCATCGAGGGCCTGCTCCTGTGGCGGGCGCCGGGCGGGTGCGCGGCGCGCGTGGGGGACGTCGTCGCGTTTCTCGCGCCGGCCGACCCGCCGCTCGCCCCCGGCGCCGCCCTGGAAGCTACCGGCGCCGTGCTCGTGCGCCGCGTCGCGGCCATCGCGGGAGACGTCCTGACGGCGGACGCGGACGAGGGCGGCGGCGGGGAGGCCGAGGAAACGAGCGTCCCGCCCGGGCACGTGTGGGTGCTCGCCGACAACGAGGCGCTCCCCCCGCCCGCCGCCCGCGACTCGCGCACGCTCGGCTTCATCCCGACCTCGTCGATCCTGGGCCGCGTCATCTACGCCGCGGCGTCGGCGGGCGACCACGCGCCGGTCGACGGGCTGCCGCGCGCGACAGCGGCCGGCGCGGCGGGCGTGCTCGCGGCGGAGCTCGACGTGGGGGCGTTGCTGGCGCCCGCGATGGCGGCTGGCGCGGGAGCGGCGTCCCCGGGGCGTGGCGGAGGGGAGCCCGCGGCGTGAGAGAGACGCGGGTGGCGGCGTTTTTTTCCTCGCGCCGCCGCCGCCGACTGTCAGAGCCCCCCCCCTTTCTCGCCTGCTCTCTCTCTCTCTTTGCACACGCTGCGGCGTGCCGGGGCGCGGGCCGGGCCGCCGGCAAGTGGGCACCGGCGCGCGCGCGGGGGGGGGGGCCCGCCCCCCGCGCAAACCCGGCCCCGCCCCGCGCTCACCCGCGACGGCAGCCGTGTGTCTTTTAGGCGTGTTGTTGTGTGCATGGCCCGGGCGCGCAAAGGGCGCGCCCGGGCGGATTTTCTCCGGCGGGCGGTCTCTCGTCGCTGCCTCGCTCGCGCTCTCGGGCCGGGGCGCCGCGTCACGTGCTGCCCCGGGCGTCGGGGCAGAGGGAAGAGGGCGATGGACAGGGGGGGTGGGGGATCAGTCCCAGGCCGACTGGCCGCCGCCGTAGCCGCCGCCGCCGCCGTGGCCGCCACCGCCGCCGCCGTAGCCGCCGCCGCCGTACCCCCCGCCGCCGCCCGGCGCGCCGCCGTACCCGCCGCCGCCGTAGCCGCCCGCGCCGCCGCCGCCGTAGCCGCCGCCGCCGCCGCCGCCGCCGCCGCCGCCGTAGCCGCCGCCGCCGCCGCCGCGGTCTTGGCGGAAGTCGCGCCCGCCAAACCGCGACCCGCCGCGGCCGCCGCCGCCGCGGCGGCCGCCGCCGCCAAACGAGGGGGCGCGGGCGCCCATGTTGGCGAGCCAGCCGGGGACCTCTTGCGATGTCTCGGTCAGCAGCTCCGCCAGGCCGCGCGCGAGGCCGGCGTCCTTGTCCGAGAAGAAGGCGGTGGCCAGGCCCTTTTTGCCGGCGCGCCCGGTGCGGCCGATGCTGGGGTGGGTGGGTGGGTGGGTGCGCGTGGGCCCGAGCGCGCGAAAAACGGGCGCCACCCAGCCCCCGCACCCTCCTCCCTCCCTCCCCCCTCTCCCTCACCGGTGCACGTAGTCGTCGATGTCGGCGGGCAGGTCGAAATTGATGACGTGGGTGACGTGCGGAATGTCGAGGCCGCGCGCGGCGACGTCGGTCGCCACCAGGATCGGCGTCCGCCCCGACCGGAACGAGCGCAGCGCGGCCTCGCGCTCCTGCTGGGACCGGTCGCCGTGGATGGAGGTGGCGGGGAAGCCGTTGCCGGCCAGGAAGTCTTCGAGCGCGTCGGCGCCGCGCTTGGTCTCCACGAACACGAGGGTCAGGCCTTCCACCGTGTTGATGAGGTCGAGCAGGACCTGGGGGAGGGAGGGGCGGAGGCACGGGGCGTGAGAGCGGCGCACGCGGCACCCAACCCGACCGCCCGCCGTGCCCCCGCCCGCCCCGCCCCCCGCGCGCGCCGCCGCACCTGGCGCTTGTCGCCCCCCGACACGTACTCCACGTGCTGCACGATGAGCTCGGTGGACGACCCGACCCGGCCGACGGCGAGGAAGATGTAGTCGTGCATGAAGTCGGCGGCCAGGCGCTGGATCTCTGGGGAGGGCGAGGGCGAGGGTGGGGGAGGGGGTGGGCCGTCAGGGTGGCGGAAAAAACACTCTGCTTTGTTCTCTCTCGCCCTCTCCTCCTCTCCCCCCCTCCCCTACCCTTGGGGAACGTGGCCGAAAAGAGCAGCGTCTGCCGCTCCCCCGTGCGCGGCATGTCCTCCCCCTCGACGATGCGCCGGATTTGGGGCTCAAACCCCATGTCGAGCATGCGGTCGGCTTCGTCCAGCGCGAGGTAGCCGACGCGCGAGAGGGAGACGCGCGCGCGCTCGATGAGGTCGGAGAGGCGGCCGGGCGTAGCGACCAGCATGTCGGCGCCGCGCTCCATGTCGCGCAGCTGGTTGACGACGGGGGCGCCGCCGTAGACGACGACGGGGCGGATGCCGACCTGCGGGGGCGGGGCGGGAGGGGGGGCGGGTCAACGCTCGACCCTCACCCCTCACCCGAACCCCCACGACCCCTGGAAAAACCCGACCCCTCTCGCCTCTCCCCACCTGGTACGTGAACTTGCGCGCTTCCTCGTAGATCTGGGAGCTCAGCTCCCGCGTGGGCGACAGGATGAGGGCGAGGGGGAACGCCTTGCGCGACCGCCCGGTGGGCTGCACGCCCGAGCGCAGGATGTTGGCGACGATCGGGAAGCAGAACGCGGCCGTCTTGCCCGACCCCGTCTGCGCGCACGCCATCAGGTCGCGCCCGGCGAGGCCGATGGGGATCGAGTAGCGCTGGACCGGGGTCGGCTTCGAGTACTTGCAGCTGAGAAAGGACGAGGCAGGATGGTCAGCCCCAACCCTAACCCTAACCCCAACCCTAACCCCAACCCCAACCCCAGCCCCAACCCTAACCGCAACCCTCATGCTCTCTCACCGTTTGACGTTGGCCATGAGCGCGGGGCCGAGCTCGATGTCTTCGAACGACGTGATCGGCTCCGGCACGTTCTCGCCCGTCGCCTCGACCGGGATGTCTGGAGGAGGGGGGGTGGAGGGTGGCGGTCGAATGAGGGTTGGGGCTCCAACCCTAAAAACTAGACACTCGCAAAACAACCCCCTCTCCCCCTCTGCCGCCCACCTTCGTACGCGTCGAAGTTGATGCCCGTGTTCTCCGTTTGGAACAGCTCGTCCGCCTCGGCCTTGATGCGCGCGTCCGACTCGAACGGGTTGTCGTCGCTGGAGGGGGGGCGGGGGGGGGGGGGCGGGGGGTCGGCACGCGCTTGCCGGCTCCAGCCCCTCTCCCAGAGGCGAGTGCTCATTGGCGCGTGACGTGGGCCGGAGCGGTGGCGCGAGCGGCGGCCGCACGCGCCCGCGGGCGCCCGCCGTCGGAATCGGCGGCAGCGCGGCGGCGCGCCGCCCGCCCGCCGCCAGCCTGCGGCGCCGCGACCCGCCGTCCGCGGGAGGGCAGACCCTCTTGCGACCGACGGGCCACCGGGCGCGGGCCGGCGCCCCCCCCGTCCGCCGCCCGCCGCGCGCCAGCCAGTCGCGAGGGCGCCGCGCCGCGCGCCGCGCCCCGCTACGCGCCCCGCCGCGCCTCGGCTCGCCACCCAGCGGTCCCTGGCAGCCGCGCAGCGCGCGCGCCGGGGCGGCCCGCCCCCGATCGCCACCCACCCCCTCCCCGCTCACCGGTCCGTATTCCACCCGCCCCCGCGGCGGCCGCCACCCCCGCCAAAGCCGCCGCCGCCCCCGCCAAAGCCGCCGCCGCCGCCGTAGCCGCCGCGGGAGCCGCCGTAGCCGCCGCCGTAGCCGCCGGGCGCGCCGCCGAACGGCGGCGGCGCGGTCCGCGGCGGGCCGCCGCCCCGCATGTGGGGCGGCACGTAGCCGCCGGCGGCGCCGTTGAAGGGCTGGGCGTTGGGGTCCATGTGGGGGAGGGGGGAGGCGGTTCCCGGAGGGGAGTGAGGTCGGGGTAGCGGCGCGCGCGGGGTTGCAGTCTCTCTCCCTGGCCTCCCCCCCTCCCTCCTCGCTCACTCGCCGCCGCCCACGTCGCGCCCCGCGTCAGCCAGCATCCCCCGCACCGACGCCGTCAGCTCCACGTCAGCGTGCAGGGCCTCGATGGGGATGTGGGAGCGGTAGCGCCAATAGTGGCGCCGCACCGTCGGGTCGTTGACCGCCTCCTCGCCCGCGGGCCTCGCGGCCGCGGTGGGCGACAGGGCGAGGATGTCCTGGAGCGGGAACATGGCCAGCATGGATGGAGAGCGGGCGTGGGACGCCAGGACGGCGGCCGCCGCGGCGGGGGTGCACGCCGCGGGGCACGGCGGCTTGCAGTGCAGGACCTGGGGGGTGGGGAGAGGGCGGTGGGCGACGCCGTGGACGCGACAAAGCGGGCGCAGCAGCGCGCGCGGGCGGCAGAGCCACCCACCCCTCCACCCATCTCCCCCTCGCACCTTTTCCCAGTACCGCGCCGCCCTCGATGGATCCGCCTCCCACCACGCGCGCAGCGGCACGACGTCGTGCGTCGACGGCGACGCGACCGTGAGGTACGGATACGCGCCCGGGTCGCCAAACTCGGCCCCAGCCCCCGCGTCGGGCGCCGGCATGCGCTCCACGCGCAGCCCGAGCACGCCCAGCCGCTCCAGGGCGGCGGGGAGGCAGGTCGGCACCATGCCCAAGTCCTCGCCGCAGACGAGCATGTCGGTGGCGGCGAGGAGGGGGGGGAGGCGCGCCGCCGCGGCGGTCGTCCACGCGGCGTCGTGCCGGCCGCCGTGGAAGTATTCGTCGTGCCAGGCGGCCAGCGTGCGTTTCCAGGTGTCGTCGGGGAGGGACGCAAACGATTCCGAGTCGGCGAGGCGGAACCGGGGGTGGAACGCCGCGTCGGGCGCGTCGACGTCGCGGACGAGGCACACGTTTTGGACGAGCGCCAGCAACCCCTCCTTGGCCGCTTCGATCTCGGCCACGACCCAGGGCGGGGCGCCGTCTGGCGCGGCCAGGGCGTCGACGCCGGCCTCGGTGGCCACCGCGTCGGCGAGCCGCAACCGCCCGCCGTCGCCGGGGCGCGTGTACCGCTCCAGGGCGTCCGCCCCCGCCCCGGCCAGTGCCGCCGCGGCATAGTCTCGCGTCACGTGGGGGTCGGCGAGGCGGTTGACGTCCCACATGCCGGCGGCGTCGAGGTCCGGTTTGGAGTAGGGCCGCGCGGGCCTAAACCGGCCGCACAACCCTGTCACCGCCCCGGCGTCCAGCTCCCACACCCGGAAGAAGGCGAGCACGTGGTCCAGTCTTAGGGCGGAGAAGTAGCGCGCCATGTGGCGCAGGCGGGAGGCCCACCAGCGATAAGAATCGCGCGCGGCGGCGCCCCAATCGTACGTCGGGAAGCCCCACGCCTGGCCGCGCGCGTCGAACGCGTCCGGGGGGGCGCCGGTGGAGGTGCCCGCGCGGAAGAGGTGGGGGTGGCGCCACGCGTCGGCCGAGTGCGGGTCGACGCCGATCGGCAGGTCGCCTTTGAGGGCGACGCCGAGGGACGCCGCGGCCTGTGAAGCCGCCAACAGTTGCTTGTGGGCGTGCCATTGCAACCAGCATTCAAAGCCGGGGCCGGCGGCGTGGCCGGGGGCGGCGGGGTCGAGGACGCGGTCGACGTCGTCGTCGGTCGCGCGCGCCAGGCTCCCCCACTCGCCGTGCCGCGCGTGCCCAAACACGGCGGTCAACGCCCGGTGCGCGGCGTACGGGCGCAGCCAGGCGGCGTTGTCGGCGAGGAAAGACGAATAGGCGGGGTCGTTCTCGGCGGCTTCGCGCCCCCCGCCGTCCTCATAGATCGCCCGCGCCGCCTCCAGCTTGGCCGCCAGCACGGCTTCATAGTCCAGGGCGGGCAACGGGTTGAGCTCGGTCCGCAGGCGGGTCAACGCGGCGGCCGCGGCGGGCGGGAGGGGGGCGGCGCACGGCGCGTGGTCCATCAATTCCTCCACCCCCAGGTAGATCGGGTGGAGCGCAAACACAGACACGGCCGAGTAGGGGTACGAGTCTGTCCAGTCGCCCGACACGCGGGTGTCGTTGACGGGCAGGATCTGGATGGCGCGCAGGCCGGCCGCCGCGCACCAGCGCGCGAGCGGGGCCAGGTCGGGGAAGCCGCCGACGCCCAACCCGGCCTCCGACCGCACCGAAAACAGGGGCACCGCCAGCCCGGCCCCGCGCCAGGGCGCGCCAGGGCGCAGCCAGCCGGCGTCGGCGGCGACGAGCGCGGGCGGGGTGGGCGGCGCGCCGCCGTCGGCCGAGATGCCGCCGGCCTCGAAAGCCGCGATCCGGTTTTCGCCCGCCTCCAGCTCGGGATCGTCTCCATCGGGATCGTCTCCGCGCGCGATGGCAAATCGGTAGGTGACCGGAAAGTGGGAGGGCGGGACGGCGGTCGCGCCTTCCCAGAGCGGCGTGTCGGTCTCTGCCAGCGCCAAACCCTTCCCCGCGCGCCAGGAGCCCAGGGTCGGCGCCGACCCGAGCACCACGATGTGGTCGCCGGCCCGCAGGCCCAGGGCGCGCACGGCGAACCTGAGCACGACCGCGGTCGGCGTGCCGTCGGAACCGCGCGGCGCGCGCGGCACCGCGGGCGGTGCGCCGCCCACGACAGGCGGCCGCGGCGGCAGCATGGCATCTCTAAACGCTGCTTTGGCCAGCAGCGCCGTCGGGTGGCCGGCCAGCGTCCACGTGTCGGCCGCGAGCGCGGTGTCGCCCGCGCGCGCGCCGTCGAGCGGGAGCCGGCGCGCGGCCGCCTCCACGTCCACCACCGCGCCGCCCTCGTCCAGCACCGCGTACTTGTAGCGCAAGGGGGTGGATGAGGCTGGGACGGTCGCCGCGCCCTCCCACACGAGCGCGGCGCTGAGCGGCCGGCAGCCCAGCGCTACGCCGGCCGCCGGGTCCCAGTCGCCCAGGGCGGGGCCGGCACCGATGACGACGACGCGTTGGCCCCAGGCGGTGGGGTAGGAGACGCGGAAGAGGACCGCGACGCCCGTGTCGGCCGCATTGGCAGCCATCGCGCCGGCGGGGCGCGCCTCCCGAGGTCGGGCGCGATGCAGCCGGGGGTGGTTTACGGGTGGGCGGTCATTGAGGGGTCGGCGGGCGGCGCGCGAGGGCGGTGTGGCGGAGAGCGCGGCCGCGCCCCCCGCGCTGGCCGCCGCGTCGTCACACCCCGCCGCCCCTCACTTGGCGCCGCCGGTCAGCAACCCGAGCACGCCCCCCCCACTCTTGCGCCTCACCGCAGCGGCGTCGATGCGCGCGTCGTCGTCCGGCCCAAACTCCAGCAACCGCGAGAGCACCGGCCGCAGCGCCGACGCGGGGGGCAACTCCCCGGATTCAAAGCCGCCGACGAGCACGCCCTTCAAATAGTCGGCCGACACGTTGCCCCGGCCGAGGCGGCGCTGCAGGTCGGCGATTTCCGCCTTGTGGGTGAGCGCCGCCTTGTCGCGCAGCGCGTGCGTCGCCTCGCCGTCGGCCAGGTCGGCTTCCAGGGCCGCGACGCGGGCGCGCAGCATGTCCAAGGTGTCGGGGGAGGTGGTGGGGTCGGGGGCGGGCGGAGGCAGAGGCGCGGCAGAGGCGGGCTCCAGACCCCCGCCGCGTCCAGCGGCCGCTGCGGGCAGAATTTCGGACGACCCGTGCGAGTGCACCAGCAGCGACGACGGCAGCTGGGCCGCCACCGGCGACGGCGGCAGCGGGGGCGAGCCTTCGAGGGGAGGGTGAGCGCCGGCGCGGCGCGGCGCGCCAACCTCTGCCTCGAGCTCCGCCGCGCGCGCCCTTGCGACCGCCAGCTCGGCCCGCAGGCCGGCCACCTCGGCATCCGCTGCGTCCAGGCGCGCCTCGAGCGCGGCGGCGGCGGCGGCCGCGCTGCTCGCGCGGCCGGCCGCGCGGCCGGCCGCGGCCTCGGCGCCGTCCGCGGCCGCGGCCCGGGCGTCCGCCGCGTCCGCGCGCGCGGTGGCGGCGGCCGCGGCCGCCGCCGCCGCGTCGGCGCGCTCCTCGGCGAGGCCCGCGTCCGCGCGCGCGGCGGCGAGCGCCGCCCCGCGCTCGTCCAGGGCGGCGGCCAGGGCGTCGACCTCTTGGCGCAGCAAGAAGGACGCGTCGGGGTCGGCGGCGGGCGGAGGCGCGAGGGGAGGCGCGGGCGAGGCGCCCGCCCCTCCCCCTCCTCCTGCCTCCGCCACGGCCGCCAGGACTTCCACCTCGAGCCGCAGCTTGGAAACGTCGTCGTCCGCCCCCCCCCGGCGGGCGCCCTCGGCCGCCGCCGCGGCCGCGCGCGCGTCGGCCGCGTCGGCGCGCGCGTCGCCCGCGTCGGCCTCGAAGCGCGCGGCGCGCGCGTCGGCCGCCTCCAGGCGCGCGCGCAGCGCGTCCGCGTCGGCAGAGGCCCGCGCGAGCGCGTCGGCCGCGCCGTCGGCGGCGGCCCGGTCGGCCGCCGCCGCGGCCCGCGCTTCGGCCGCCGCGTTGCTCATCGCCTCGCCGTGCGCCAAGGCCTCGTCCCGCTGCCGCTCCAGTTCGGACAGCTTGAAGCGCAAGGTGCGGAGCTCGTCAGAGCCGGCGGCCGGCCGGGCGTGGGCCACCGCCGCCGCTCCCGCCGCCGCGAGCGCTTCGTCCCGCTGCCTCTCCAGCTCCCCCACCCGGAACCGCAGCGCCCGCACCTCGTCCCCGACAGCCGACGCGGGGCGGGAGGGCGGGTCGGAGGCCAGGGGGGACGCGGGGAGCGAGGTCGAGCCGGGGCGCGCGCGGCGGTGGGCGGCCACCTCGGCCTCGAGCAGGCCCACGTGCGCCTCCAAACGCTCGATCGCGCCGCGCGCGTCCTCGGCGCCAGCGCGCGCGGCGTCCGCCTTGGCCTGGGCCGCGGCGGCGGCCGCGGCGAGCGCGTCGTTCTCCGCGTCGGCCGCCGCGGCGCGCGCACGAGCGGCGGCCGCGTCCGCGGCGGCGTCGGCGATGGCGGCGGCCGCGGCGGCGTGCGCGTCGGCGACCGCGGCGTCGACGAGGGCCGCGGCGACGGGAGGTGGAGGCCCCGCCGCCGCCGCTTCGGCCGCCGCCCTCAACGCGTCCCGCTCGGCCACCGCGGCATCCCGCTCGCGCGCCGCTTGCAGCGCCGCCTCCTTGGCACCGGCCAGGGCGGCCCGCACGTCGGCGGGTGGCGCCGGGGGGCGCGCGGCGAGCAGCGCCGCGAGCCGCGCGGCGTCCGCTTCGGCCGCCGCCGCGCGCTCGCACGCGGCGGCCGCCGCGGCTCTCGCGTCGGCCTCGGTGTCGGCAGAGGGCAGCGGCGCGGCCGCGGCCCTGGGCTCCGCCTGCGCGCGCAGCCGAGCGCGCAGCGCCCCCGCCTCGGCCGCCGCCGCCGCCCGCGTCGCGTCCAGTTCGGCTTCCAGCTGCGCCACGCGCGCGAGCGAGCCCGAGGCGGCGCCGGCGGCGGCAGCCGACGCGGCGGCTTCCGCAGCCAGCGCGTCCACGTTGCCCCGCAGCAGCCCCACAGACGCGCCCAGCGCCGCGTTGGCGCGCTCCAGGGCGGCCAAGGAGGTTGGGGACCGGGGGGAGGCCTGGCGAAAGCCGGCGGCCTGGGAGGGGCGGGGAGGGTCGGCGGGGAGGCGGACGTGCCCCGGCCGCCCGTCCCCCCCCTTCCCCCCCCCCCCCCGCACCCGCTCCCCCGCCAATCTCTCCAGCTCGGCGCGCAGGTGGGCGTTCAGCTTGGCGAGGTCGGTCGCGGCGGGAGCGTGCGCGTCGGCGCGCACGCCGGCGCCGACTGAGAAAACGGAAGGGCGCGCGCGTGTCGGGGCCGAGCGTCGCAATGGCCGCCGTCGCGCGGAGCGGCCGCGGCGCGAAACGCGGCCGCCTTGCGGCGCGGGCGACATCGCGCCCATGCCCGCCCGCACCTGGCGCCTCGCCCGGCTGTCCCGGGTGCATGTTGGCGTCGCTGCCGACGCGCGGGGAGCGGCGGGCGGCGCCCGGCCGGCAGTGGCGAGCAGCGGCGACGCCGGCGACGATACACTCGAGCCGCGGGCCAGGTGTGTGAGCCGCGGTGCCCCCGGGGCGCGCCGTCGTCGCTCTGCGAGTCCGCGGTCGGCAGGCGGCAGGCTGGCCCTCGGCGCGGCGGGCCACATTGCGGCCGCCGGCGCGGCCCGCCACCTCGCCCCCGCCGACGCGCCCTCCCTCTGCCACCCCCTTGCAGCCCATCTGGACCCTCCAACCAACATCATGCCGTCGCGCTCGCGCTCCCCCGTGAGCGACCGCCGCCGCCGTGACTCGCGCTCGCCCGACCGCCGGCGCCGCCCCTCGCCGCCCTCGCCCCGGCGCCCGCGCGACGACGAACGGCCCCGGCGGCGGTCGCGGTCGCCGCGCTCACGGTCGCCGCCGCGGCGCCCACGCTCGCGGTCGCCGCGCCGCCGGTCGCGCTCCCGCTCCCCGCGCCGCGACCATGGCCGGCGCGATGACGGCCACCGCAGGGGTGGCGGCGGCGGCGGCTACGGTGGCGGCGGCGGCTACGGCGGCGACCGCGACCGCGGCTACGGCGGCCCGCCCGGCCCGCCCGGCGGCGGCTGGGGCCCGCCCCCGCCCGGCCGCTGGGGCCCACCGCCTCCCGGCCGCGGCTGGGGCGGCGGCCCGCCCCCCGGCCGCCGCGGCTCGCCCGACCCGGCGCGCCCGCACGACACGCGCCGCGTCAAGCGCACGCCGCCGACCGCCGGCCTCACCATGTTCGTCGCGGGGCTGCCTTTTGAAAAGACGGGGGACGACGTGCGGGCCCGATTTGCCGAGTACGGCGAGGTGACCGACGTGCGGCTGACGCAGCACCCGTCGGGCCAGTCCAAGGGGTTTGGCTTCGTCTCCCTGGCGACCGAGGACGCGGTGGATGCCGCGATCAAAGCGCTCGACGGGGGGGACTGGGGCGGGCGGCGGCTGCTGGTCGAGCGCGCGCGCAACCCGCGGCCGTGAGGGGCGAGGGGGGTGGGTGGGCGGGCGTCGCGCGCGCGTGTTGCTGCGCCCATACAAAGAAGAAAGGATGGTGGTTCTCTCACACCCCCCTGCCCCCTCCAAACCGGCGCGCGTCGGCGGCCGCGAGCCAGGCGACGGCCGACAGCGCGACCTCCCCCCACTCCCCCGCCCACGCGCCGTCGCCGCCGTCGCCCGCCCAGAAGTGGTCGGCGCCGGGGACTATGGCCAGGTCGACGAGCTCGAGAGGCGGGGGGTGGGCGGGCGGGCCGCGCGCGGCGGCCGCGCGCTCGGTCGCGCGCGCGCGCGCCCGGTTCGCGCCCGACACCGCGGCCCGCACCCGCCCCTCCCCCGCAAACTGGTCGCAGTCGCCGATGACGACGCGGGCGGGGATCGAGGGGGCGCCGCCCAGGGCGGCAAAGGCGGCGCCCGCGCCGAGGGCCGCGCTCGCCGCCCACCCCAACGGCGGCGAGACGCACGCCACGCCCGCGACGCCCGACCCGGGCGCCGCCGCCGCCGCCGCCGCGACGCAGGCGCCCCAGGAGTAGCCAGCGAGGTAGACCCGGGGCGGCGCGCCGCCGCCGCCGCGCGCGCGCACGACGCGGTCGACCACCGCCGCCGCCACCGCGAGCGCGTCGGCCGGCCCCGGCCCCAGGCCCAGGCCGCGCCGCCCGTCCGACCCGCCCACGCCGCGCAGGTTGAAACGGGCGACGGCGGTGAACGCGGGGTGCGCGGCCGCCGCGCGCGCGAGCGCGGCGGCCACCGGGTCGCGCAGGCTGCCGCCCAACAGGGCGTGGGGGTGGAGCACGACGAGGACGGCGTTGGCGGTGGCCAGGGGGTCGAGCTTCAAGAGGAGGCGGCCGTCGAGCGCGAGCGTCGGGTCGGCCGCGGGGAAGGTGACGGCCTCCACCTTGGCCGATCGGGGGGAGGCGGGCATGGTGGGGGCGGGGCGGCGCCCCGGGGCGCGCCGCCCGCGCGGGCGCGGGCGGATTGTGGCGCCAAGACGGTAGGGCGGCCGACGCTGCCATCGCTGCCACTCCTCGCGCGCCTGCTCGCCCGCCCGCCGCGCCCTTGCGTCTAGACATCTGCAATGCGCGCCACCGGCCCGGTGCGCGCCTCCCCCGCCGCGGCCGCCGGCGCGCGGCGCGCCGGCCGCTCGCCAATCGCGCCCTCCCGCCCGCCGCCCGCCCGCCGCCCACCCTCCCCACCGCCCTGCAGGCCTCCCGCGCCGCGCCGGGCGCCGCGCCGCGGTCGGCCGTCGTCGCCGCGGCCAAGAAAAAGGGGTTTGGGGGCAAGGGCGGCGACGCGGCCAAGCCGGCCGACATCAAGGTGGGCGAGAGGCGGGAGGAAGAGGAGGCGGGAGCGAGCGAGCGAGAGGGGTAGAGAGAGAGGCGTGGGGCGAGGAAGCGGAACGGCAAACCAACCCCCGCTTCCCTCCCAGCTCTCCAAACGGGGCACGGTCGCGTCCCGGGGCGGCGTCATGTCCCGCAAAGAGCTCGACGCCCAGGACGCCGCGTTTCAGGCCGGCTTCGACGCGTCCGACGACCGCGCGCCCGGCCCGCGGATGACGCCGCCGACCGCGTCCCCGCCGTCCGGCTTTGGCGCGACGGCCGAAGTCTCGCCCATCGTCAACAACCGCGTGTTCAGGCGCATGCTCACCTTTTCCGGGGTGCCGGTGCTGTTGGGGGTCGCGCTTTTCCCCGCGTTTTACTATTTGAAAAAAGTGCTCGAGGTCGACGTCCCGACCTACGCCGTCTACATCGTGCAGACCTTCACCTTTGGCGCGGGGCTGCTCGGCATCTCCTACGGCGTCCTGTCGGCGTCGTGGGACCCGACGGTCGAGGGGTCCGCGCTCGGCGGGGCCGAGTTTCGGGCGAACCTGGCGACGCTGGTCGACCGCGGCCGCGTCAAGCGGGACACGGGGCAGTGAGAGAAGGAGGGAGAGGAGAAACAAGGGGGCGGGGTCTGTCTGCAAGTGCTGCCGGCGGGGGCGGCGCGCGTCACCCCCCCCCCCGCTCCCCGCCTCCCCGCTCCCCGGTCAGCCCCGCCAGCAGGTCGGCCGCCGACTCGGCGCGCCCCACGCCGCCCGCCTCCCGGCCCGCCCTCGCCGCGTCGACGAGGGCGCGGAAGCGCGACCCCGCGTCGGCGAGCAGCGCGCGCGGCGGCCCTTGCTCGGCCACGGCGCCCGCGTCCAGGACGAGCAGCGTGTCGGCGTCCGCGATCGTGTGCAGCCGGTGCGCGATGGTGAGCACGGTCGCGTCGGCAAAGGCGGAGCGGACGGTGGCCTGGACGCGCGCGTCGGTGCGCTCGTCGACCGCCGACGTCGCCTCGTCCAAAATGAGCAGCCGCGCCCCCCTCGCCAACGCCCGCGCCATGCACAGCAGCTGGCGTTCACCGTGGGACAGGGTGCCGCCCGCTTCCGCGACGGCGGCGTCGAGGCCGCCGAGCGCGCGCGCGGCGGGCGCGAGCGCCGCGCGCTCGAGCGCCGACCAGAGAGCGGCGTCGCCGCCGGGCGCGTCGCCAAAGGGGTCTAGATTGGAGCGAATGGTGCCCGAAAAGACCACCGGCTCCTGAGGCACGAGGCAGAGGCCGCGGCGGAGGTCGGCGAGGCCGATCGTCGCAGTGTCGACGCCGTCGATCACGACGCGCCCGCTCGCCGGCTCCACCACCCGGAACAGGGCCAGCGTCAGGGTCGACTTGCCGCACCCGGTGCGACCGCAGACGCCGACTTTGGTGTGGGGCGGGATGGAAAAGGTGAGGCCGCGTAGGACGGGGTCGAGGCCGGCGCGGTAGCGCACGACGAGCCCCGACACGTCGACCGCGCCCGCCGCCGGCCAGCCCGGCGGGGGCCGAGAAGCAGGGATGATGGCGGCGGCTTCGGTGGGGACGGATGCGTATTCGGTGACACGCTCGACCGCGTTCATGTTGACCTCCAGGTCGGTCGCCTTGCGCACCGCCCAATTGAGCAGTCCCGTCAAGCTGAGCGCAGATGTGAGCGCCAGGCCGGCGACTCCTGCCGATGCTGGGGAGGCGAGGGCGACGAGGAGGCCCGCGCCGAGGACAACGCCGTTGGCGAGCAGCTCCAAACGCACGGACAGCCACCTGTCCAGCACCCGCATGGGCCAGTAGGTGCGCGTGGACGCGTTGAGCAGCCTGCGTTGGAGGGCCGCGGCGGCGGGGCCGGCGCGCGCGGCGCGGAGGGTGGCCGCGCCGGCCAGGACCTCCCCAAACGCGCCAAACACGGGCGACAGGGCGACGCTGTCCAGCCGCTTGACCTCGCGCGACGCAGCAATGTACTGCGCCTGCACGCGCCAGTAGGCGGCGGCGAGGGGGACGGCCAGGAGGCCGACCGCGGGCGCGACGGCGACCGCGACGGCGAGCGCGAAGAGCACGTTGACGAAACAGGTGAGCGCCGACTGCACGATCTCGCCGAGGGCCACATCCAGGGCTTCGACATCTTTGGAGAACCGGTTGACGAGGCGGCCCGAGGGTTGCGCGTCGAAAAAGGACATCGGCAAACGGACGACGCGCGCGAGCAGCGCGGCGTGGAGGCTCGCCGCCGCGGCCAGCGAGCCCACCACCGTCGCGTACGCGCGCACGGCCTGCATGGCGATGGAGGCGGCGCCCAGGGCGGCGTAGGTGCCCGCGGCGATGGACGCGGGGAGGGCGACCGCGCCCGTGCCTCCTCCCGCCGCCGCCGCGGCTCCGTCCGACCAGTACGCCAGCCACACGTTTTGGGAGACTTGCAAGCCGCGCTCCAGGGCGGCCAGCCCGACGACGGCGGCGGGCAGGGGGAGGGACGCGCCGGCGGGGCCGGCCGCGCCCCACGCGGCGAGGTAGGTCCTGTAGATCGCGCGCTCCACCCGGCCCGTGGCGCGCGCCTCGGTGGCCACGATGCGGGCCGAGGCCGAGGCAGCGGGGGGGGGGAAGGCTTTGTCGTTGGGCGGGGGGGGTGCCGGCGGCGCGGCCTTGCCCCCGCCCTTGGCCTCGACCGCGTCGCCGTCCGGGGCGTCGGCCAGGGCCGCGTCCGGCACGTCGACGAGCGCGGGTTGCGGCGTCGGCGGCGCCGGCGGCGGCGTGGGCGGCGCGGCGGACTCGGCGCTCTCGCCGTCGTCGGCGACCGCGGCGCCCAGGTCGACACCCCTGGCCGCGAGATCCGCGGGTGACCCCACAGCGACGACAGCTCCTCCACGCACGACGATGACGATGTCGGCCGTGGGCGCGACGTGGACATGGTGGGTGACGACGACGCGCGTCTTCCCCTTTAACAATCCCTGCACGCACCCCGCCCACAGGGCCGCCCCCACGTGCGCGTCCACCGCGGCCAGCGGGTCGTCCATCAGCAGGACGTCGGCGTCGGCAAAGGCGGCGCGGGCGAGGGCGACGCGCGCGCGCTGGCCGCCCGAGAGGTTGACCCCCCGCTCCCCGATCTCGGCCCCGTCGCCCGCGGTCAGGTCGGCGAGGTCGGGGCGCAAGCAGGCGGCGTCCAGGACGGCGTCGTAAAATTGGGTGCGCGAGGGGAGCAGGGGAGGAGACCCGTACCCGAGCACGTTTTGGCGGACCGTCCCGTTGAAGATCCACGGCTCCTGCGCCGCGTACGCGACCCTGCCGGCCACAGACAGCCGCCCGGAAACCTTGTGCATCTCGCCGAGCAAGGCCGCCAGCAGGGACGACTTGCCAGCGCCGACGGGGCCGACGACCAGGGCGAGCGCGCCCGACGGCAGGGTCAGGGACGGGACGGACAGGGTTGGCGCCCCGTCCCGGTGCCAGGCAAACGATGCGTTGGCGAGGGCGATGGCGGGCGTCCCGGGCGCGGCAGCCGGCGCCGCGGGCGGCGGCGTCACTTCCTCGTCCTCCAAAAATGACTGGATGCGGTCGAACGCGACCCCGCCCGCGACCAAATTCGCGACTTGGTTGGGCAGCATCATGACGGGGAAGCGCAGCAGGTTGAAGAGGGAGAGCGCGGGGAAGGCGACGTCCGGCGTGAGCGGGCGGCCGGTGGCCGCGTAGGCTCCGAACGCGCCGATCGAGATGAGCACGGGCGCGGAGCCAAAAACCATGGAGGACGCGATGCCGACGATGGCGGCACGCCGGGTGGCGGCGAGCTCCGCGGCGCGGAGGGCGTCGATGCGGTCGACGTACGCCGCCTCCCAGCCGTACAGCTTGACCGCTTTAATCCCGTTGACCACCTCCGCCGTCAGCTTGACCCTCGCGTCCGTGGCGGCCACGACGTCCTTGCGCAGGGCGGCGAGGCGGCGGGCGACCTCGGTCGACGCGGGGATGAGCGCGGCGGTCACGCCCAGCGCGACGGCCGCCGGCACGAGGCCCAGCACGCCGACGAGCATGGCCATGACGGTGAAGATTTGGAGGGGCGCAGACCTGGGAAGCGAGGGGGGAGGGGTTGGAAGGTCGGCGCGCCGCCGCCGCGCGCGCCACCACCTCTCCCGCCCTCCCCACCACCCCTCCCCCACCACAGCATGTGCATGTACGTGGGCAGCGCCCACAGCTTGGCGGCATCGTTGGACATCAGGTTGGTGACCGCCCCGGCGCCGCGGCGCCCGCGCGCGGCGGGCGACGCGCGCAGCCCTTTATCCAAAAGCGTCGCCACAAGCGCGGCCCGCATGTGGAGCGAGACGCGGAAGAGCTTGTGAAAGTAGACGTTGACGGTGAGGCATTCGATGGCGCCGGCGACCGCGAGGGCGACCGCGAGCCACGCCGCGCGGCCGCGCCCCGCGCCGCCGGCCTCGGCCCGCGCGCGCAGCAGTTGGCGCAGGAGCCAGGGCGACAGAAACATGATGCCGTCGTGCACGAGCTTGATGGCGCCGGCGGCGGCAAAGGGGCGCCAGTAGGCGCGCGCGACGCCGCGCGCGACGCTGCCTGTCGGGGCGCCGGCGCTCGCCGTCGCTTCCAGCGCCGCCCCAAACGCCGACGCGGCCACGCCCGCGTCGTCCGCGGGCGCGACGGGCCACAGGTCGGCGGTGTCGAGCGGTTTCGCCGCGCCCGCGCGCACGAGCGGGTCGGCGTAGGAGAACAGGAGGCGCGACGCGACGCCCGCCCGCGTCTCGGGCGTGGGGCCCACGCCGTCGCCATCGGAGGCGTCGGCGCCGGCGCCGGCGGCCACGCCGTCGGCGGCTAACGACGACGGGAGCGGGGAGAACGCGGCGCCGCCGCTCGCGCGCCAGGGCGGCCACGCGCCCGCCAGTCGGTCGCGCCAGGAGCGACGCCGGTCGGGGCCGGGGCCGGACTCGAGGTGGAGCGCGGGGAGGAGGCGCGGCGCGGGCGCGGCCGGCATCGCGGCGCCGCGCGCCGCCGCGGCCGCTCGGCGTGTGTCGCCGGGCGCCGCGCGCGGCGCGTCTATGAGGAGGACGCGGGCGCGGCCGGCCAGGCAGTGCGGCGGGCGCCGCGGCCAGTCACTCTGCGCGCCGTGGCGGCCCCGTCAACCGCCCGCCCCCATGCAGACGGCCGCCGGCGGGCGCCCCGCCCCGTCGGGCGACCCCAGGCCGTCGTCAGCCAAGCGGGGCGATGCGACTCGCGTCGTCGGCCGCGCCGCGCTCGCGCCGCTGCCGCCGGCCGAGGCGCCGCCCGCCAAGCGCCTGCGCGTGACGTGGGGGGATGATGGGCGGGGGGGAGGGGCGCAGGTGAGCGGGCGGGGCGGCATGCCGCCGCGCGTCGCGCGCGCTGGGCTCGCCCGCGGGCGCCCGCGCGCGGCTCGGGCGGACGCGCGTGCCCGGTCAGAGGCGACCTCGATTACGCTCGATTTGCATGGGTGTTTGGCGGTGGGCGGGCGCTGCCCGCGCGGCGGCGGCGCGCGCGCACGGCCCGCGGCGGTTTGGCCGACCCGCGCGGCAGGGGCGCCGCGCCGCGCGTGTGCGGCCCGCGCTCGCGTCGGGAGTGGTGGTGCCGTCGCCGGGAGCGGCGGCCCGGCGGATTCGGGGCCCGCCAGGTGGGGGAAGGCCCTGTGCGCGCGCGCCGACGCCCCCCCCTCCTCCCCCCCTGCAGCGCTCTCCTGGGTCCGGCCCGCGCTGCGCCGGCGTCGCGTCCTGCTCCGCGACCCCGGTGGACGGTGAGGCGGGGATGGAGAGAGGAAGGGCGGGGAAAGGAGAGGGTGGCGCGCGCACGCGCCGACCCCCCCCTCCTTCAGCCCCGTCGCTCGCGCGCGGCGGCATCCCGCCCAACACCTTGGCCCGCCTGCAGTCTGCCGAGCGGGCGCTGGGGTCGCAATCGCTCGACACGCCGGCAGGGCCGAGCGCGGCGGCGGTCGCGTCGCCCGCCCCGCCGCCGCGCCCCCCTCTTCCGCACCCCCTCCCGCCCGCCGTCGACGGGTTTACGATTTCCTACTCCCAATCCTACGCGCGCGCCCCCGGGCACCCGTGCGCCGCGTGCTCGCCGGGGGGCGGGCCGCCGGCGCGCGGCGCGAGCGCGCCGCCGTCGGCGACGCCGCGCGGCGCGCGCGCGACGCCACCGGCGCGCGGCGACTCGACCCCCCTCCCCGACCGCCCCCCCACCCCCTGCGACTGCGTCCCCTCGACGTCGGCCGCCGTCCGGTGCGCGACGCCCGAGCTGGCGCCCGACGCCGACGGCGCGCGCGCGGGCGGCGGGCGCGTGTCGCCCGGCGGCCGCGCCGCGGCGCGCGACGCGCCCCTCTTCCCCATTTTCCGCCCCCTGCACCAGCGCAAAACGGTACACATCCTGCGGCACGGGGAGTCGGCGTACAACGCCGCCGTGTCGGCGGCGGGGTCTGGGTTTGCCGACCCCCTCATCTTTGACGCCCGCCTCACGCCGCGCGGCCGCGCCCAGGCGACCCGCGCGTCCGCCACCCTGGCCGCCCTGCGGCTGCCGGCCGACGCGCTGTGGGTGGTGAGCCCGCTGACGCGCGCGCTCGAGACTTTTTCGCTGGCGAGCCGCGCCGGCGGCGCGGGGGCTGGCCCCTCCTCCGCCCCCCCCCAGCCGCACACCGTCACCGTGCGCGCCGACCTCGCCGAACACTGCGCGACCGCGGGCGACGTGGGCGCGCCCGCGTCGGCGCTGCGCGCGGCGTGGCCCGCGCTCGCCGCGGCGGGCGCGTTCGACGGCCTGCCGGAGCGCTGGTGGCACGGGGCCCACGTGAATTGTGCGGCCAAGCGCACCCTCGCGGCCTACGAAACCAAGCGCGAGCTGGCGGCGCGCGTGGGCGCGTTCCGGCGGTGGCTCCACACGGTCGACGCGCGCGTCGTCGTCTGCGTGGGGCACTCGACCCATTTCGCCGCGCTGGCGGGGGGGCGGGCCCGGCTGCGCAACTGCGAGGTGCACACGCTGTACGTTTGATGGGCGAGGGGGGAGGGGGGGGGGACGAGGGGCGCGCCGCTGCGCGGGCGCGCCGCCCGCCCGCCCCGCCGCCCTCGCGCGTCCGCCCCGCGTGTGCGTGTCTTGTTTTCGTGTTGAGCGGGCGCGACTGTGGCCATCGGTTCCCGAGTGCGGGGAGGGTGCCGGGCGCCGCGCGCGCCCTCCCGTCACTGCGCGGCTTCGCCCCCGCCATGCTGCGCCACGCCGCCCGCCGCGCCTACTCCGCCGCGGCCGAGGCCGCCGCACCGGCCGCACGCTCCCGCTGGAGCGCCCCCGCGCTGGCGGCCGCGCTGGGCGCGGCCGCGGGCATCGCCGCGGTCGCGCCGCGCGGCCAATCCGGCTGCGAGCCCGCCCCTCCTTCATTCACCCGGGCCCAGGTCGCGGCCCACAACAAGCCCGGCGACGTGTGGGTGACGCACGGGGACGGCGTGTACGACGTGTCGTCTTTCGTCGCGTCGCACCCGGGCGGCGCGGCGCGGCTGCTCCTCGCCGCGGGCGGCGCGCTCGACCCCTTTTGGGCGGCGTACGCGCAGCACCAGACGGCGGAAGTGCGGGCGTTGCTGGAGCAGTACCGCGTGGGGACGCTGGTGCGAGGGGGGAGGAGAGAGGAAAAGGAGGGTGCCGCGCGCGCGGCCGCGGCCGCCGCCAACCTTCCCACCCCCCTCCCCAGGCCCCTGGCGAGCCCGCGCCGCCCAAGGGCGACGACCCGTACGCGGCCGACCCCCCCCGCCACCCCGCGCTGGCCGTGCGCACGGCCACCCCGTTCAACGGCGAGACGCCCGCGCCGCTGCTGGCCACGCCGGTCACGCCCGCCGACTTTCACTACGTGCGCAACCACCTGCCGGTGCCGACCGTGGCCGGCGGCGGCGACGGGTGGGTGGTCGAGGTGGCGGCCGGCCCCGGCGCGGACGCGCTGCGGCTCACCGTCGCCGACCTCAAGGCCCGCTTCCCCCCCGCGACCCTGCCCGTCACCCTGCAGTGCTCCGGCAACCGGCGCAATGAGCTGTCCGCGGTCAAGCCGGTGCAGGGGCTCGAGTGGGACGCGGGCGCGGTGTCGACCGCGGTCTGGACCGGCGCGCGGCTCGCCGACGTGCTCGCCGCGGCGGGCCTCACCGCGGCCACCGCCCCCGCCCTCGGCGTGCGCCACGTCGTGTTCGACGGGGGCGACGCCGAGCCCGGCGGCGGCCCGGGGTACGGCGCGTCGGTGCCCGCGCCGCGCGCGCTCGACCCGCGGTCGGACGTCCTCCTCGCGTACGCGATGAACGGCGCGCCCCTCCCCCCAGACCACGGCGCGCCCGTGCGGGTGGTCGTGCCCGGCGTCACCGCCGCGCGGTCGGTCAAGTGGGTGGCGCGCGTGAGCGGGTCGGGGGAGGAGAGCGAGTCGCACTGGCAGCGCAAAGACTACCGAACGTTCTCCCCGTCGACCGACTGGGCGTCCGTCGACTGGGACGCCTCCCCGTCCATCATGGAGACGAACGTGACGTCCGCCGTGACGGAGCCGGGGAATGGGGCGACGCTGGAAGGGCCGCTGGACGAGGTCGACGTCGCGGGGTGGGCCTACTCTGGCGGCGGCCGCGGCGTGCAACGCGTCGACGTCACGGCGGACGACGGCGCCACGTGGACCACGGCCACGCTGGAGCGCGTGCCGGGCGACGGCGACGGCTTCCAGGGGCCCGCGTGGGCGTGGACCCAGTGGCGCGCGCGCGTGCCGCTGCCGCCCGCCGCGGGCGCGCCCGGCGCCACGCTCACCCTCGCCGCGCGCGCCGTGGACACCGCGTGCAACGTGCAGCCCGAGTCGGCGGCGCACGTCTGGAATCTGAGGGGTAGGGGGGTCGGGGGGGGGGGGGCGGCGGGGGCCCGCCGGGCTAGCGCGCGCGCGTGCGCGCGCCAACCGTCTCCCCCCCCCCCGTCGCAGGCTTGCTCGCCAACCATTGGGCCCGGTGCACGGTGACGATCGCGGAGGAGTGACGGCGGCGGCGGGCGGGCGCGGGGCGGCGTCGCGGGGCCGCGGCGGCAGCGCCCGCGGCGTGCAGACGGACGGAGCGGAGCGGCCTCCTCCTCCCATCCCGCCCCACACCCCGCGCCGGGCCCCGCTCTCCCCCTCACGCCCCGCCCCGACGCGCGAACAGCCGCCCCCCCTCCTCTCCGAGCGCGGCCGCCGAGCAGAGGGCGACCGCAGCGCGCACAACAGACCAAGATGTCTCGCTCGCGCGGGCGCGCCGGCCTCGGGTGCGCGGTGTGGCGGGCCCGACGCGGAGTGGGAGACGTGCCTCGACCGGCTAGGCGGCGCCCGCGCGGCGAGCGGCGCCCGCCCCCCCTCGCGGCCCGCGTGCTGTCGCCACACGCGCACGCTTGGCCGGCCTCGCGGGGCGCGGCCCGGGCGCCGCCCGCCCTACCACCGCCCTCGTACGCTCCGTCATGGCAGTCATTCGCTTTGCGGGCGGCCGGGGCGGCGTCGCCCGGCGGGCGGGGGCGCGGCGCGCCGCATGGCCCGCGCGCGCCGTAGGGGGGGCGAGGAGAGGTGGGGTGGCAACGGCTGGCCACTGCGCCCGCCCCTTACAGCGTCTATGCTCTTGGGCTCAATGTGGGCGGCGGCGGTTGAGTCAATGGGGCGCCCGTCGCCCCGGGCGCAGGCGCGCGCGCCGCGGCCAAAGCCGCGCTGCCTTCCGAGCCACAGGCGCGCCACCCGCCGCCGACCCTTGCCCCCGCCCCGACGTTCCCAGCGCCGCCGCCCTGCTCGCCCTGACCACCACCCTGCTGCTCGCCCGGCGCGGCGCGGCCCAGCCCGGGGTGGGGCTGCTCACGACGCAGGCCGACGCCGCCGCGGCCGCGGCCGCGGCCGCCGTGCCCGCGGTGACGCCGGCTGCGCCGGCCGCCACCCCCAAGCCGGCCGCGGTCGCGGCGCCGGCCAAGCCGGCGGCGGCGAAAGCTGCCGCCACAACCCCTCCGGCCGCCGAAGGCTTCGACCTGGGCGCCGGCCCCCCCGGCGCCAAAGCGGCCGGCGACCTCGTGCGGCGCCGGCGGGACGGGGTGCCCTTTTTCATGCTGGGCGTCAACCTGGGCAACGTCAAGTTTCTGCCGTTTGCGAAGGCGGACCAATACTCGCACACGCCCGCCGAGCTCAAGGCCATCCTGGAGCAGTCCATGAAGGAGATTGCGGGCGTGGGCGGCAACACGATTCGCTTCTGGCTCCACATCGATGGATCCTCATCCCCGGAATTCGATCCTGCCACCGGCCTCGCGTCCGGCATCTCGCCCGACACGCTCACCGACCTCAAATGGACCCTGCAGAAAGCGCGCAACAACAAGTTGGAGGTGATTCTGTCTCTCTGGAGCCACGACATCCTCGCCGTCCGCCGCTGCAACCCGCCCGCCAACCGGGACCGGGCCCTGCGCATCTGGGAAGAAGATGCGGCGCTGGATGCCTACGTCACCAAAGCTTTGACCCCGATGATGAAAGATCTGGGCGCTTCAAAGATGGCCGACGGCAAAAACTTTCTGGAAGGCGGCGTCCTCGCCTGGGAGATCATGAACGAGCCGGAGGAGGCCTGTTTTGAGTTGGAGGGCAACACGGACTACCAGTACAAGGTGGGGAGATGGAGGGAGGAGGGGGAGAGAGGGTGGTGGGGAGAGACAGGAGGAGGGCGCCGCGCGCGCTCTGCGCCGGCCGGCGGGGCGGGGGGGGGCGGGGGGGCGGGGGGGGGGGGGGCGCGCTCTGCGCCCCCCCCCCCTCCAACCCCCCCCTCCCCCCCCCCACTTCTCAGGTCACGCGCGGCGAGTACACGTACGCCAACGCCGCCACCTTCAACGCCGAGCCCCGGCGCCGCGTGGACTACCAAAACGTGTCGTTCCTCGCGCCCGACCTCCAACGCGTCGACCCCAAGGACCCGTCCCAAGCCGTCTACTATGGGGACTACTTTTTAAAGACGTACAAGGGGCGCGACTTTTTCAACTGGTACCTCTACCACGACGTGTTTGGCCAATTCAATGCAGACCACGCGTACCTCGTTGACGCGGTCAAAAACCGCGGCCTGGCCACGCGCGGCATTTCGTCCGCGACCCGCATCCAGCGCACGGTCAACCGCATGGCGGCGGCCATCAAAAGGGGGGACCCCAAGGCGCTGGTGACTGTGGGCGCGGACTCCATCATCTACAACACCGACCGCGCGGGGCTCAAGCTGCAGGACTGGAAGCCGGCGGCCCGCAACCTGTACAAGGATTCCGCGCTCATCGCCGCCGGCGGCGACCCGCTCGGCACCCTGGATTTCTACCAGGTCCATTCCTACCCCGACTGGTCCGACCCGACGGTCAACGACTTCGACCGCGACAAAATGGTCTTCCACCGCAACAAGGATTACTGGGGCCTGGACAAACCCCTGCTCGCGGGCGAGTTCTGGGACGCGGTCGCGGGCGGGCCGCAGGGGCGCAACCCCGTGACGCCGGGCGCGTGGCACGGCCTCCTGCCCGCGGGGTACGCCGGCGGCCTCGGCTGGGCTTGGTTTGACGTGCAGGAGCAACCAGGGATTGCCTTGGCCTCCCCGTGGCGGCGGGTGGTGAAACACGCGATGGCGAGCCACTGGGCCGCGCTGATGCCCGAGGTTGCCGCAAAACTCGCCAACCCCGCGTACACCATGAAACGGGTCGACGCCTGGACGGGCACGCCCCAGGTGGGCATCGAATCCGTGACGGAAGACGGCGACGGCGGCGGCGGCGCGTCTTTATCGACCAACGGGCTGCCGACCGCCGACGCCGAGGCTGCGGGTGACCGCCCCGCCGCCGCCGCCGCCCCGGCCCCCGGCGCGGCCCCTGGCGCGCGCACGCTGAACGGGAACGCGGAGCTGGCGGCTGACCTGGAGGCGGGCGGCGATTTCGACGGCGCGGCCGAGGTGCGGGCCGCGGAAGCAGCGGCGGAAGCCGCCGCGGCCGCGGCCGACACCGCCGCCGCTCAGGACGACGAGCGGGTCTCCATTCAGACCTCGCTGGAGGCCGCCGGCGACGAGGGCGTCGACGCCATCACGGCCGGCGGCGGCGACGCGGAGCGGCTAGAGCCCGACGCGGCGGGGCCGAACGGCCCGCTCGCGGGCGGCGGCGAGCACGGGCCGCCCCTGGCGAGGCAGTGGGCGATGATGGACCCGTGAGAGAGACGACTGTCCCACACACAACGCGCGAGAGAGGGGGGGGGGGGGGCCGCGCCCGCCCGCGGGGGGCGGGGGGGGGCCGC
>Ga0315294_10000311_pt1 | contig 52320 bp, 47 predicted proteins | sample YL17G13_40_MG_FD_203626 | JGI IMG/M metagenome (GOLD analysis project Ga0315294, IMG submission 203626) | Sediment microbial communities from Yellowstone Lake, YNP, Wyoming, USA - YL17G13_40 | ecosystem: Environmental > Aquatic > Freshwater > Lake > Sediment | place: USA: Wyoming | collected... | reverse complement strand
TCCGGGATAAATACTTCTACATCCATTATCGGCTCCAGTAAAACCGGCCCGGCCTCCTGCACGGCTTTCCTTAAAGCCATAGCGCCAGCAATCTGAAAGGCCATATCCGAAGAATCAACTTCATGGTAGGAGCCGTCTACAAGCTTTACCAAGACATCTACGATAGTATGACCCGCAATCGCACCTTCAAGACAAGCCTGGCGCACGCCTTTTTCTACCGAGGGAATGAAGTTGCGCGGAATGGCGCCGCCGAAAACCTTGTCGACAAATTCAAAACCTTTGCCGTGTTCTAATGGTTCAATCTCAATCCAACAATCGCCGTACTGGCCACGGCCTCCGGACTGGCGTTTATATTTACCTTGCACCCTGGCTGATTTGGTAATCGTCTCTTTATAGGAAACCTTAGGCGTACCTAATTCTACCTCCACATTAAATCTTTTCTTCATTCGTTCAATCATGATCGCTAAATGTAAATCCCCTAAGCCCGAAATAATTAATTCTTTAGTCTGCTGGTCGCGGGTTATTTTAAAGGTGGGGTCTTCCGCGGAAAGTTTATTCAGTGCTCCGGAAATCTTGTCTTCGTCCTGACGGGATTTAGGTTTTACCGAGGCAGATATTGCGGGTTGAGGAAAGACAATCGGCTCAAATAAAACCTGCTCTTTTTCCTCACAAAGCGAATCCGAAGTCACTGTCTCTTTTAATTTGGCGATAGCCACAATATCGCCGCAAGCAGCCAATTCAATTGTGCGCTGTTCTTTGCCTTGGAGAAGAAAAATCTGCCCGATTCTTTCTTTGGTTTTTTTAGTTGCATTATAAAAACCGGTGTTGGATAATAACGCCCCGGAAAAAACGCGCAGCAAGGTGAGTTGCCCGACGTAAGGGTCAGAGATACTCTTAAAAACAAAAGCGCAAAATGGCCCGTCTTCTTTAAAAAGAATCTCTTTTTTATTCTCGGGGCTTAAGGGGTCTTGGGCCTCTATCTTTGGCCGCTCTAAAGGATTGGGTAAATACTGAATAATGGCATCTAAAATTTGCGGCATGCCTTTATCGCTTAAGGCCGAACCGGCTAATACCGGAAATACGTTGCGCTTAATTACTGCCTCTCTTAGTCCGGCATTTAATTCCTCGGGGGAGAGTTTCGCGCCTTCCAAATATTTTTCTAATAGTTTATCATCGCTTTCGGCAATTGCCTCTACTAAATCCGGCGCTTCCAGCGAATCTATCAGCGCGGCTTTCTTGGAAAGCCTCTCTTTTATTTCAGATAAGGTTTTATTCAAATCTGTGCCTTCTTTATCCAATTTATTTATAAATATAACACAGGGTAAATTCGCTTCCTCTAAAAATTCCCAGGCGCGTTCGGTGCCTACTTCCACGCCACTAGTAGCATCAACTACAATAATAGCGCTATCTACTGCACGCATACCAGAGATAATTTCGCCAAAGAAATCCGCATAACCCGGCGCATCAATCATCTGAATCCGGTGCTCTTTATAATCGCAATATAAGAGGCTGGAATTGATGGAGTTCTTTCTCTCTATTTCATCAAAACTGTAGTCGCTTACCGTCGTGCCATCAGCAACGGTTCCTTTGCGGTTGGTGGCTTTACAAAAATAAAGCAGGCCCTCAGAAAGAGTAGTCTTTCCTGCCTGGGCATGACCTAAGAAAATAAAATTCCTTTTGTGCTTGGCATCCATATTAATTTATACTCCTTTGCCCTTATAAAATAGGGTTTTTATTATATAATATGAAAAAGGAAGGGTCAAGGAATTAAATTAAATTTGTTGCGGGGAAATTAGAGAAACAGAACTTAAAAACTATAGGTAAGCCCTAAGAGTAAACCTTGTATGTAGGTGTAGCTATCGGGCTCGTAATAATAGGCCCCAGATATCCTTACCGGATCCGACTTCGTGATATTCCACCAGGTAAAATAAGGAGTTAAATCTAAAGAGAGATTATGCAAAAAATAATATTTTACGGGTAATTTCACCTCCCAGCCAGACACGCCTTTCAACACAAAAGTACCACCCTCATATAAATCGGCGCGCATCTTGCTATCAAGGGCAAACATCCCCTCCAATTCCGCCCCGCAGGTTAACTTGGAGAATAATCTATAATTAAATCCTCCTCCTATCCCCAAATACAGCCACCAGTATTTCTCGGCATAGCAAAGGACACCCTGTATTACCTCGTTTTCCCCCCTGTACCATATTCTTTTACCTAAATCTATATAAAAAAGGCCTTCTAGTTCCTTGGAAAAACTATGGTAACCTCCAACCTTAAGACCGAATCGCTGCACCTCTGCTCTCTGTTCACAAGAAAACGCATTGCCTGCAGAGGTTCCTCCGTCGTAAGTCATCAGCGCATCATAGCGCCTAAAATAACCCTCTACAAACGGCCTACCCCACAGCCAGGTAAAATAGCGGCCGCTCTTATAACCCAAACTGCCATAAAAACCTTTTAAGTTACCGTAATCCTCATCCAGGGTCGTTGAGCCGCTAAATTCTTTATAATGCATATGGTTTATATCATAACCGCCAGAGAGATAAAATTTGCCCTTGCCTTCTTCTCCAAGATATTCTTCTTTTTCGTTAAATCCGTCGGAAGATTTGGTATCCAGTTTTTCCTTGGCTAACCAATATTTCTTTATCTCCTCGGATAATCGCTCCTGCTGCGTCTGCTTTGCCTCGAAAGAACGCAGAGAGGGTTGTGAAGACTGCGTCTTTACCTCGCTTGCGTAAAGAGCGGCTTCCATCACCCTGTCTCTTAAATCAGAATCCGCTTGGGCATACGCTATTGTAGGGAAGAGTAAAAACAAGGTAAGAATCAAGATTATTTTATCTGTCATCTTAATTCCAACCTATTCCAGGTAGGTATAGATCTTGCCTTTGTAATTACGCAGGACGTATTTGCCTTTTGCCTGGGAGAGGATATAGTTTGGGCCAACGGGAATTTTGCCACCGCCGCCTGGCCCGTCTATCACATAGGTAGGAACCGCATAACCTGAGGTATGACCGCGCAGTTTCTCCGTAATATTTATGCCTACTGCCACCGGAGTCCTAAAGTGCTGTGTGCCTCTTACTGGGTCGCACTGATAGATATAGTAAGGCCTAACCCTGATCTGTAAAAGTTCGTGCATTAGTTTTTTCATAATATAAGGCCGGTCGTTTATGCCTTTTAAAAGCACGGTCTGACTGCCCAAAGGCATTCCGGCATCTGACAACATATCGCAGGCAATCCTACAACGTTTGGTAATCTCTTTAGGGTGATTAAAATGTATGCTTATCCAAATAGGTGAATATTTTTTTAGCATGGCTACCAATTTTTCGCTGATGCGCAGGGGTAATGTTACCGGGACGCGCGTGCCTATTCTTAAAAATTCTACATGCGATATAGAGCGTATCTTCTGGATAAGACTTTCGATTTCTTCATCCTCTAACACAAAGGGATCTCCTCCTGAGATAAGCACATCCCTTATCTTGCGATTAGATTTTATATATTCAATTGCCGCATCAAACCTCGACGGAGAACTGTCTTCTCTGTGGTCGCCTACCAATCTTCTTCTGGTGCAATGCCGGCAATACATTGCGCAATGCTCAGTAGCCAATAATAGAACCCTATCCGGATATCTATGCACCAGATGCGCTGCGGGCGAATCTCTATCTTCAGCACAAGGGTCAACCATCTCATGAGGCGAAATAATTGACTCGGAAACCACCGGAACTGCCTGACGCCTGAGAGGGCAATTAGGATCTTCAGGATCAATTAAGGTTGCCCAGTACGGCGTTATCGCCATAGATAATCTTCCGCTTGCCTTTTTTATACCCTCTTCTTCTTCGGGGGTTAACTTGATAATCCCTGCGAGTTCGTCTTTAGTAGAAATTCTATTTTTAAGTTGCCAATGCCAATCTTCCCAATCCAAGGGATTTACATCTTTGTATAGACTTATCTGTTGGTAATCCAAGGCCCGCCTGATGGGCCTAGCTTGAGTTATTGCCTCGGTTTGTAATTTTGGGTTCTCAATTGCTACAGCATTATTATGATTATTCAATTCAACCCTTTCCTTTCTAAGGCACTCGTTAATATTGCCTCAATAAGGTCTTCGTATTTCATACCCGCGGCATAAGCCATCAGAGGAAAATTTGATTCATAAGGATTAAGCCCAGGCAAGGGATTTATCTCTAATACATAAGGTATATTATCTCTGCTTAGGCGTATATCTGTGCGTGAAATATCAGAGCAACCCACTGCCCGATGCGTCCTAAGGGCAGCCTCTTTTACTAATCCTTCTATATCTGTGTCTAGTCTTGCAGGGCAGTGAAACGCGGGAACCAAACCCAGCTCGCTATTACCTTGATATTCTTTCATTCTCCAAGAATAAAAATATTCACCGCTCTTTTGGCAAGTAGAAAAATCTATCTCTAAAATAGGTAAAACTGTGGTCTTGCCATTCTCCAAAATTCCCACGGTCAGCTCTCTACCTGTGATAAACTCCTCTACGAGTGCTTCTTGTTTGTATGTATCTATAGTCTCTCTGACTTTATCCAATAGGGCAACTTTCGTCTCAACCACATTAGATATATTTATCCCCTTGGCTGAGCCTTCGCGATTAGGTTTTACAATCAGGGGAAATCTTAAATTCGGTTTAACTTCTTCGTTTCCCTTTAGGAAAACCTGAAAGTGTGGGGTGGGTATATTTTCTGCTTGCAATATTTTTTTGGTAAGCACCTTATTCAAGGCCAAGGCCAAGGAAAATGTATTGGAGCCAGTATAAGGAATATTTAGATAATCTAATATGGCAGGGACCTCTGATTCGCGGAATTTACCGCATTTACCCTCGGCAATATTAAAAACTATATCTACGCAATTTTTTCTAAAATAAGAGAATAAATTCGGGTATTCAACATCAATTGCTTCAACCGTATGACCCTTGTTTTTAAGCGCAGAGATAATTGCCTTTACGGTATCTTCGGAATCAAACTCCGAGAAATAATCTGGGGGTTTTGTTTCGTCTTTTTTCTTTAGATTATACGTCAGGGCAATTTTCATAGGTTATATCTTTTAAGCGCGCTATTTAATATTTTGCCAATCATCTCTTCGTAAGAGATACCCACTTCTTTTGCTACCACCATAAATACATCTTCCGTAGATAAACTGGGTAAAGGATTTATCTCCAATACATAGGGCCTGCCCTCATTATCAACCCTAAAATCAACCCTGCCGAAATCCCGACACTCTACTACATTATATGTCCTTAAAGCAAGCTGCGAAATTTTTTTCTTTAAATCTTGATTTATACGCGCCGGACAGATGTATTCTAACCTATCAGAGGCAATCCGCGCAAATGTATAAAACTTATCATTGAGCTTTAGCCGACCATCTATTTTTATCTGCACAATAGGTAAAACTTCAACAGGTTCATTACCGACTACTGCTACTGTAAATTCTTGCCCTGAAATAAACTCCTCTATTAATGCCGGTTGTTTATAGGCATTAATAATGTATTCTGCTTGTTTTTTTAGTTCTTCCATATTTTCTACGCGAGAACTATCGCTCAGGCCTTTGGAAGAGCCTTCAAAACGCGGCTTAACAATCAGGGGAAATTTCAGATGGTCAGCATTTACCAAATTATCATTGGCCTTTATTTCAAAAAATCTTGGAGTGGGAATACCTTCGGCAATAAAAATCTTTTTTGCCATAACCTTATCTAAGGTTAGGCTTAAGGTAAAGGCATCAGCACCTACAAAAGGAATACCGGCCATCTCTAATAATATGGGAACCTGGGATTCTCTATTTCTGCCAGAAATCCCCTCCGAGATATTAAAAACAATATCTACGTCAAGATTATCTATTTTTTCTAAAAGGTGAGATGCGTTACCGATCTTTTTTATTTTGAAACCCTGGGATTCTATGGCAGAGGCGATAACATCTATGGTAGAAGGATGGTCAAATTCTGCATTGGCATCTGGCGGGTCACCAACTTTGAACTCATAATCTGTTTTTAAATCGTAAGTTAAGCCGACTATTTTCATGAAAATATAAAAAGGGCTCCTTCTCTATTTGGAGCCTTTAAATTCTCACCCGATTTTTCCAATTTAAATTATTTAACCTCCTAAAAATCTAAAAACTTATTCAAAATATTATACTTATGTTACTTTTTTATCACAAAAAAATGTTTTTGTCAAGCGTTTTTCAGAAAACCTCACCTTACGAATTCAACTTTACCCCAACTCATAAGATTATTTCTAAATATAATCACTACGCCGCAAATTCCTTTTATAGAACGGCTAAAATTTAAGGCGTAAGACAGATCTTTTTTAGAATTTATCCGGTTACAAGTGGCGGTAGCCACTGCATCTGCTAAAGACGCGCTTTTAGATAAAATCACCACGCTATCGGCGCAACCAAAACTTAAGGAATGCCCAATTGTTCCAGAAGATGTGCATATACCAATGGGTGTATTTTTGGGTTTTATTTTTACGCTCAACCCCTGCCATAATTTTGATTTGCCACTATAGATTCCTATAATGCGAGTCTTGCGCGTGGCCAAAAATATATCTCCACCATTTTCAATAATCACATCTTTATAACCCTTTTTTAATAAATCTTTACCTAAAAATTCTGCAATCGCACCGGCAACCGTTGCCATTGGCCCGACATTAGCTAACTTTGCTGCTCTGCTCATTTCTTTTACAATCGTCGGCGCATTAAGTTCTACCTCAATAGGTTTTAATGTAGTTAAAAATCTTCTCTCCCTAATGATATAATTTTCAATATCCCAGCGGTATTGCCGTATTTTCTCTTTCACAAAATCTTTATCAATACGCTTATTGGTAAGAATCTGCAAATCCGTCTCTTTATCCATAATATGCGTCAAATGCAAATCCTTCTGCCTCACCCAATCCCGATAAAATCTTCTTTGGTATTTATCTGTTTTCATATCAGCATATTCTCGGCAAAGGTTCGCTGGTGAGCATATCTACAATGCGCTGGGTGCCGAGAATGGTGTTTAAGATAACTTTGCCTTTGGTTTCTTTTACGACAGTACCGACAATTTGCGCATTGCGACCCAAAGGATGTCTCTTTAGTAAATTCAAAATTTTCTTGGCGCTATTTTTTTCAACTATAATTATAGCCACGCCTTCATTAGCCACATATAAAGGATCAATACCTAATAATTCGCAGGCTGCTCTTACTTTAGTAGATATGGGTATATTCTTTTCATCGAGCATAATACCTAGACCCGAACCTTCGGCAATCTCATTTAAGATAGTAGCCATTCCGCCGCGCGTGGGGTCGCGCATAAATTTTATTGCCTCGGTTTTTTTAAGTATCGGGATAATCAAATCATTTAAAGCTGCGCAATCGCTTTTGATATTAAATCCCAAATCTAACTCTTTTCTTTTAGCCAACACTGCTATCCCATGTTGAGCAATATTTCCTGTAATGATAACTTGATCGCCTGCCTGGATATTTTTTATGGATAACTTTTTATTCTTAATTATTCTTCCGATACCGGATGTATTAATAAATATCTTGTCGCAAGCGCCTTTCTCAACCACCTTGATATCGCCGGTAACAATTGATACCTCTGTATTTTTGGCAGTTATAGAAATGGAATTAACGACGTCTTCTAATATCTCGTAATCCAACCCTTCCTCAATGATAAGCGCTAAAGAAAGATATTCCGGCACTGCTGCCAACATCACTAAATCATTGGCTGTTCCACAAACCGCCAGTTTACCTATATCGCCACCGGGAAATCTCAGAGGACTTACTACAAAGGAATCAGTAGTAAAAGCAAGGCGCTCTTTATAATTTATTAAGGCACTATCGGAGAGTTCTCTTAATATAGGATTATTTAGTTTTTTAAGTAATAATTCTTTGATAAGATTATGCGTTAATTTTCCGCCACTTCCGTGGCCAAGGAGTATTTTTTGTTTAGACATCTTTAATCTAAATGAATTCCTACGCTTAAGAAATCTTCTTTTAGTTTATCTATGTCTTGAAAGTGAAAACTTTTAATTCCTAAATCTTTGGCCTTTTCTACAAGCTCGGCTCTATCGTCGGTGTAAAAAACATTATTCGCTAAGACGTTCAATATCTCAAGCGTCTTCTGATATATTAAAGGGTGGGGCTTTCTTAAGCCTATTTCATAAGAAGTGATGATATGATGGAAAGCATCAAAAACAGGAAAATTTTTTTTTAAATAATCGAAGTGTAAGATATTTATATTAGATAAAAGCGCGACCTTATAATGGTTCCTTAGGGTATGGGCTAAGTTATAAACGTAGCGATTTTTCCTGCTTAAAAAGAATATCTCATTCCAAATCGGCACAAACGTATCGTACTCCAATTTCAAGTTGAGTATCTTTTTTACCTTTAAGAAAAAAACTTGTGGTGAAATTCTGCCCTCTTCAAATAGTCCGGTTAGTTCCGAATCAAAAAAGAGATTGAATATTTCTTGCGGGCTTTTATCAGTAAATTGGGATATTCTCTTTGCCGCGATGGTATGGTCGAAATCAATCAGAACATTACCCAAATCAAAAATTATGGCTTTTACACCATAGTTATCCATCAATTGCCTTTATCCTTTGACTTCTTAAACAAATCCAAAAATCTATCTTCGTATTCTTTATAGGCATTCCATCTATCTAATTCTACCTTAAGTCCATTGGCTTTTGAGATATCATCTTTAGCTTGGACAAAGAGTTTTTCGATTTTTTCTTTTACCGAAACCGGTAGTTTGGTAAGTTGGCTTAAAGATTTTTTAATCCTCTCTATTTCTTCTTCGCCAATTGGACCTAAGCCCTGAGGGCCTAATTTAAGATAATCTAAAAGTTTATTAATTTCCTCTTCCATAATATGCGCCTGTTCGAGTATATTGGTAAAATCTATTGGGATATTTAAAATTTTTCTTAATGCCCCTAACACAACATAAGAAGCCTTGGGGTTTTCAATCTGAATGGTATAAAGGGGTATTTCGCCCAAAAGACAAAACCCTTTAAAGCCTTCTTTTTTGGCTATACCTAAAAATAAACCATTCATACCGCTAATCTGACCTTCGGATAAAAGGTTAAAATTATATTTTTTAAATTCGTCATTGATTTCTTGGGAGGTACTGGTAAACCAGACATTGGAGGTTTGAGTATGATCAATGGGCTGCGGCATAGCAGCAAAACTGATAATTTTATTTACCTTAAAAGTTTTGGCGAGAGTTATAATCTTCTTGCAATAAGCATCTGCCTTGGCTAAATCTGGCTGGGCATTGCTAATAAATATAATCAGGTCGTTCTTGCCGGTCTTGTTCTTCCAATAATAGAACTTATTAGAAGGAAGGTCAGGCAAATTTAATATGCCTTGCTGGACTGTACTTGCAGTGAGATAAAAAAAATCTTCTGGCAGAATACTGGCAAATTCTTCTGCTTGTAGTTTATCTACCAGATACATGGCAGTCTTGTAGGCAACTTCACCCATACCTGGCCAGGCCACGATCAAGTAGGGATTTTTAAGTCTTGGCCTTTTAGAAATCTTGATTCCTTCCATATTTATCACTCCTATAATTTTTCAGAAACTCTTCTAAGACAAGGCCGCCTTTATATAAATTATCTATCTTTGCATATTCATCTGCGATATGGGCGCAGCCAAGGCTGCCAAAACCCGTGGCAATTGCCGGTATATTTTTATCTTGAAAAAAGGTTATGGTAGTTGCCCCTTCTGAGCCTTTTATCATCGGTTTTCGTCCGACACTTCTCATTGCCTTGGCAAGACACCTGACTAATGTATGCGCCTCATTTATTTTATATGGCTTTTGGATTCCTTCTATCTCTATCTTAAATCTGCGGGCATGTTTTTGAATAATATTTTTTAAATCTTTTAAAATTTCTTTTTCAGACATACCTGGTAAGAACCGCAAATCTAATTCAAATTCACACCAATCTGCTACTATATTCACCTTGTCTCCGCCTTTTATGGTGCCGATATTTAGCGTTGGCCCCTTAAGATATTTATTTTTTGGATAAACGAATTTTTTGACCTTTAATTCTTTAAGTATATCTACGGCGATAGCAATGGCATTTATGCCTCGCCAGGGATAAGCACCGTGTGCCCTCTTTCCCTGTAAATTTATCTTAAGATGAATGAGTCCTTTCTGGGTAACAATAATCGCAAAATCATCAGAATCTAAAACTACCGCGCCTAAAGGCCTTAATATACCTTTATCTAACAAAGGGATTAGGCCTAAGCTTGAGCCACTTTCTTCATCACAAGTGGCAGCAAAAATTAAATTATAACCCAAACAAACTCTGTCTTCAACTATGCTATTTATTGCCTCTAAACTACAGGCGAGATTACCTTTACAATCAGTGGCTCCTAATCCATAAATCTTACCTTTATATATTGTGCCTTTAAAGGGATGGAAATGCCAATTCTGCCCTTTTGGTACAGTATCTAAATGTGGCGTGATCAGTAACGAATATTTTTTATCTCTTCCTTCTAATACCGCAACTACGCTGGGTCGTTTCTTCTTAAACGCATAAATTTTTGTCGGCAATCCCAAATTATCAAGATACCTTTTTACAAATTTGGCAATGCGCGACTCATCTCCCGGCGGATTTTGCGAATCTATCCGAATTAGTTGTTGGGTAAGTCTTATTAACCGCTGTTTGTTTATCATTAATTAGAAGCTATAATTAAAACTAACTGCTAAGGCTTCGCCATCAAATAATTGGCCTTCTAAATTAAACCAAGTTCTTTCGCTCAGCGAAAAATCAAGGCCTAAAACTAAGCCGATATCTTTAGTTAGATCCGACATCCGACGTTTCCGATTATCTTCGACTTTATGAATATAATCGACCCTTGACCATTTTGTCCCCAGATACGGCATAATTCTTTTAAAATCATAAGAAGCTAGTATTGACCATTGCCAGTCATCCAAAATGGCTTCATTTTTCACATCTCCTAAATGCCTAGATTTCGGATGGACGCTGATGTGTTGAAAGCCAAAGACCGCCTTTAAATTATTCTTTTCATAAAGCCTTAAGCGGAAACCATAGCCTCCGGAAAAATTAGAGTTATAATCCACTTCATCGCTTCCAACTGGATGCTGTTTGATATTACTGCTGCCTGCTTTTAAATCTATGGATAACCAGTTAAAAACTCCGTAAGATAAAAGAAAAAGATGCTGCGTGCTCCTTAGTTTTCCATATTCGTCTTCCAGATAGCGCTTAAAAATACTGTGCGTTTGAGCACCAAGAAAAAAATTATTTTCTTTAGGCATTTTTGTTCCATAACAAGGTGCCGCATAACCAACAGTGAACAGTGAACAGTGAACAGTGAACAGTGCTAAAAAAAACAAAATACTATGAACTATGAGCCATGAACTATGAACTTTTTTTGATTTAGGGGACATACTTCGCACTTGGGACTCCTTTTAAGACAGAATTCTTTACCCAATCTTACCAAGAGGGCATGGTATTCATTAAATAATTTTACATCGGGTTTTAGATTTTGCGTAAATAAATTCTGTATCTGGTCATAAGTGGCACTTTCTTTAATCAGGCGGTGCCTTAAAAGTATCCTTCTGGTGTAGGCATCGACTACAAATACGGGTTTATCCAAGGCATAGAGCAATATAGAATCTGCTGTCTCCGAGCCAATGCCGTTAACCGAAAGCAACTGTTGGCGCAAACTCAACGTCTGAGCCAAAGACATAATTTTTAGGCTGCCTTTATAATCTTTGAGAAAAAAACTCAAGAAACTCCTCAATCTTTTTGCCTTAATATTATAATAACCGGCGGGCTTAATGAGTTTGGCTAATTTTTCTTTAGGTATTTGATAAAGTTTATCGGGTTTTAATAATCTATGTTTTTTTAAGTTATCTATTGCCTTTTCAACATTAGCCCAGTTGGTATTCTGCGTAAGAACTGCGCCCACTATTACCTCGAAAGCGGAATCTCCTGGCCACCAATGCTGCGGACCAAAATAAGCGTAGAGTTTTTGATAGAGGTCATTAAACCTAGATGTCATTCTCTTAGAATTCCAATGGATTATAATTATAGTAGGCAAAGAGTGTATAGACTGTCCCGGATACAGAACCGGTGGTTTTGCCTTTGGGTGTCATCCAACCATGGCCGGTATCTACGAAATCCACTGTAGCATAAGGAAGGCAACTCTCTCCTTGTCCAGAAGGCGAAGGACTGGAGATAATCATATTAGCTAACTCTGCCAAATATGTATCTGCCCTCAGTTCATAGGCACGGGCTTTAGCCACCATACCTTTTTTATAATAAAAATCTGCCATAATCTTAAAGGCCAAAACCATCTGTGCCGTCCACTCAGAAGAGACCACGCCACCTCTGGCTACATGTCTAAGCGGCGCAAAATCAAAACCTTTAATTTTTATGGTTTGCCCTTCTGGACGAATATAGTCGACACTAACACTACAATTCTCTTCCGCAAATTCTATAATTCTATCTGGATTCATTCCTAATTCATCTAATTTTCCCGGACCAATAGCGGCAATTGACCAGGCATAGGTATCGGTGGCAATCGTAGAATCTCCTTTACCGCGCTTAATAGGAATATCTAACTTATCATAGGTATGGCTGACCAACCAATTCAATGCTTTATCTCTTGCTTGAAGATATTGGGGCTTAGCGGTGACCTTATATAACATATTAAAGAATGCGTAGGCATCGAGGTTATGTTCAGTGGAATACCAGGTTATATTTGGACCTCCGCAAATACCACCGTCTTTGTCCTGGTTCTGTAAATAAATTATTGCCTGGGCAATATCTTCGGCTAGGCCAAGATATCTAAAATCCTGGCTTTTTTTAGTATACTGTAGAACCGCTATGCCCAGCCACAGATTCGGGCCACTATGCACAATATACTCAGCAGGCGCTCCGTCATTAACATAGTAGGTATTAAGAAATCTTCCATCTATCCTCTTGGCTTTTTTATCAAAGAAATCTATTATCTTTCTTGCCCGCTGGAAATCAGAAAAATATGTATAGGCCACAACGGCTAATGCCTGATCATAAATAAATGCCCAGTTAGCAACATCTTTATCCCCTTCAAAACTCATTACCAAGCCGGTGCGTTGATTTTGGTGTATCTTTAACCACTGATACATCTTATCTAAATTTGCTTTCTCTAAACGCGCCTTCCTTTTATCTAAGCGCAAGAGTTCCTCGGTGACAGCGCTCTCCTTACGTTGTAAAGAAATTAGTTGTTCTTGTAAAGGGTACTTTTCCTGGGTTAATTTATCAATCAGAGAATTAAGTTGTTTTATCTCATCGGTCTTGGTCGTTTCTAATTTTTGCCTCTCTTCTTCAGCTGTCTGGGTACGCGACTGCAAGGTTTGAATTTTTAATTGCAAATCCTCCCTTTCTCTGTTTATCTCTTTTACCTTTTGTTTGGCGACACTCGACTCTTGCAGAATTCCTACCAGCTGCTCAACCAGGGCTCTATTGCCTTTGATTAACTTTACACTTATAATCCCGCCGATAACAAAACCTAAACCTAGTATAATAATTATGGATAAAGCCGCCGGAACAAATAACTTTTTTGTCCGGGCATAACGCATAATCTGGTTATTTTGATAGATATCAATCTCCTCATAACTTAAACCGATAAGATATTTATTGGGTTCATTAGCTACATCTTCCGTCCAGGCAACTTTGGCGTGCGCAGGTATCGGCCTTCTGGATATAGGCATCTCAATGTCCAAAAATAGTTTTGCCTGTTGGTCTTTTAAGATTTTAGCTAATTCGGGATTTAAATTGTTTACCGAAAGGCATAAGCCTCCCTTGCCTATATTGTTAGTAAAACCCTGTAACCAGTCTGATAAAAAATGCTTTCCATCGAGACTTAAGAGGCGAAACTGCACAGGAAATACTGAATCTAAACGGATATATTGTCTACGTTCTTCTTTCAAATCTTTTCTCCCGAACATCTTTTATCTTATCTTTTCTAGAACTATTCTCTGTTTAGCCCGTTTGGCAAGATTCTCAAGAAATTTTTTAAAATCAGGGTACTCTTCTTCTGAAATGCTTGTTTTTTTTAATTCTGTCTTTTGTCTAAAATATATCTTTTGATTCTGGCATTTATATTCGGCGATAAATTCAAGCCACGGGCTATCCTCAGCTACGCTCTGCGGCATATATTTTATAACAAAATTATGGGGAAATTCAATATCAAACATTGTATCTTTACTATCCAAGATTCCAAAATCAATTGCGTATTTACGTTCATCCTTTGCCACCATCGATGTATCTAACCCTGTCAATTGAGGCATTATCCTTAAGCGACCCGCATGCGTAAAATATTCCGGGCCTTGGAAGGCATAACTTAATACCATCGGTTCATTGAGGTTCTCTAAGTTTTTTATACTGTATTTATCTAATTTTGCGCCTATAGATACTTCCTGTATTTTTTCTTTTAGCGCATCCTCTATTAATTCCGGAGGAGTATATAACAGCCAAAACCGCTGTGCCTGGTCATACACACCGTAGGTAAAAATATCCTTTTCTGCGTTAATAGTCTCGTCATCATTTAACTTTATCTTAAGGTGTTGTTTTACCAAATTATGCTCGGCTGGATATAAAGGAGTCTCATCTATTTTATATCCGTTTTCTTTAAATATCAATACCTTTCGACCTTGGTCATCTGTGGGCAAGTTGCCGAAAGAACAAGTTTGCGCGGTAGGGTCGAGAAAAACAATTTTATCTTCTAATGATACTGCGGCAATACAATGATTAAAAAGCACCGCGGGAAAATCTTCATTTAAATTATAGTATTCTTTGGTAGCAATGAGCACAGGCCAACTCAAGAAACCGGCTTCTTTTAACATGGCCACCAAAAGCATGGCCTGGTCTTTGCAGTCTCCGTACTTATTCTTAAATATATCGGATGCATAATGGGGCTGGTAGCCCGCCTGTCCATATTCTACGGCTACATAACGAATTTTTTGGGCACAGAAATTATAAATTGCCCTAGCCTTGGCTTCCTTGGAACCAAGGCCTTTAGTTAACTGGATAACCTTATCTTTTATGGCAGTATCTACTTTTATCTTGTCTTTAGCTAAGTTCCACCACCAGTTATAAATATCCTGCCAAGAGACAAATGTAGAGATAAGTATCGCCGGATTTATCTGGACTTGCGGCGGCATGTTAGACTCGGGAATAATTTGCGGGATATTTTTAAACTGCCAACTGTAAATTAAAAACCCGTCTTTTTCTTTTATCTGGGGGTTAAGATTGGCTTTAAAATTATTATATTTATCATGCAAAATCTTTATCTGTGCCGGGGTTTGCTTAGGTAAACTCACAGAGAAATTTGCCGCAATAATCGGCTCAGTTGCCTGCAGGGGATAACTTAAGACTAAATCTTTTTTATTAATTAGCTGATTACGGTATATTTTAACTTTATATTCAATAGTTGCGCCTTCAATAATTTCCGGAAAGGAAATTATATAAACCCGCACATTACTATAAAGTGGGAAATTTAAATATTTAGATACATCGCGCATATGACGGCTACCTACCTCTACGACTTCCCCATTGGGCTTTATTGTCCGGGCATACTCTAACTCTAGCCTTTCGTAAGTAGAGTCGTAATCTATGTGGGTTTCTGAAAAGTTTTCTTTGCCCCGCTCATTTAAAATTTTTATTAGATAGTGTAAATAAGATACCTGCCTGCCTTCAGGAGTTACTTCAATCTTTTCATCGCAAGACAAAATAAGCGCGCCTGCCTGCGGATATAATTCTTGAGTAGGCGCGGCAGTTAAAATCTCATATACTTGCGGGCTTATTTGTTGGATGTGGTTAAGGCTTGTTTGTTTTTCAATAATCTCGATGCGCTCTAAGGCTATTGGTCTAAATTTTTCATCTTTTATCTTTTTATAAACTTCTAATGCTTGATCAAAAAGATTTAATTTCTCACAACTTAAACCCTGGTAATATAAATATTCACCATCTGGTATTTCTTGCTGATTAAAAATTTCTAATGCATCGCTAAATTTACCCAGTCCATAATAAGAAATTGCCAGAAACTTTTTAGCCTTAGTATCATTGGTCTTCTTGAATGCCTCGCAAGATTTTTGGAACTCTCCATGATCGTAATACAATCGACCCAATTCAAGATAAAGTTTATCTAAATCTTTACCTTTTTTGATTAAGGCTTTGTATTCTGTGATGGCGCGCTGATAATACCCTTTAGATTGTCTGACATAATCTTGCGCCTCTTCTAAGGCACCCCTTTTATCACATCCAGATAATAAAGGTAGAAGTAAAAAGTGCAAGGTAGAAGTAAAAAGTGCAAGGTAAAAGTAAAAACTTATTGTTTTAAGTTGGATTTTTGATTTTTTATTGGTATTTATAATACGCATTACAGGCTCCTTCGCTTGAAACCATACAAGGGCCAACAGGATTATCCGGAGAGCAAACTTTAGAGAATAAGGGACAGCCTAAAGGAGAAATTAAACCCTTTAGAACATCGCCACATCTACACTGCGTGGTTCGCGGTTCGTGGTTCGTGGTTCGTTTAATACGAAATACTCTCTCGGCATTGAAGCGAGAAAATTCATCTCTTATCTTCAGTCCGCTTTTAGGGATTTTACCTAAACCCCGCCAAGAAGCATCGGACACTTTAAAAACTTCAGAGATTATCTTTCTTGCTTTGGCATTACCTTGTCTTTTTACCACGCGTATATACTGATTTGCCACAGTAGGTTTATGATTCAAGGTTTGTTTTACCAGAATATATATGCCTTCTAAAATATCTAACGGTTCAAAACCCGCAATACAACAGCCTATTTTATATTTTTGGGGAATAAATTCATAAGGCCTTGTTCCGATTATAACAGAAACATGTCCCGGACATAAAAAACCGTCCAGATTCAATCTCCTATCTTTGACCAAATAATGCATCGCCGGTGGAATTAATTTTAAACTAGAAAAAAACGAAAGATTTTTTAAGTTCTCTTTTCTTGCTGAGATGATACTTAAGGCAATAGCCGGTGCCGTGGTCTCAAAGCCCACGGCTAAAAATATAACTTTTTTATCTGAATTTCTTCTCGCAATAACTAAACTATCTAAAGGAGAATAAACCACCTGTACCTGGGCCCCTTTTGCTCTTTCTTTTTCTAAAGTCGACTTTGTCCCTGGCACGCGCAACATGTCTCCAAAGGTTAAAATAATATTATCTTTGCCTCCTGCCAAGGCAATTGCCTGGTCAATATAGGTTAGTGAACTTACGCATATCGGGCAGCCCGGGCCAGCAATAAGGTTTAAGTTTTGCGGTAATAATTTATCTAAACCAAATCTATAGAAACTTTGCGTATGCGTACCACAGACTTCCATAATATTTATTTCGGCTTTTGGCGCAATTTCTTTGATTTTCTTTACTACTATCTGGATTAAATTTTTATTACGGAATTCGTCAATGTATCTCATCTATTAATCCCAATGTTTCCTTTGCCATTTTAGGATTGACTTTTTGAATCGCAAAACCGGCATGGACAATGACGTAATCACCTATTTTTACCTGCGGTAACATTTGAATATTTATTTGCCGACGGAGCCTACCTGTTTCAACCTCAGCAAATTCACCTTTAATTTTTTTTACCTGCATTGGAATGGCCAAACACATCAGATGCTCCTTGCTCCTGCGATTATTGCCTGGCCTAAGGAAATGCCTGAATCATTACAAGATAACTCTTTGTGAACAAACGCCTTAAAGCCTTGCTTATATAATAAATCTAAACTCAAACAAAGTAAAATTTTATTTTGAAAGACACCCCCGGATAAAACCACCTTATTTATTTTGTTCTGGTTCCTTAAGCGCAAACAAATCTTGTTTATCATCTGCGCTACGGTTAAATGAAACCGATAAGCAATTTTTTCTTTCGGCTGTCCTGTCTTCAAATCTTGGACTATGCCTTTAAACATCGGCAGCGGGTCTATAATATATTTGTCTTTATTTTTAATAATCTTGAATTTATAACGCACAGCGCATGACGCCTCACCTGCTCCGGCAGGCAGGGCATAACGCATAGCTATCTTTTCTAATTCCATCGCTAATTCTGCCTCAAACTTAACTTTGTATTTTGCTAAAACAAGGCTTGCTACCGCATCAAAGAGCCGCCCCATACTGCTGGCTAAAGGAGAATTAAAACCGGATGAATACATATTCTTTAAAACCTTCCACTTGTTTTTGTCTATGCCTTTTACAAAATTAATCTCTAAATTTAAAAACCTCTCTTTGTATGCCAGATAAAGCCAAAGCGCTGTCAGTCGCCAGGGTTCTAATATTGCCATATCTTGACCTAAAAGGGGAATCTCTTTTAAGTGCGCGCATCTGGTAAAATTTTTATAATCGCAAACTAAAAACTCTGCGCCCCAAAGCCGGTTATCGCTACCTAAACCTGTGCCATCAAAAGCCACGCCAATTACTTTTTGGTTTTTTAACCCATTGTCAACCATACAAGATGCGATGTGGGCATGGTGGTGCTGCATTGCGTATTGAGTATTGCGTATTGCGTATATTTTCTGGGCATATTTGCTAGATTGATACTCGGGATGCAAATCATAGGCAATAATTTTAGGATGCTTTCTAAGAAAGTATTTTGCCTCTTTTTCAAAGTTTAAAAAATCTTGGGGATTACTTAAATCAGCGTGTATACAGCTTAGATAAGCAGATTTATCTTGAGCAAAGCATATCGTATTCTTAGTCTGGCTGCCTAACGCAAGGACTCTCCGCTTTATTTTAAAAGGGAGCTGTATTTTTCGATAAAAAATCTGGTTAGTCTGCCACATTTACCTTTACCTATGGTCTTGTTATCTATAGATGCTACCGGCATCACGCCTGCCAAAGAATTGCTTAAAAATACCTCTCCTGCAGCGTATAAATCTCCAAGTGTGAAATTGCCTTTATATACTTTAATATTGTATTTTTTAGCCAGGTCAATTATGACCTCTCGGGTAATTCCTGCCAGACAACCGCAGGACAAATCAGGAGTAAATAGTGCGTCATCCTTAACAAAAAATATATTGCTTCTACTTCCCTCGGTAATATAGCCGCGATTATTCAAAATAATACTGCCTTTAAAACCTTTTTTCTTTGCCTCTAAGTAACTTAGCTCATATAAAAGGCGGCTGGTGGTTTTTATCCTGGCAAAAAAGGAATTCTCGCTTGCCGCAAAAGGGGAAACTGTAACATTAATGCCACTTTTATATTTTTGGGGAGAATATGGTTTATATTTCCTGGCCACGATTGAAATACCTGTACCTAAATCCTTTTTCCATAAAGTCAATCTTATATAAGCATCCTGAAAATTACCTTTTTTGACTGCCTTTCTAATAATCTCCTTTAATTTTTCTTGGGGATAAGGAAATTGCAGGCCGACTAATCGAGAGGAATTCTTAATCCGCGCCAGATGCGCAGCAAAATAAACTATTTTATTGTTGTATGAACGCATCGTCTCAAATAATCCCCAGCCATATAATAAGCCCGGCTCTAAAACAGAAAGCCTGGCTTCTTCTGGCGAAACAAATTTACCATTTAAGAAAACAACTTCTTTCATCTTGCGCCAATCGCCTCTAGCATTGCCCTTGCCTTTACTAACGTCTCCTGATATTCATCTTCGGGTTTTGAGTCTGTAACAATACCACCACCCACACCAAAATAAAGTTTGTCTTGTTTTTTTAAGATAGTGCGGATTAAAATGTTAAAATCCAGATTACCGGAAAAACTTAAATAACCCAAAGCTCCAGTATAAATGGAGCGCCGGGTAGGCTCTAATTCCTCAATAATTTCCATAGCGCGGATTTTAGGGCAACCTGTAATTGAGCCGCCGGGAAAACAAGCGCGCAACAAATCTACCCTATCTTTATCTTTATGCAACCGGCCACAGACCGTAGCCGTAGTCTGAAACACGGTACTATATTCTTCTAATTCCCTTAAGGCTGTTACTCTTACAGAATCATAGCCACAGACTCTGCCCAAATCATTTCTTTCTAAATCAACAATCATCATCAGTTCTGCCTTATCTTTAGCGCTCCTCAAGAGGTCCTTTTTAAATTTTTGGTCTTCTATTTTATCTTGAGAACGCGGCCGTGTCCCTTTCATCGGACGGGTAGTGACTATGTTATTTTCTAACCTTAAGAATCTTTCCGGTGAGGAACTTAAAATCTGGAAGCCTCCGCCATCAATATAAGAGCTAAAATATGAAGGGCTGACTTTACGTAGGCGCTCGTAAATCTGGAAAGCGGACAAAAAACTTCTTGCCGTAAATTGCTGGGAAAGATTGACCTGATAAATATCGCCTTTTTTTATATATTCTTTGGCTTTTTTTATCGCCGCGATATAGTCATTTTTACTAAAATTAGATTTTAATTCTTGGGGGGTCCTCTGGAGTTTATCTTTCTTTATTCTGCCTCGAGATGAATTAATCTTAAGCAGCAGCCCATATATCTTTTTAAAATTGAATTCGCAAAGTGATTTTGCTAAACGGTAATTTTTCTCCGGAAATCCTACTGAAAATATATAAAGCAACTGTTTTAGATGGTCGATGATGATAAGAGTATTGTAAAAACCAAAGAAACAATCCGGTATTCCTAAATCCTGCTTAGGCCTACAATTTAGCTTCCTTTCCAAGATTAAACCCAAATCGTAAGTCAAATATCCAACCGCGCCACCTAAAAAGGGAAGGTTACTTTTGGAAAGAGAAATTTTATATCGGTCAATGATTTCCCTTAACCTCGGGAAAGGATTCTGATTCTTTGTCTTCAAGATATAGAATGGGTCTATGCCTAAAAATGAATATCTGCCTAAAGAATTTGCGTTTAGACTACTATCGAGAAAAAAACAGTAATTTTCCTGGCTTAAGGCTGCAAAAATCTGGAAAGGGTTAAATTTTAATTTATACGATTTCAAGATGTAGTATGCCATCTATTCTAAATGTCCGCTCTTCATTCCTTAAACAACAATGTCCTACCAGATAAATCCGACTATTTTCTTGTTTTATCTCCTGTGGCAGAACCTCTCGCTCGGTAACTTCGGCACTGGCACTAGAGAGATATTTTATCTTTAGTTTAACTCCCAAGCCAATCGCCTCTTGGATCTTGGCAATCTTCTGATTATGGATATCGGCTAAAAATTGTGCATTAATCCCAAAGAGACTGGTAAAATTTACAAAATCAGAGATGCTTTTGTTCACTAATATTTCTTTTAGTTTATGAAATGCCTCTAAGGTAAGTTCTGCGTCAGAAAGTGCGCGATGTTTCTGTGCGCTCTTTACCCCCAGTTTATCTGCCACGCTCATCAGCGCATAACGCTCTAATCCCGGCAGGAGCCTTTTTGCCATCTTCAATATATCTATCACAACTATCCCTTCCAAGGCAGGTACTCCTGAAAGCCTTAACTCATGATTCAAAAATCCCCAGTCAAAAGCCGCATTGTAAGAGCAGAGGCAACTTCCTTTAATGAATTTTAAAAATTCTGGTAGCACCGTATTTATATCCGGAGCGCCTTTAAGCATCTCAGGAGTAATGTGGTTTACCGCAAAGGCGGCTTCAGATATGGGCCGGTGGGGATTAACCAAAGTCTGGAAGGTAGCGATTTTCTCTTGCCCCTTAAATCTTATGCCAGCAATTTCTACAATCCTGTCACCCGATTCTGGCTCAAGGCCAGTGGTCTCGGTGTCAAAAATCGTAAATTCAACCTCATTAATATCTCTATTCATAATCACTCTTTTTAGCGGGTCCTGTCTTGGCTGTTTCTCGCTGCATCACGCAGCTCGAAATCAGCCAAGCCACCCGCTAAAAATCGACAGGCTTATTTAGAAACAACTTCTTTTTACAATATACGCCGGGACTAATTTTACCGGATGATATGACAACTTCACTTTCTTAAGGTTTTCTAATCCTGAATCATCCATAATATTTATGTATTTATAATCCTTTAATTCACGACAAAACTGACGAAAGATAAATTGCGCCAGGCCTTTAATGGATAAATCGGTTATCTCATATAATATGCAAAATGTCTCTGAGTTTAATCTATAGCCAAAACTAAAGGCCCTTATTTCACCGTCCACCCTTACTACTCTGCCAACAATTTTTAAACCGGAATAACCATCCAACAATACTCTCAGACAAACCTCGCTATCTCCAAGCATGCCCTGATATATTGGGTCTTGATTTTTGCTCTTACGTTGTCGCATCCAGCGATTGTATAATTTAAGGCATTCACTTCTCTGCCTTAAAGAAAAGGGCAGGTATTCAAATTTATAATGTTTGATGAAATAATTAAAGCAGGCGCGCTTGGATTTAAATCTATTACCTTTTAATTCTACCTGCTCGGCTCTTGCGCAAAGATATTCTGGGTACTTATCTTGACAGGCATAGCCTAAGTGGCGATAAAAAGTAGTATCTTTTTCTTCTACATTTTCTATGCGGGATACTTCCGGGTTATGATTAAATTTATCCATAATTTTAAAAACCTTCTCAATGGGTTCCGCTCTAATCTTTTCGCCGAGAGGCGGCAAATATAAAAAACAGCCAATCTTGTCCTTAAAAAATACGCAAAGGTTATCTTGAATGCGTATCCAGTATATATCAAAGAGCTCCTTCCAGATATAAATATTCTCAAAGGCGTAAACTGATAATTGATGCCTGGCTAAACTTAAATATTTAGCGAATATTTTTTTATCCTTAAGGGATAATTTATTGGGGTTCATCAGATATTTTCAATTCTACGATTTCTGAAATATCTTCGTATGTCTTAAGCAGCTGGGGATTATCTTTAAGGAGTTTTATTTGTGCTGGAGAATTAAGAAAAGTGATTAAATAATCGGCATATTCTTTAAATTCTTTGCTTTTTAAATTTTCTTTAACATAGGGACAGTTTAAATCCAGGGTCAAAATAACTTTCTTGCCGCGTAGATTAATAAGAATTGGATAAAGCTGGCATTCAAAAGGACGGAAATCATAAATTTTGCATCTATTTTCCTTGAGGTCGAAAAAAGCGCAGATAAAACCCCCGCCTACAGGATGAGGAATGGGTTGGATTTTTCTCTCAAGGGAGATTATAGCAGGAGGTATCTTTTTGTCTAAAAGGACCTGGATTTCTTCGTCCATAAGACAGGGTAGCCACACCGAATTCGCCTCTTTAAATCTGCAACAACCCTGACATTTTAAACATACCTGCTGAGGAATAAACTGTTTGATCATTTAACAATGCTACCTAATTTCATCTTTCTTTCCGGGCTGATAATGACTATGCCGCTTCCATCAGAAGCTGCTAAAAGCATTCCTTGACTTTCTACGCCGCGCAAAACTGCCGGCTCCAAATTATCCACTACTACCACCTGTTTGCCTACTAATTCTTCCTTTTTATAAGAACTTTTTATGCCTGCTACCGCCTGCTTAGTTTTCTCGCCTAAATCAAGAGTAATGATATAAAGTTTATCGGCATTGGGATGGTCTTTAACTTCCCTGATTTCAGCAATTTTTAATTCTAATTTTTTGAATTCTTCAAAACTAACCATTATTGCCTCCCTTTATCTAAAACTGAAATTCTATTGCCAACTCCAGCTGATAAGCAGAATCTACATCAGTGTCTCCGCGTACATAAGGATTAAAAAGGCTGCCCGTGGCATCATCCCTGGTTTCCTTATAATATCTGCCGGGAAAGAAGTATCCTCCTAAAACACTAACTAAAATATGCTTGTTTAATTGATAGTCAATGAATAAATCTGTCTCGTATCCCAATTCTTTAGATAAATATTTCCCCTCGTCGTTTAGTGTTCCCACCGGCCTAGCAAAAGACCTTAAATAATATCCGTAAAATCCAAGGGATAACTTCTCATTAAAATTAAAATCAAAACCTAAAGCAGGCATAAACAAATTATCAAAGTCTGAGGAAGCAAATGTCGTCGGCCGAGGGACGCCATAATTTAATCCATAACCACCGCCCATAGCCACCACCGGCCGCATATCTGAGTTGCTACCGCTAATAGAATCATCAAGATTTTTATTTAAAGGAGAACTGTAACTGAATGCCCTATTCTTACCACTGGTTAAAAATTCCACCTCTTCCTGCGCCATCTCAGGCGTTACCTTATTACCCGAACAGAGTAAAAACTGAAAAGACGGAATAAACTTACCTATGCTATACTTTAAATCGGCGTAGATTAAATAACCGCGATGCTCTACATCTTTGTATGCTGAATCACTGCTTTCTGCCTGACCAAAATTATGCGCCATTTCGCTTTTAAAAGTTAAATTATCCTGTTTTAAACTCAAGGCAAGCCCAAAGGTTCCCAAGATATCCTTATTTACAGGCGCAGTAAAAGAATTATCTCTTTTCCCTGCAGAGGTGTAATCTGCCAAAACACCTATATAGGGCCAAAGTGAATTCTTTCCTATATTGAATTTAACATCGCCAGCAAAAAAGTTTGCCGCATTATGATTATAGACATAATCCTGTTCTTGGTCTTGACGGATGCGCGGGCCAAGGTGATTTTTATATACCGCATCTGGACGGCAATAATATAGTCTCCAGGTAAAATTTTCTAATTCTTTATAGATACTAAAGCCGTAATTTTCGTAACCGCCATTTAAGCTAAAACCATTGCCCACTTCATAAGTATAAAGGCCAGCCTTAAATCTAAGATGATTAAACAAAGGGGTATCTAACCAAAATTCCTCTACGTTAGGTAGCAGTTCGTCATTGCGATACTCTTCAATTACCCCTGCGGAAGTCATCAGTGTATTATGCACAAACAAGGGCGCATTGTAATCGCCAGGGCCGTTTCTTTCTAATTTTAAATAAAATTGTGGTCCGCCATTCTTGAATTCAGACTTAAATCCTAAGTTATAATCTATTCCTAAATAGGTTGTGCTATCATCGCTATTGCTTGAATCTAAATCTACTACATTTTTAAAGCTTACAATATCATTCCTTAAATAACTATCTATAGATAAAACAAAATTCTCTGTTTCTAATGCAGTTTGACTAAAAACAGGTGCTTTGATGCAGAAAATCCCGATTAAGAATATGAATAATTTTTTTAACATTTTAAATTATTTGCTCCCTTAAGTTCTTAAATTGGCTTTTTTACTTTACCATAAAAACTCTGAATAATAAACTAAAATTTTCCCATTCGCCTTGTAACTCCATCACGATGGCAGGTAAATTTTTAGCTAAATTGGCTAATGGCAGATAGAGAAAAGTAGCAGCAGGTGGCTGGAACCGGCAGAAGAGTTCGTAACTACTTGTAATCAGATAAGTTCTGTCGCTGGGCAGGAAATTTTAAGAATAGGCAAGATTTGTTTCGGACGTGATTTAATTGCAAGGAGTTAACTAAGGCGTCTTAAAGATTTTTAAAGATTCCCAAGAGAAAATTCCCAGCATTGGTTTACAAGAATGAGTATATAACAAGAAGAGATTTTCTGCGAATTATTTAAACGCGAAGAAAGGATTAAAAATCCCTTGACTTGATCCACTTTTGTTATATACTCATTTTTGTAAACGAAGGCGTGGGAATTTTTATTATAGCTTGAAGCTATCAGCTTATAAAAGTTGGGGGGGAAGCATGGGAAAAGCTAAGGGTTCAACTAATGAGACTTCAAAATTGAAGTGGACAAAACCAAAATTGGGGTCAATCCTAACTGAATTTGAAGTAGCCGAAGTAGGCGGAGATTGTGTGGCAGGGGCAACAGACGTAACGCATATATGTTCAAATGGAGATGCAGCAACAGGGGGATGTTCAACAGGAAATACAGCAGAGTCCGGGTGTACTCCTGGCACATCTCTGTCGTAGTAAAATTGCGCAGTTTGGTGAGTGCATACCCCTAAGTCGTCTATTTAGTCTTTGGACTTTCCTGCCTGCCGGCAGGCAGGAGCTCTTTAAAGTAGTATCCGCGTAAGCGCAGCGAATTTGGAAAGCCAAGCGATTTTTGCTTGGCTTTCTTATTTCTGATTAGGAAAAACTCCCCCAGAAGATGCGCGGCTAAGGTAGAATACGCAATTTAATCTCGCTTAGGATAAACCTCTTAAAACCGCTTGACAAATTAGGGAGTGACATATAAACTTAGGCTAAAGGAGGGGATTGAAGGAATGAAAAAATTAGATAAACCCATAGCAAATCCTACGGTTGTACTGAGGGAGGAATTTGATGACTGGGCGCTTCTTTTTGACCCGGATACAAGCAATATTTTTACCATTGATCCGGTATCCGTCTTTATCTGGAAGTGCCTCGATGGTAAACATAGCGAAGGAGATATACTGAAAGAACTGCGCCAGAACTGTGATGGCGTACCCGAAGATGCCCTGAGTCATATCGATAATTTTATCCAGGATCTTCTCAAACGCGGCCTGGCGGGATATGAACTTAAAGAGGCGTAATATTCATGAAATTGATGCGCACGCCAAAACAGGTAGAATTAGCCATAACCAGCCAATGCAATCTCCGCTGCAAATACTGTGGCCATTTTACGAGCGCGGGCGACGTAGCGGATGATTTACCCAAAGAAGAATGGCTTAAATTCTTTACCGAGCTTAATCGCCTAGCGGTGATGAATATTGTCATTCAAGGCGGAGAACCTTTCTTTAGAAACGACCTAAAAGAAATCATCAGCGGCATCGTAGAGAACCGTATGCGCTTCAGTATCTTAAGTAACGGCACTTTAATTAAGGATGAGATGGCGCAGTTCATAACTTCCACTAAGCGTTGTGACCATGTGCAGGTCTCAATAGACGGCTCGATTCCCTTTACGCACGATTCAATGCGCGGAAAAGGCAACTTCTTTAAAGCCCTTAAGGGCATAAAGACTCTGCAGAAGCACAATGTGCAGGTTGCGGCGCGCGTTACCATACATCGGCAGAATGTCGCAGAACTTGATAAGATCGCGAAACTATTGCTTGAAGAAATCGGGCTGACGGGTTTTGGCACAAATTCGGCATCTTATATGGGATTATGCCGGCAGAACGCCGCGCAGGCTTGTCTTAGCGTTGAAGAGCGTTCGCTGGCAATGGAGACGCTCCTTAGGCTAAATAGAATCTATAATGGCCGTATTAGCGCAGCGGCAGGGCCATTGGCCGAGGCGAGGGCGTGGCTGGCGATGGAAAAAGCTCGCCGTGAAGGAAAAGAAAATATTCCGGGCAGAGGCGGTCTTACTTCTTGCGGTGGAGTGATGACGAAGCTCGCCGTGCGCGCTGACGGAATTATCGTGCCCTGTATTCAGCTAAGTCATATAGAATTAGGCCAGATAAATAAAGATTCGCTTGAAGATATCTGGCAGAAGCATCCCGAGCTTAAGAAGTTGAGAGAGAGACGCAATATCCCCTTAAGCACGTTTGAATGTTGCAGAGGTTGCGATTACATCAATTACTGCACCGGCAATTGCCCTGCTTTGGCATATACCTTTTCAGGTGAGGTGAATTGCCCAAGCCCGGACGCCTGCCTTAAGCGATTTCTGGAAGAGGGCGGAAAACTTCCGGATGAGAATTTATTAATGACAGCGGACAATAGATGTTAGAGAAAAAATATTCCTTAAATCAGATATACTTTTATCTGACCGAAGGCTGCAATCTTTGCTGTTGCCACTGCTGGATTAATCCAAAGCATCAGAATAACGAGACTACCTATCCGAGTCTTGCACTCCAAGATTTTAAGTCAATCATCGCACAGGCAAAGCCCTTAGGGCTTTCTGGCGTCAAGCTGACCGGCGGCGAGCCGCTGATGCACCCCCAAATCCGTGAAATATTAGAATTTATCCGTACTGAAGGCCTGCGACTTACAGTAGAGACAAACGGTGTTTTGTGCTCTTTAGAACTGGCCCAGGCGATTTCTTTATGCAAGAACCACTTTGTTTCGGTGAGTATTGATAGCGTAGATGCGAAGCTGCACGACTCTATACGCGGTGTCAAAGGCGCCTTTGAAAAGAGCGTAGAAGGCATGCGTAACCTCGTAAAAGTGGGGCTTAAACCGCAGATAATAATGAGCATAATGCGCTGTAATAAAGGAGACTTGGCAGATGTCGTGGGCATGGCCGAGCGCCTTGGCGCGGGCTCGGTAAAGTTTAACCTAGTCCAACCGATTGCCAGAGGCGAACAGATGCATAAAAAAAACGAGACGCTCTCCATAAATGAGCTCGTTGAGTTAGGCGCGTGGATAGAAAATACTCTTTCCAAAGAAACGGCTATGCGCATCTATTATAGCCATCCCCTGGCCTTTCGCCCTTTAAGCAGTATATTCGGAACGGATGGTAGCTGCGGAATCTGCGCAATTCTAAATATTATCGGTGTTCTCGCAGATGGCTCATACGCGCTTTGCGGCATTGGTCAGACCGTTGGGGAGTTAGTGTTTGGCCATGTCTCAAGGGATAAGCTTGAGGAGATATGGCAGAATACGCCGGTCCTTAACGCACTGCGCCAAGGCCTGCCTAATCAATTAAAAGGAATCTGCAAAGACTGTATGATGAAGAATCGTTGTCTGGGATCTTGCATAGCCCAGAATTATTACCGCAATAAAGACCTCTGGGCAGCGTATTGGTATTGCGAAGAGGCTTATAGAGAAGGTTTGTTCCCGCGGACGAGGCTTAAGTCCGAAGAATTTTAGTGTAGCAAAATAAAAAAGGGCGAGGTATGGAAAGAGATAAAAATGCGTCAGAGGCAAGCAAGAAGCTGAAGTGGCAGGTGCTGACATATGTATAAACTCGAATTAGGTAATGACCAGCACTGGCTATTGATTGCTGAGGATGGATTACAACCTTGGCTGAGGAAATTCGCTTCAATTTTACGATTAGATTCCTCTTGCAGAAAGATTAATCCAAAACTGGTATTTACCCGACGCAATATGCATAATGCAGATGGGTGGAAAGACCATGATCTAAGGTCCGTGCGATTCTGGTCTCACCCTAAGGTAGAGGATATCATTTGTGAAATAGAAGGGGGGGGAGGCGACAAGATGAATGTCATCAGGATGTGGCAATCCCTGTATCCTATCTACCACCATGCGCAGATGTCAGGAGGGCTTCCATTACACGCCGGATTGATAGAGAAGAACCACCAGGGCATATTATTGGCGGCTTCGGGCAATACAGGAAAGACAACCTGCTGTCGGCGTCTCCCGCCGCCGTGGAATGCGTTATCTGATGACGAAGTGCTTATTGTGATGGATAAGCGCAAGAATTACAGCGCCCATCCTTTTCCCACCTGGAGCGATTACCTCTGGAGACATTCCCATAAAACCTGGAATGTGCAAAGATGCGTTCCTCTGCGCGCGATATTCTTTCTAAAACAGGCGAAAACTGACAAAGCCATTCCCCTGGGCCAAGCTGAAGCCGCGACATTTATCAACCAGTTGGCTACGCAAATACTCTCTCGGAGCTGGATAGGCCTGGATAATGATAAACAAAGGCAACTGAAGAAAACGCTTTTTGATAACACCTGCCGACTGGCGCAAGTTGTCCCGGCGTTTATCCTTAATTTTACTCTTAAAGGTAAGTTCTGGGAGAAAATAGAAAAGGTGCTCGAGCATGCCTAACCCCCATTGGAAATCTTTATTTTACAAAGGCCAGAGTATGTATCCCACCTTTAGATTTTCTGATCTACTACAGATAGCGCCTTATAACGGTAAAAGAATTCGCTGTGGGGATGTAGTTATTTTTAATTCTCCAAAAAATGGTGAAAAAATTGCGCATCGAGTTGTTTCTTTGGATGTGGAAAGAATCAAGACGGCCGGAGATAACAATAATAAAACGGATGAATGGTTTCTTAAGGCTTCCAACATCCTTGGCAGGGTTGTTTATGTAAAAAGAAAAAATAGAATACGTAAGGTTTACGGAGGTCGCAGAGGTTTAGTATACCTAACTTTTATTAAAGCAAAGCGTATAGTCAAGAGGGGGATATTTTGTCTTTTGAGGCCTTCCTATCGCTGGCTCTCCAGAATAGGTATATTCAAGCAAATGTTGCCTTACCGCAGAAAAATGCGATTTCTTATTTTTAACCGGCCAGGCGGCAAGGAGGTACAGATAGTTATCAAAAATCAGATGGTTGCCAAAAAGATCTTGGGAAGCGAAAAAAATTATGTAAGACGCCCATTCCGACTGTTTGTTAACGATTTATTGTCCGATGAAACAAAACTAAAATCTATCCATTGATATATTTTGAATTTCGTTTGTGCTCCACCTTAGCTTTCAGCGTTTAATAGCAGTGCAGCTTCGGCGGTTACCAACTTACCAATTACCAAGACGCTTTCCTTAATTTTAACATATTGAATATGCTTTTTTTGCAAAGGTTAAAAATTTTCCTTCCCTTTCGTGCAAAAATCATCAGCCTATTTTTATTAGGCCTTTTTTCTTCTGCCTTTTTCCTTTCCGGCCCGTATTTTTCCAAACTCTTCATTGATGCCTCTTTTTTGAAAAAAGATATCCATGCCTTCTTTAAATTCACCATAATCGGCGGAGCCATATTTTTATTCAGCGCACTCACGAAGGTGTTTTCGGATGTGGTTAAAAACCGCGCCCTGACAAAAGCCAAACTGGCTCTGGCGGAAAGTTTTATTAGGAAATTCTATTCTCTGGATTTGGCTTTCTTCCAGGCTAAATCCGTAGGAGAAAATATTTATCGGCTCGGGGATATAGAGCGGGTGGCAAGGTTTCTTCTGGAGCGCCTGCCGAATTTAGGCATTGATATCGCGAAGTTCCTGATAATCTTGGGTATTTCTCTCTGGGTTAATTTTCGCATGTCCCTGTTTATGGTGATATTAAGCCCCTTGTTTCTGCTGCAGGGCTTGTACATCCGCCGGAAAATCAAACCTATCTATCAAGAAATCTGGAAGTCTTATGCTGAGCTGTCTAAAAAACTCCATGAAGCATTTTCCCGAATTTTAATTATCAAGGCGCTGGGCTTGGAATCCTTTACCCGGCGCAGCTATATCAGACTCTTGGTCAGGAATATCCGTCTGGGCTTAAAGAGCTTTCGTTGGTCAATTTTGAATTCCTTAACTTCGGCGTTTCTTTCTAAGAGCGTATTCGCTACCTTAAGCCTTTACGGCGGTTGGATGATTATTAAAGGTAATTTATCCTTAGGCAGTTATACCGCGGCCATGCTCTATCTTACACAGATAGGGGCGTTGTTACAGTCTTTAAGTTCTACCTTTGATTATTTTGTTCAGGATATCATCTGCGTGGAGAGATTTTTTGAGATTATGGAAAGAGAGCCTAAGATAAAGGATTCTCCGGGAGCAGTTACTTTAAGCGCAATAAAAGGGCAAATAGAATTCCGCAATGTTTGTTTTGCCTACCAAGAAGAGAGACCGGTTTTTAAGAATATGAGCTTTGGCATCCCTACGGGAAAATGGATCGGGATAGTCGGGCCATCGGGTAGCGGTAAAACCACCATAATCAGCCTTATCTTGAGACTCTATGATCCATCAGGTGGCGTGGTCTTAATCGATGGCGTGGATTTGCAGAAAATAAAATTGCAGTCGGTGAGGGGAATGATAAGTATCGCCACCCAGGAACCATTATTGTTTGACCTTTCTCTAAAAGACAATATCGCTTATGGCTTAAAGGATATTTCTCTGCGGCAAATTGAAGAGGTAGCAAGCACTGTCCAGTTGGATGATTTTGTCAGACAATTGCCTAAAAAGTACGATACCGTCATCGGCGAAAATGCCTGTCAGTTGTCGCAAGGCTACAAACAGCGGGTTGCCCTGGCCAGGGCAATTATACGTAATCCGACTCTGCTTATACTTGACGAAGCCACCTCCTCAGTAGATTCGCTCACCGAGGAGAAAATCTTCCGCGCTTTAAGAGAAAAAAGACGCGGCAGAAGCACTCTGGTGATATCCCACCGCCTCTTTTCGGTAAAAGACGCAGAGGTAATTTATTTTTTAAGGCCGCAGGGGTTAGTGGAAGAAGGCAAGCATGAAGACTTGTTGACCAAGAGCCCACAGTATAAAGAATTCTTCCAGAATCAGCTGGAAGGAAGCGAAGCCGAATTAGGAATTGAAACCCCTTGACTTTATCCACTCTTGTTATATACTCATTTTGTAAACCAATATAAGGGATTTTTTATTCTCGAGGAGGTGGACAATTAAGAAAGGGAGAAATCTTAAAATCTTGCTAATTTAGGGTTAAATGTTATAATAAATATAACAAAAATACAAATGAGCAGGATGCAGGGTATGATAAAAACAACAGATACCGGGGAAAAAGCGGTTCCAAAGATGCGCGAAGAATTTTCTAAAAGACTGATTTGTACAAGTACGAGCATGAATCCCACTCTTAAGGTTTCGGATATGCTTCAAATAACCCCTTACAGCGATAGCCGAAAAGTCCAATGCGGAGATGTAGTTGCATTCTATCTTCCTCCAAAAAAATGTATAGTTATTCACCGAGTCATATCTGTTAAAGACAGAGAAATCAAAACGCGCGGAGATAATAATAAAAGTCCTGATTCGTGGATAGTCAATCCCGAGGATATAGTTGGGCGCGTAATTTATGCGCAAAGAGGAAACAGGCTAGTGCATATATATAGTGGGCTTCTAGGGCACATGTGGACAGTACTCATAAGGCTGTCTCATTTGCTTAGAATGATGACATTTTTCCCCCTCAGACCCTTTTATTATTGGCTATCCAACATAGGATACCTAAAGCGATTGTGGTCTTATTTTAATAAAATAGAAATAATCTCGTTCAACCGACCTAATGGCATAGAATTACAGTTATTTACAGGGGGGCGCAAAATAGGACGGCTTCCCCCCAGACGCGCCAAATGGCTGATAAGGCGTCCATTCCGTTTATTTATAGATGAGATTTCATTACCTAAAAGCAGGGCAGATTATGCCCATATACATGAATAAAATATCAACTTGGGCATTAGCATTAATATAAATAGATATTTTTATTGACTAACAAAACCGTAGGCTGTTTAATATTGTTAGGTTGGTAGGAGGAAGATATGTTGGATGAAAGATATAATAAACCCGTGGCTAACTCTACAGTAATACTGCGGGAAGAATTTGATGACTGGGCTATACTTTTTGACCCAGATACAGGCAATGCCTTTGGTCTTGCCCCTATAGGGGCGTTTATTTGGAAACACCTTGATGGCAAGTACACCATCGATGATATTTTAAAAAAGTTACAGGAGAATTACGAAGGCGTACCGCGGGAAGCAAAATCCCATCTCATAGATTTTGTGGAAGAACTGGTTAAAAAGGGATTATTGGGTTATAGAGTCCAACTTAAAAAGCCAGTTATAACTGGCATATAAATGAAGGAGGCGATAATATTATGGCTAAACCAAAGTATGAGATTCCGAAGCTCATAGATATTTCTGGAAAATATATGGTTTCTAGTGCCTACTGCATCGCCGGCGACGGATACGGATCTGCCGGTCTATGCAGCTTAGGTAGCTCATTTATTGGTTGTATGTCAGGCTCCGGCGAGCAAGATAGTTGCTCCACGGGTAGTTCGGCACTAGGGTGGTGCAGTGACGGCGGAAGCGCATCTGCTGGGATGTAGGTTTACAGTATGATAGGTTACAGATTGAGTTTAGCCAATGGCCAAGGATGGGATATCATCGGTTCTGAAGAAACCAGTCTCTTGGTTGACAAGTTAGCTCTGGTAATGAAACTTAAGCCAGACAAACCTAACGGATTTCCAAGATTAATTATTTCCACTATGCCGCAGGAAAAGAAAGGTAAAGATTTTATGGGCGGCCTGAACATAGAGGAGCTTCCTTTAAATGGATGGGAGATCCAGGATTTTATCTCACTACAGTTCTGGTTTCATCCTGATGTGCCAGATGTCATTTACAAAATTAAACAGGAGAAGGATGTTTATGAGGATGTCCGTAAGGAATATTTTAAAATGTCATATAGCCTCTATCCCGTCTACAGGAGAACGGTAGCACTGGGAGGCCTTCCTTTGCACGCGGGGTTAATCCGATACAATGGGGATGGAATTTTATTGGCTGGGCCAACAAATGTAGGCAAGTCTACCTGTTGTCGTCGGCTGAATCCTCCTTGGCATTGCCTTTGTGATGATGAAGCACTTATTGTGCGTGACAATCAAAGCCGCTACCGCGTCCACCCTTTTCCGACGTGGAACGATTATTTATATCGACCTTCTGACAAGAAATGGGATGTGCAATATCATCTCCCCTTAAGAGCCCTGTTCTTTCTAGAACAAGCCGAGACCGATGAGGTCGTTCCCCTGACTCGGGCAGAAGCAACGATTTTTATTAACCGGTCGGTTACAGAAGTAACCCAATTGATATGGTTGTCTCTGACTAAAAAAATAGAGAAGAAGGTAAGTATATTTAGAAAGAGAATATTTGAAAATGCGTGCGAGCTAAGCAAATCAATCCCCACCTTTTCTCTCCGTGTCAGCCTTAAAGGTAGGTTTTGGGAGAAAATAGAAAAAGCCCTTAAATAGAATATAGACTAGAGATTGAACCTCTTGAAGAAAGGCTTGTTTTTCTGAAGAAGGTTCATAGGGATCGCCTTATTCCGATGGGGCAAGGAAAAAACTGCGTTATCCATAAAGTCTCAGGCTATCGAGATGTTGACACACCGTTGGGTGCGACATCCTGATATACGGAAAGCCAAAATTTTCAGAAAGAAACTGTTTGAAAATCGTGCGAATTCAGTTTATAAATTCTGGCTTTTAGCCTGGGAGTTAGCCGCTCCGGACAATTCTGGGAAAAAATGGAAGTAGTTATAGGGCTTAAGCCGTCGCGCCGTATAATAAATTATCAATAGAAATTAACGCTGAATCATTTTGGTATGGATAAGTGGCAGAGTCGGCTCCGTAAAATTTTCCCTTGGGGACCTTTATTTGCCTTGCGTAGTAATTACGAAGCCGGTTATTTTGTTAAGGAAGGAGAGCTTGTCCGGAAATACCTGCGCAAGCCGGAAAAAGTTTTAGTCCTTGGTTCAGGAAACGGCCGCGAAGGCAGGCCGATTTCCGGCCACGGCCATACTATCATTTGCCTTGATAACGGATTAGGCTATCTTCTTTCCGGTGCAAAGCTGGTTACAGAAGAAGGGATTAAAGATATGTATTTTGTGCAGGCAGATACCCTTGCGCTTCCTTTTACAAAAGAGAAATTTGATATAGTATTTTGCACTCTTTATCCTGCAGTTAGGCATAACAAAAGATTACTTATGCAGGAAGTAGACAGGATTCTGAAGCCCGGGGGAATAATTTTTTTTATGCTAACCACTCCTTATTATAAGGCAGCGCGAAAAGATCGAAAAGCTATAGAGGATCAGACGTTCTGTGCTTCGGTTAAAGAGGCAGCGCAGGAAGCAGCGAGCGCAGGTTTTACATTCCTTGAAGGAGAAATTGACCCCCTTCGGCCCGAATATTTATTTTCTGTTCTCCAGAAAAGTCTATAGAACTCCTCATCGTCGCTTCTATGAGACCTTGGCAGGGTTTCAATACTTTAGGTCTATCTGGAAGCTCTCCAGAGGCTTGATTTTGTCCCAGTCGTAAGAGACAACCGTATTATATATGGTGCGTCTTCTGCGCTGCCTTTGAATCTTGTTGCGCCGGTATATATTCCTAAAGGTTTATTCCCAAATAGCAGAACTTGTAAAATCGCCGCAGGATAGAAACTAATTTAACGAAGGAGATAAACAATGCGTAGAAAGAAGGAACGGTTAAAATACGAAATCCCCAAGCTTAACAAACTCGATTCACCTTCTGCATATGGCGCGCCGTGTATTGTTGAATCACGCGACTGCGTCCCAGCCTCCCCGTCACAGACGTCCGGACACTTTAGTTAACTCTTTGCAATTAAATCACGTCCGAAACAAATCTTACCTCTTCTTAAAATTTAATCCTGCCTTAAGAAAGAAAATCTCAAATGCAAAATTATTTCTTTCAATTACCATTGAACAAGATAGACTTAAATGCTATACTATTTTTTATGAAAATCTGCATGATTACCAATGCCTTCTCTCTTGAAAAAACCACCCCACCTAAGAAAATCGGAGGCGCTGAGGCCTGCGTTGAACGCATCTGTAAATCTCTGCTGCTTAAAAACCATAACATCCTAGTAATTACCCAGCGCCCCTTTGAGGGGCTGCGCTCGCTTCTGCCCAAAAAGGAAACTCGGGAAGGCTTGACTATATATTCCTTTTATCCTTTAAACATATTTTCCATTTATTACACCCACAAAAAAACCTTGCTCCAGAAAGGACTATGGCGCCTTATCGATCTGATTAATCCCTTGCCCGCAATTATAGTATATGGAATTATCCATAAAGAAAGGCCTTGCCTTATCCACAACCACATTTTACATGGTTTCTCTCCCCTTTTTTTGCTTAGGCTATTGAAGAGGACAAAAATACCGCTCATCCAGACCCTGCATACCTACGGGTTTCTGTGCCTACGCTGTAATCTCTTACGCCACAACAATCAACTGTGCCTGAATATGCCATTGCCTTGCAGGTTATTTGTTTTCCTCTGCCGCGCCTTAGTGGATAGTCTTCCCGATGTCGTCATCTCTCCTTCAGTGTTTTGTCTTGGTATATATGAAAAATACCGTTTTTTTGCAAGAGCAAAAAAAATGGTCCTGGCCAACGGCATTGAAACCTACGCCTCTAATCCGCATCAAGAAATAAAGAATTCTCAAGTAGATTTTAAGGTGCTCTCTGCAGGAAGGCTGGTGCCGGAAAAAGGCGTGGATGTGTTAATCCGCGCTTTTAAAAAACTCTCACTCCTTAAGGCAGGGCTTACTATCGTCGGCGAAGGCGCAGCCGAACCTTATTTAAAACAGCTGGCTAGTGGCGATAGACGAATACGCTTTGCCGGTAAAATCTCCTGGGAGGAACTCAAGGAATTATACAAAGCAGCCGATGTGACGGTGGTGCCTTCAGTTTACTATGAAATCCTGGGCAATGTAATTTTAGAAAGTATGAGCCACGGCACACCTGTAATCGGAAGCCGCATCGGCGGTATTGCCGAATTAATCCAAGAGGGATGCAATGGTTACCTTTTTGCACCGGGCAATGCCGATGAATTAAAGGTTATTTTGCAACGGCTCATAGACAATCCCCAACAGCTAAAGATCATGGGCAAAAATGCCTTTATCTTTGCAAAAAGATATGATATTCAAAACCATGTAGACGCATTAGAAAAACTCTACCTTAGCACACAAAATGCTTACGCCTGAAACCCAATTTGTGCTTATCTGCAGCAGGACAGAATTAACTAACGAGATAATTTCTCACCTTGAGTCCATCGCTGTGGAAAATCTTAACTGGAGAAAAATTCTCTCTCTTTCCGCTTATCATGGCACTGCCCCGCTTCTCTATCAGGCGCTCAATAACCTTAATTTTAACCAAGGCATTATCCCGGAAACAATTCTTATAAACTTAAAAAATCTCTATTATGCAAATCTCGGCCGCACAACGAAACTCTGGCATAAATTCTGCCAAATTTATGATGCTTTTAAAAAGCAAAACATTGAGCTTATCCCCTTAAAAGGGATTATACTGGGCCGATTTCTTTACCATAATCCCGCCTTGCGGCCGATATATGCGGATATTGACATATTGATCAAAGAAAGGGATCTAGCAGTAGCTACGCAAGAATTGATAAAAATAGGTTATACTCCTAAGGCCGATAAGGCAGGGCCGACAAAAACTTTTATTAATTTTACTAAAGACCGCCTTATCGTTGAATTACACCAGATTTTCCTGCCCTTCTGGCTCAATAGAATCAAAACAGAGTCCCTCTGGGAGCGTGCCGAGATACAGGTTATGGATAAGCGAGAAATTAAAGTATTATCTATTGAAGACCAGGTTTTGACTTTGTCGTTACAAATGCGCCATGACTGGCCTTATTTTAGGCTCTTCAGGCTCTGCGATATAAATGAATTGTTGTCGCAATATAAAGATTGTCTTGATTGGGGCTACCTCTTGAAAGCAGCCAAGGAATATCGCCTTCAGGCAACTCTGTATTTCAGTCTGTATCTCTGCCAGCAACTACTCTCCGCTAGCCTGCCCGAAGATATATTTCACAAATTTTCTTCGCCTTTTATTAAATTGAAATTATTGCCGCTATTTTCTCGAAAGGAATTGGAATTGCTCTCTAATAGCGATTTGAAATATGGGGCGAGAAGAAAGACAGATGCGCTCTTTAAAGCCCTGCTGAATGACAGCTTAATCGATTGCTTAAAAATTGCCCTGCACAATAAAATTTTCAAGAGATCCCGGCCTATCTATTCGTAATCGCCAGTGCTGCACTGAATCCTTTTGCCATCTCTTCATAGTTCCACTTCTTTATGGTTTGTTTCGCATTATGCCTAAGCTGTGCCAATAATGTTTCATCGCCCAACAAGAGCCCAAGGGCATCCTTGAGGGCATCAGGATCATTTTCCCTCACAATATATCCGTTTTCTCTATGTCTAATCAATCCTCCTGCTCCTGCGCCGACAGCGTCTGAAACAATCACGGCGCAACCCTGACACATTGCCTCGTTCACCACAAAACCCCATGGCTCCTTAAATTGCGCGCTGGTAATTGAAGGCAAAACAAATATCTCAGCCAGCGAATAATACAGATATAACTGTTCATTTGGAACGTAAGGAATATAAAAAATATTCTTTGCGGATAACATAAATTTTTTAAATTCATTTTCCAAGGGCCCTCTGCCGATGAGCAATAATGAAACCTCTTTATCCCCTAACGACCTAAATGCCTCAAGCAAAAGCAAAACCCCTTTTTCCTCAATCAATCGGCCTACGAATAATATGAGTCGAGCGGTATGAATACCGAGGTCGAGCTTTCTCTTATTCCTTTCTTCTTGCGTAACATTAATCTGGAATTTTTTGTTGTCTTGCGCCTGCCAGGCTATAGTGATTTTGCGCTCATCTACCCCTTGAGAAATCAGGAAATTTTTAACATGCAACCCGCCAGCCACTATGGCATCGCTCTTATGGTACATATATTTAATAAAAAGAAAAGCGCACTTATAAAATATAGTTCGATGATGATGCCACATCAGCGTCCAGAGGATAATTTTTTTCCGACGCAACTTAGCAATAAAAAAAGTAGCTAAGAGAGAAAAACGTCCTACAAAGTTAATGATAATATGCGTATAGTTACCGAAGATTAATTTATAAATTAATGCGGGGTTAATCTTTATCTTAGGCAAGATATAAAATCCCCAGATATATTCTCCCCGGAAATTACCCATTAATGGCCTGCCGTCATAATAGTTTGCCTTTTCCGGAAGATAAAATAAAAACTCGATATCATACATCTTATCGAGCAATTCAAAAATCCCTATTCGGTAAGTAGCACAGAGATTGGTAACAAAAAGTATCTTCATCCCTTCATTCCTATCTTATATGCTGCCCTATTAACTAAATAAAGGCATGATTACATTACCACATATGAAATAAATGATTTTTTGAACACGGCGAATTAAGAATAGATCATGAAAATCTTTTAAATATATTATATAAGGGGATAAACTGATTATCTTTTATTCTAAAAATATTTTTTAGGATTATTAACGGTCTAAAATAGAATGATATCACGGCTTTCTTAATGTAATTTCTAACTTCATCACTTGAAATACCTTCAGGGGCATATGGTATATCTTTTATGCTCAAGCCCTTAAAGTATTGCTGACGTTTTATCTCTCCTTTATGCACTAAACCGTCGCGGCTTTCTGTCCCGGGCAATGGTAAATATTTAGAAAAAGCTACTTTATCTATCTTTATCTTACGAGCATATTTAATGGTTAACATCATATCTTCGCGTGTTTCACCTGGATAACCTATTATAAAAAAAACCAGTAATGTAAAATCCATGTTTTTTAGCTAAAGAAATTTTATTTTTCAATGTTTCTAAATTAATATTTTTTCTCATACTCTGCAATATTATTTGAGAGCCGGACTCTATCCCTACGGCAAATGAATAAAAATTTGCCTTCCTCATTAATGCAAATATCCCGTCATTAACCCTATCAAGACAAATCCCATTTGGGAGAGTAAAGAATATGCCCAAATTTGCATCAATTATTTTTCTACAAAGCTCTTTAACGAGTTCTTCATTAAATGTAAAATTATCGTCTTCAAAAAAATTTCTTTAACCCCATACCTACTCGCTAAATATTTTATTTCTCTTATTATGTTATCGACGCTTCTCATGCGAAGCCTATGTCCATGTATGTTATTGGTGGCGCAAAAACTACAGTTATAAGGACAGCCCCTCGTTGCTATCATAGAGGCAAATGGATATGCCTTATAGATAAATCCATGCGGCAGGCTCTGAGAATATTTCTTTAGATTAATTAAATCCCATACCGGAAAATCAATATCATCTAAATTTTCTATCAATTTACGAGGGTTTATTATTATCTAGCCTTCATGTTTGTAAATAAGATTCGGTATTTTATTTAGCCTTTCCGCTTTCAAATTATTTTCTAAGATAGCCCTTACTAATAAAGAAATAGCCACCTCTCCTTCTGAATAGACTGAAAAATCTATTCCCTTAATATCTGAATATATTTTTTCCAACACCCCTGATGGATGAAGGCCACCCACAATGACCTTGACATCCAAAACAGCCTTAATGCTTCTGACAAGATTTCTAACCCATGGCAATTCATCGCTGCAGCATGATATACAAACTATCTTTATCCCATTCTCTTTTATAAAAGATACCGTTTCTTCGATCGATAGATTATCAATTAAACAATCCTTGATTTCTACGCTAATTCTATTTTTGATCAGGTCTGCTGCCAAGTATCTAAGGCCTAGCGGGGGCATATGAATCGGTATCTCTGAATTTGGTCGGATCGATAAAACATCTATTCTTTGCATTATTTTACTTGGCGTGCATTCACTTTCAAGGGTTCGTATAAATTTAAAATATCTCCTTGAGCCGCGTATAAAAATTATCGTTGATACCAAACCCTCCATCTCCCCGTATTAAAATCTGTCTGTAGTTGGATGGGGTCGGAAAAATTTTGGTTAATTAAAGACAAATTAGATACTGAATCAATTCTCCCAATAAATAAAGCTTTCCTGTTTAGAATAGCTAAAATTCTCTTTATTTTTTTAATTTGCTCCTCTTTGCATAATGGTTCAATATACAAAACACACTGGTTTTTGTCCCCGTATAAGGCCTTTATATAATACATACCCCAATCAATAACAATGAATACATATTGGCCCGCATAGCTATCATTTAAGAGCTTATTTATTTTTAGCAATGATGGGTGCGCTGCCTCTTTATAATGTAATTTCGATAAGTCATAATAAAAACTAAAATTAACCACGACGAATAAAAGCAATAATATAAAAAGTGGCTTACTTTTAGTTAGCTTGGAGTATATGTAAAATATAGCTAATATAAGAAAAGGGAAAGCCACAATAACATGGTGCATGCCCCAAGATTTTTGATGCAAGCTTACAAGAAAAAAAGTAAGAAAAAATAGACATATATTCAGAATAGCATAACTATATTTAATTTTTTTTAAGTATAGCTGCCGGATTCCGGATAAGAACATGGACGCGATTGTCGCAATTAAAAAAAAGCCACGAGCTATACCTCTATATTTTTCGATTGTAAATATACGGTCTGCACTTAATAAAGGGTTAAGGAGGTATTTAACTAACGAGGCCTTGGGAATTGGTTGCAAATGGCGAGCATAATAACCTACCAGTTGATAATATTTATGGTGCCATTTATCCGTTGAGTTTAAAAGAATAAAAGTAAGCACCCCCGCTGACACAAATAATATTACAAAATGCCTTAGGATTTTCTTACGCTTCAAAAAAAGTAAAGGTGTGGATATTTCTTTTCTTTCAAAAATAAAATAAAAAAATAAAATGAGGATTCCTGGGATAAGAGCAAAAAAAATAAGCTTTGTCCAAATTCCAAAAAATATAGTCACTCCTATAAAAAATGGGTACATCCACGCATGCCTTATATCATTTCGCAGAGAATACATCCATTTTTGTGTCAGATAACATATAAGAAATACAGAAGTTGCTTGGAATATTGTTGTGCCAAAATCAACTATATGTTGAAAGGCATAAGGCATGAAAGAAACAAGTAATATAAAAGATATTAACGGTGGCGTTTTTAAAAGTTTATGAATAAGAAGGGCTTGTAGTGCTAGCATCATTAACCCCAAAAATCTTGCAGAATAAGGTGATGGCCATAATTTGAATAATGGGTAATAGATTAAACAGGGGAAACTACCTATGTAGGAACAAGACCTAAGCGGAAGATAGCAACCGAAAAATGGGGCTAAATCATAAATTCCGGCAAATTCTCGAAATATATTGAGTTTATTAAGAGGGTAGTAGCTGTAACACAAAGCATGGTAATGGCCAAGCTCATCCATATGGAAAGGTACATAGCTTGAAAATAGAAAAAGAAAGAAAAAAGAAAGGGCAAGAATGATAACGGTATCTAAAACAATTTTCCAGCCGGTTCTTTCCATTCTATAACTAAACCTGGTCAAAAATAGTAACGAGGCGATCTATCTGTTTATTTTTTCTTTTCCCTGGATCATCTCTAGCCATTGAGATAAAGTAGAATATAAAATTATTACAGTGTCTATTTTTCTGAATTTAGTCTCTCCTACGCGCGGTAAATAAGAGATATGTACCTCACCATAGTTTATATCCGAATGCAAAAAAGCCTTAATTTTGATTTCTTGACAAAAACAAAAATTCATACTTGTATTGCGTATTTTTATTTTATTCAAAATATCTTTATTAAAAGCTATCATACCTGACTGAGAATCTCTGATATTTACCATAAATAAGGTTCTTATCAGCCAAGAAATAAAATAATTTGCAATCTTATTAACAAAAACTTGGGCATTTTTATTAATAAGGGGATACCGGCATCCGACGACAAAATCACAATGTTCTCTTTTTAAATATAAAAACAAGTTTTCTATTTCAAATAGTGGGTAACTATTATCCCCATCCAATAAAACAACAATATCTCCTCCTGCCTTGGCCAAACCAGCTTGACATGCATAACCATAACCTTTCTTTTTTTCAGATATAACTATTGCTCTATACTGCCTTGCAACACCTGCCGTATTATCGGTTGAACCATTGTCTATTATAATAACTTCATCTACAAAAGAAGGAATGCTTGTAAGTATCTTCACAATGCCCTCCTCTTCATTGTAGCATGGAATCACAAGAGAAATTCTTTTATTTCCGAGCATAATTCTATTAAATAAGATAATCCTGTTCTATTTTCCGTGTGGCCATCTTATAAAGACTGGTAAAATTGTTGCCCATGGCCTGGTAAGTAAATTTCTCATGAAACGTTTTTAGGCAGTTGCTTTGCATCCGCGCATACTTAACGTTATCACTCAGGAGCTCTTCAATATACCCGGCAAATGCTCTTTCGTTTTGGCCCTCTACGAGGAATCCGGTAGAGCCGTGGGTAATAATCTCTGGTATCCCCCCTACCGCAAAAGAAACAATAGGCAGACCGCAGGAGAGCGCCTCCAGCAATGTGAAAGGGCAACTTTCTGTTAAGGATGAATGAAGGTAGAGGTAGCTGCGTTTTAGATAGCCCTGCGTATCGGAGATGAATCCAGCGAATTTTATATTGCGTTGGAGGCCGAAGGAAAATGCCATACGCTCCAGGCGCCTGCGCTCTTCTCCCTCTCCTAAAAGATGCAACTGGAGGGAGGGGAATTTTACAACGAGCTTGCTTAGCACCCGCAAAAGAAATTCTTGATTCTTTATCTTTTCCAAACTGCCGATATTAACTAACACCACTGGACTCAAGCAAGACTCTTCTGGCATGAGCCTCTTATGTTCATCGTTTAACCCATCGCCAACGCCATTATAAATTACCCTCCAGGCTTTATTGCGCAGTAAAGGAAACTCTTCCAGCATTATCTCCTTGATATACCGCGACACAAAGGCAATTTTATCGACGCGCAAAAATACAAATTGTTCCAGTTGTTTGACTTTCTTATAATACCAGCCGCCCTTTTTAATATTATTGCCATAGGCCTCCTCTTCTGCTTCAGATGAGCGGGCCATATGCACTGTAAGCACAACCTGATATTCAGCGCAAAATTTTTCTCTTAATTCCAGCGCGGCTAATGCGCTTAAAGGACCCTGGGCATTAACAATATCAAATTTTTCTCTGGCGAGTATTTCAGCGAGTGCCTTTTTCAAGAAAAAATAGTGCCATTCTCTGAACCAAATGCTGCTTAATGCCCTCAAGCGTCTTTTGAATAAATACCGGACAGCAAACACAGGATGCACCAGGCAGCGGTGATAATTAAAAGGACTCACATAGACACAGGGTACTCCTGTTTCCGCAAAATACTTTTTTAGCCAGTAGCAATGGGTTTGCGGCCCCCTACTCCTGCGGCCAATGCCAAATAAACTTGCAAGACATATTCTCATTGCCTATTTGCAGTTACCCCCATGATCACTCCGCTAAACACCCAGAATAAATAGAGCGGTGTTCTCCATAAGAAACCATCAAAGGAAGCCAGGTTAAAAAGTAACCCTGTAAAGCCCATGATAAGCGCAAAAAACACCTCTTTTTCACTGCCCTGCAGTTTTTTATAGGCCCTCCTTGCCTTCCCCAGCAGGTTAAATAAAAATAATAACAGGCCAGCAAGGCCAATCAAGCCGGTTTCTGCCAAGTGCATCAGGTATATGCTGTCTGGTATCATTATTTCATACGGCAGCTTGATGCCACCGCTATATTGGTTAAAAAGCATTCGGTAATGGTTAAGGCCTATGCCTACAAAGGGATGTGCTTTAAGCATATTTGCCGTGATAAAATATTGCGTTGTCCTATGGGCGTATCTTAAATAACTAAATAGGGGTTCCATCCCAAAGCGCTTTCCTAAGCCTGCGGCGGCAAAGGTTGATGAACTTATAATGAGAAAAAGGATAAACGCGCTCCAAATAAAAAAGAGCCAGCTAAATTTCTTCTTCAGAAAAGCCCAAATTGAGAGTATGAGCAAAAAAGCCAACCACGTCCCCCGGGAATAGCTTAAGAATATAGCCGAGAGGATTAATAAAAATATGCTTAAATTTAACGCCCTTATCCTTAAGGAATGCGCTTTCTTATAAAAATAATATGCCGCAGGAACGCAGGCAACTAAGTAAGAACCCAGAATATTGGGATGCATCAAGGTCGACATCATCCTGCCTCCTTTTATAAAACGTGGATAGAAAAAATTATCCACGAAATATTCATAGAGAAAATTTTTCTGCAATAGCATTTCCAGATGGCCAAACAAAGATATGGCTGCCCCGCAAAGGCAAAGGCCATAAAAAAGCTGACGCATATTTTTCTCATTTATTTCATTTTTAAAAAGAAAGTATATGAGAATCGCGGTAATGCTTAAATCCTTATAGAAAGCCCGGGCTATGGTTATATCCGTGGCAGACCAGATATTTGCTGAAATCAAGAGCAGATAGAGCCAAAAAAAGGAATCATCTTTACTAAAGAAATATTTTTGGGCATTAAATTTATGCCTGCAAATTGACAGCGCCAGAAACATAACCAAGGCATACTTGAGCTGTAAACTATATCCATACTGCAGGGGCTGCGGCACAAAAGCCAGCCAAGCAATAAAGAGCAGCAAAAAAGCGATAATTAGCCGGTAACTGCTGCTCTTAAACATTTTGTTTAACATTTACTAATGAGGCCAACATCCCGCAATATATCCAAAACATACAAAATGGGGCCGCCCAATGCAAGGCCTCGTATGTCAACATGCTCACCAATATCGCTATAGCCCCGCTAACTAACGCCAGCGCTATCTCATGATTGACTAATTTCAGTTTCACATGGATAAAGGCCTTTTTCAATAATAGGCTGATGAATAAAATAAAAAATACAAAACTAAATACCCCCGTTTCGCAGAGAATAGCCAGATACATGTTTTCAGGGGTTTTGAAGAAATAACCAGTGCGGTTTTTCTCATATTTATCAAACATCAGTTTATAGTGATTGAGCCCGATACCGAACCATGGATAATCTTTTACCATTTTCATAGTAGTAATAATTCTTCCCATCCTATAGCAATAAGGAGTTTCACTGGTAAGCCCCTTTATTCCTACCCGGCGCAATGGCCCTGTTCTGACAAAATAAGAAACAAACAAGAAAACGGATATCAGCAGACAAAAACCCAGCAGGGCTTTCCTGTTTTTCATGACGAAATAAAAAAAAGAGGATATCAGAAAAGATACTACTGCCACCCTCTGCGCCGATACTATAATACCGATGAAGAGCAAAATAGACCATGCAAGCCAAAGTGCTCTCCTGCGTATATTGCCTGACCTGAAAATAAAATAATATACCGCGGGCATGCAGGCAGCTAAATACGTCCCTAACGCCTGTGGAACCAGCTGCGTAGCCATGGCCCTATGTTGAAAAAGATAATACTTATAATAAATGTTTTTAACGAAATGCTCGTAGAGAGGATTTCTTCGGAAAACATATTCGAGTAGCGCATATAACGCCACTAAACCAGCAACAGAGCTTATGATTAAAAAAAACCAGTCTTTTCGCTTCAGCAGGAAGAATCCAATCTTGAATAAAAAATAAAGAAGCGCAATAGGAATAGCGTAAAGGATGTACGTATCAAGGGCCCTTTGTCTATTTTGGGCAAAGAAGACGCTTGCTGTTACCATTGCTATATACGCCCATAAAAAGATATCGGTTTTATCTAAAAAAATGGCTTTGGCTATGGCAAGATTAGCAAAAATAATAAAAGTTAAAGCCGCAAAGAAAATAATAATGAGCACATGTACGCATTTACTCTGTATCGGCTCAGCGAAAAAAGAAAGCCAGATTGCCAAAAATATTAAAATGGCGCGAAATAAAAACTGAGACACCCTTTGTAGTTTCTGCGTGTTTAAAGACATAAACTATGGCCTACGCTTCTTAAAGATTCTTGGTGTTAGCTTTGCTGCATGGATTCTTCCTTACATACCCTGTTAATTTTTAGGCTAAGGCGCTGACACAAATCTGGATATCTCACATATTCCGGCAAGTATTTTAAACAAATAGGAAGACAACAAAAGGATTTTTCGTTCTTTGGGCACCTTCACCATATCACATCTTCTCTAAAATAGCGTCTTGCAATTTTCTGCTGATTTTTTGCCAGTCATATCGCTGTGCAACGACCTCTCTGGCATCTTGCGACATCTGTTGGTATAGTGCGGGATGAAGCATAATTCTTCTTATATAGTCAGAAAATTCATCTAACTCGGAAACAATGAACGGCTGTCTTGGAGTGGTATCTATGCCGCGCGCCCCGCAGGGAGTCGTTACTATTGGCAGGCCATAGGACATATAATCGAGCATTTTTATATTAATGCCTGAACCTTCAGATACAGGGTTAATTGCGATATCTGCCGCACTCAGAGCATCCTGCAAAATCTCATCGGGAACCCCTCCAAGGAAACGTACATTAGGGAATACCTTCCTATCTTTAAACGCCTCGGCCACTGTTCCGACAACTAATAATTTAAAATCCGGTAATTGCAATGCTAGCTTGTTTACTATAAAATTGGTGGCGTCGTTATTCGGCTTGTAATAAGCTCCGATAAATATAACGATTTTATCGCCCGAAGAAAATCCGAGTTTCTTTTTAGCTTCTTCTTTCTCAGGCACGCTTTTCTGCGCCGTTACATTCGCGCCATTGGTAACGATAAGTATTTTCTTCAGATCAACCTTATATATACGCAGAAGGTCTTTTTTTTCGTTTTCCGAACAGGCAAGTATTAAGTCGCTCTTTTGACAGGCATCGGCTTCTATATCTTTAATCCGTTTCAGGACAAATTTATTTAATTTTTTTTCTTTAAGGATCTGCTCCGCCAAAAGATACTCGCAATTGTGGGCGTCATAAATAAAAAACTGCCCTACCTTTTTATGTATGCCTCGTGATGCCCAGGGATGAGAACAGATTAAGACGTCGGCGTATTGTGAATTGATGGCATCTGTAAATTCACGCACCCTATGCATCCAGAGGTAACTAAAGAGATCCAGCGAGGTGTTTTTATAAAGTACCTTCTCAAGGCCATGACAAAGGTAATAATACCAGGGATTGGCACAGAGTATTTCCTTAAAGTTGTCGCGGATGGCGGTAATCTGATAGCGCTGCGAGCGTTTAATACATAAACCTACTCCTACATACGTTATGTCGAAGCGGTCAGATAAGAAATTCCCATATAAATTCCAGATCCTCTTCGGCCCTCCCCATAAGGGAGGATAGAGAGGGGCTGTATCAGTTAGTAATATATGGTACCGCTTGCGAGTTCTGAGCATAAATAGCTTATCTTGTAAAATCTCATCTATTTGCTTTGAAAAAGCGATTGCATTTGCATTACAGCTGCTACAAGATGGTAGGAACTTGCCGTTTATAATATGATTTCGAAAGGCAGTAAGCTTTTCCCCAAACCAAATATCCCTCAAGGATTGTCCATTGAAATTTTCTCCTTCTATGGGAGTTGAACAACAGGAAAAAGTTTGTCCATAGGCAAGAAATCTAATATTAAACCAAGGTTCATAACAAGGGACATTTTGTAAAAACCCTCTCTTTGTCTCTCCTCTATTTAAAGGAATCTTCCCTATCAATTTTCCTGAGAACTTAATAAGTTCGGGGAATTTAAGCATCCAGTCAATATTGGTAAAAATACCTTCTTCCCGAGCACGTTTACTAACTTTTATGAATTCTTCTTCTAAGGAAATATATTCATTTTCAAAATCAAGCATCAAATCCTTACAGAACTCATTATACATCTTGATCGGCTCAAATGTTATACTGCAGACTCCAAATTTATTGGCGAGATCGATAAAGGCACAGAGCCTGCCCGCATTGTGTTTTGATATGACAACGTTAAAGCTAATAACTGGTTTCGAGGTACAAATCTTCCGTTTATACTCTTGGAACAAAGTTAAGGTCTGCATAATCGCATTAAAGGTTCCTTTCGGAGGCCTCAAAAAATCATTGAGTTCGGAATCGGGGCCATCGAGACTAATAGTAAGCTTATCCCATCCCAGATCAACCATTTTCGCAACGAGTTCTGGAGTAAAAAGCGTACCATTACTGGTCATCCAACCTATCATGCCTAATTCTTTAATTTTTTCGATAAGCGTGCGCGTTACGGGACGAACCAAAGGCTCTCCACCCCCAATAAGCTCAATACAACTCACCCCCATTTCTTTCGCCTCATCAACGAGTCGAATCCAGCGCTCATCCGGAATCGCTTCTCCCGATGATAGAGGTTTACCCCTTCTCCAGCAAGACAGGCAACCAAGATTACACAGGTCAGTGGGAAAAATACTCACAATCGTAGGTGGAGCTGAAAAATCACGGAGCCATTTAATTAGATTATCTGCTATTAATTTTCTTATCATAATGCTTATAAATATTATATTAAACTAGTTCCAGAAGGAAGATGTGCACAAAATTCTACGACTTCAAAGATATCTTTTTTTAATAAAACCTCTCTCCTAGTTATTTCTATACGAAATCCTACCTACCAGGCATATAAATCTGCCACTACTTTTTTTATTTTTTCCAGTATATAACTCTCGCTACGCGTATCTTCAATAAGCGGCATGTAGCATTGCTAGCATAAGAAGTTACACTGTCTAGTAATAGTGTAAATGAGCGCTTCGAATCTTGAAACAAATCCGTCTTAGGGTTACGTTCTTTCTGTGAAAACATATTTTTTGACAGCATGGTTTAAATCCTCATGGTAAAAGCGTGAGAACTCAAATATAATCATATAAACAAATCATCAGACTGCAATTCTTTCGACACGTTTTTATAAATTCTCGGGCTGCGTCTGCTTCGGGCGAGAGCAAGATTTCCTTTATATCACGCTCTAGGACATTACCAATGGGCTTGTAAAATGGACAGAGCATCACATCGCCAAAAGGGCTTATTGAAACATTCCTGTCGGCCTTGCAATTATTCGGGGGCCTTACATTGGGATCGCGAAAGTACGTCTTTAGCTGATTCAGATATGCAGGACTATTAATAATGGTAGAAAATGGCTTAACAGAATTATATTGTATCCTTAAGGCAATTAATCTATCCAGAATCTCATCAACGAGGTGAATATCGTCAGGCCACAAGTCGCTTTTTTTATACCAATCGGGATCAACTGGCTCTCCAAAATTTTGGAATATCGGCTGCAGAGAAACACCGCTTAGCCTGTTGTTGATAGAAAACTCCACAATCTTGGGTATCTCATTCAGATTCTGCTTCATCATGATAGTTTGAACGGACAAATTCATCTTGTTGTTGCGAAGCGCATTTAATATCCGAATCGCTCGCAGAGCCCTTGCATGTGAACTCGGCTTATTTCTGATAAAATCGTGAATTTTGGGGTCCATCGCATCTAGTGATATACCGATGCAGTCTAATCCAGAATCAAGTATCTTTCTGCCAATGTATTCGTCAATAATGTAGCCGTGGGAACTAATGTGTACCCAAAGGCCAAGAGATTGGTGTAAAAAACGAACTAAATCAAAAATATCGCTTCTCAATAAGGCCTCACCACCGGTAATCTGCATACGGAATTTCCCGATCCACCTCTCTAGGCTAGATATGAATTGTTTGATTTGCTCTGTAGTTAATTCATCTCTTCGGTCCTTAATTAAGGGGATACTGCACTGCAGACAGCGAAAATTACATTTTGTCGAGATGGTATAAACAAGACCAGCGGGCTTAACCAAGGCACCCCTACCTGATTTTAATACTATCTGAAAGTCTTTTTTGTTTGTGTTGGGAGTATAGTTACAATTTAAAATGCTGCATTGCCTCTTGCAGGTGCGGATCCGCTGCCTCCTCTTCTGCGCCAGCTTTGAAGACCAAATTTTCTCTGGCGAATCATGCGCAAGCTCGCCCACGGGCTCCATGTTCCAGCATAACAATACTTCTCCGTATGGCGTCAGGTTCATATTATTAAACCCCACCCCACAGATATACTCTTTTGGCAATTGCCTGGGTGCTTTAAAATAACTCTTCATGAGTTCAAGGTGGCGCTTGGAGTTGTCGATGATATCTTCCCTCTCCTTAACCTGCAACAGATAATCGATTGCCTCATCCATCATCCTTGAATCCTTAGGCCAGAGGTCGCTTTTAAGATACCATTTAGGACTATAGGAGGCATCAAAATTCTGCGCGAGTGGCTGGAAGTTGATGTCGTCAAAAAGCTGCCCCTCTCTGAACATGCGGATAATCTCAAGGATATCATTCAAGTTGTATCCCATTAGGATTGTCGCAATGGTGATGCGAGGCCGCTGCTGATAATGCCTGAATTCCTGTAGGAGTATCTTAAGCCTCTCGAATGTGTCTTTCTGGCCCCTCAGGTACAAAAGCTTATCGGCATCGAGACAATCCAGGGAAAGACTTAAACCACTCAACCCTGATTTCACAATCTCCTCCACTATCTTCGCATCGATGAGTGTAAAGTTAGTGGTGATAAACGTATTCAGCCCCTTTTCAGAGCAATACCGCACTATCTCCAGCAGGTCCTTTCGGATAAACGGTTCGCCGCCGCAGAAATGCACATTGAACGTACCGAGCCAATCGCACAACTTATCGACAATCTCCTTCCATCCTTCTGTGGCCAGTTCGGGACGATTGGGAATTTTCTTCTTCCAGATATCGCAGTACCGACATTTGAGGTTACAGCGGTCAGTTATCTGTATATGCACATCCCTAGGCAGGCTATGTGGTAGAATAGCCGCACGAAGTACATGGTGGAAAAATTTCTTTTTAAGCTTTTCTCGTAAATATATCTTGAAGTCCATTGTGCGCGCCTTCAGGTTCCATATTCTTATTTTGACAGGCCAAAGGGTCTTCCAGAGAGGGGCTACGAGATATCTATACGCCGTCGAGGAACGAATGCTCTCCAGGTCAAGCCGTAGACTTTCCTTCTCTGCCCCAAGTATAGTAACGCTGTTGTGCAATCCGGCGATCTCAGAATCCTTTTGACTCCGCAACGTCTCGAGTTCACGCTGCTTCTGTTGCACAATAACCGCCAGTTCTTCGCTAAATTTCTGCTTGAGGGAATCTATATCTTGGCGCAGAGAAACCAACTGCTGGTCTCTAAAGGTTAATTCCTGGTGCTTGGCCGAGAGCTCTTGCTCTTTTTGTTGCTGCAGCGATACCAATTCCTGATGTTTGACCGAGAGCTCCTGCTCTTTTTGTCTGGCAAGCGCAGATAGTTCTTCGCTAAATTTCTGCTTGAGGGAATCTATATCTTGGCGCAGAGAAGCTAACTGCTGGTCTCTAA
>Ga0315294_10000310_pt1 | contig 52343 bp, 48 predicted proteins | sample YL17G13_40_MG_FD_203626 | JGI IMG/M metagenome (GOLD analysis project Ga0315294, IMG submission 203626) | Sediment microbial communities from Yellowstone Lake, YNP, Wyoming, USA - YL17G13_40 | ecosystem: Environmental > Aquatic > Freshwater > Lake > Sediment | place: USA: Wyoming | collected... | reverse complement strand
TCGCGGAGACCTTTTGGACGTCGGGGCCGGTTTTGGCGGTTTCTTAGAACGTGCATCCAAAGACGGCTGGCGACTTTCCGGCATTGAACTAAGTGAGTCGGCCTTGGCGGTATGTCAGAGGCGTTTAGGCTCAAAAGCACATCTCTCACAAGCATCTTTCGAACAGGTTAAGATAGCTCCCTGCTCGTTCGATTGCGTTGTGATGCTCAACGTTATCGAACATGTCCGCGACCCACTAAAGGTCTGCAGGCGTGCTTTCGAGATTCTCCGCCCCGGAGGCTGTCTAGCATTGCGCTGGCCTCAACATATTTTTAACCAGTATCTTGCCCCGCCCGACCATCTGCACGCATTCACTCGCCGCAGCATAGAAAAACTTCTCTGCTCAGGCGGTTTTGCCTGCACTCGGGAATTCTGGGCAGGCACAAAGGATTACCGAGACTGCGGACTCACTAAATACGTGCAGGCTATAGTCCTAAGAGCGGCAGCGAGGGTATTGCTCAGTTGTACACTTGGAAGACGGCAAATACCCTTTGTCAGCAGGCTGACGTTGGGGCGAAAACCGCGACAGGCTTAATGTATGATGTTAAATACTCTTACCATAGACGTAGAGGACTATTGGAGTGTATTTTCACGAGACTGGCTGGGTCTGAACGCGGAACCGAGCGATGCTGTGGTCAGAAACACTGAGTGGTTCTTGGAGGAACTTGCTCTACACAAGGTGAAGGCTACTTTCTTTATACTGGGCGAAGTGGCAAGGAAATTCCCATCTCTTATCAAAAAAGTGGCAGAAAATGGTCACGAAATAGGCGTACATGGTTTTTCCCATAAGCAGGTTTTCAAGTTAACTAAGGGCGAGTTTCGGCGCGAGATCGCGGAAACGAAGAAGTTGTTGGAAGATATAACTTCTGCCGAGGTGGATGGCCACCGGGCTGCAGCTTTCTCCATCATGCCTGAAACGCGATGGGCACTTGAGGTGCTGGTGCAGGAGGGTTTTCAGTATGACTCGAGTATTTTTCCAATCGCCGGCAATCGCTATGGCTGGAGCAATTTCTCACGGGAAATCTGCAGGCTAGAGCTGCCAGGCGGGGCAACAATTATCGAGGCGCCGCTCTCTACTGTAACAATTTTGGGCAAGAGCTTCCCCGCAGCCGGAGGGGGTTATATCCGACATTTTCCTTACGCAATCACAAAGCAGGTGGTAAAACACATTCAAAAGAAGAGGCCTGTGATAGTTTATATGCACCCGTATGAAATTGATACAACTTCAGGACCAGAGGATATCGAAGGCGTTCTGGCTAAAGCGCCCAAACACGTCAGAAGATTCCATGCCCTTCAACTGCGAAACCGTCATACCGTCGGATGCAAATTAAACAGGCTGTTACAAGACTTCAGCTTTACGACGTTGCGGAATGTAGTTGCTGCAACGCCTACCCTCCAAAAAACAAGTTTCCCCTCTTAGAATCACCGCTGTTATTACGCTTTAACAAGCCCTTTCCATTTTAAAACTTCGATAATGGGGCCGAATCTGACGGTCTGCAGTATTTTTTTGAGTCTCCTGCCTCCATTTCTGCAGTGATAATAATGTCTGAACCTTCTATATGCAGACAATTCCGAAATTCTCGGGATGACCGGGCCAACTTCGTAAGGATGGATGTAAAAAACAGAAGAGGTGCCCTGACCATTTAGCATGGAAATGAAAAGTCTGGTAAGCCACAACGGATAAAGCCTAAAATACCCGCCGCCCCCGAAAGGAATGCGCTTGCCAAACACTTGAGCGGTTGGCAGTGGAAATTCTATCAGGCCATTCGAAAGCATGTGGACCGAAGGTTCCGCACCTTTAATGCCGTAAACATCGTGCAAGCCGATAGGATAGATACTTGAATCATAAACAAAACCGGTTTCTTTCAAAACATCCAACGCCCACATGGATGGGCCTGTTATGGAAAAATCTGGCGCCCTGAATCCATAAACCGGCTGACCCGACACGTCTTCAAGGCTTTTCTTGGCCGCCGTCAATTTCTCCCTGAATTCTTTCTTGTCGATGTCAAAAATGCGAAGGTGCAGGTAGCTATGACAGCCGATTTCGTGGCCAGCCCGAGCAACTCTCCTAATCAAATCAGGGGTGTCGCCAGCAAGCCTGCCAAGGAAAAAAAATGTGCCTTTTGTCCCTGCCTGGCTAAGGATTTCCAGTAAAACATCGGTGTTTTGCTCGATTTCGCGATTTTCTTCAGATTGACTGATATACCTTCGGGGTATGTAAAAACTCTGGAGGTTGGACTCCACAAAGCCTTCAACATCAACAGTAAAGGCGTTTAAGACATAGTTCCGCGAAGTTTCTTTTAGCTGTACGTTCATTAAAGCTGTCCAGATTGTCCGGCTCGCTATGCTTCGATTCCAGAAAATTTACCCGTGTGGTGACTAATATATACCAGATAACAAAACCGGTCAAGCGAGAGCAAAGGGAATTCGCCCGGCTCAATACGGAATAATTCTTTGCGGGCACGAGAAAAAATGATTAAAATAACTCAAGAATAAGCTGATATGCAGCTTCGACAGCGTTTACATAAGTCTTAAAGGGAAGCACTAGAAATGAAAGCAAAGGATACAGGCGCTCAAAGATATTTTGACCACGTACCAAAACAGTGGGACGCTTTCTACTCTCATGAAAACCGGTCAATGTACCTGATAAACAAACTGCTGCGCAAAGGACTTTATGAAAGGTACCAGCTTACCTTCGAGCATTGTGGTGACCTTTCGGGGGCAAGGGTACTAGATATAGGCTGTGGTACCGGACGGTATAGCATTGAATGCGCCAAACGGGGAGCTAGTCAGGTCGTAGGAATAGATTTTGCCCCGTCAATGATTGATTTTTCGCAGGAAATGGCCCGGCAAACGGGTGTTGCAGGAGTGTGCAAATTTATTTGCGATGACTTTCTCAATTATCCACCCGAAGAACCTTTTGATATTGTCTTGGCGTTGGGGTTCTTTGATTACATAAAAGCCCCTGAGCCGATATTTAAGAAAATTGCCAGCTTGAAACCTCGCAAGTTCGTTGCTTCCTTTCCCAAGTTCACTGTTATCTGGGGCATCCAGAGAACAATCCGTTATCACTGGATCAGGAAATGCCCTATTTATAACTACACGACAGAACGGTTAGATTGCTTGTATGGAGAGGCGCCATTTCAACACTACCAGATTATGCCGTGCGCAAAAGGATTCTTCGTTGTGGCTGAGACCAGACAAGGTTTATCTTGAGCCGATTGCAAAAATGATGCGATTTCTCAAAAGAACTCTCGACATACTGATTTCCACGGTGGCGGTGGTGATTCTGTTGCCGGTCTTCGCTGCCATAGCGGCAGCAGTCAAGCTTTCCAGCAGCGGACCTGTAATATTTAAGCAGGAAAGAGCAGGGAAAAACGGTAGGCCATTTGTCTTTTACAAGTTTCGCACAATGAGAGCTGAGGTTGACCCATTCGGGCCAAGTCCAAAGTCTGGAGAAGATCCCCGCCTGACAAAAGTCGGAAAATTCCTGCGGGAATATTCGCTGGACGAGCTGCCACAACTGTTCACTGTATTAAAAGGCGACATGAGCATCGTTGGGCCACGGCCGCTTTATATTTCACAGATGAAAGAGTGGGACGAGCGGCAGAAAAAACGGTTGCTGGTTAAGCCGGGGCTAACTGGGCTGGCACAGATATCGGGGCGGGGAGAACTGACACGAGAAGAAAAACTTGAACTGGATGTCAAGTATGTGGAAATAGCCAGCTTCTCGACGGATGTGAAAATAATTCTGGCAACGCTTGCCAATATTTTCAGGCGGAAGCATATATACGAAAAAAGGTATTCGCAGACCGAATTCACCAGAGGGGAAAAACCCAATCATGAATAAGCGTCTTGTTGCAACAGGGCTGATATTCTTGTTTTGCGGCTCAGCAACCTTTGCTCTGGAGCCGAATGAAATACTTATTATAGCCAACAAAGACCTTCCTGAATCCCTAGCAATTGCCCAATATTATTGTGCGAAGCGAACCGTGCCGAGCGGGAATATTCTAGCCCTGCCCCTAGGAGCAAATCTTAACGACACAATTAGTAGAACCGCCTATGAAAAACAGCTTGTCGATCCAATTCGCCAGAAGCTGCTAAGCGACGAATTTTTGGGACGAATCAAGTGTCTACTAACGGTCTACGGTGTACCAATCAAGGTAGGAAAGGCAAAGCCGCTAAAAGGTCAAGAAGAGAAACTAAAGCAACTGCAAAAGGCAGTTGAGCAGGAAAAAACCTGGACGAAGCAGTTGGAATTGAGTGGTTCAGTCAATATGGCTGCGCAAAAGAAAGGGTCTGACCTGAGGTTAGCCAAGCTGCAATCTGAAATTGATTGTATTATGGGGGAAGAAACAAACGCCTCAGTGGATAGTGAATTATCGATGGTGCTCTTTGACGACTATGAGTTGTATCGATGGCAGCCGAATAAACTAAAGTACAATATGCCGTACTGGGACTTCAAATCGCTCATGGTTTGTCGCCTTGATGGGCCTAGTCCCAAAATCGCCCAAGGTCTTGTTGACAAGGCCTTGTCGGCAGAAAACCTCGGGCTACGCGGCATCGCCTACATCGATTCGCGGGGCATGACAGATGATAAGGTGCCTTATTCGTCCAGTTATTATGACCAATCTTTGCGGGATTTGGCATTGCTCATACGATTTCGAACAGATATGACTGTCAAACAGGAGCAAACAGAGAGACTTTTCGAGCCCGGTAGTTATCCTCGGACGGCTATCTATTGCGGCTGGTACAGTTTAAAAAATTACATAGACTCTTTTGACTTTGTTGATGGTGCAATTGGCTACCACATCTCAAGTTTGGAGGCGGTTGACCTGAGGGACCCAAACAGCAATCAGTGGTGTCCAGCGATGCTGAAACATGGGATAACCGCCACATTGGGAGCAGTAGCTGAGCCGTATCTGTACGCATTTCCGGAGCCAAAGGCGTTTTTCCTGGAGTTATTCAACGGCTGCTGTCTTGTTGAGGCGTACTACCACACAAGCCCGTTTAATTCATGGCAACTAGTTCTGATAGGCGACCCGCTATACACACCTTTCAAAAAACCCTAGGCGTCGCCAGGTGAGGCGCTTTTAGTGAAGCGTTGGCGGAGCAAGGCGATGAGGAAAACTGCGGCAACCACGACGGTAATTCCTACAAGAGAAATCGTCACATTCTGAAATCTGATTCGTTCGCAGACAAGGCCAGAGAAAATCTCCGCAGCCAGCAAAAAAAATACTGGTGGAGCCAAGACTCCCAGCAACCACCTGGATTGTGGGGGCCTTATAGGCAGAAGATAATGGAGATATTTAATCCACAACAGGCTAAAAACGGCATAACCCAGCAAATGGAACACCATGCTCACTACAAACAGTTGGTCGGTTGGACCAACCTGCATAAAATTTGTTAAAATGAAGAGTGTAGCACCCGTTAACACGAGCGACACAGGCCAAAACGGAAATATGGAAAGCAGAACTAAACCAGTCAGCGCACCTGCCAGGTCGGCCAAAAAATCCTTAACATCCGGGCATCGCCCCACATAGCCCTGAAGCCACTCATCAACAACCCCATACCAAACCACCACGAAAAGCACCCACCAGGTGGCGGCCTTGCGCCAATTCACTTTCTTGTCAGGAGTAATTGCCAACCATATCAGAAAAACCAAGATCAGATAAGCAATATAGTGAAGACTTACATCGGACAGCGAGACTCCCCGCAGGAGGACCCTCGGCAGAACAGGTAAATGCGTTAAGATAAATATACCAATCCAATAAACCACCAAAGGGATCGCAGTCAACCTTTGTCGGCACAGTAGTGTCATTGAAATCACCTAAATTCAAATAAGGCGCCGAACCAGTTATCCGGCATGCCAGCCGGACCAATATAGTAAATAGTAATATGTCGATATTTACACGCCGCACCTTTAATTGTAGCAGAGATTAACTTAAGATGTAACGTGGGATTTACAGAAAATTTGCGAGAAGCTATACAAAAACTGCGAAGATTGCATATCGAGTCTCGAGCTTTATCTGACTTGAGCATTATTTATCCTGTGCATATAATATAAAGACTTTGTTAGCTGCTTGGTCAAAAACTTTTTTGGGGAGCAAACAAAATGAAAAATTCGATAATTCCTGCGATTATTTTAGCTGGCCTTACGGTTATTTGCCTATGCAAGGGCAATTCAGAAGGGGCGGCGCTAAGAATTGTTCAGCTTTCTGAGCCGAAGTTAACAGGGCCGGTCAGTCTCGAACAGGTATTGGCAAGCAGACGCAGCGTCCGCAGCTTTAGTGACCGGGCGCTTAACCTGGTACAAATCGGTCAATTGGCCTGGGCCGGCCAAGGCATAACAGATAAGCAAAGTGGTTTTCGAACGGCACCGTCGGCGGGGGCGATTTACCCAATAAAGTTGTACTTTGCTACAAAGGAGGGCATATTTGTTTACAATCCAGATGGACACAGCCTGGAAGAGATCTGGAGCCAAGATGTGCGTGCCAGGCTGGCAGATGCAGCTTTGAAGCAGGAGGCGGTAGCGAACGCCCCGTGTGACATTATTATCGCAGGCTCAGCGACAAAACTCGCAGCTAAATACAGCAATAAAGCCAAGAGATACATGCTTCTGGAGGCCGGCCACGTTGCCCAGAATATTCTGCTGCAAGCTGTGAGTTTAGATTTAGGAGCCGTACCAATCGGTGCGTTCGATATAATGAATGTCAGCAGGGTCTTCAGGCTGCCAGTAAACCTCGAGCCGCTTTACATAATCTGTGTTGGCTACCCAGCCGAAGGGATGGTAACGGAGAAAGAGTGGGAACAAAAGGAGACACATGAGATGAGCAGCAAAAAAACAAAAAAAGCTGTGCTGATTGTCGCCAGCAAAAACTTTCGAGACGAGGAGTTGTTCGAGACCAAGCTTGCTTTAACTGGGGCTGGAGTAGAAACGGTCATAGCAAGTACGAAAACAGGAACCATAAATGGTATGCTCGGCGGCAAGGCTGAAGCGTCAATTCTCGTGAAGGACATTGTTGTTGACGAGTACGACGCTGTAATTTTCGTGGGCGGTTCCGGAGCAAGGGAATACTTTAACAACCAAGTTGCATTAAACATCGCGCGCCAAGCAAAAACGAAGGGAAAAGTTCTTGCGGCGATATGTATAGCGCCTACGGTGCTGGCCAATGCAGATGTGCTCAGCGGTATCAGGGTTACCAGTTTTCCATCCGAACGAGCGGTGCTGCAAAAAGCCGGCGCCCGATATACCGGCGCTGCGGTTGAGCAAGACGGTCTGATAATAACTGGTGAGGGCCCAAAGGCTGCAAGTCAATTCGGCCAAACTATCGCAACTATGCTGGCCGGCAAATGAGCTAAAGCGTCTAGTCTGAGAAGAATTTATACTATATCGCGACAGGCGTTATAGCGGTTTGTAATAGGCAGTCTTCTGTCTTTTCCAAAGGCTTTTGGCGTAATTTTTACTCCCGGCGGTGACTGTCTTCTTTTGTATTCATTGCGGTCGACCATACGAATGACGTTATGGACCACGCCCTTTGGCAGGCCCACATCAACAAGCTGCTGTGCGGATTTATCCTCTTCGACATAACCCTTGAGGATTTTATCAAGTAGGCCGTACTCCGGCAGGGAGTCGGTGTCTTTTTGGCCGGGCCTTAGTTCGGCAGTCGGGGCTCTGGCTATCACATCAGCAGGTATAATCTGGCGTTTTGCTGTTTTGTTTATATGTTCTGCTAATTTGTAAACCATCGTCTTGGGGACATCCTTTATCACAGCAAAACCGCCTGCGGTGTCGCCGTAAAGTGTGGCATAGCCGACGGCAGTTTCGCTTTTATTGCCGCTGGTCAACACCATAGCACCAAACTGATTACTCAGCGACATCAGAATGCTGCCGCGGATTCTTGCCTGCAGATTCTCGTAAGCGACACCTTTGTTATCCCAGCCCTGCGCTGACTGCAACGACCTGTCGAATTGCTCAAGTATCGGCTCAATGGGGACAGTTAAAAAACCAATGCCCAAATTTTTTGCTGTTTTTTCGGCATCAGCTATTGTCTGAGAGCTATTAAACCTTGATGGCATTGTCAGGCCAATAACATTTTCGGCGCCTAAAGCAGCGGCAGCGACAGCAGCCACCACAGAAGAATCTATGCCCCCGCTAAGGCCCAGCAATACTTTTTTAAAGCCATTTTTCTGGACATAATCTTTTGTTCCGAGCACAAGTGCGAGATAGACTTCATCAAGTAAGTTGGCCGGCTGCGGCGAGGCCGGCTGCATCGGTTTGGCCCCGACAGCCTTGCCGGCCGCCAAACAAACATCGGCAATCAATAAATCCTCTTCAAATGCCTTTGCCCTGACTGTCACCTTGCCGGTGGAGTCAACAAACATGCTGCGGCCATCAAAGACCAGCTCATCCTGGCCCCCAACAAGGTTGCAGTACGAAACAGCGCACTTAAATTTTTTTGCACACTGGCCTAGTACGGCCTGCCTTTCCTCGGTCTTGCCCACATGAAAAGGTGAGGCAGAGATATTTAGAATCATTTGGATTTGCTTTTTGTTCTTGAGGAAGTTACGCAGCCAGGCAATGTCCCAGATGTCGGCACAGATAGTAACTGCAACATTGAGGCCGGCTATGTTGACTGTGAGCGGCCTGGTGCCAGGCTGGAAATATCTTTGCTCGTCGAATACGCCATAATTTGGCAATTGGCTCTTTCGGTAGATTTTGCTGATACTGCCATTCTGCAACACGGCGGCGGAATTGTAACAATGACCCTTATGGCTTTCCGCAAAGCCAATTATCATGGTTTTGTCGGGGCAGTCGGCTGCGAGTTTCTCTACGGTTTTGCGGTTGTTATCTAAAAAATGTTTCCTCAGCAACAAATCTTCGGGCGGATAGCCACAAATAGCCAGCTCTGGAAAAACGAGCAAGTCGGCACCGGCCCGAATCGCTTCTACATAGATACTGCGTATCTTTCCGGCGTTGCCGGCCAAGTCACCGACGACAGCGTTAAATTGTCCCAGCGCCACTCGCACTGAATATGGTCTCCGAGCTAAATTTTGGCAATGCACATATCCTCATTGTTGCCATGCAGTTGTGAAGTCGGATAGAGCGGAACCTGTCTGTTTTGTTACATCCTATAAAACAAATACTTAGGAGGCAAGCGTTTTTGTGCAACGAATCACGATGCACCCCGAAGTTTATCTTTCAAGGCACGGTAATCGGTTTTGCCGGTCCCAAGGACGGGGATTTCTTTAAGCTTCACGACTCTGCGGATATTATGCAGGCCCGAAAGACCTGCCTGACGGATACAATTATTTGCGCTTTCGCGGTCTATATCACGAACCGTGAAAAGCACCAATTCGGGGTGCTGCTCGTCGGGTGTAGCTTCGACGGCCAGAATCGGGCCTTCTTCGGCGGCAGGTACATAATGCTGCTCGAGGACGGCTTCTATCGCCGGCAGAGAAACCATCTCGCCCCCCAGCTTCACAAAGCGTTTGAGGCGACCACAGAATGTAAGCACTCCGTGCTGGTCTACACTGACTATGTCCCCTGTGTGGTACCAGGATTTGCCGTGGTGTTCAACAAATGGGGATGGCCCTGCGAAGTTAAGGTAGCCATTGAAAACACTCGGGCCACGAACAAGGAGGATTCCTCTGCCAAGTGTATCCAAGAGTTCGCCGCTCTGGGGATCCAAAAGCAGGTATTCAAAAGACGGGAGCATCTTGCCGATGGTGAAGGCCTTTGGCGCATTTTCATCATTTAGAGATATTATGGGCGAACATTCCGTTACACCATACCCTTCAAGGATAACTGCGTTGACACAGCGTTCTTTCAAGGTGGCATAAGCGGTTTCGGAGCATTTCTCAGCCCCTGTAACAACAAGCCGAAGCGAAGAGAGCTGTTCTGCTGTCGATACCCGTGCGATACCGTAAAGGAACGTTGGGGTGCCCATAAGTATAGTCACTCCGTAGGCTTCGATTATGCGCCCCAGCATGCCCGCATCCATAGGGTTTGGGTGATAGACGGTGCGCACTGCACCACACAGAGGCACAAGCATCGTACAGGTTAGTCCAAAAGAATGGAACGGAGGCAGAATACCAACAAGCCGGTCGGTCCGACGCACCGTTATCGCCTGAACCACATCTCGCAGGTTTGCCAGCACATTGCTGTGCGTGAGAGGGACAGCCTTAGGCAGGGTTTCCGAACCGCTGGTAAATATTATGGCGGCGGTAGCGGAAATCTTAGCATTAGACAACGATGCCCAGCTGGTATAACCAGCAAGCCAGGCCTTAAATTTGGCAAAGAGAGAGATGCTGTGTGCGAGCGATTCAACTAAAACAAAGCGGTCGCCTATACCTGAAAGGTCAATACCCTGCGAAGCGATTCTATCAAGCAGCATCTGGGTAGTAAGTACATTTTTAACCCCTGCCAGAGCGAGTGATTGGATTACATTGCGCGGTCCCGCGGTCCAGTTGACCATTACAGGTGTTTTGCCCGCAAAGAGCGTTGCCAGGTAGAGAATGTCGGCGGCAACCGAGGCCGGCATCATTATCCCCACACAGTCGCCACTGAGACTTTCAATTGCATCTTTGAGCGCCAAACACGCGATAATCAGGTCGCGGTAGGACTTGGCGCCACTAGATTGGTCCGCAACGACAATCTGAGAGGGCGACTGCGAAGCTAGTTTGAGAAAAACCTCCGGCACAGTTGCGCCGGCAGGCACAGAAATCCTTGCGCGGCCAGTATCCTCAAACCAGCGGGGGGATATTGACCTTAGGTCGGTTGGGCCTGAATAAACAAAATCGCCGCAAGCGGCAAGCATTACATCGCCGACAGTTTGCATAGCATCAGCATCGGCTTGTGGAAAACCAAATTCCTTCTCGAGCCAGATTATCAGGTCTGTTCTGGCAAGACTGTCCATGCCAAGGTCGGCAGCGAGACGGTCACTGTCCCGAAGTTCGGATATACCTGTCAGATGTGATATGTAATTTAAGACCATTTGACGGGTTGCCGAGGGTATCGACTCGGCGGTGCTGCTAAGCGTGGGACAAGCGGGCTCAGGCAGTGTAACGGCGGCGCCTCTTTCCCACACCGTATAAGGCACGTAAGTATTGTGCAGCGCATCAACATTGTAATATGCCTCAAGGTAACGATTGAGTGCGCTGCGGTCAGGGACACGCGGGAAATCAGCAGGCTCATAAAACTCTATCGTTACATTGCGCCGATGAGCAAAGAATATACCACTTGCAAGCAACGAAAGGGTGCCTTTGACAAGAACCTTTGCGACTTTTAGAGGTCTGCCGGAAGCCCGGCTAAAGGCGCTGCCCCAAAGCCCTCTGGTGCGAATGAGCACTACGCGCACATCCGGGTATTGCTGGATAATGCGTTCTACAGAACTATTGGCGTTGAGGTCTTCCAGGTAACTACGATAAATATGGCCTGAGGGCCAGAGCAAAAGGTTTTCGCCACGTTTGAGTCCTTCGACGCACTGGTTCAGTGTTTGTTCTATCTCGCCTCGGACGGCAGAACCGTACTTTGCAATGTCAGGAATAGTACGAACGCCACGACGCCTAGCAACCGAGCGAACCAGGAACCTGTCCACCTGGTCTTTGTCGCCGATTGCACGGGGGGCAAACAGGTTGTGCATGTGAGCAAAGAGTATAACCGGGTCAATGAGAGCTGGGTGGTTGGGAAGAAAAAGGATGCCCCTTTTACCTTTTGCAGTGATTTCCTTGAGGCCGCTGATATTGATACGGTACCGCAGCGACAAGAACCATCGGGTAACCGTTAATAGAAGAAAATCAATCATACATTTTTCCCCTGGGCAAAACAAGAAACAACCACGCCGCTGCTATTATTGCCATCAGTCCCATAATAAGGAAGCATTTGCTTGGCGGAATTGCCAGCAGATTGAACAGGTTTATTGTCGGGCCGGAAAGCAGAATGCCGGTGAATGCGGCAAAGTTCGAAGCTGCGATTGTTGCGCCTTTACGGTCTGCGGCAGGACGAACCTGTATGAAACTTTCCAGCGGTATCATGAACGCGCCTCCGCCAGCACCCATTGCAAAAAGTATCCCGGCGAGACAGACTCCCCGCACCAGGCCGGGTACATATGGCATCGCGGCTATCGAGACCATACATAATGCCATCAAGATGCAAATCAGAGGAAGTGTGCGATACCATCTTTCCCCGGCAACAAGCCTGGTGCTGACCAAACCACCAACTGCAATGCCAAGCAACTCTGCAACAACCAGAGAGCTGGTCGCTGAAGCGCTCAAGGCAAACTCAGACAGGCCGAGCTGGTTTACTACCAGCGCTCCAAGCGAGGCAATATACCAGAAGAAGGCGTTGGCGATTATCGAGACGGCCAGTAGTAAATCGCCGCGGATACCCAAAAGCGTCTTAATGGTGTCAATAGGCCCCTTCCAGGGCAGGGGGGCACGAGGTGACGCAGCAGGGAACTTGGGCACCGCGAAACTCATAACCACCCCGACAGCAGAGATACATATGACCACAGCTGCTACCATAATGCGGTTTAGTGGAACACCCCCGATTGAACCCGGCACATCCAGCACGAAACCTGCAGCCGCTATACCGGCAAGGATCGCCATTGTGCTGATCATGCGTATGATGGCGTTTGCTTTCAGAACATACTCTGCAGGATAAAGCTCGGGGATGGCGCCATTTAGCGCGGGGCTAAAAACAGCTGCCTGGATACCCTCTATGCCCAGCATTACAAGAATGAGCGTCCAATTGACGTAATAGACGCCGAAGGCGCCAAAAATCATAGCAACCAACTCAAGCAGCTTGGCAATAATTACTATGGAGCGCTTCGGGAACCTGTCGGCAAACCAACCTGCGGGGGCTGCAAAGAGGATAAACGGCAAGGTGAAAATGAAAACGGCATAACCCTGAAGGTGGGGTCTGTTCAAGGCAATTGCCATAATTAGCGCGGTCTGCTTAAAAAAATTGTCATTGAATACCCCCACAAAATATGTTGCCGCCATGGCAGCAAATCTGCCGCGTGCTTTTCTAATGCGTTCTTTTAATAGTTCATCTAACTGGCCGTTCACTCAATAAGCCTCTGCTGAATCGACTCCCCACTCAACACGTGCAGATGTGTTGCTCCTTTCCATTTTTTGCTGTGCTCATAACGGAGAGGGCGGGATTCGAACCCGCGGTACTCTAAAAAGAGTACACCGGTTTTCGAAACCGGCTCGATCAGCCGCTCCGACACCTCTCCTGGCTACACCACAAACAGTCTGTTATTTCAGCGTGGTTTATCCAGCCACAACTCTGCTATTTCGTCGCTAATCTACTACGACGAGGTCAACTTTGCAAGAAGATTAGGGGGCGGCTTGGTTTGACAATCTTGCCTTTCGCTAGCATCACCGTTTAAGCTCAATCGACACGAGAATTTCCCTGCACGTGCAATGGTTTCCTAAGTGGCACAAGGCAAGTTTGGTGGCGGCGAATTCTATTTGAGGCACGCGGTTTTGCATCTGGCCGTATCCGATTGTTATATGAGGAGAAAAGTTCTGGAAGCTTGATTTCTCTCGATAGTTTCGGATCCACAGCAATGTGGATTCTGCAATCTCGCCGCTTGGGTACATCATAGTCCTGTCCACATCACTGCTCAAGTAGGGCGCAAGTCCATTCATAATCCGTTCATGAAGCGACTGGATTCGGTCTGTTTTCTCAACAATAAAAGCTGACACTTGCTGACCGACTGCATTTGTTTCAACATGGACGCCAACGATTTTAAAATCCCCCAAAAAATTTTCTTTCGCAACTGCCTTTAGGATTTTTCCAATGTTGCCGATGTCTGTTTCGTTAATAGTGCCCATGGCGAGGGAAATATGCGGCAGGCAGTTCTGTTTATTGAGAACTATTTTGCAGCCGAGCTTTTTCACCAGCTCGGCATTTGCCTCGATGGCTCTATTCATCATCGTTTCTTCCGGCAACAATACGACATCAACTGCTTTTCTGCCCATTTTTTCCTCAAGAAACGGCGGTTGTTAAATATCTGCCCGCGATTTACCCTACCCAAAAGGGTAATTGCTGTCAAGTGGAAGATAACGGCAGCTAAACGGCAAACCCGGCTGGCAAAGACAACTTCACAAAAACAATTGCAAAATGTCGCACTGATAGAGTAATATCAGGCCCCAATGTGTTAAGTCGATAAATCTGTTACGCAAGATAAAAGGGCCGTCAAGATTTAAATGTATATTATCCCGGCAATCGATTTGCTCAAAGGCAAGTGTGCCAGACTTATTCAGGGCAACTACCGCCGTCAGATAATCTATGAACATGACCCGGTCAAACAGGCGGGCGAGTTTATCTCGCAAGGGGCCAAATGGCTGCATATCGTTGACCTGGATGGTGCCAAGGCTGGCAGGCCGGTAAATACCGAGTCAGTGGCAGCCATAGCCGCTCTGGGCCAGCTTAAAATTGAGGTTGGCGGCGGTTTGCGCGACGAAGCTTCCATAAAGAAATTAATCGACATGGGGGTGGAAAGGGTCATAATCGGCACAAAAGCTGTAAGCGACTTTAAATGGTTCAGCGAAATGGTGGGGAAGTTCGCGGGGAAGATTGCGCTGGGGCTTGACGCCAGAGGCTCAAGGGTCGCCACGCACGGCTGGACTCAGGACAGCCCCGAACCGCTGCTGGACTTTGCCGCCAAAGCATCCCAGCTGCCCCTTGCGGCAATCATATACACCGATATCGATAAAGACGGCATGATGACGGGCCCGAACTTTGAACGAACAAAGGCATTGGTCGAGATGGTTGGAGCCGGCGTCATTGCTTCCGGCGGAGTAGGGCGAATGGATGATATTAAGAAATTAGCCAAATTGGGAGTCGAGGGGGTAATAATTGGCAGGGCCTTATACGAGGGAAGACTCAAGCTTCCTGACGCTATAAACGCTGCAAAGTAACAACTTCTCTGAACCCTTATGCAATAACCAGGCAAGCCCCTATTGCAATTTGTCCCGGCACAGGATATACTATCATTATGGCAAGAATGGTCAGCGGTCAGCTTTTTGAAAAGTGAAAACGGGGGCGAATGGTTTCGACCGGATGGCAGATAGCCAAGCTGCATGTCCAGGACGCCAGTTGGCCTGGCTAATCATCTGGCAACAAAAGTATTTGGCAACTATCAGTTGCAAATGGCTGCTTAATTTAGCGGCCCGTCCTGCCTGACTTTGCCTATGGGTCTGGCAAGGGCGTCAAGAAGTAGGCTGGCCGGGTCGGTTGTTCGAGCCGATTCGGTAAGATTAATTTCGAAATAGCCAAGTCAAGAGCCTGTCGTTTGGCGTTTGATGCGGCGAACAAACAATAGAACGACTAAACATGTAGATGCTTGTCTTGAAACATCACGGGACGGGGGTTCGAATCCCCCCGCCTCCATTCGACTCGCTTCCCCAAAGAGGGGGATTCGAACCCTAAAAGGGTCTGGGAAAAGAATTTTCCCGGGTCGTCGGTGTGACAGGCAGCGCAGCTGCCGCCAGAGGGGCAGAGCCCCTATGGAAATTTGCTCCGCAAATTTGGGTTCAAGGCCGAAGGCCGGAATCCCCCCGCCTCCATTCATTCTAAAAAAACAGGCACCAATTAACACTGGTGCCTGTTTTTTTTCGGCAAACACGACTTCTTTTATTGTCAGGGCTCGGTTTTGTCGAGTACTTCGTTACATTATTGCAAGTCGGCGCAAGATAGTATTTGCCCAGCGGATACTACGGTACTGTGCAAAGATAAGCAGCAGCGTCACCAGCAACCAGTACCCGGTAAACCGCAAATAGTAAAGGATAGTGCAAAATATTTTGCAGCCGCTCTCGCTGGCACAGAGGGCATCGCAACGGGACAATAGTTCGTCAGGAGCGTACATCGCTCCAAGAAAGATGCCGCCCAAAAATTTCTGCCAAGGCAACAACAACACCAGCATGGCCAACGACAGGAAAAATGCCCTGGAAATGTGGTTTATTCCGCCCAGCCGCCCGAGCAAAGATATCTTTAAGCAAAACAGTATTGTAAGGCAATAAAGTACCGCCGCAGGGATAAGGATAAAATTAAAAAAGTGGATAAACCGGGCCAAATCTCTGAATTGTATGACGGGGAGCACGATTTTGGGTTGTGGTTGAGGCGCCGTCTCGATTGGCATGTTTGCTTCTGCGGCCACCTGTTCTGCCGCCTCTTTGATGTCTTCCGTTTTGCCAGCCGGTTTCTCTGCGACCCCAGAGGTTTCCTTTGTATCATCGGTTACAACGGCAGCTTCGTCACGGCCGCCCCTGTCAACTTTAACACAGCCTCTATCCACAAGCCAAAAGGCCAGCTGCAGCAAAATCAGGCAAAGCATCACGATCGCAAATAAAAAATTCTTCCATCCTTTAAACACCCCGATAGCTTCGAGGCAGTCGGTGGTTTCCAATAAATTGCCTGATTTAATCTGTTCTTCGTCCATTTTTCAAACCTCCAAACAAAGGTCTTAGTCTTTTTGTAAGGCAAGTGCACCTTTATCTATAAACCATATTATGGTCGGCGCGTGCTGTAAGTGCAAGCAATTTGCTTTCTTGCGCTACTATTTCTAGCCATTGACTTTATGGAAGCTTTTTTTCGCAGCCTCGACAGTTTTTTCAATATCCGCCTGCGTATGGGCCAGAGAAACAAACATTGCCTCATAGGCGCTTGGGGCCAAGTAGATGCCATGCTTGAGCATTTCCCGGAAGAATTTTTTGAAGGATTTTATATCGGTTGACTGGACATCGGTAAAATTGCGGACTGACTTGTCAGTAAAAAAGCAGCTCATAATGGAGCCAGCGCGATTAATAGTAACAGGAACGCCTGCTTTTGCCGCAGCATCCGCCAGACCAGCTTCCAACTGGGCCGCAGCAGCGTTGAGTTTTTGATAACAATCGTCCTCCTGCAATATATCCAGTGTGGCGTTGGCTGCTGCGGTTGCTAAAGGATTGCCGCTCAGGGTGCCTGCCTGATAAACCGGGCCGATTGGAGCAAGCATATTCATAATATCATCTCGTCCCCCGACCGCAGCGGCGGGCAGGCCTCCTCCTATGATTTTGCCGAGACAGGTAATATCAGCTTTTACGCCGAAAAGCTGCTGTGCCCCGCCAATCGCCAGGCGAAAGCCGGTTATTACCTCGTCGAATATCAAAACGGCTTTTTCGGCATTGCACAAGCTGCGAAGCACCTGAAGATAGCCATCTATCGGCGGCACCACTCCCATATTCGCAGCAACCGGCTCAACAAGAACCGCTGCGATTTTGCCCCTGTATCTATCAAAAACAGCCTTGGCAGAATCAATGTCATTATATGGAATTACGATAGTCATTTTGGCCAGAGCATCCGGCACGCCGGCGCTAGATGGCACAGCGTTCTCAGCCAGGCCGGAACCAGCAGCAACCAAAAGGGAATCGCTATGGCCATGATAACAGCCGGCCATTTTAATTATCAAATCCTTCCTTGTGTGTGCTCTCGCCAGCCGAATAGCGGTCATCGCTGCTTCGGTGCCGCTGGTTACAAGTCGGACCTTCTCAATAGAATTGAATGCCGCGATTATTCTCTGAGCCAAGGCTGTCTCGGCCAATGTAGGGGCTCCGAAAGAGGTGCCTTTCGCCGCGGCGGCCGTGATGGCGTTAATTACAGCCGGGTGAGCATGCCCGAGAATCATCGAGCCCCAAGAGCAAACGTAATCGATGTACTCATTGCCGTCGATGTCATAAATTTTTGAGCCGTTAGCGGCGGCGATGAAAGGCGGCCCCACATCCACCCCGCCAAAGGCTCTTACCGGCGAGTTAACTCCTCCCGGCAAACAAGCGCAGGCTCGCTTAAAAGCCGCAACTGATTTCGGGTAAATATCGTTTTGTCTATCGACCATATGTGTTCATATTCTAAAAGTCTCCGCAGCGAAGTTCAAACTATTTGTGTCTGAGCAGCCTGGGGGCAAAGGCGCCTGCCGAATTCGATTACAAATCCCAATCGCACACCTCTGCGAAGTACTATTTTCCTTGCAAAGAAGGCGTAGGTACGTATACTTTAGGCTTCAAATCCCGATAGTAAACACGAATTTGGAGCATAAAGATGAGTTTGATAAAGTGGTTTCGCAAAAACAACAAGAGGCTAATGGCCGTTATAGTTGTCCTTCTGATGATCGCCTTCATCATGCCCACGTCAATCAGGCAGTTTAGCCGAAGCAGGGTCGGGCCACGCAGAGTAGTGGCCCGCTTCGGTGACAACAAGAAACTGACAGCCGACGACTTAATGTCGGCCAGGCTGGACCTGGAAGTTCTACGGGCGCTTGGAGTAAGCGTGCTGCTGAGCAACTCGCAAGATTTACAGGCAATTCTGCTGGGCGAACTACTGTTTTCCGAGCAGAGAATCTCGCCAAAATTAATCACTCATGTAAGACAGTTGATAAAACAAAACGGCTTCAGGGTCAGCGATAAGCAAATCAATGATATCTACAGGCGCTCAATGGGCAGCGATATTTACTGGCTGCTGCTGAAAAGTGAGGCTGAGCAAGCCGGGATCAGGGTGCCAGAGGAGCTGGCCCGCAACTTCCTCGGGGGCCTAATAGCACAACTTTCGCCCGATGCACCATACGCGCACGTAGTAGGGTCGCTGATAAACCGATACGGCCTTCCGGAGGAGGATATCCTTGCAACGTTTGGCAAATTGGTGGCTGTTTTGGAATATGCCAGAACAGTTTGCTCCAGCGAAGATGTTACGAGCCGACAACTGATGCGCTGCGCAACCCAAGAAGGTGAAACAATCGATGTTGAATTTGCAAAACTGGACTCTGAAATCTTTGCGCCAACGCAGGTCGAGCCCTCGCAGCAGGAAATAGCCGAGCATTTCGACAAATACAAGAAGTCCTTTGCTGGCACAATAACCGAGGAAAATCCATACGGCTTCGGTTATAAGCTTCCCGACAGGGTCGGGCTTGAATACATTGCCGTCAAGCTTAGTGATATCTCGGCAATAGTGCCGCAACCCAGCCAAGAAGACGCGGAAGACTATTACCAAAAACATATAAAAGAATTTACCGCTTCAGTTTCATCTGACCCCAACGACCCAAATTCACCGTTAATCGAACAAACCAAAAGCTATGCCGAGACGGCAGGCGCCATTTCGGCCCAGCTTCTTAGGGAAAAAATAAATCTAAAGGCGGAATCCATCCTTCAGGAGGCAAAATCACATACCGAAGCAGCTCTTGACAACGTAGATTCGCAGAAACTCGGCGCCGAGCAGTTCAAACAATTAGTCGGTGATTATAACAGTGTTGCAGATGAATTAAGTAGAAAGCACAAAATTAAGATATACACAGGAAAGACAGGGCTGCTCAGTGCAATGGATATCCAGGCTGATAAATGCCTCGGAACATTATATCTAACAGGTCACGCATATAACGTCGTGCCACTGCCCCGAATCGCTTTTGCAATCGACGAAATCGGAACCAGTGAGTTGGGACCATTCGATGCACCAAAACCAAGAATGTATGAAAATATTGGGCCGCTGAAAGACTTATTCAGACAAACAATGATGATCGTGCGGATTATCAAGGCCGAGAAGACCGCTGAACCAGAAAGTATAAATCTGGCCTACGCCAAAAACACTATTAAACTTGATGATGACAGCAATGTGCCGGAACAGGGCTTCAGGGGTGTCTATTCGGTAAAGGAAAGTGTAGCTGAAGATTTAAGGAAGCTTACAGCCACAGACACAACCAAAACTAAGGCGCAGGAGCTTGTCAACCTGGCGACCAAGCGTGGCTGGGAGAAAGCTACGGATAAATTCAAGAAGCTCTATAGCCGAGAATTTAAGCAGTATCAAAGTGACCCCAATTTCTTAAAGCTGCAAAGTTTGAGAAATCTGCAGAGAACATCAAAAGACACAATAGAGACCATGGCCGTGCAATGTGAAGGGGATCCAGCCGCTCATTTCTTAATTAATAACGCCCAGAAAAACCGGCGGTTTGTAGACCAGCTCTATTCGCTCGTGCCGCAGGACAGCAACACTGTCGCAACCCTGCCTTTGGTCATGGTATTCGAGCCGGACATGAGCTGTTACTGCTTAAAAAGCATTTCCGTAAAAAGGCTTGACCAGCAACAATATGAAGGAATCAAACCCCTGCTGGCTTACAAAGAAGCGCTTGCTCAATCACAGAACGTAGCGGCGGTACACTTTAATCCTGAAAATATATTAAGGCGCACGAAATTCAATCTGGTGAAGGAAACCAAAGAGGCCCCGGACGCCAACACTCCCGTGCAATCCAAGGAGGCTCTGTAGTGGCGCGGCAATCTAGAGAAAGCCATGCCCTGTTTCTGCTGATTGTGGGGCTCTGTGCCTGGGTGGTGCCCGGCGGAGGATATTTCCTCCTTAAAGAGAACAAGCGGGCAACAATCGTACTGATAACCGTTGTGCTCGCCTTTTTAGTGGGGATATATGTGGGTTCAATCGGCATCATAGACCCAGTTGGAGCAAAGCTGTGGTATGTTGCGCAAATTATGGCCTCGCCGGCGGTGGCGGCATTGGGATACCTGGCAGCCGGCGGAGGTTACCCTGTTTACGGCAAGCCGAACGAAATCGGACAGATATATACCAGCGTCGCGGGCCTGCTTAACCTTTTGTGCATCGTCAACAGCGTTTATCTGGCCCACCTGCACAGAACAGAATCGTCCGGAGATTGACGTGTTAATGATATCTAATATCATACTGGCAACTTTCACGGCGCCCGAAGACATTCGTACAGGCCCCTGTTGCCTGTTGTGGCTGCTGCCCTTAGTCGCAGCCATAGCGATCGCGTATAAAGCAACAAAACTGCCGACAATTAAGGTGGGTAGTTTTCTCAAGGAGACAGTCCTTTTATTTGCCTCAATTATTGTTTTTCTTGCAATAACGGCCTTAGCCCTGCAGGCTTTGGGGTGGTTGGTTACGGAATAACCATCAGCCATGCTGGTGCGGCAGGATTTTCCAAATTAATCAGGATGGTGCTCTCCAGAACTGTCATGGAGTACACCTAGCGCCACGAGAGCATTGAAAGCAGCTTTTTGCTCAGCCTCTTTCTTGTTTGTCCCCCAGGCGCTGGGGAAATGCTGTTTGTCGATAACCACCTCAACCTCGAAACACTTGTCGTGGTCGGGCCCCTTCTCGTCAAGCAAGTTGTAAAAAGGAGTGGTATTGAGCTGCTGCTGTGCGTGTTGCTGCAAGAGGGATTTGAAATTGCCGTGGGTCTGTCCTGCATCAGCGCGTTCCACCAATGAACCAAAGGCCTTCTGGATAAAGCTGCTGACGGCATCCAATCCGCCATCAATATAGATTGTACCAATAACGGCTTCTAACGCGCCGGCAGCAAGAGAACCAGACAGAGATCGGCTTCGGGTCATGCCCTTGCCAACCGTTAGAAATTTTTGCAGGCCGAGTTGTTGGGCAACGCGAGCACAGGTTCTGCGCGAAACAAGCATGCTCTTGACCTTTGTCAGGTCGCCTTCCAGGTAAGCGGGGAACCGCTCGAATAGTATCTTGCAGATAACCACCGCTAAAACGGAGTCCCCCAGAAACTCAAGTCTCTCATTGCTCAAAAAGCGATTGTCAACCACGGAAGAGTGAGTGAATGCTTTCTGTAATAACTGTAGGTTGGAGAATTGGTGGCCTGTTATCTGCTCGATTTGCCGCAGAGTCTCTTGGTCCATTTAAGTCCGTCCTGCTTTTTACGGCACCCTGCGAGCGGATTACGAATGCCGTTATCCCTCAACGGTCTTCGTAGCCAGCTCAACAAGAACACTGTTATATAATTAACTTGTAGAATACACCAAAACAAAATCCCAGTCAAGGTTCCAGCACAGACCTGCTCGACTAAGTGGTAAGCTGGAGACTCGCAAGGGCAACAAACTTATCGTCGGCGAATTCGAAGATTCCATCTATGCCGGTTACGATAAAGATTCCTTTCGTGGCGATGGCTACATTGCAGAAAACAAGCCGATGCCCACAATCGCCCAGCAGCTTTCGCAGCTTTAGAAACTTTGAAAGGCTTGACGATGTGACAATATCGACGCAGGAAAAATCCATTACCACATCACAGTCGCCCCTGTCGCGAACTATCTCGGTAACGGTTTTAACTTCATCGCCCAACTGCGGTTCCGCGGGCAAGTCCACAAGAATAATGTCTTCCGACCAGTTCTGAATCCCCATTTTGGCACTCCTGTTTTGTTTTAAAGCAATATCACTTCCAGTAAATTCCGTAGTTGTATCGGCACAAATTTAGGGCAAGTTAACCAAAAAAGCCTGCTTTTTCGCTTATCTGGTAGAATTGACCGATAAAAATGCTGCTTTTGCGCCCCAGCTGCTGTGCCAAGCAGAACTTCACGGCCAGAAGGAAATTTGTTTCGCTATAGAGAAGATTTGCTGTAGCGCCTACGCGGCAAGAGTTGTCCATAGCGCCACCCAAAAGGGCATGGCAATTATGCAGAAAAGATAGCTAAGTAGAACCACGGAGTTGACTTGCTCCCGGTTGCCGCCGTAGTGTTCCGCCTGTATCACCGCCGCGGTTGCGGGTGCAGCTGACGCTTGAATAACGAGAAAACTAGCCAGTAACGGATGGCTCGTCCCCAGGCCAGCAAAATATAGCGCCACAACGGTGCAAAGCGGAATAAAAATCATCTTCACTAACACCACGCGAGATGCGTCCGCGATATAAGGCCTTAATTTGAATCCCCTGCCGCCCACCACTGCGCCCAGGATAAAGGTTGCGACGGGAACCGTTGCCGAGCCGACAAAATCAATCGAGCCGAGCCGTACAGATGGCAGCAGGAGGCGTAATTGTGTGAAAACGAGTGTAACAGCAAGAAGATTGGCTACAAACGGCGGCGTAATCAGTTCGCGAATGCTAATTTTTGCATCAGCTTCTGAACTAATAAGGTATTTGCCGAGGCTCCAGAGAATAGGGCTTATGCCGAGGAAGTATAAGAAGCAGTAAAGCTTAAACTCCTCAAACTGCTCAGGGAAAAGCATGCTGCCGATGGGCAGGACAAGGTAGCCGGCGTTCTGCAGGCTGGCCAGCGAGAGCATGTTCTTTTTTTGAGGCAGTTCCCGCGCAAAGAGCGCCATGCCAGCTAACAACCCAACAATAACCATAGCAACTGCGCTAAGGGGAATAACGGGCCAGATGCGCAGTTGGCCGGGGTAAAAATGCTTCACGATATTTGAAAAGATAAGGCACGGCAGAAGAATCCTCACGGTAATAGCGCAAACAGCCTTAACCTGCTCCTGGGAAATGAGTCCCTTGCGCACAAGAATGCCTGCAGCAGAGACTATAATAAAGATTTGCAACATTGCCTGAAATGTGCTGGAAAACGCGCTGACAAACACTTCCATCATCACGCCCTTACAACTTCCTGTCCAGTTTCCGGTAGCTTATGGCTTCTGCAATATGTTCCACGGCTATAGACTCGCTGCCGGCAAGGTCGGCTATCGTGCGAGCAACCTTGCAAATCTTGTCGTGGGCACGGGCGCTCAGGCCAAACTCGACCATCGCCTGCTTTAATATTAGCTCACAAGCGCCGTCGAGCTTACAGAATTTCTCTACTTGTTTATGGTTCATCCGCGCATTGGTCGTGGTCTTGCCGTCCCCAAAACGTCCCTTTTGAATTTCTCTTGCTTTGACAACACTCTCTCTCATCGCGGCCGAGCCAAGTTGGTTCGACTTTGAGCGCAAGGCACTGAAGCTTATCGCCGGAACATCAATATGAATATCAATTCTATCCACCAGCGGCCCTGATATCTTGGACAGGTATTGTTCAATTTGGTTGGGTGTGCACTTGCATCTTCTCGCGTATGTGCCGAAATACCCACAGGGACATGGGTTCATTGCGCCGACAAGCATAAACTGTGCGGGAAAACAAGTGCTGCCTCTGGCGCGTGAAACGGTAACAAAGCCGTCTTCCATAGGCTGTCGAATCATTTCAAGAATGTGCCTGGGGAACTCGGCGAACTCGTCGAGAAACAATATTCCAAAATGCGCCAAGGACAGCTCCCCTGGCCGGGGTATCGTTCCGCCGCCGACCAAGGCTGGGCCGCTGGCCGAATGGTGCGGCATCCGCACCGGACGTGTGGCCAACAAAGACCTGCTTTTTCGCAAAAGGCCTGCAACTGAATATATGCGTGTTGTTTCAAGAGACTCTTCTAGACATAGCGATGGCAGAATGGTAGCCAGCCGCTGCGCCAGCATCGTCTTGCCCGCGCCGGGCGGCCCAATCATCATAATATTGTGGGCCCCCGCAGCAGCTACAATCAGTGCTCGCTTAACGCTTTCTTGGCCCTTAACATCTGTGAAGTCGACTTCATAATTTGATGAGGCATTAAAAAGCTCGTCTAAATCAATGGTGGCTGTCTCCAGGGCCAACTGGCCGGAGAGGAAACCAGCCACCTGTGCAAGGGAGCCTACGCCATACACTTCGATATTCCGAACGACCGCTGCTTCCAGCGCGTTGTCCTGGGGCACAATTATTCGCTTGAATCCGGCAGCTGCGGCCGTCATAGCCATACAGAGCACGCCATCAACCGGCCTCACTCTGCCGTCTAAGGCAAGCTCGCCCGTAAAGGCACAGTTTCTTGCCGTCGAGGTGTCAATAAGGCCCTGCCCAATTAATATGCCAAGAGCAATAGGCAGGTCAAAGCTTGGACCAACTTTTTTTACGTCACCAGGAGCCAAGTTTATTAGTGACTGGGTTTTGGGGTAAGTGTAGCCAGAGTTAATAATGGCGCTTTTTGTTCGTTCAACGCTTTCTTTTACAGCAGCATCTGGCAGGCCCACAATCATAGTCTTTTCAAACCCCCGGCTGGCCACGTCAACCTCAACCTCACAAACAACCCCCTCAATCCCCACAATGCTTATACTGTGTAATCTAGATAGCATGCCTCACTTGGTTTCTGGCAGATAAATCAGGACGCTCTCGTTTTACCCTAATCTCTCTCATTAAAAAGAAACTATAAGTTTATTTTTTTCGTGGGGATTAATTTAACTTACTAATAAGCTTAGATAAAGAAAATAGTATTAATAATCATATAAGCAGCTAGATTGTTGGTAAAAGTTGCCCAGGAAAGACAACGCCTTATGAATAAAAGGCTTACCAAAGAAACCCCCAATGTTGTTTTGTGGATAACCTGTTAGTATGTCAGTGATTTCTGTCTGAGGTGTCAATGGGGGACCGAGCCCAGTAGTGTTTTGTTACTAATGGGCAGAGGTTATAACAACCCATTTAACAAGTGGGCATTATATATCTGGCCGCCACAACTTTCTTGAGTATTTAGGGTAGACTATAAGCGATTAGCTATTATAATATCATTCATGGGTTGTTATGGCGCTCGGATTTGGGGATTTAAGGTAGGCGAGTATGGATGACAGGGTGGACTATCACACTACAGCGCTGGAGCAGACTAAACATCGCGACCTAGCATACATCCAGCACAAACGGGGAATCTATATTGGTATTGACATTGGTTCAACCAGTAGCGACGTGGTGGTGCTTGATGATGATAATAATATCCTCTTTTCCGGCTATCAAAGAACCAAAGGCAAGCCTATTGACACGGTACGCCGGCAGCTCCACGAGCTATTCGAGCAAAAGGCCCCTTTTGATATTGCCCTAGCCGCAGCGACTGGCTCAGCAGGCCGGCTTTTTGCAGAGTTATTGGATATCCCTTTTGTCAATGAGGTTCCTGCCCAGGCGGCAGCTATATACTACCTGTATCCACAATTCCAGGAAGCTACTGTTATAGAGATGGGCGGGCAGGACACCAAGTTGATTTTCCTATCTAGGCAGCAGGGGCGGGGTCGAGTCAAGGATTTTGCACTGAATACCGTCTGTGCTGCGGGCACGGGCGCCTTTCTTGACCAACAGGCGCAGCGCCTGGGCATAGATATTGAGGATGCCTTTGGCAAGATGGCCTTAGAGAGCAAAAATGTGCCGCGGATGGCAGGACGGTGCTCTGTGTTTGCAAAGACTGACATGATTCACCTTCAGCAGCAGGCAACACCAACCTGTGACATCATCGCTGGATTATGTATTGCTTTAGCGAGGAACCTGAAAAGCAATCTTGGGAGTGGCCGGCAGTTTGTCAAGCCAATCATATTTACCGGTGGCGTGGCGGCGAATAGTGGTGTAGTCAAGGCGATGGAGGAGGTGTTTGAGCTGGGTCCAGGCGAAATTCTGGTGCCGACCAAACATTTTTTCACGGGGGCCATTGGTGCCGTCCTTGTGGTTAGGGGTAAAGGCATCGCTAAAAAATGCGACGGTCCGCTGGATCTAGGGAAAATTGACAATTATCTTTCGCGTCGGGGTTATGCGTTAAGAGATGCTCCGCGCCGGCCGGCTCTGGTAATACCAACTCTGCCGCCACCCAAAAGTGTGGTGTGCGAACATTTGCTTGTGGCTGAGACATCGCCAATAAATACTTACCTTGGTGTTGATGTTGGTTCAATAAGCACAAATGTAGCGGTTATCGATGAGCAGAACCGGCTGCTTGCGAAGGCATATTTGATGACGGCAGGTCGGCCTTTGGAGGCCGTGCGCCAGGGGCTGGAGATGGTTGCCGAGAAGGTTCGTGGAAAAGTAAAGATTCTTGGCGCGGCAACGACTGGCTCTGGCAGGTATCTGACCGGCGACTTTATAGGTGCGGATATTGTAATAAACGAAATCACCGCTCAGGCCACAGGCGCTTTCATTGTCAACCCAAAGGTTGACACGATATTTGAGATTGGTGGGCAGGACAGCAAATACATATCACTAAAGAACGGCGTGGTTGTGGATTTTGAGATGAACCATGCTTGCGCGGCCGGCACAGGCTCATTTCTGGAAGAGCAGGCGCAGCGGCTTGGCATCAGCATTAATGAGGAATTTGCAGACCTGGCATTTAAGAGTCATGCCCCGATAAAACTTGGCGAGCGCTGTACAGTGTTTATGGAATCGGACCTGCTGAGTTATCAGCAGCAAGGCGCCGAGACAAGCGAGCTTGTGGCTGGCCTGAGCTATGCTATCGTGGATAATTACCTTAATCGGGTGGTTGGTCGCCGCAGAATTGGGGACAATATATGCTTTCAGGGCGGAACCGCATTCAACAAGGCGGTGTGGTCGGCCTTTGAAAAGGTGATTGGCAAGCCGATTATGGTGCCGGACCATCATGAGGTGACCGGCGCAATAGGGGCAGCAGCTATTGCAGCTGAATATATGAAAAGGCTTGAGGCCGAGCACGGCGGGTCCATTGAGAGTAAGTTTAGGGGATTCGACAACCTGGCTTACAGCCAGTACAGCATTGAATCTTTTGCGTGCGAGCATTGCCCAAACCACTGTGAAATCAAGAAAGTGCAGCTGCCGGAAGCTGAACCTTTATACTACGGCTCACGTTGCGACAGATACAACCTAAAGAAGCGAATGGGAAAAACAAAGAGTTTTGGTGCGTTCGATTATCGCAAGCAAATTTTGCTGGAGTACGCGGGGCTTACCGACGAGCAAAAGACAAAATGTCCGGCGAAGGCGAGGATAGGCATTCCAACAGCACTGGTTTCCTGGCAGCTTTTGCCTTTGTTTGCTCGCTTTTTCAGGAGTCTTGGTTTTGAGATAGTTCTTTCGGGCCCAACAGACAAGCGGGTGATTCGGATGGGAGTAGAGTCTGGCACGGCGCAGCCCTGTTTTCCAATAAAGGTTGCATACGGTCATGTGGCTGAGCTGCTGGAGCGGGAGGTTGATTATATCTTTCTTCCGAGTATCGTTTCAATGACAGCCAGTTTTCCGCAGAACAAGCACAATCAGTTGTGTCCCTATGTGCAGTCGTTTGCTTACCAGGCCCAAACGGCCTTCGCAGGCAAGCTTGGGCGTGCGAAGATTCTGACTGTGCCGATTCGCCTGGGCGAAGGGCGGAGGTTGGCGAGGAAAGGTTTTTTGGCGCTCGGTAAGCAGTTGGGGGCATCTGCTTTTGCAGTTGGCAAAGCAATCAAAGAGGGGCTTGCTGCGCAGAGCGGCTTTGAGCTGGCTTTGAAGGAAAAGGGCAGGGAGATTCTTGGCAAAGTTGGGCCGAACCAGAAACTGTTCGTTCTTGTTGCGCGGCCCTATAACGGCTGTGATGAAGGTGTGAATCTGCGATTACCCAGGAAGCTTGCTGAGCTGGGCGCCGACATTATACCGATGGACATGCTCGACCTTGATAAGGCGCAGCTTAGCGACGAGTTGTTGCATCGGCAGGTTTACTGGTCGTATGGTCAGAAGATTTTGAGAGTTGCTGAGATAGTTAAAAGGGATCCGCGGCTGTTTGCTATATACCTGTCCAACTTTAGCTGTGGGCCAGACTCGTTTCTGCTGACTTTGTTTAAAGACATCATGGGCCAAAAGCCCTGTCTGCAGCTGGAGATGGATGAGCATTCCGCCGATGCGGGCGTGATTACGCGCCTTGAAGCATTTCTTGAGAGCTTAAAGCACTATCGCTGTCAGGAGGGGGCCGGTCGGCCTGAGCCGCAGATACCCGTGCCGGCAAAGGCTGTCAGCCGGACGCGGCGATTGTATATTCCGTATATGAGCGATTGCTCTTACGGTATGGCCGCATGCTTTAGGGCGTATGGGCAGCCGGCCGAGGTTATGCCGATTGCAGATGAGTCGGCCCTGTTGCAAGGCAGGCAATTCACCTCTGGCAAAGAGTGCCTGCCATGTGCCATTACTGCCGGCGAGATGCTCGGGGTTGTGAGGTCGCCGGGTTTTAATCCAACTCGGGCAGCGTTTCTCATGCCCGGCTCATGTGGGCCATGCAGGTTCGGAATGTACAACTGTCTGCACAGGTTAATTCTAAGATATGCCGGCGTTGGGGATGTGCCTGTGATATCACCGAATCAGGACGGCGGTTTCTACAAAGAATTCGGTGGAACAATTGGAAGCTCTGCGATGGGGGCGTTTCTGAGAGATGCCTGGACGGCGATGGTGGGTGTAGATTTGCTGGGAAAGGTGATATTGAGGGTGCGGCCGTTTGCGAAGGACGCTCGCCAGGCCCAGCGCGCGTATGAGGAGTCGCTGAAGCGGTGGGTCGAGGCCGCTGAAAAGCGTAGCGGCTTTTCCCGCATGCGCCAAGTCATGCGGTCCATTGCTGAGGAATTTGCGGCGGTGGAATTGGACTTTAATGTGCGAAAGCCCAAAATTGGCGTCGTTGGCGAGATTTACGTCCGCAGCCACCCATTTGCCAATATGAATATAATTGCTCGTTTGGAAGAACTTGGGGCAGCCTGCGACTTGGCAGCGGTGGCGGAGTGGGTTTACTACACCAATTTTACCCGAATACAAATGGCCAAGCGCAGACGACGGCCGGGCAATCTCTTTACCAACATGGCTCAGGATTATCTGCAGCATAGGATTGAAAAAATGCTTGCATTGCCGTTGGAAGAAAAATTTGGGCCGTTAGCTGAAAGGCCGATAGAATATGTGATTGGGCTGGCCAAGCCTTACCTGCACTCCTCGTTTGAGGGCGAAGCGGTACTTAGTGTAGGCAAAATAGTGGAGTACCATCATCAAGGTATCGGTGGCGTGGTAAATGTGATGCCCTTTACCTGCATGCCTTCGACGGTCGTCAGCAGTCACTCGATGCGCATCAGTGCTGATTGTGGCGATATGCCGATTTTGAATTTAAGCTTTGACGGCCAGGAGGATTCTACTCTAACTACTCGTCTTGAGGCTTTTGTTGAGCAAGTCACCTCAAGGCAGGGAGCCAATCTGGGCGTATCACAGCTTATAGCGGCACCTTACAGTGCCGCCTGAGACGCAGGGCAGGCTTGCGCCTGTGCGTTGAGGGCAATCATGTTCTTGGCGACCTCAAGGACTTTGTTTTGTAGAATCTTTGGGGCGACGACTTGGACTTGGTCGCCGTAGCCGAGTATCCACCAGATTATTTCTCCCAGGCCGTCCACCCGGAATTCCATCGTGGCCGAACCATCGCTGTGGCGTGTAACTTTTTGTGTATCATGCCACTGTACCTCAGTGACGTTGTGAGCCACCTTGGGCAGGAAGCGCAGGGTGATGTTGTATATTTTGCCTTCCGGTATCATTGACCAGGCTCTGCCGAAATATTCGTACGGGTCGAAAGTGTCGCCGCCCACGAAGCATTTGTCTAACATTTTCAATTCCCTGATTCAGCTGAGCTTAAAGGTGCGGATACTATTGTGTAAATTGGAGAAGCCTAGCACGTACCAGGCTCGGTGGTTGTACATCAAGTGGTAGGGACAAAGATCGACGCGGATGACTTTGCCTTCGAAGAGCGAATGGTATTCGAGGTCGACCTTGCGTTTTTTTGTAATAGAGTCCTGCAGCTGTGCGAAGATTTTGTCAAGCAAGCCCGTTGAGGCCTGAGCGCTTGACCTGGTAGAGATACTTCGCAGGATTTCACCGCAGCATTGTTTAATTTTGGTTGGCAGGTTGCTTTCGATTTTTAACGTGGCCATAAGGGCGGACTTTCTGAAGGGCGCCTGTATCTGGCTGCTTGCCTTATAAACCAACAGGAGCAAACTTAGTGCTTCTTGCAGGTTCAGGTCTATTGGCGGCAGGAAAAATCCAGGGTCTATTGTGTAGCCGCCGGTTTTGGCACAGTAACGATATGGCACTCCGATGGCCTGCAGTTCTTTCAGGTCTCGGAATATCGTCCGCCGGCTTGCGCTGAATATTTTGGCTAGGTCGCTGGCGGTATAGTTTTTTCCGGCCTGCAAAGTTGTTAAAAGCTGGATAACCCTGCTGACTCTGGAGGATTTCATGGGTTGGCCCCTTCCTTTGGATTATTAGTTGTGTTTTGGGTTCTTCTTGAACGCCGGGTTAATACTGTGATTATACTTGGGGAATGTTGGCAATGTCAAAAGCAGGGCGAGATATTTTTGAAAAATCCTGCTGGGCGGGTGCTGGTTTTTCTTATCAGAGGGGGGTTGACGAAGTTTTTACATTGACAATTGGGTGGCTGGTTGCTATAATAATCCTAGAGGCAATGGCAAGAAATGTAGGCAAATGCCTTTGCGGGAAACCAGAGGTGTGTGATTATAGGGTTTTGAAAAGGAAAGAACAATGAAAATTAACTCGGGATTAGTCTGTAAGGCTCTTTTGGGCGTTTTTTTGATTGCTTTTGTTTTCTGCCTCGGCGGCTGTGGATATGCGCTAAAGGTAGATAAGTTCATAGATAGGACAGTTGCGAACATCTGGACGCTTGGCAGCGAATCTGAGGCGCACGCGCAACTGGGCGAAACCGAGGCGGAAGGCCGCAGAAGACACCTCCGCAACGAGCGTATCAATCAACAGGAATTAATGCACGATATAGAGTACGCCCTGCTTATGGATAAACCGAGCAGGCTCACCCCCAAGAAAGTGCCCTAGTACGCCAGTCTGTTTTTGGACTGCGGGGGCTGGCAGGGAACGCGTTTTTGCCAAAAGGATTTGATTTGTGGAAACGCTCGTCGAGTATTTCAGGCGGTTGGGCGGCTACGACCTGTGGGTCGTTGTCATCGAGCTGATTCTTATTGGGCTGGTCGTTTATTGGGTCGTGGATTTCCTCGAAGGCACTCGCGGAGAAAGATTATTCCGCGGAGTGATATTCATTCTATTTGCGGGGCTTGTCATTCTAAAACTGGGCGTTGAGCAGTTTGGTTTTGAACGACTTGAGTATCTTTACAAGGGCTTTTTGGTTGCCGTTTTGATTATTGCCGTTGCGGCGTTTCAGCCTGAGATTCGAAGGGCGCTGATACGAATAGCCCAACCGAGGTTTTTGGCGGGGTCATCGCAGCGATTAACAAGAACTTTGGAAGAAATAATTTCCGCTGTGACTGCACTTTCTGCGTCGCGAACCGGAGCCATCATAGTTATTGAGAAACGAGTGGCGCTGGGTGAGTTTATAGAAACGGGCGTCCGGCTCGAGGCTAATATTACCGCCGAGCTGCTCAGGACCATTTTTCATTCTGGTTCTGCCCTGCACGACATGGCGGTTATTATCAGAGGCGACAGAATAGTTGCTGCCAGAGTACAGTTGCCGCTCGCGGAGGCCGGCGCATCGATTCATCAGGATGGCATTGAACTGGGGTCGCGCCACCGGGCAGCTATAGGCATAACTCTGGGTTCAGATGCAAGCGTCGTAGTAGTAAGCGAAGAAACCGGCATTATTTCAATTGCACAGAACGGCAAATTGACCCGAAATGTCAGCGACTCTCAACTGAGAGAACATCTGAGTAGTGTTATGAGCGAGATAATACCGCTTGTTGACCGGTTCTGGAGGGCCGCTAAAAAGGAGGGCGCTGCCGGCGGCGAATAAGGGCCGGGTTAGAGGTTTTTTAATACTTTTCAGCCGACATGAAAACGAACATCAATTATGGCAAGATATTGCTGGTTCTTTTCCTGACGATCTTGATTTGGGTCTGGGCAGATATGGCCTTGGATGAGGATTTGCCTGTTTTCAATACAAGGGTAAACATAGCCAAGGCCGCCGACAGTAAGCTCTGGGCAAGTTTTAGCAACGAGTCGTCAATTTTGATCAAGAAGATGGTTCTTCGGGGCTCGGGGTCGAGAATTGCTGAAGTAAGGCGAAAACTAAATGAGGGGTCACTAGTTTTTGATTTCTTTTTGAATCCTGATCAGGAGAGGATGAGTGCTGGTCAGCAATACGTGTTAAATACGGCCGATTTCCTTAAAGAAAACGACCAGATAAGGCGACTTGGTCTTGCGGTTCGGTCCTGTGAGCCGGACAAGCTTATCGTTGATGTTGTTGAGCTTGTTAAGATGCCGCTGGTTGTAAAATGCGTCGACGAGGAACAACTGCCTGTGAAAACAGCGACAGTCGAGCCGGCGCAGGTGGAAATGTTTGTGCCTAAGGACTGGAGCGGGGAGAAACTCAGTGTGAAAGTTTTGTTGACTCGCCGGGAAATTAATCAGGCAAGGTCCTCGGCAATTGAAAAAACGCCATATATTGAGCTGGCGGTCGGCCAAATCAGAGAGGCGCCGATGGCCGTGAAGATTACAACCATGCCGGAGGAAGATCGGCTCAGCGATTACACTATAACAACCGCAAGGCTGGGATTTGCCTTAAGCGCTAATCTTCAGGGCAAGTACAAGGTTGTTGTAACTAATTTGAACGAAGTTATACGCACCATTACCATCAGAGCTACGCCGGACGCCAAGCGGGCGTACGACAAGATGCGATATCAGGTAGTATTGGAAATCGACGACAGCGACAAGGATGTTAAATCTGCAGAGCCCCTAAGAAGAGAGCTTATTTATAATTTTCCCCCCGAATATGTCCGCAAGGATGAAATCGCGCTGAATCAGCAGCCGGTTGTGGCTCGTTTTAATTTGATACCATTACCTGTCGCCGAAGTTCAGCCCATCGCCGAGCCATAAAGATATTGCCTGAGCTGCCGGTGCACAGATGAAGCATAAATGGGTTGGCAAGCCGCTAAGTGCAAATAGTTTTTTTAACCGTCCTGCAGGCTTCGACCATTAGGACTACGGCCAGCAGGAAAAGGATCCCGGCGATAATTCCAACCACGGAAAGGCGGTACTGCCTTAACAATAGCACCAGCGACCAGATAGTCATGATGTTCATGAACAACATGGGGCCGAGGACGAAGCCGGTTTTTTTATTGGCTTTTTTCAACCAGACGGCGACCACCAGCAATACCAGACCGGCCAGAAGTTGATTGGTGGCGCCAAAAACCGGCCAGATTACTTTCCATGCTGGAATTGGATTACCAGAAGGGTCTCTGAGAGTTATCAGCACAAATACTGTTGGCAATACAAGAGTGACAATGGTGGAGAGATAGCGATATCGCGGGCCGTGAAGTTTGAAAAATTCTTCAAAGACGTAGCGCCCCAGCCTTGTGGCGGTGTCCAATGTGGTGAGGATAAAGGTGGATAGGGCCAGCAGGCCGAAGGAAAACCCGAGCTTTTGAGGTACGCCAAAGGCAGACAGGAAGTTGCTCATGCCTGTCGCGTAAACGAGCAACGGCGGTTTAGTGATGAGGGTATCGTCTTTGGCTAATATGGCTACAGTAGACAAGGCGATGACCGCCACAACGCCTTCAATCAGCATCGCACCGTAACCGATAGTTCTTGCGTCGGATTCTTTATTTAATTGTTTCGAGGATGTGCCGGAGGCTACAAGGGCGTGAAAACCTGAGCATGCCCCACAGGCTACCGTGATAAACAAGATTGGGAATAATGAGCCCATTTGGGGCGCATACCATTTGTTAAAAACCGGACAATTGATGGTGAATCCGCCGAGCAGGATCCCCAGAAAACCGCCCAGGACCGAGGCATAAAGCAGGAAGGAAGAAAGATAGTCTCTTGGCTGTAATAATATCCATACCGGCGTGGTCGAGGCGATGAAACAATAAACGATTAAAGCAATTGCCCATGTTTTGCCGGGGCCGCTGATGATTGTGGGAACTATGCTGGGTGAAATCGGTATCAACTGTCCGACCCAGACAGCGACAAATACCAGCGGGACAAACACTAGCGATGACCATAACACAGGTATTTTTAATCGGTAAACAAACACTCCAAAGCCAAGGGCTAGAAAGATAAATAGAATTGAGGAGGTGGCGACCCCGCCGTCCTCGACAAAGGTGTCGGCGGTTAAATCAGTGAAAACTATCAGCACATAAATCAGACTTAGCCAGATAAAGGCCAAAAACAGCCTGTATGCCAGTGGGGACATGTATTCTTTGGCGATTTCGGCAATGGAACGGGCCTTGTGGCGCACCGAGGCCATCAGCGCGGAAAAGTCATGCACGCCACCGATAAAGATAGTACCCAGGACAACCCATAGCAAGACAGGGAGCCAGCCGAAGGCGGCCGCCGCGATTATTGGGCCGACTACCGGACCCGCTCCGGCGATTGAGGAAAAATGATGCCCCAGCAAAACTGCCTTGTGGGCCGGAACTCGGTCAATCCCATCATAATCAGCATGGCTGGGAGTTGGCTGGCTGTCGTCCACGTCGAAGTGCTTTTCCAGAAATTTTCCATAGACAAGGTAAGCTGCGACAAATAGGGCAACGGAGATGAAAAAGACCAGCGTTAACATATAATACCCCTAAAGAATTTCGGCGACACAGAGAACACTTGAAAACCATGTTGTTTTTATCGGCAAAATCAACGCCGTTTGCTTCTTGTGGCCGAAGTTGAGTCTTCCTTTCTGTGCGGGCGGGTCAGCAGCCTTATCGGCACCTCCGCTATCGGCAGGAGTTCTCTTAACCTGCCTTTAATAAACCTAAGATAGTTTTCTTCAAATAGTTCCGGCTTGTTTACAAACATAAGTATCGTAATGGGATTGACGGCGACTTGCGTTGCGTAATAAATCTTTGGCTGGGTGACCACACTGCGTTTGGTTGCCCCTGTTTTCTCTGCCTTTATCATTTCAAGGGCCTTGTTCAATTTGGCAGTGGGTATCCATGTTGTGGTCTGCTTGAAAATCTGGGCCGTCAGGTCTAAGACGCTTTGAATGTTTTTCGCCTCTGTTGCGGTAGTAAATGCTATGGGTGCGTATCTTATGCCGGGCAGTATCTTTGTCAGATAGTCCTCGTAGTCACTTGTGAAAGCGGCGTCTTTCGCCAGGTCCCATTTATTAACAACCAGTATACAGCTCTTGTTTTCTTCGACTATAAATTTTGTCAGTTTCTTGTCGATTTGTGAAACTGGTTCGGTAGCATCAATCATAAACAGCACAACATCGGCGCGATGTATCGAGCGGGTGACGCGGACGAAACTGTAGAATTCAATGCTGTCGGCCATTTTGCTTTTCTTTCGCACTCCCGCAGTATCAATCACGATAATGGTCTTGCCGTTTTTTTCAAACCGCACATCTATGGCATCTCTGGTTGTCCCCGGGGTTTCGCTGACGATTACCCTTTCGGAGCCCACGATGGCGTTCACCAGGCTGCTCTTGCCGACGTTTCGTTTGCCGACTATCGCTATTTTCATCACCGGCTCCGGCGGCCTGGCTGCTGCGATGGGCCCAAGCCTGCGGAATATCTCGTCGAGCAGGACCGACTGGTTAATATTGTTTGTTGCTGATATGCAAAGAAAATCGCCGAAGCCCAGCTTGGTGAACACTGCCGCGGCAGGGAACATTCCGGCTGCGTCGGCCTTGTTGGCAACGCCGATAACGGTGGCATCGTGCTTGCGCAGAATCTGTGCTATCTGCGCATCCAGCGGCACAACGCCGTCACGAATATCAACCATAAACAGGATAAGCTGCGCCGAGTCTATCGCCAGCAGGATTTGCTGCTCAATCTGGCTGCTTAAATGGTCTCTGTCGACCACCCCGTAGCCGCCGGTGTCGATTAGTTCTATATAATGGCCGGCCCTTTCGATAATGGCGATGACACGGTCTCTGGTAACGCCGGCCGTCGGCTCGACAATGCTTATCATCTCGCCGGCCAAAGCGTTCAATAAACTACTTTTGCCCACGTTCGGCCGGCCAATTATCGCAACTGTTGGTAACGCCATAATACCTCTTTAATATTTAGCCCCCGGTTTTACCGGGGGTTTTTGATTATATCAGAATACAGACTAATTTGAAAATATAAGCCTGAGGGTTTATAATTTAGTTGCAGGGCGCAAAAACACTTGCGTTAATTATAATAGAGAGGTAAATTCTTGTTTGAAATGGCGAGAATATCTTTGCAGACAAAAAGATGCCCCTTTTGTGCCGAGAGGATTCAGGCCCTTGCGGTCAAGTGCCGTTTCTGCGGCGAGTTTCTGGACGGTTCAAAGGCGGCGGCTTCACCATCAAACCAGCCTGCACCGCCGCAGTCGGCGCAGGCCAAGAAGGGGCCGGACGCCGTACTGTTTGAGGCAAGACCCTCTCTTTGGGCGCTCGCCGGGCCGGCAGTGAAAGGGCTAATCCTTTTTGTTGTTGGCGTTTTGTTGATGTTTTATCCGCTTGAAGCGCGACTGTTACCCAATCTTGCCGCAGAATCAGCTTCGCTGTTTGGCATATGCCGGGCCGTTGCAGGCCTTTGCCTTGCAGCGATTGTTCTCCTGGTGCTTGCCGCGAAAATAATCCGGCTCAAGTGCATTCGCTACAGGATTACCGCTGACAGGATAGAGTGGGCGCGGGGTGTTTTTGAAAAAAAAGTTGACAATCTGGATATGTTCAGGATTATCGATTTGAAGATGAGAAGGACCCCACTGGACTGGCTTGTTGGCATTGGTACGGTGACGGCGATAACGACCGACCAGACAGACCCGCAGTTTACTTTTCAAAAGATACGGCATCCCGGCAGGCTCTACGACTGCTTAAAAAAAGCCAGCCTCGATGCCGACCGAAGACGCACCGTCGTGCACCTTGAATAAAAATTAAAGACTTTTGTCCTCATACTGGGATACATCTTCCGGCGGCAACGCAAAGACATTTGCTATTTTAAAAACCAATGATTAGAGAATTAATGCCTGAAAGAATTCCAGCTTTGGCGGCCTTATTTTATAACTGGCTGCCTGCAAGGATATTCCTGCCGCATTACCAGATGATTGCCGACACAATCTCATTACAGGAAAATCAAACCCTTCTGGACGTGGGAACGGGGCCCGGCATGCTGCCTATCAGGATAGCCGAAAGATTCCCCAAATCCAAAATTGTCGGTATCGACCTGAGCGGGAAAATGATAGAAATCGCCTGTAAAAATAAAGTACGTCACGGGGCCTTGGCCAATGTGGAGTTCAAAATAATGGACGCCAAAGCCCTTGAGTTTGGCGATAATTCGCTGGACATGGTAATCAGTACAGGCGCTCTCCATCACTGGAAAAAACCTGTCCTGGTTCTAAACGAGATACATAGATGCCTCAAGCCGGGCAGCGAGGCCTGGATTTATGATGGATACGGCGACGCCGCCGATGCCGATATAGAAAAAAGCATAAAAAAATTGTTCTGCGGTTTTCCGCCGACCAGATTAATGAAACGGATATTGGGCTTCCACGGCTTTTCCCAAAGCCAGTATGATACGATAGTAAAATCCATGGTGCGAAATACCAGCTTCAAAACCTGTCTCTTTGAAAAATGCGGCATCATGATGCGATTAAGACTTCGTAAATAAACTGTAATTTTGCACCTTTCACTTCGAGCGGTACTCGTACGATTGTCTTCGGCGAGCCGAACCCCGCTTCACCCAAAAGGCTGCGCAGGGCAGGCAGAAAGACTTTACCACGAAGACGCTGTTTAAGGCGGTGGATAGGAAATATTGGAAAAATAAAAGACAATTCGAGTAAGATTTTGATATAATTGTGAAATTGGAAAGCTTGGTTGCATAGCTAAGCGTTTAATAAGGGAAACGTCGGAGTAATTTGGTCATAGGTTTAACGAACTAAGAGATTACGTAATGAGAAGAATTTTTGATCCTGTCTATGGATATATCGAACTCGAAGAAGACGAGTTTGATTTAATCACATCGCCTATATTCCAACGCTTACAAAGAATTAAGCAAACTGGACCACTTCATCTTGTGTTTCCAGGGGCGGTACACACAAGATATTCCCATTCCATCGGCGTCTTCCACATCGTAAAGAAAATGATACTTCATCTTAAGAAACGTATGGGGGATAGAGGAGAGAACTTCTTTGGTGGAGAAAAGGAAGAGCGGGAACTAAAGTTTGCGGCACTTCTTCATGACATTGGGCATTTGCCAATTTCGCACTGCGGCGAAAGAGCACTAACCGCCGCATACGAATCAAAGAGAATAAAGGAGTACAAACAGAAGAGTGCCCAAAAACAGGTAGATCCCAGCTTGGTCAGTTGGAGAAACTTATTTGAAGAAAAGCATCTGAGTAGTTCGACACGACTGCACGAGTGTTTATCAGTTGAAATGACATTGAAGGATGAGGAAATCGGCAAGATATTAGAAAAAACATATCCACACAGAAATTATTCCCTTAACAGAGAAAGCATAGCAAGTATTATTGTGGGAAAACATAAGATTCAAAAGTTAAACGCCCTCCTTCATTCAGAGTTAGACGCTGACCGTCTTGACTATCTTTTGCGGGACTCATATTTTACCGGCTTAGACTATGGGAAAATAGACTTGGACTACATTATATCGAGATTAATTATACCTACAGAGGAAGACCCTGAAAACTTTTTATGCGTTGAAGACAAGGGATTGCATACTGTAGAACACTATATTTTATCCCGGTTTTTCCTTATGACCCAAGTACTTTCCAATCGCAGGGTCAGGGCCTTAGAGATTCTGTTTGAAGAGGTGATGAAGTACATGATCTTAAGCAAGGAAAGCGACCACCACATTTTAGATTTGGAAGAACTTTTAAAACATACAAAAAAAGGAGAGACTGATAATTTGCACGAGATATACGCGTATACGGATGCGCAGGTTTTTATAAAGATGCGAAAACTGCATGAATACCTTGATAAAAAAGTCAAATCAGGAAGAACAAAGGACAAAGAAGAGAGATATATAAATGACTGTATAAAAATGATCATGGATGCCCAGATTGCAGATCCCGTGGAGAGTGCCCAGATTTTGGTTGAACTAAAAAGGAACGAAGTTGGCATGAAAGCTAAGAACTATCTAAGCGAAAGAAGACGGATTGAGTCCGCGGCAATGGAAATTGCTGAGAAGGCGGCAGAAGGTCTAAATATTTATCAAAAACGAATAAAAGTGGATGTAAAACCAGTGAATCTGATGACATACACAAACATTAAGGATACCCAAGAAAGACCAGCCGAGGAACCTAACAAAGAAGCTGTTAGGATATACACGGAGAATGCACAGAAAACAGAAGATCGTATAAAATTCGCAGCGGAGTCTAAAGCGAGTATCCTTAAGAGCCTCGCAGACAAAGAACTGCTGTTGTTCAATGTATTCTACGTTAAATCCAGTAAGGAGCAGGCACAGGAACAGGAAGAAGAGAATATAAAGAAAATAAAGGAGTACTTTAAGGGATTTGTTGCAAAGAATTTTTGATATTGGTAATATATGTTCGAAAAGAAAATATCGGAGTAGGATGAATTCAGGCCACGATAATGTAAAGATTTAGGTATTAGTGAGCCGATAAAGAGAAATAAGGTGCAGGGGAGATTGAGATATAGTATGGAAGTCAATTCAAAAGCGGTCTTGAGCATGATAACGAGGCGTTTTGAACTAAAACGTTCTACTATTGGAGAGAGGTTGCAACTGCAAAAGACAGTATACTTGTTGCAAGCAAGCGGGGTACACCTTGGCTACGGTTTTGGTTGGAACAAATACGGGCCATATTCACAGGATCTGACAGATGATGCATACACAGTTTTGAGTGTGGAACCTGAAAAGTACGAAGAAACAAAGGTCTGGGTTTTCAACGCTGCCACTGAGAAGAAGCTAAAAAGCTTTGAGAAGTTTTTATCTGAGTTCAAGAATGATTACAAGATGTTGGAATTAGTTGCATCTGTAGATTTCATGAACCGCATGTGGAGTGTATGCTTCGAACCCTTAGAGAATTTCGTGAAGGAGTTTAGAGTTCACAAGAAAACTTTGCTTGATGGGGACGAAGTTGTAGAAGAAGATGTGAAAAAAGCAATAGAATTGGCCGCGTCCATAAACTTGATCAAATAGGTCCTGAACAGCCAACTGTTCCGCACGATTTTTTCCATATTGTCGGAACACTCGCCGTACAAAAACCGATGAATTGCCGAACCATGAGGTGCGTTGTATTCCTCGCCCGTAGCGGATTCGGAAACAGTGACCTCTGACGTTCGGCGGTAGAGATGTCGATAGAGAAATATGAAAAGACCGCTATGTAATGGCCGCAAGAACAGACCCAAAACAATTGATAACGATGTAAAAGAAAAATACAAGACAAGTCCCCCGCAGGTCTGCGGGAAAAAGAAATGTAACTTTTTTTGAAATCATAATCCGGGGACACCATTTCTTGGTTCGTAGTTAAAAACAATGTCCGTAAGGACTCCGGCTGATTTAGTCGTTGGTTTTGCGTTTTGGATTTCGGCCATTTGAATTTGTTTAGGATTTAGAGTTTAGAATTTAGGATTTGTTCCGGCCCACTTGTCCGCCGTTAGATTACTTTTTGAACTAATCACGAGCAACAAGTATCCAGTATCGAGTAACGAGTATCCAGTATCGACCATCCGCGCAGGTATGCATTTGATTGAAATTCAATCATTCGCGCATGAGCGGTGTTTCAAAAAAACAACATAAATCCTTCAATCAAACGCGCAAGGGGGTGTAAAAAACTGCACAAATTTGCAGAAAATTGCAGAAAAAACGCAGCGGTTTGTAAAATCCTGCAAAAAATTGCAGAAAAAATGCGCATCTTTGCACAACTTTTTCCCGAGTGCTGCGCTTTTGATTGACGACACCCCCGCGTTTTCCCGGGCAACCAAGTGTCCTTTTAATGCCCCCATAGAAAGCCTTTTTGCTCATGGCAAATCAGCATTTTTTTAGTCCTTACCCCGCCTGTTGCGGAGAATCCGCCGATATTGCCATTGCTGTAAATCACTCTGTGACAAGGAATTATCAACGGCAGGGGGTTTTGGGCCAGTGCATTTCCAACAGCCCTGGTGGCACGAGGCCGGCCTGCTCGTTTTGCTAATTCCGCGTAACTTATTGTCTGGCCAAAACTTATGCTTCGGCAAATATTTAAAACCAGTCTGGAAAACTCCGTGAGATTTCCAAAATCAAGCGGAATATCTTTCCCAAAATTCACGCATGTACCTTCAAAATAAGCAGTTATCTGCTTCTGGAGTGGCCTAAAGAGGTTTTTGTCATATTCGGCGCCGCCTAAGTTTTTTAGAAGCCGAGACTTAACTATTTCTGGTGATGCCGCGGGCAGGTGTGTTCTTAGTAGTCCTCTATTATTTGCGGCTATGCCGAAACAGCCCCAATTTGTGCTGAAAATGGTGTATTTTACTGTTTTTTTCATTAGTTGATGGTCAAAATCGTCTGTTTTGGCTAAATTCATTGACGCAAGTGCAAGTTTTTGTTAAATATAATAGTTTTTACAAAAATGGCCGGCGCAAATTTCATTTTTTATTTTTTTAAATGCCCGCATATGTCTCTAGAAGAATTGAGAAAGCGTATAGATGCACTTGATAGTCAGCTTGTTAAGCTGCTCAATGAGCGTGCGCGCATTGTTATAGAGATAGGCAAACTCAAAAACAAAACCGGCACACCGATTTACTCGCCGGAGCGAGAGAAAGAGATTCTCGCTAAAGTAACTAGGATCAATGAAGGCCCTCTGCCGGACAAGTGTCTTGTTGCCATTTGGCGTGAGTTGATGAGCGGCTCTTTTGTATTGGAGAGGCCTTTGCGAATCGGCTATCTCGGTCCTGGCGGCAGCTTCAGTCACACGGCGGCGATGCTCAAGTTTGGTCAGAGTGTTGAATATGAGCCGCTGGCCGACATCAGGAGTATCTTTGACGAGGTCAGCAAGGGTCATTGCGACTTGGGTTTTGTGCCGATAGAGAATACCACTGGCGGCGGCGTGATCGAAACGCTGGATGCTCTTATAGAGTCCAATGTGAAGATATGCTCTGAGGTTTTAATGGCGATTCATCATAGCCTGTTGGCGAACTGTTCGCTGGAGGAGATCGATAAGATTTACTCCAAGCCGGAGGTGTTTGCCCAGTGCCGAAACTGGTTAAGCGCTACTTTTAAAGATGCCAAGACTATTCCGGTAGCATCTACCGCCAAGGCTGCTCAGATAGCAGCAGATGAGCCGAAGGCTGCGGCGATTGGCTCGCGAATTGCCGCGGAGCTGTATGGGCTGAAGATTATTTGCGAAAATATTGAGGACATCCCTAATAACATAACGCGTTTTTTGGTAATCGGCAGGGAAGACGCAAAGCCGACCGGCGAGGATAAGACCGCGATTTTATTCAGCACCGCCCATAAGGCAGGCGCTTTAGCTGATGTACTGAACGTTTTTAAGCAATACAATATCAACCTGACGAACATAGAATCCAGACCCAGCAAAAAGAGGGAGTGGGAATACTATTTCTTTATGGATTTTGTCGGGCACAGGACGGAGGAAGATGTCAGGAAGGCAATTGAGGAAGCTCGCAAGCATTGTCTGCAGCTATCAATACTGGGCAGTTTTCCCAAGGCAACGGAATTGCTTTAATTGATTTCAGGAGTTTTTATGAGAAAGCCGCTTGTGGCCGGCAATTGGAAGATGAACACTGATAGCCATAGCAGCGTAGAGTTGGCCAAGAGTATTGTTTCCGGGTCGGCTGAGATTGCGGGTCACAGCGTTGACGTTGCGGCTTGTCCCCCTTTTGTTTATCTACAGGCTGTAGCGAGGGCTCTTAGCGCGTCGAATATTGCCACAGGCGCTCAGGATTTGTATTATGAGCAAAAGGGAGCTTTTACCGGCGAGATAAGCGCATCGATGCTAAAAGATATTGGTTGTATTTACGTTTTGTGCGGCCATTCGGAGCGCCGACATATCATCGGCGAGGACGATGAGCTAGTAAGCAAAAAGGTTGCCGCTGCTATTCGCGGCGGGCTTTTGCCAATATTGTGTGTGGGTGAGCTGATAGAAGAACGGCAGGCCAACAAGACGGCAGAGGTTGTGAGTCGGCAAATAAGAAACAGCCTGGCTAACCTGGGCGCCGAGAGGGTTTCTGCGGTGACGCTGGCTTACGAGCCGGTCTGGGCTATCGGGACAGGTTTGACGGCGACGCCTCAGCAGGCACAGGAGGTGCATGTTTTGATAAGAAGGCTGCTTGGCGAAATGTACGGCAAGCAAGCGGCCAGGGAGATTCGTATCCTATACGGCGGTTCGGTCAAGCCTGACAACGCAGCAGAGTTGATGGCCCAGGAGGATGTAGATGGCCTGCTGGTTGGCGGAGCAAGCTTGAAGGCGGACGATTTTGTGGAAATAATCCGGGCAGCGGGTCAGTAGCAGCAAGGGAAATTTTGGCCCGGCATACCGGGACGAAAAATTAAAAAGGATTTTTGGTGAACGAGTATGAGCATGATTCCATTGTTAGCGCTTAGTTTTATTATGACGGTTGTTGCTGTTGTTTGGTTTATTTGTGCTGTGGTTCTGATTTTGGTTATTTTGATTCAGAAAGGGAAAGGCGGCGGCTTGAGCAGCGCGTTCGGCGGGGGGACGGCAAGCGGGCTTTTAGGCTCTAAGACCGGCGACTTTCTGACTTGGACCACAATAGCGCTGGTAGGTATATTTATTTTGCTTTCGGTGACACTGGCCAAATACTACAGGCCAACTGTTAGTGATTTTGATACAGGTCGGGCTCGGCAAGCAGCTGTCCCGGCGGAGAAGCCCGCGGGCTCGGAGCAGCCGGCAGTTCCCGTGGCGCCCATCGGGCCCAGTTCTGCAACGGACGTGAATACCCGAGGCGGTTGAGATAAGGTTATCTGTTGTCACATTTAAGTGCCCAGCTTAATTTGAAGGTTTGGCGTTATGATAAATAGTATGACCGGATATGGAGAAGCAGAAGGCCAGCTCGGCGGCATAACGTATGCCGTTGAGATTAAGACGGTTAACAGTCGCTATTTCAAGGTCAGGATAAAATTGCCGGACCCGGTAGCATTTCTCGAAGAGGATATTGAGAAGCTTTTGCGGCAGAATTTGCCGCGAGGGATGGTGAATTACACACTTGCGATGAAGAATGTCTCGGCGAGCGTGCTTTTTGATATAGACGAGGCGGCTCTTCGCGTGTACATGGAGCGATTGGGCCGGATAGCGGCTTCGGTGGATGTCAAATGTCCAATTGATGCCGGCGGTTTGTTATCGCTTCCTGGAATTATTCGGCCGGTGTTGCCAGACGAGAAAAAGACAGAGCAACTCAGACAGATGGCTGCAAGCATTACACGGGAGGCGATAAACCGTCTGAGACAGATGCGGGCCGCTGAGGGCGCTGCTCTTGTGGCAGATTTGGAAAGTCATTGTAAAGTGATAAAGCAAGACCTTGAGCAAATACGTGCTCGCAGTGAGGTTGTTCTGCGAGAGTATTGTAAGAAGTTGAAGAAAAGGGCCGACGAGTTGCTGGCCGAGGCGCAACTGAATTTGGATGAGACGACTCTTGCCAGAGAAGTGGCGGTTTTTGCAGACAAGTCGGACATATCCGAGGAGATTGCTCGGTTGGATTCGCATCTTCAGCAGTTTGCAGAAAGCTGTCGGTCAAATGACCAAGCCGGTCGGAGGCTGGACTTTATCAGCCAAGAGATGCTCAGGGAAGCTAATACTATTGCCAGCAAAGCCTTGGACACAGAGATTATCCATTGGGTGGTGGATATAAAATGCAGGATAGACCGGATTAAAGAGCAGGTTCAGAACATAGAGTGACTACGATGGGCAGGCGAGAAGGCAAAGTGGTGATAGTAAGCGGTCCGTCCGGCGTAGGCAAGAGCACTATATGCAAGGAAGTCGTTAAGCAGCTGAAGAATGTTTATCTTGGTATCTCGGCGACTACCCGGCCTAGAGGCGGAAGCGAAGTCGACGGCCAAGATTATTGGTTTATTTCCAGAGAAGAGTTTCAAAGGCGTATCGACAAAGGGTTGTTGCTGGAATATGCGGAGGTGTTCGGCAACTTATACGGGACGCCGAAAGATAAGCTAGAGGAGGCCTTACGAGCGGGCAAAGTTGCTGTTTTGGAGATTGATGTTCAAGGCGCTCAGCAAGCCAAGGCAATATACCCTGATGCGGTGACGATTTTTATTTTACCGACGACCCAAAAGGAGCTGGCAAAACGTATGAATAGCAGGGGTCGGGACAGGGTGGAAGAGGCAGAGAAGAGACTCAACGGCGCTGGGATTGAGATTGCTGCTGGTTTACAACATTACCAATATATGGTGATAAATGATGATTTACAGCAAGCTGTAAATGAGGTAGTGCAGATAATCAAACAGAGTACCGGAGGCAAATAATGATTGATGTGCTGAGAAGTGGAAAGCTCGCCAGTAAGGTTGGCGGCAAATTTAAACTGACGGTGTTGATTCAAAAGCGGCTGGCGGAGCTGATGCAGGGCTCGCGGCCCTTAATTGAGGATTCGGAAGGCAAAACGCATTTGGAGATTGTGGTTGAGGAGATACTGCAGGACAAGATTGCTGCTGTATATGGGACCGGCGAGGTTGCAAAACCGGCTGAACAATAGTCAAGCTTTAAGTCTGAAGACAAACCGAGTCGCAAGGGCGCTGTACCACGCCAGATGTCAACGACAAGGTGTAGTATGGAGTGAGGTTAAATGGCCCAAAAAAGAGCAATTTTTGGTGGTCTTAGGGTATTGCTGGGTGTCAGTGGGGGAGTTGCTGCATACAAGGCGGTGGATTTGGCGAGCAAGCTGACTGCCAGCGGCACTTTTGTAAAAACGGTGATGAGTGAAAATGCATGCCGGTTTGTTGGGCCGAAAAGCTTCGAGGCGGTCACCTGCTCAGTGGTTTTTACCAGTTTGTGGAACAGCTCTGAGGAATATAAAGTGGGTCATTTGAGCCTGGTTGACTGGGCTGACATTGTTGTTGTGGCACCGGCGACTGCCAATATTATAGGCAAGGCCGCAAATGGTATCTGTGACGACTTGCTTAGCACAGTACTTTGTGTCTGCTGGGATAAGCCGACGCTTTTAGCGCCGGCAATGAATGACAGTATGTGGCATAATCCAGCTGTGCAGCGCAATGTTGCTGCTGTCAGGGATATGGGGTTTGAGCTGATAGGGCCTGAGACAGGCCGGCTTGCCTGCGGAGCCGAAGGTATTGGCAGAATGTCGGAGCCGCAGGACATTTTAGGGGCGATAAGAGAAATTGCTTCGAAGATCAAGCACAAGAAAAGATAAACCACCGAGAAAACTGCATTTTCTGATTACAGCTGGTGGTACTCGCGAGTACATTGATCCGGTTCGTTTTATCTCGAATGCAAGCAGCGGCAAGATGGGTTATGCACTTGCGCTGGCGGCGATCAAAGCCGGCCACAAAGTTACGCTTGTTACGGCGCCGACGAATCTGCGGCTACCTGCCGGTGCTAGGATAGTTTGTGTTGAGAGCGGCAGGGAGATGTTTGTTGCGGTCAAAAAGCATTTTGACAGATGCGACTGTCTGATTATGGCGGCGGCGGCGGCTGATTATACTCCTGTTAAAAAATCAAAAGTTAAAATTAAAAAATCAAATAAAAATCTGGTAATAAAATTGAAACCGACAGTTGATATTTTAAAATGGGCAGGAAAAAACAAAAAGAAAAACCAACTTGTTGTCGGCTTTGCGCTGGAAGATAAAAATCTGCGTCTCAATGCTGAAAAGAAACTTAAAGAAAAGAAGCTTGATATGATAATCGCCAATACCCCCTCTGCAATTGGTTCGGACCAGATTTGTGTTGAAATAAAGACACCTTACCGCAGATGGCTAAAACTTCCGCAGGCGAGCAAAACGGCAGTTGCCAAGAGAATTATTGCTCTGGTGGAAAATGTCAGGAAAGCTGGTAACCGCGAATAACGGGTCAGCGGTGCGCGATGCTCTGGGGCAGCATCGTGTATTTCTTGTTTGCATGCTGTTAATGGCATCGACCCTGCTGGTTTTTTGGCGGGTGCATGATTACGGGTTTATTGACTTTGACGACGATGGATACGTTAGTGAAAATGAACACGTCAAAGCCGGGCTGACGCGTGAGGGAATTATATGGGCTTTTACGACCAGACACCGTACCAATTGGCATCCACTCACTTGGCTATCACATATGCTGGACTGCGAGTTATTCGGTGTTAGGCCTGGCTGGCACCATTTGACTAACTTGGCGTTGCACATAGCGAACGTATTGCTACTTTTTGGTATTCTCAGGCAGATGACCGGCGCACTCTGGAAAAGCGCCTTCGTTGCTGCCGCATTCGCACTGCACCCCTTGCGAGTTGAATCTGTGGTTTGGATATCTGAGCGCAAGGATGTTTTGAGCGCATTGTTCTGGATGCTGACGATGGGCGCATATGTGCGTTACGTCAGGCGATTGACTGCAGGTTGGTATTTGTTGGCGCTGCTGGCTTTCGCGCTTGGTCTTATGGCCAAGCCTATGCTTGTAACCTTGCCGTTCGTATTGTTGCTTTTGGATTATTGGCCCCTGGAGCGGCTTCAGTTTAGCGGGGGAGTTAGGGGTATCAATCAGCAGGGCGGTGAAGTTGCAAATACTCACTCTCAAAGGAAGGTTTTATGCTCGCTGATTTGGGAAAAAGCACCTTTCTTTGGTCTTGCGGCGATTTCGAGTGTTGTTACTTTTCTTGTTGGAGCGGTAGCACGTGTAGATGTGTACCCTCGCGGTTTTCCGATGAGCATTCGTATCATTAATGTTCTTGTGTCTTACCCGATATACATTGGGAAAATGGTTTGGCCTGCCCGGCTAGCAGTACATTATCCTCATCTTGGTGACAAATTATCGATATGGGATGGTGTGATTGGGGCTTTATTGTTGTTGGCTGCATCTGGTTTGGTGATTTGGTTAGGTCGAAGCCGCAAGTACCTATTGGTAGGTTGGCTGTGGTTTCTCGGGTCTCTTGTGCCTGTAATCGGTTTGGTGCAGGTAGGTGTTCAGGCCATGGCTGACCGCTACACATACATGCCACTGGTTGGGCTGTTTATCGCTATTGCCTGGGGCGTGCCGGACCTTTTGGGGAAATGGGAGTACCGCAAAGTCGCACTCAGTGTGTCAGCAGTGGGAGTCCTTTCAATACTATCAGTTTGCACCTGGGTTCAGGTGGGATACTGGCGTGATAGCATTACGCTATTTCAGCATACTCTTGGTGTAACGACTAACAATTTAAAGATACATCTTAAGCTGGGAGTGGTGCTACAACGGCAAGGCAAGGTTGAGGAGGCGATGAAATGTTGGCGCGAGGCGTTGCGAATCGACCCCAATGCCATGAGAGCAGGAAACGGCATAGATGCGGTAATTGGCGGGCGAAGCAAATCCGATAGGGGCTATTTAGGTGGGTCGGAGGCTTTGCGGTCTAAGATGGGTAATATTGTGCCGCAGGATAATCTTGGCAGCATGTTGGTTAGGCAGGGCCGGATTGATGAGGCTATTAAGCATTATCGTGAAATATTGGAAAAAGAACCGCGGCAGGTTGATGCGAGGTACCAATTGGCCCTGCTTTTGAGGCGTCAAGGTAACTTAGATGAAGCCATCAGAGAGTATCGCGAGGTGTTACAGCTTGACCCGAATCACGTTGCCGCCAGGCGAGGACTGGAGGCAGCTAAAAAGAAAGCCAAATCTTCTCAGATAAGATAATTCTCTAAATGCCTCGGGGCTGCGATTGGGCTTTTGTTAATCTCTTATGCCGAGGTCATCTTTTGTGAAGATACTCTCGAACTTGTAGCCGGCGGCGGTGATGTTTTCCATAGCACCTTGTTTTCGGTCAACGACGGCGACGATTTTTTTTACTTTTGCGCCAGCTTCGGTAATGACTTTTGCAGCCTCGAGGACTTGTCCGCCAGTAGTTGCGACATCCTCAACAAGCAGGACGACATCGTCGGGTTTTATGACTCCCTCAATCATCTTGCCTGTGGCGTAAGCTTTTTTGCTGTTGCGAACGATTACCCAGTTTTTTCCTGTGGCAATGGCTGTTACCGCTGCCAGGGCCACGCCGCCGAGTTCGGCGCCGGCGATTAGAGTTACGTCTTTGGTGACATATTTGGCAAATTCATCGCCGAGGGTTTTCAGGATATCAGGGCAGGTCTCGAAAAGATATTTGTCTAAATAATATTTGCTTCGTTTGCCGCTGCGAAGGGTAAAGTCGCCCTCCAGGTAAGCGGTTTCTTTGATACGCTTTAACAGTTCTTGTCTGGTCACGGCAAAGGTTCTCCTTAGACTTTGAGATCAACTTTTTTGTTAAGCTCTTTGCGGTATTTTTTGCGTATTGGTGATACGATGTCTTTTATGAACTCATCAACTTGCTGTGGTGCGCGGCCGACGTAGCTTTTCGGATACAGGACGGTTTTAAAATCGACCTTCCGAAAGGCTGAATCAGCTCTGAGCCGGTCAATCAAATCATTGGGTTTGCCGAGATTTTTTACCTGTTCAGCGGCGGCAAGAGAGTGCTGCCTGATTCTCTCATGTAGATGCTGCCTGTTGCCGCCGGTTTTGACTGCGGCCATGAGGATATTTTCTGTGGCCATGAAGGGCAGTTCGGCTGTAACGTGTGCCGATATTACTTTTGGATACACGACAAGGCCGTCGAGAATATTAACAATTATTTCCAGAATCCCATCAACGGCCAAGAATGCTTCCGGGATAACCACTCTTCTGTTGGCGGAGTCATCAAGGGTTCTCTCAAGCCACTGCTGTGAAGCTGTCATCTGCGGGCTGGAGGCCAGGCTCAAAACCAGCCTGCTGAGGGCGGTTGCCCTTTCGCATCGCATCGGATTTCTTTTGTAGGCCATCGCGGAAGAGCCGACCTGAGATTTTTCAAAAGGCTCTTCAAGCTCCTTTAGGCCTGCAAGCAACCGAAGGTCGTTGCACAGCTTGTGGGCAGACTGTGCCACTGAGGCGAGACAATTTACTACGAGAGCGTCAATTTTTCGCTGGTAGGTTTGCCCCGTTACGGCGCAGAGGTTTTCAAAGCCAAAGGCAGCGGCAACGGCTTTATCGAGGAGTTTGACTTTGCTGTGATTGCCGTCAAAAAGGGCAAGGAAAGAGGCCTGAGTGCCGGTGGTGCCTTTGATGCCTCTAAACGGCAGCATGTCGAGCCGATGCTCAATCTCGTGCAGGTCCATCACAAACTCATAACACCACATTGCAGCTCTTTTGCCGACAGTGGTTAGTTGGGCCGGCTGAAAATGCGTAAAGCCTAATGTTGCCAGGGAGCGGTTTTTCTTTGCAAATTTGCCCAGCAAGTCTATCGCGGCGGCTAGTTTGGCTGCGACTAATCGCAGTGCCTCTCGCATAATTATTAGATCGGCGTTATCGGTGATGCAGCAACTTGTAGCGCCGAGATGGATAATTGGTGCGGCTTTTGGTGCAACGTCGGCGAAGGTGTGTATATGGGCCATGACATCGTGGCGGAACTTTTTTTCGTAGGCAGCGGCTTTGTTGAAGTCGATATCGTCAAGGTGCTTGGCCATTTGGTCTATCTGGGTTTGTTTTATGTCGAGTCCCAGCTTTTTTTGCGCCTTTGCAAGTTCCAGCCAGAGCCTGCGCCAAGTGCTAAATTTTTTTTGGGCTCCGAAAAGCTCAGCCATTTCTTTTGAGGCATTTCTCTCAACGAGAGGGCTTACATACGTATTTTGATTTTTTGCCATTTTTTGTCCTTTTCAAAGGTTCGGGAGTCCTTTATTTCCGCCTGTTGTTTGGTTAATAATTCCTAACTTTTTTGGCTATCATCGACGGCGAGCATCCAATCTATTTAACTTATTGAAAGTCTTGCCAGATTTTACCATCCACCAGGCTGAAGTGCATCACTGACAGCCTGATTCCACCAGTTTTGGTCTCTGAAGTATTGCTTTAGCATCATTGCGGCCACAACGCCATCGCCGACAGCGGTGGCTAATTGCATGGCCGCTCCTACTCTGCAATCGCCTGCCGCGAACACGCCGGGCACTTTTGTGCGAAGATACGCACAATCGCATTTGATAAATCCATTGCTCGTCAGGTCCACAAAGCCTTTCAGGAAGCTGGTGTTTGGCTCCATGCCGACAAATATAAACACGCCATCACAGGGATAACGGTCTTCCTGGCCGGTTTTTACATTTTTTAGTCTGATTGCCTGAACTTTATCTTTGCCCTCTATGGCAATTGCTGTGGTGCTGTATTTTATGGCCAGGTTTGAGTTTGGCTGGTTAGCTTTTTCGAGCAGCTCCTCGATTAGAACCTTTGTTGCTCTGAATTCATCTCGGCGGTGAATCAGCGTTACCTTTCGGGCGAATTTGGTTAGGTGCAGCGTTTCTTCCAGAGCAGTATTGCCGCCGCCGATGGCTACGACTTGCTTGCCTTTAAAGAACGGCGCATCACAGGTGCCGCAATAGCTGACTCCTGCGCCGGCATTTCGGAATTCCTCTTCGCCTGGGACGCCGAGTTTGCGGTAGCTGCTGCCGGGAGCGAGGATGACGGCCCCTGCAATATATTTGTCCTTATCGCAGCTGACCTCGATATTGCCGTCCTCTAGTTTTTTTAAGCCGGTTACTTCGGTGCTGGTTTTTACCTCTGTACCGAAATTAAGGGCCTGGTTTTGCATTTGTTGAATCAAGCCAGGGCCATCTATGCGTTTGATGCCGGGATAGTTCTCTATTTTATCTGTAGTGCTGATTTGCCCGCCCGGCTGGAATTTCTCGAGCACTAAAGTTTTTAATCTGTCGCGTGAGGCATAA
>Ga0315294_10000309_pt1 | contig 52530 bp, 40 predicted proteins | sample YL17G13_40_MG_FD_203626 | JGI IMG/M metagenome (GOLD analysis project Ga0315294, IMG submission 203626) | Sediment microbial communities from Yellowstone Lake, YNP, Wyoming, USA - YL17G13_40 | ecosystem: Environmental > Aquatic > Freshwater > Lake > Sediment | place: USA: Wyoming | collected... | reverse complement strand
GCAACTCCAGCGATCCCGCCAGCCGTTTCGGCTGATATTCTTTGAATCAGGCAGTCATGGTCTGTCCGAGCACACAGAGGAAGTGAACCGCCAGACGATTCTGTGGTTCGAGAAACACCTCCGGCGACGCACCGATTCAGATGTGCGAGGTCACGCGGCCGATGAATTCCAGATAATCCATCGTCTCCCGCTCGGCTGAGTCCTGACCGTACCGGTAACTGTGCCATAAAACATCGAAAGCCATCAAAAAATATTGAAATTCATCGATATCCGGAAGGTCTTTAAAACGAGCGTTCTACAGAGGAATTCCTTTATTTCTGCGCTTTCGCTTCCGCCATTGCCGCATACACACGGTAGAAGTCAGAGGTTCAAATCCTCTCTCGCCCACCATTCCATTCCGAAGACGCCCACGAATCCCCCCTGATTGTTCAGGGGGGCAGGGGGGTTAATATCACTAAAAAAATCAGGAAGGCGTCTTCGGCATCTGACGCCTACGAATCCCCCCTGATTTGCAAGGGGGTAGGGGTGGCTAATATCAATTACTAAAAGTCTTAAGGGCGTTTTGGGGTGTCTTCATCAAGCTTCATCGTCTTCAACAGAGCTATGAACCTGGGATCTTTCTGAATTTCAGGAACAAATATTTTGGTATAGATATGAACGAACGGCATCAAGGTATCACGCTCTTGGCGAGCCTTGTCAAAATATTCAAAAGCTCTATCGAAATTCCCCAGGGCTCCCGATAACCACCCGATGCACATGGATGACACATACGCTCTTTTCTTCTGCGCCAGCATATCGTCCAGGATTCGTTCGGCTTTCTCTCGATCGCCCTCGGAGATATGGATCAGGCCGAGCCATTGATCCGCCCAACCGGAATAAACCGCCAATTCCTTGGATTTTTGTAAAGCGGCGATCGCCTTTTCGGCTTCCTTTTTCAAAAAATATGCCACCCCAACATGGAAGTAGGCGAGTCCCGAATGGGGATCCATTTCGATGGCCTTTGGAAATTCTAAGATGGCGTCATCAGGTTTCCCGACAGACCAATGGATGCCCACAGAAAAAGCATAGAACAAAGGCATGAGCGGATCCAAATTCTGAGCCAGCTTGATTTCCCTGACGGCGTCTTCAAATCGCCTCCTGGCGACACATACCCAGGCATACAAGGCGTGTACGAGCGCATTACCGGGATTGATGGCCAGGGCTCGCTCAAAGCTCCTCTCTGCAGTTTCCCAATCCCATTCGTAATAAAAAGCTATGTAGGCCGTTTGAAAATGAGCTTCGGCCAGGCGGCTATCCAATTCTAGAGCCTTCCGGAAGGCCGTCTTAGCCTTAGGCAACATTTCGGCTGGAGCAGCCAAGCTCACGATCCCCATAGTTGCATAGATGGTGGCTATTCCGGCGTAAGCGAGGGCAAAATTCGGATCCGCGTCGATCGCTTTCCGAAAATAATCGAGAGCTTTGTTTGATGCCTCAAGGCTTGGTCTATAAGTGAAATAAAGCCCCTTGAGGTAAAGGTTGTAAGCCTCCGGATCATCCGTATGGCGTTTCTCGACGGCCGCTTTTTCTTGCGCCAACAACGTGATCTTCAAATTCTCTACGATCGCCTTGGAGATTTCGTCCTGGATGGCGAAGATGTCTTCCATCTCCCGGTCGAATTTCTCGGACCAGAGGTGAAAGCCGTCTTCGACTTTAATCAATTGCGCGGTGATACGCAGCGTATTTCCGGCTTTTCGGATGCTCCCCTCGAGCACCGAATCAACGTTCAATTTTCGGCCGATGTCCCGCAGGTCAACATCTTTCCCCTTGAAAGCGAACGCCGAAGTCCGGGCAACGACCCGCAAGTCTCTGATGTGGGTCAGGTTGTTGATGAGTTCCTCGGCGATGCCGTCACAAAAATATTCCTGGTCCTTCTGGGAGCTCATATCCACAAAAGGAAGAACAGCGATGGAAGGTTTGTGAGCGTTTGGAGAGGGCTTTTCAAAAGATTTCAAAGCCTCGGCTAAGGCCGCTGCGTTTTGGTAGCGATTTCCCGGGTCCTTTTCGAGGCATTTGTGGATAATCGTTTTGAGTTGAGCCGGAATCTCTTTCCCCTGGCGAAGGATAGGTCGAGGCTCCTCTTTCAAAATCGAATAGATAACAGCCTGATCATGCTCGCTTTGGAAAGGCCGCTGGCCCGAGAGCATCTCGTAAAATACACAGCCTAGCGACCAGATGTCCGTGCGGTGATCGACGACCTCGCCTCGTGCCTGCTCAGGCGACATGTAGGCTGGCGTACCCATAATCGTCATTGTCTTGGTCAGGTCAGCGCCCCGCTCGAGCTTCGCCAGGCCAAAATCCATGATCTTCACCTGGCTTTCCTCTGCGACCATAATATTGCCCGGCTTGATGTCCCGGTGGACGATCCCCCGGCCATGAGCACTCTTAAGGCCTTCAGCCACCTGGGTGGCGATATTCATAGCCTCTTGAATATCGAGCGGTCCTGACAAAATCTTATCCTTTAAGCTTTGTCCCTTAATATAGGCCATGGCGATATAAGTCTGGCCTTCAGCCTCATTGATTTCATAGATTGTGCCGATATTGGGATGGTCTAAGGCTGCCGCCGCCTGCGCCTCCTGATCGAACCGTGTTCGGGCCTGGAGATCTCCGGTGAATTGAGCCGGCAGAAACTTCAGCGCGACTATCCTCTTGAGCTTCGTGTCCTCCGCCTTGTAGACAACTCCCATCCCGCCTTCCCCGATCTTTTCGAGTATTTTATAGTGTAAGACTGTTTTGCCAATCATTTGCTGATGATCCCTAAAAAATATATTACCGGCTCAAGGACAAAGTCAAGAAAAGAAAATAGAGTGCTGTTTCGCTTTCCCTGCGGCTTCCTACACATGGCAGAAGTCAGAGGTTCAAATCCTCTATCGCCCACCAACCTTCTCCCGGGAATTGATCCCTGCTCACCAAATGCGGGGCACGAGGCGATAGCGGACTTCCTGTACGTATTCCTTGTAGCCCGGAAGCAGGCGATCCTCCAAAGAGGTCCTCAAGGTCATGAGGGCCGCTGCGGTGCCGCCGGGGATCAGCGCCCAAGAATATCTTGAAAAAGTCCAGCCCAGGCATTAAAATAAACGACCTTTTCTAAATTCTCTGGTCTGTTCTGAAAAAAGCCAAGAAAGAAGAAAATGAAGAGACTCATATTATTTTGCCTGGTTTCATCATTCGTCCTGTCCTCTTTTCTTGCGGCGGCCGAGCTGAAGGCCGTCCGTGTCAAAGAGGCCCCGAAGATCGACGGCAGCCTATCCGATCCCGTTTGGCAGGCGGCCACGCCCGTCGCCAATTTCCGAATGGTCGAGCCGCAGCCCAACCAGGAGCCGACAGAGAAGACCGAACTGAGAATCCTGTATGATGAGGCAAATCTCTACATCGGCATCATCTGCTACGACAGCGAGCCGAGACGAATTGCGGCCAACACCATGGCCCATGACAGCGGGGGCGCGCCGCAGGGCTGGGGATTCGGGCACGCTCCGCAAGCCCCCAGCGACGATCTCATCCGCGTCCTCCTCGATCCCTTCCAGGACAAGCGGACCGCCTACATCTTTTTTGTCAATCCCCTGGGCGCCCGAGGCGAGGGATTGGCCTACGCCGGAAGCTCCAGCCTCAACTGGGATGGGGTCTGGGAGGCCAAGAGCCGCATTCTCGAGAACGGCTGGAGCGCCGAGCTCCGCATTCCATTCAAAACGATCTCCTTCAAGCCCGGGCTGACGATCTGGGGCATCAACGTCGAGCGCTCTATCGCCCGCAAGCAGGAGACGATCCGGCTGTCCGGGACAAACAGGGACAGCAACTTCAACAACCCGATGGAAGCGGCCGGCCTGGAGGGAATCGAGGGCGTCGAGCAGGGAAAAGGGATTACTTTCCGGCCCTACGGCCTGGTCAGCGCCCAGAAAACCAGCGATGCGCCGGGGGACTATGACTGGAAACTCGACGGCGGTTTCGACGTTTACAAGAGCTTTACTCCTAATCTGGTGGGCGTCGTCAGCTACAACATGGACTTCGCCGAGACCGAAGTCGACGAGCGCCGCATCAACCTGACCCGGTTTCCCCTGTTTTTCCCCGAAAAAAGGATGTTCTTTCTGGAGGGATCGGAGACTTTCAGCTTCAGCTCGAGCGTCAGCTTTATGCCTTTCTTCAGCCGCCGAATCGGGCTCTACGAAGGTAAACAGGTGCCGGTCGTTTTCGGCACTAAGCTCTACGGCAAGATCGGCAGCACGAACCTGTCCATCCTGGACGTCCAGACCGGCAAATTCGAGGGCCTGCCGAGCAACAATCTCCTCGCCGCCCGGATGACCCAGAATATCTTCGCCCAGAGCAAGGTGGGTTGGATCTTCACCAACGGCAGCCCGACGGGAGAGAAGAACTCCCTGGCCGGCGCGGATTTCAACTACTCATCCTCCAAGTTCTTGGGGAACAAGAACATCATGCTCGCCGCCTGGGCGGCCTACAACTGGAACGAAAAAAAAGAGGGACGGCACCACGGCTTCGGCTTCCGGGCCGATTATCCCAATGACCTCTGGAACGTCCAGTCGACGTACGCTTTTTACGGAGAGGCCTTGGAGCCCGGCCTGGGCTACATGATGCGGACGAGCATGCAGACGGCCTTTGCCCGGGTCGCCTTCCAGCCGCGGCCGGAAAAGGGCTTCCTGGGCAAGTTCATCCGGCAGTTCTTCTTCGATGCCAGCGCCGATTATTACTGGGACCTCGCCTGGAATCTTGAAACGAGCCGCCTAACCGCTTCACCCCTCAGCTTTCGGACCGAGAGCGGAGAGAATATCGGCCTAAGCGTCGTCGCCAACCGCGATGTCCTGCCGTATGACTTCGAAGTCGCCAAAGGAGTGGTCCTTCCCGCCGGTATCTACGCTTTCACGAGCTATCGTTTCGAGTTTAGAACCTCGACCCATCGGCCAGCGGCTTTTGAAATGAATTACAATTTCGGGCGGTTCTATTCAGGCCACTACGACGACGTGAGCTTCGGGCTAACCCTGAAATACAAAGGATATGCCACCCTGGCTTTGGACACCAACCTCGTCCGGGGTCGGCTCCCCCAGGGACATTTCAACGAGAATGTCTACCAGGTCAAAGCCGATATTTTCATTTCGCCCGACCTCGGCCTCATGAACTATATCCAGTACGATGACGTCTCCAGGCTGCTCGGCTGGAGCGCCCGGCTCCGCTGGCAGATCTCCCCCGGCAACGATATCTACGTCGTTTATAACAAGAACTGGGAGAGGCGATGGGATCCGACCAGCCGGTTCTTCCCGATGGAAGAGCGAGGGGTCCTGAAGATCTCGCTCTCGCTCAGGCCCTAGAACGGAGCAGAACGGGGTCAAACCTACTCTTTACGCACAATATTCCAGGGGAACTTGCGTAAAGAGTAGGTTTGACCCCGGGTTTTTGACCCCGGATTGTTCATCTTTCGAAGGGCTAGCACCTTCCTCGTATCTAATATAATATAGAATGGGATTAAAGGTACCTTTAACGCGGGCTTCTAGCCTAGTATGTGCGTAAAGAGTAGGTTTGACCCCGGATTTTTCGAAGGAAAAGCATCTGCCCGGCGTTTTTTCGAGTTATAATGAAATGAACGGAGGCAACGATGAATTCCATCTCAAAAAAAATAGTCTTATTGGCGCTGGCCCTGATGCTTGCCGGCTGCCGGACCTTCAACACATTTTCGACGGAGAGCCGGGCGCTGGATCACCAGGTCATCGTCGACGGAAAGACCGAAGACTGGCAAGGCGACCTGTTCGTCGCCGAGGGAGAACGGATCGAGCTCGGCTTCCTGAACGACCGGGAGAATCTTTACGTCTGTCTTCTGACCACGGACAATTTCGTCCGGGCTCAGATACTGATGCAAGGCCTGACGGTATGGTTCGACCCGAAGGGAGGAACGGACAAGGTTTTCGGGATCAAATTTCCCGTCGGCCTGCCGCCCGGCGAGCGGAAGATGCCCTTGGGAGATAATCCCGAGGGGCCGGAATTTGAAACCCTGCCTAAAGTGCCCATGACCGAAATGGAGATCATCCGGTCGGAGAAGGAGCCGATCCAAAAATTGAATGTCGCGGAAGCCCAGGGGATCGAGGTCAAAGTCGTGCCGTCCTCCGGCCTGATCGTCTATGAACTCAAAATCCCACTGGTCAAAACGGAACAACATCCCATCGCCGTCGGGGTCGAGCCGGGAAAGACGATCGGCATCGGATTCGAAACTCCAAAATTCGATCCGAGCCAGATGCCTCGAAGGCGCGTCGGCGGGATCCCCGGTGGCGGCCGGCCGCCTATGGGCGGCGGAGCCGGACAGGAGGGAATGGGCGGATACGGCAGGGGATTTCAATTGCCCGAAGGCTTGAAAATGTGGGCTATCGTCAGCCTCGCCCAGGGCCAGAGCGGCCGACAGCCGGAGCTCCTGTTCTTATCTCATTGAAGCGGCTTCCGCGGAATCCGGGCATCGCTCATCGCCGCATGATAGGCGAATGAGGCCATGATCACGGCATTCTTCATCAAGTCCTCGGCGGGGAGCGTATCGAAAAAGTCGAGGTTGGTGTGGCCGGCGGTGCCGCCCACCCGGTCCTGGATGAACTGGAAGCCGGGCAGACCGACGGCATTGAACGAGACGTGGTCCGTGCTGCCCACGCCCTGGATGCTGATGGCCGTCATGCCCAGGTCGCGGAAGGGCTTCATCCATTCCTCAAAGATGCGGCGGACGTGCTCGTTCTCCTGCAGATAAATACCGCGGAACTGTCCCGCTCCGTAATCCTGGTTGAAATAGACGGAAAACTTCTCGTACTCCGGCATGACCTGTTTCTTGGGATCGCCGAAATGCTTGAGCACGTACTCCCGCGACCCGTAAAGCCCCTGTTCCTCGCCTCCCCAAAGGACGACCCGGATCGTCCGCCGCGGACGCGCGCCGATGGCTTTCAGGATGCGCGCCGCTTCCAGTGCTACCGCGCAGCCCGCCGCATCGTCGCTGGCATTGGGGCTGGCATGCCAGCTGTCGAAATGGGCGCCGATCATCACCACTTCCTCCTTGAGGTCTGTCCCGGGGATCTCTCCAATCACGTTGCAAGCCTTCTCGACCGTCTCCCCGATGCGGTTGCGGATTTCCGCTTCGATCTTGACCGGGATGCCCCTTCTGACGATCCTGTACATACGGTTGTAGTGCTCCGGTGTCACGGCCACGATCGGGACATAACTTAAGCTTTTTTCGCGCGACCACTTGTCGTCCTTGGTCCCGGGCCGGGCAAAGCCCCGCACCGCTCCGGGAAATCCGCTCTCACACTGCAGCACGACAGCCACGCCCTCGGATTTGAAAAACTCGAATTTTTCCTCGGGCCTGAGAAGGTTCGGGTTCGGCGGCGTCGGCGGCTTCACGCGCGGCGCCGGTGGAACGACGGCCTCTTCCAGTTTCTTCAATTCCTCTTCGGTGCGGCGCGTGACGCCTTGGGACAAGGCGGCCAGGTCGATAGTAAAGGGAGGTGTGGCCAGAACGGCGCAGCCCTTCAGCTTTCCACGGTATTTGTCCAGGTCCATCTTGGTCTGGACGTCGACGATGAAAGCCCGGCAGGTGATTTTTCCCGGCGTGCCGGGCGTATGGGTCAATGGGAAGCCGACGAGCGGCTGGTAATCCGGCTCGAGCATATGCAGCGAAAAGTATTCATTGTCCCAGGAGACGCCGTAATCCATGAACGGCTCGATGACGGCGTTCTCCAGGCCGATCTTCTCCATCAAGCCCCTGGCCCAAGCCTGGGCTCTCTTCATGTCCGCGGAGAGGGTCAACCGGGCGCCCAGAACATCGGTCATATAGCCGACGATCTCCATGACTTGAGAGCGCTGGAAGCCGTGCTCCCTGATCTTGGCGACCATCTCCCAATCCACGTTCGGCTGTTGGCTCATGGATTGTGCGGCGAAGGGCAAAAGGATGATCACCGCCAAGGCCGCTTTTCTAAAAATTTTCATGGAATGCCTCCTCTTCAAATGTCCCGGTCTCAATCCCGCTCGTCTTGATCATTCTGGAATAAGCCGGCGGCTTTTTCATCGAAGGGAAAAATACACGTGGGGAGAGATAAAGTCAACTTTTTGAGGGAAGATAATTTGAGAAGGCCAGAAAAAAGAAACTAAAATTCAATCGCCAGGCCGGCCCCGGCTGCGATCCCGCCGATATTGATCTCGAAATCCGCGGGCGTCATCTTACAGTAGGTATAGCCGAGGTTGAGATCGAGGAGCAGGCCGGGCACGATCCTGAAGAAGACCCCGGCTTTTCCGACATACCCGACGCTGTTTTTGCTCACATCGCCGATCGGATTGGATTCCTTATACTGATAGTAATTCACGCCGGCGCCCAGGTAGCCGGAGATCTTCCCGGACGTGATCCTGTACCTGAGACCTCCGCCCACCGGTTGAATGCTCAGGATTGTCTCTTCCCGGGTAAAGGTCAATTGACCCTTCCTTGAAAAATAGCCTCCCCCTGCCCACAACTCCAAACCCTTGAAAAGGCGAATTCCGATCTCCCCTTCGGCCATCCAGCCGGCCCCGTAGATATCCCGAAAATACCTCTCGGATGGGGAAAAATATTGGCCTTTGGCCTCGAGGACGATAAAAGAAAAAGCGCTGGTCGAGGCCATTAAAACGGCGAGCCCAATCACGACCATCTTTTTCATTTTTCGCTCCTGCTCACAATGCTCATTTTACCACAACGACCGCCGGGTCCCCTTCTCTCATCGTGCTGTTGACGGCGATGATTTGATAGGTATATTCCCTGTTCTTGCTCATCTTTCGATACCGGCATTCGAATTCGTCGGCCGCCAGGGTCGTGAGCAATGTTTTTTGGCCGTCTTCAACGAGATAAATCCGGTAATTCACGATATCTTCATTATCGGGGTTGGCGCTCCAGGTCAAGATATTGATGTATTCGGCCTGAGACAGGGACCGGTTCAAGACTTTCTCACCCTGGGCATTCGAGGGGGGATAGATGATCCTGAGGAAATTGGCCGTGACCGATTTGTCCGCGTTCATAGTGACGTTGATAGGATTGGCCGACCCCGACGCGTCGCCGTCCCAGGTGGTGAACAAATAGTGGGTGTCCGGCTTGGCCGTGACAGTGACGACGGACCCTTCTTTGTACTGGTATTTACCCGGGACAGGAATCGTGGTCCCTCCGGCCGCCGCCCGCACGGTCAGCCAATAGTAGACCTCCGGCTCCTGCTCGGAGCGGTAGTTGGAGACGACGGGTCCGGTTTGTCTCAAGCTTCGGGCGTTGTCGCCATCGGCGGCATGTCCTGCGGGAACGCCTTGATATAAAATCGCCGGGCTCGAAAAATAGGGAACCTGGGCGACCGAATACCCATCCCACGTTTCCTGATAGGACATCACCGAGCAATACCTGGACCCGTTATTCCCGATCCAGCGCCAACCGGCCGAATAGGAAAAAATCCCCGGACCGGGCTGGGTGACCTGGTCTTTTCTATGATGAAGGCCGAAATTATGGCCGAGCTCATGGATCATGGTATAGGTCCAGGAAGCCTGCTTGACGCGCACCAGGGAAAAGGCATAGCTGGGTTGGCCGCCCGTCGACATCAACAGCCAGGCGATGCCGCCGGTATCCTCGACATCCTCAAAAATGTCCACCATATCGGCTCCATAGAAGTTTCGCCATTGGTGGACCTCGTCCATGAAGCCGTCGTTGGTGCTGGTCAAGCGGCTCAGGTCCGTGGAAGAGGAGCCGGACTCCGTATAACTGACCAACGCCGAATGCACCAAGCGGAGTGTAATACCTGCACTGCTGTTGTTTAAGGCCAGCTGGCCCTTTTCGACAGCCTGGGAGATCACAAGATTAATGCCGCCTTGCCCCGAAGCCCAGTTCATGGCGTTCGGTGTATAGACGATCATGAGATCGACATTGGGCTGGGCGGCGACATATAAAGAACTCGTCAAGGGTGGACTAGGCTCGTTCGCTCCCAGGGAAGATGGAATGGGCGACGGCCCGTCTTCCAGGGCATCTTTCGATTTCGGGTCCAGTTCCTGGACGATGTGGACGCCCCGGCTCGCGACATAATTGACCGCGTATTCCAGATTCCGTTCCGGGATCATCAGACTGCCGAGCGCATAGCCTCCCGCCGTGGACATCAGAAAATATCCAACCGTGGTCCCCTCCATGCGCCCCCTTATTGACACGACACCGTTGACGTCCGCCTGGACGCTTTCGATCATCGCGGCATAAATCTCGCGGCCAAAAGGAGAGATCAGGACCATATCCCCGGGCTTGATTCCGGCCGGCCGCAGGATCTTCGGGTTGATTTGAACGGTCCGGTAGCGAAATGCCCGCGGCGCGACGGTATCGAATCCATAGCATTCGACACCCGCCGCCGTAAACAAAGGCACAACCTGAAGGCGATAGGGGCCGAAATTCAGGTTTTGGGCTTGAATGAAAAAAATGGACAACAAAATAAAGGAAGCCGCCAGCGATATCCTGACGGCAATTTTCTGTCTATAGCCCTGATAAGGGTATCGACTCATGTGTTCCCCCTCATTTTTTCAGGCTTCCGACCGCGGGTAGATTGGAGAGGCACGTTCTTGAGTGAAGCGCTAATTTTATAGTCCTCCGAGCTTTTTTCTCTCTCCCATCATCAAGTCATACAGAAAAACTGTCAATTGTCTGGAAAGAGGATATTCGGGGTGATATTTGGGGGCAAAAAATCACCCCCTCGAGGGGGATGGCCGGCTCGCCGATATTGACGATAGAACCTTATTTTAATAAACTCCCATCGCTATCCCCAAGATAGAAAAAGGAGGCCGACGTGGGTCCCAAGAAAACAAATTTGTTTTTCTGCTTTCTTTGCAGCATTATTGTTATCGCGGCGCAGGCGCAAAAAATCGAAAATCCGCTACCTTCCGATGAGCTTAAAAAGGCCGGTCAGTTTATCGGAGAGCACCTTTCCAAAGGCAAGCTGCCGCCGTTTTCTTTTTTCTACGACGGGAAAGAGTCCGCGTCCTTCCTGACCCGATGGACATTCGCCGAAGAAACAAAAAAAATCGATGATCAGAAGACGCTGCGGATTTTGACCTATACAGATCCAAAAACGGGTCTTGTCGTTCGCGCGCTTTGCACAGTTTACAATGATTTCCCCGCTGTCGAATGGGTCTTGAAATTCAAAAATCCGTCCCGGGTCAAGACGCCGATCATCGAGAATATCCAGGCCGTGGACACGGATTTTCGATATTCCGGGGCTGGGAATTTTATCCTCCATCGTGCCCTCGGCAGCAATGCCGAGCGGGTTGATTTTGCCCCGATCGACGAACCCTTGAACTCTGGAGCGACAATTACGTTCGGCCCGCGGGAGGGCCGTTCCTCCGGAAACGGCGCCCTTCCCTTTTTCAACATCGAAGCCCCAGGCGAAGGGGTTATGGTCGGCATAGGCTGGTCGGGAAAATGGAAATCCACGGTCCGGCGCGACGCCGGGACGGCCATCCGTCTTTCGGCGGGCATGGAAAAAACGCACTTTGCTCTTCATCCCGGAGAAGAAGTCCGCTCGCCGAGCGTGGTTCTGCTTTTCTGGTCCGGCAGCGATCGTCTGCGGGGCCACAATCTTTTCCGACGGTTTATCCTCAAGCATCACACGCCCCAGAAGAACGGCCGCCCCATGACCTTGCCGCTGGCCAGCGGATTGGGTTTCGGCGGCCCGCGTCCCTGCAACGAATACAGCTGCGCCACCGAAACTTATGCCATCGCCATGGCCTACCGGCTGGAGCAGTTCGGCATCGTGCCCGAAGCCGGCTGGATCGACGCCGGCTGGTATGAAGGATCCGAGACAGGCTGGTGGCAGGGCGTGGGAAACTGGGTCATCAACAAGAAAAACTTTCCGAATGGAATACGGCCCGTATCGGACGTCGCAAAAAAGATGGGAATGGGCTTTGTCCTTTGGTTCGAGCCCGAAAGAGTCTATAAAGGAACCCGGCTCGACCGCGAGCATCCCGAATGGCTGGTCAAGCTATCGCAGAATTCCAACAGCCTGCTCGACCTCGGCAATCCCGAAGCACGTCGCTGGCTCACAGACTATATCTCAGGGATGATCGAACGAGAGGGCCTCACGGTCTATCGCCAAGACTTCAATTTCGATCCGCAGGACTATTGGCGCGCGGCGGACGCCCCGGACCGGCAGGGCATCACGGAAATCAAGCACATCGAAGGCCTCTACGAATTTTGGGACGAGCTTTTAAAGCGCCATCCTGGACTGCTCATCGATAATTGCGCCAGCGGCGGCCGCCGGCTCGACTTGGAAACGATATCCCGGAGCGCGCCGCTCTGGCGGACGGACTATCAGTACTACGAACCCAACGGATATCAATGCCACACCTATGGGCTCAATTTCTACTTGCCCTGCAGCGGAACGGGCAACAGCAACCCGGAGACCTATTTTTGGCGGAGTTCCCTGAGCAGCGCCCTGGTCTTCGGCTGGGAGGTCAACCAGCCCAGTTTCCCGTTGCCCCAGGCAAAAAAATCCATGGAGGAATTCAAGAAATTGCGGCCCTATTTTTACGGCGACTACTATCCGCTGACCGCCTACAGCGCTTCGGACGAAGCCTGGATGGCCTACCAGTTTGACCGTCCCGAATTCCAGGACGGCATGATCCTTGCCTTCCGGCGGAACCTCAGCAACGCCTCGACCTGCCAGGTCAAGCTCCACGGATTGATACCGGGCGCCGTCTATGCCCTGAATTTTGAGGATTACGGAATCAAGATTTCCGAAACGGGCAAAAATCTTCTTGAAAACGGTTTGGAAATCAAAATCCCGGCAACGCCGGGCTCGCTCCTGATCACATATAAGCAGGTTCTTAAGGACTAAGAGGATGAAGGCTCGATCATTATTATCTTTGGGATCATGTCGGCGTTGGCTCGCCGCTTTGATCTTGTCCGGCGCCGTCTCTCTGGGACCCACGGCCGCCGCCCAAAAAGTGATTCTCAACGAAGCCGATTTTAGGGACCGAGTCTATGCCTGCTGGCTGGGAAAGAATATCGGGGGCACGCTGGGCATGCCGTTCGAGGGCAAGAAAGAGATGAATAACATTTCTTTCTACACAAACCTGAAAAAGGGGGAGCCGGCCGCCAATGACGACCTGGACCTTCAGATCCTTTGGCTCAAAGCCATGGAAGACAACGGCGGCCGTGTCGATGCCCGCATTTTGGGTGAATACTGGCTGAAATACGTCCCGGTCGACTGGAATGAATACGGTGTCGGCAAAGCCAACATGAAAATGGGCTGGCTGCCGCCGCTTTCCGGTGAATACAACAACGAAAAATGGAAGCACAGCAACGGGGCCTGGATTCGTTCGGAGATCTGGGCCTGCCTCGCTCCCGGATGCCCCGCTCTCGCCGCGCGCATGGCGCGCGAGGACGCCTGCGTGGACCACGGAGCGGCCGAGGGGACATTGGCCGAGATTTTCACAGCCTCGCTCGAAAGCGCGGCATTTCTTGAATCGGACCGCGATAGGCTGATCGCCTACGGTCTTTCCATGATTCCGGATGACTGCCGAGTGGCCAAAGCCGTCCGCACCGCCATCCAGGCCAAAAAAGAAGGCAAAGACTGGCAAAATGCGCGGCTCGAAGTGATTCGGGTGACCGAAGATACCGGGTGGTTTCAAGCGCCCCGCAATGTTGCCTTCATGATTATTGGCTGGTTGTACGGCGAAGGCGATTTCGGCAAATCCATCTCCACAGCCATCAACTGCGGCGACGATACGGACTGTACACCCGCGACGTTGGGGTCCATTTTAGGGATCATCGGCGGCACGAAAGCCATTCCGGCTCGGTGGCGCGAGCCGATCGGAGAAAAAATCAAAACGGTCGCTGTCGCCGGTTTCCCCATTCCGGAAGATATCAACGCTCTGACCGATCGCACTTTGGCCATGACTAAAAAAGTGCTACCGCTTCACAATGCTCCGGTGGAGGTCAGAACGGCCCCCTCCGATTTGAGCGGGGCAGGCTCCCTCCTCGCTTCCGGCCCAAAAGAGGTGCGTCCGCTTTGGAGCCTTTCGCCATACCGGATTGATTGGAAAGAAACGGATCTCGCGTTGACGCTCGATTACGTCTCCGATCCTGTGATCCGGCCGGGTGAACAGCGGTCTATCCAGGTGACGATAGAAAATAGGACCGATTCAGAAAAATCGGTCCGCTTGGAATTGCGGGGTCTTCCGAAAGGCTGGAAAGTCCAGGGGTTGCCCTCGGGAACGATTAAATTAAGCAAGAACATTGCTCAATCGTTCCAACTGACGTTTGCGGCACCGGAGCTCGCGCCGGGAACCTATTCCATGAAACTAAGCGTAACAGGAACGCAAAAACCTTTCGTCATCCCATTGACCTTAATAAGCCCTAAACCATGAAACTCAAAAAGGAGTATGTCCGATGAACACCAAGCCCGTTTCACGCAGGGATTTTCTTTCTCAAGCGGCCATCGGCAGCATGGCTGCCGGGACGGTATTATGGGGCTCTTCGGGCGTTTCGGCTCATCCTGCCGCTCCCCAGGCCTCCCCCGCTCCGCCGGAAAAAGGCAGCCAAAGATTGAGCCTTTCCGAATTGCAGAATTGGGAATCTTGGCAATACGGGATGTTCATTCATTTCGGCATGAGCACCTTCGTCGGCCAGGAATTGCCCGACGGAAAGGCGCCGGCTTCGACCTACAATCCCGACCGGCTCGATGTCGATTCTTGGATTCAAATCGCCAGGGACGCCGGCATGACATACGCCGTGCTGACGACGAAACACGTGGCCGGGCACTGCCTGTGGCCGACCCGCTTCACGGATTACAACGTCACCAACAGCGGCAACAAGACCGACGCCGTCGAAGCGTTCGTCAAAGCCTGCGCCAAACATGGGGTCCGGCCGGGCTTTTACTACTGCTCATGGGATAACCATAACCGCTTCGGCAGTCAGACTCCCTCGGATCCCTCCGGATGGAACAAGTCATTTACGACTTCGCTCTACCAAACCTTTCAGACAAATCAAGTCACAGAGCTTCTCAGCCAATACGGACCCATTGCCGAGATGTGGATCGATATCCCCGGTGTGCTCGGGCGAGGTTATCGGATCTTCTTGTACCAGCATATCTCCCGGCTGCAGCCTAAATGCGTGATCATGATGAACAACGGCTTTTGGAATGAGGGGAAGTATGATATCGACTACGCCTGGCCTTCGGACCTGATCTCGATCGAAAGAAGTTTGCCTCGGCAGGCAAAATACGAAAAATGGCGGACCATCGAGGGCAAAACTTATTACGTGCCCGGGGAAATCTGCGATCCCATCGGCAAAAACTGGTTCTACGTGGAGGGAGAAAGCCCGCGGCCGGACCAGGAGCTGGTTCAATTATTCTTTTCAGCCCGAGAGCACCAAGTCAATCTTTTGCTGGACGTCGGCCCGGACAAACACGGCTTGATCCCCAAACAATTTCAAGCCGCCCTGGCCCGGCTGAGAAAAAACGTCGGCCTGTAAAAGGATCCTGGCGATTGCCGGAAATCGAGGGCATGTCGTTATCATAGTGGGCCACGCATGAAAAAGAATGTCCTCCCCGCATTGATCGTTTTTGTGGCTGCGGCCATGGCAGCCGGGCGACAGGCGGGGACCGATCCCCGGATTTGGGTGGCCAATCTTGAAAAGTCCTACGCGGAAATCGAGAGCTACTCTGCCATTTTCCACAAACAAGAGCGCGTCGACGGAAAGCTCGGGGAAGAGGAAACGATCTCGCTCAAGTTCAAAAAGCCCTTCAAAGTCTACATGAAATGGATCAAGGCTCCCCATAAAGGCCGCGAGGCGCTCTATGCGGCGGGCTGGAACAAGAACCAGGTCAGAGTCCATGAGGGAGGCATCCTGGGCCTGGTCACGGTCAACCTGGACCCGAACGGGCGTCAGGCGATGCAGGGAAACCGCCACCCGATCACGGATACGGGATTGGGCAATTTCGTGAAAATCCTTCGGGAAAATGTTAGCAAGGGCCTGGAGGCCGGCGAGCTTGAGTTCAAAGAGCATGGCGAGGACATGGTTTATGGCCGCAAAGCCCAAAAGATCGAACTTGTCCTCCCCAAGGCCAGGGCCAAAGATTATTACTGTCATCGGGCCGTCATCCATGTGGACCTCGAGACGACGCTCCCCATCAAGGTTCAGATCTTCGATGGGAATGACCTATTGATTGAAAACTATGGCTTTGAGAACCTCAACCTGAAGGCCGGACTCACGGACGCCGATTTCGATCCCAGGAACCCGGCCTATAAGTTTTAGCGCTCCTTTTTCTTCGATATGGGGAAAGAGGCAGCCTCAAACCAATTACTATACGTTCCCTTTCTGGGAATATATTACTTGATATCATAATAGGAACATATTATACTTTTTACGTGAACGTCATTAAGAGACCGACGCTCATAGAATTCTATGAACGACACAAAGATGCGAAAGGCCCATTGGAATCTTGGTGGTATGAAGCTAAGCATTCTAAGTGGACTTCACCCGAGGACATAAAAAAACAATATAAAAATGCCAGCTTCTTGAGCGGTAACAAAGTCGTATTCAACATTGGAGGAAATAAATACAGGTTGGTCGTCAAAATCAATTATCCGACCAAGACGGTATTTATTAGATTTGTTGGGACGCATGGTGAATATGACAAGATCGATGCGGAGGCCATCTAATGGTTAATAAATTGATTAAAACAAAAAAAGATTATGATGCTGCTCTTGCTCGCATTGAAGAGCTTATGGACGCAAAAGAAAGAACCCGGGAAGCGGATGAACTCGAACTCCTGGCAAAACTGGTTGAGTTGTATGAAGAATCTCATTTCCCCATTCATAGTCCCGACCCGGTCGAAGCCATTCAATTTCGGATCGATCAGCTGGGAATGGGCCGAAAAGACCTTATCCCATTCATAGGAAGCCGGAGCAAAGTATCAGAGGTTCTGAACAAGAAAAAGCCTCTTTCCTTGGCCATGATGCGAGCTCTTAATAAAGGATTAGGAATTCCCGCCGAAGTATTGCTTCAAGAGCCGGCAGCCAACTTCCCATCCGATTTTCTTCAATTGGAGTGGAATCGTTTTCCGCTCAAAGAGTTGGCAAAAAGAGGACTTATCGACAATACCAAAGACATGAAGCTCCGGGCAGAAGAACATATACGGCGAATTATTCAACAAGCAGGAGGTCCGAAGACCGTGTCGGCCGTCCTTCTCAGAAAAAGTAAAAGCGCCAGACAAAACGCAAGAGCGGATCAATATGCTATTTGGGCATGGTGTCTGCATACTATGATTTTGGCACGGCAGAACAATCTAAAGCAAAACTATTTAAAAAAATCTCTGACCATAGAAATTTTAAGAGACATCGCGAAACTGAGCTATTTCGATAATGGACCAATTCTCGCCAAGGAATATCTTAATAAGATCGGCATCCTATTTTTAATCGTCCCCCATTTCTCCAAGACCTATCTCGACGGGGCTTCCTTTTTGCAAGAAGGCAGGAGGCCTGTAATCTCCCTTACTCTCAGGCACGATCGAATCGATAATTTTTGGTTCTGCCTTCTTCATGAACTTGGCCACGTGGTTCTCCATCTTGCCGAAGAAAATGAATTTATTATTGATGATATGGATATGCGTGGGCACAAAGCAGAGATCGAGGACAAAAGAGAACTTGACGCCGATCGCTTAGCGGAAGAAGCCCTCGTACCGAAGGATGAGATCAACAAGGCTTTTCTAGAGAGACCGGTTTCCTCGGCCGAGATCGATGCCGTCGCGAATAAACTGAAGATCCATCCGGCCATCCTTGCCGGTAGGATTCGATACGAAAGCCGGAATTACCGACTATTATCGAAGTATGTCGGTCAAGGGGAAGTCAAAGAACATTTTCAAGAATATAAGTCGCTCATAAAGAAATAATTTCTTTTCTCTCTATTCAATCGGCAGCAATTCTATTCAATATGAATAAGACTGGCCGGGTCACAGCGTCAAAAAAAGGAAATTGCCGCGACGCAGGCCGGCCCGCCGCACGGGGGGCAGAGCATCGGGCCCACTTCATTGACCTTCCGGATTATCCTGGCCCGGCCCCGAGACGGATTGACCTCATTCGTCATATGGAATAAGCTTCTCTCATCCCGGAACGCCGAGGCAAAAGCCGCCAGTGAACGTGACCTTTAACCAGCCGGCCTTCATTCCCTGGGTCGGGTTCTTGTGTACGAAATTCCTTGAGGAGGCCTTGAAGATGAGAATGCGGAACCTACCGGCATTGGGACTTTGGTTTTGGGCCCTTATCATTTTCTCGCCGTTAGCGGCGGCTCAGGAAAAATTGGATTTGCTGAGCGGCGTCTACACGCCGGAAAAACTAAAAGAAATCATCCTTCCTCTCCGAGATTGGCATCCGTTCCCGAAAGCGGCCGAGCCTGAAGAATGGCAGAAACTCCCCGAGAAAATTCGCGCCGCATACATCCGGCAGGCGGAAAAGCATTTGAACGGCGAGTGGGTAACGCCCAAAGCCTCCATCTTCCTGGATTTTGTCAGGAACGGAAACCGGAGCCGCTACGAGGCCATCTCCTTCGGCCGGAGGGCAAAGCTGGCCGAGCTCGTCATCGCCGAATGCATCGAGGCCAAAGGCCGCTTCCTGGATGATATCCTCAACGGCATCTGGACGATCTGCGAAGAAACGTACTGGGGCGTTCCCGCCCATATCGGGGCCCAGAAAAAGGGCTCCGGACTTCCCGATGTCACCGAACCGACCGTGGACCTGTTCGCCGCAGAAACCGGGATGCTCCTGGCCTGGATGGATTACCTCCTGGGCGACGAGCTCGACCGCATCTCCCCCCGTGTTCGGGAGCGCATCAATCACGAAGTCCAGCGTCGCATCCTCTCCGTCAACTTGGTGCGTGACGATTTCTGGTGGATGTGCCTCCAGGGTCAGAAAGTGAACAACTGGAATCCCTGGATCTCGTCCAACTGGCTGACGGCCGCCCTTCTCCTGGAAAAAGAACCGGACCGGAGGATCCAATCCATATCGAAAGTTCTCAAATGCTTGGACCAATTCTTGAACTCCTACCCCAAAGACGGCGGCTGCGATGAAGGCCCCGGCTACTGGGACCGGGCCGGCGCGTCGCTCTATGACTGCCTCGAGCTTCTCCACGGCGCATCCAACGGCCGGCTCAATATTTTTGACCACCCTCTGGCGCTGGAAATCGGGCGGTATATCGGCCGCGTCCATATTTCCGGCCGCTACTACATCAATTTCGCCGATGCCGCCGCGAAGCTGAACGCCAATGCCTCGGTTATTTATCGCTTCGGAAAAAGCATTCGGGATCCAGATATGATGGGTTTCGGAGCATTTCTGGCCAAACAGCAGAATTTGGGAGAGGATTATGTCCGAGGAAGCTTCGGCTGGCTGGGAAGGGTTTTGCCCGCGCTTTTCGTCCTCGACGAACTCACGAAGGCGACGCCGAAGGAGCCGCTCGGCAGGGATTTCTGGCTCCCGGAATTGCAGGTCATGGGAGCCAGGTCCTTCGAGGGGTCGGCCAAAGGACTCTATCTCGCCGCCAAAGGCGGCCACAATGCCGAGAGCCACAACCACAACGATGTGGGCAATTTCATCGTCTACGCCGACGGCTATCCGGTCCTCATCGATATCGGCGTCGAAGCCTACACCGCCAAGACCTTCAGCAATCGGCGGTACGAGATTTGGACGATGCAGTCCGCCTACCACAACCTGCCCACAATCAACGGCGTGATGCAAAAAGACGGTCGCAATTTTCGGGCGACCGACGTCGCCTATAAGTCCGGGACGAAAGCCGTTTCTTTCAGCCTTGACATCGCCAAAGCCTACCCGGAGGAGGCCCAAGTTCAATCATGGAAGCGGGCCCTGACGCTCGAGAGGGGCAAGCAAGTTATCCTTCGTGACAGCTACATTTTAAAGAGCGCCGGACGGCCCGTCCAGATGACCTTGATGAGCTGGCGCAAGCCGGAAATGGCGGCCGAGGGGAAGATCAAGCTGGAAAACCCGGACATGCTCAAAGACACAAAACCTGTTGTGATTCTTTACGATAAAAGCCGGTGGAGCGTAAATCTTGAGACCGTCCCTGTCGAAGACGGCCAATTGCGGTCTTCCTGGGGGGAAAGGCTTTACCAGATCCTGTTGACCGCCAAACAAACTCCGCTTCGGGGCGAATCGTCCATCTCGATCAAACAATAGAACCTACGGGCTATAAAAAAGTCCCATTGATGAGGAGAAATATGTTACATAAAAAATTCCTTTCCGCTCTTATCTTGACCCTCATCTTCGTCCTGGCGAGTTATGCCTTCTCCCAGACCGCCATCGAAGAGCGCGGGGAAAGCCGTACCAATGAGCGGCAGCCGCCCGACAAGATCATGGCGGCCATCGGGGTCAGGACCGGAATGGCCATCGGCGAAGTCGGCGCCGGGCAAGGCCGTTTCACCGTCCATCTGGCGCGAAAAGTCGGGGAGAGCGGAAAAATCTATGCCAACGATATCGACGAATCCAGCCTGGAGCATTTGAGGGATCGCTCGAAAAGACTCGGCCTCAACAATGTGGACATCATCCTCGGCCAAGTGGAGGATCCGCTCTTTCCTAAAGCTTCCTTAGATATGGCTTTCATGATCCTGACCTACCATCATTTGGCCAAGCCCGTGGCCCTGCTCAAGAACCTCATCCCAAGCCTGAAACCCGGGGCCACCGTCGTCGTCGTCGACCCGGATCCTGAAAAGGACAACGACAGGTGGGGAAGGGAATCCACGTCGGAAGAAAAAATGCGGAAAGAGGCCGGGGAGGCGGGTTTGGAGCTCGTTCGCGTCGAAACGTTCCTGGAGAGGGACAATATCTTCATTCTCAGGGTCAAAGCCTCTTGATATTGGCGCGCCGTTTGGTTTATCGTTTATAATCTCGAGGCAAAAAACATTCACGTCGCTGCCGGCAAAATCCATCGTCCTAAGGAGTGAATCATGAATTCAGATGCTCCACAGAGCCATCCCCGAAGGATAGGAATCTCCCGGCGCGGGTTTATCGGAGCTTCGCTGTCCGCGGTCACAGGGCTCGGACTCTTCGGCCGCAAAGACCTATCGGCGCAGGCTCCGTCGACTCCAAAGGCGGCAGCCAAAATCAAGGAATACCGCAGCCTGGGCCGGACGGGCTTCAAGGTCTCGGACATCAGCTTCGGCGCCGGCGACCTGACCAATCCTCCCGTTTTGGCCGCGGCGCTGGACGCCGGCATCAACTATATCGATACAGCCGAGCATTACATGAGGGGGAATTCGGAGCGATCGATCGGGGAGGTCCTCAAGACGCGCGACCGGAAATCGGTCTTCCTCACGACCAAGTTGAACCTGACGTTTGGAAAGGCGGCGACCAAGCAGGACATCAAGGACCGCTTTCTGAAATGCCTCGAGCGGCTGCAGGCCGATTACGCCGACTGCCTGATGGCCCACATGTGCACGCTGGCCCAGGTGAAGCACGAGCCCTACCATGAGGTCATCCGGGAGCTCAAGTCCGAAGGCAAGGTCCGGTTTTCGGGGCTCTCCAATCACGGCGCCGATTTCAGCATCCACGGCGCCTTGAGCGATCCCATGGACCAGGTCGTCCTGGCGGCCGCCGAGGACGGCCGCTTCGATATCGTCCTTTTCGTTTACAACTTCATTAAAACGGATATGGGTGAGCGAATCCTTCAAGCCTGCAAGGCCAAGGGCATGGGGACGACCTTGATGAAAATGAATATTACCAAAACGGTCGAGAACGAAAAGCAGACGTTTCAGACTTATGAAGAGCGGTTCAAGGCGCAGGGAAAGGAATTGCCCGAACAGCTTAAGAAGTTGAAAGTCTTCACCGAGGAGCGCTCGGCGCAGACGGAAGCCTTCTTGAAAAAGCACGACCTGCAGGGACCGGAGCAGGCGCGCGACGCGGCCATCAAGTTCTGCCTGAGCCATCCGGATGTCCACTGCGTCTGCCCGACCATGAATACTTTTGAGGATGTGGAGGCGTTCGTCGCCCTGTCCGGCAAGAAGCTCGAAAGCCGGGAGCAGGCCATGCTGGCCGAGTACAAAGAGGTCTATGGGCCGTATTACTGCCGCCACGCCTGCGGCCAGTGCGAGGCGGCGTGTCCGCGCGGCGTCCCCGTGAATTCGATCATGCGTTTCGACCATTATTTCCGCGCCCAAAGGCGTGAGAAAATGGCCATGGCGGAATATGCCTCGCTCGGCCCGAACAATGCTTCCGGCTGCGCGAGATGCGCCGGGCACTGCGAAAAGACTTGTCCCTATGGCTTGCCCATCCAGGGGCTGCTCATTGCTGCCGATCTGAGACTGACGCTGGCCTGAAAAGGCGCATTATCGAAAAAAATGATTTATAATTCTACGGGATCGGCAGTTGGAGGCCGTGATCGAAGACCAGAGGGCTAAGGCTGTTTATGAGGAGAGGATCCGGGCCCTGGACCGGCAAATCGATCGGCTGAAGAGGTCCGACCGGCTTCTCATCATCATCAAGCTCCTGATTTTTTTCGGGGGGCTTTTTCTCGTCTCTCAATTTTTTCCCGCCAAGCTCGTCCGTTCCGTTGCCGTTTTAGCCCTCTTCCTGGTGCTCTTTGTCGTCGCGGCCGTGATCCATGAAAACGTCCTCCAAAAAATCCGCCGACATAAGTCCCTGCGCGAAGTCAACGCCCGGGAAGCGGCCGCTCTCTCGAGCCTTTTCATCGAGGGCCTTGACGCGGGCTCGGAATTCTCTGATCCAAACCATTCGTACACATCGGACCTGGATATTTTCGGCGAGCGGTCGCTTTTCCATTTCCTGAACAGGGCCGCGACCAGCATCGGCCGCCGGGCTTTGGCCCTTCGCCTTCAAAAACCGATCGACTCCTCTAAGCTCTTGGATAACCAGGCGGCTGTGAAAGAGCTGGCCGGCAAATTGGATTTCCGGCAGAGCCTCCAAGCCTGCGGTCTCGATATCGACGACACCGGCCAAAAGACGGACGCCCTTCGCCAGCTGACGGAAGAAAAGCCGCTTCTTTTGAAAAGGAAGACGAGCGTTCTCTGGCTTTACGGCCTCCCCCTGATCACGCTCACGTTTCTTGTCCTTTCGTTTTTCGGGATCCCCTGGCCGGTTTTCCTGTTTTTTGTCATCCTTCAAGTGGCGGTCAATAAAATGACCGGTAAAAAAGTGGCCTCGCTGTACCGCTCGAGCTCCCGCCATTTCAAGATCCTGAAGATCTACTGGAAAATCCTCCGAGAAATCGAAAAAGGAAATTTCCAAAGCTTGCGCCTGACCTCCCTGCAGCAGGAGTTACGGGCCGGGGAATCAACGGCTTCCCTTGCCATAAAAAAGCTGGCCGTGCTTCTCGAATGGCTGGATGCCCGCTCCAGCGAATTTATGCATTCCCTGCTCAACAACCTCTTACTCTGGGACCTCCAGTGTGTCTATCGCCTGGAAAATTGGAAAAGGAAATATGCCGCCAGGACCCGGCTCTGGCTCGAAGTCATGGGCGAGATCGAGGTCCTATCAAGCTTGGCCAACCTAGCTTTCAATCATCCCGATTGGGCGTTTCCCCAAATCCGGGCCGACGGCTTGAGTTTCAAGGCCTCCTCGCTCGGCCATCCTCTCCTTGCCGGCGAAGAACGGGTCGCCAATGACTTCTCCATGGACGGCCAAGGAAGCCTGTTCATCATCACCGGCCCCAATATGGCTGGAAAAAGCACCTTTCTTCGGACGCTCGGCGTCAACAGCGTCCTGGCCTTTGCCGGGGCTCCCGTCTGTGCCTCGACCATGCAGGTTTCGTTTTTTCAACTCCTCACCAGCATGAAGTCGAGCGATTCCCTGGACAAGCACCTGTCTCTCTTCTACGCCGAGCTGCAGCGCCTCAAACTCGTCCTGGATTCCCTTCAAAGCGGGCCTCCCGTCTTTTTCCTGATCGACGAAATGCTCAAAGGCACCAATGCTCTCGACCGCCACAAGGGCTCGGTCGCCTTGATTAAACAATTTCTCCGAAGCAAGGCCACCGGCATCGTCGCCACCCACGATTTGGATTTGGCCTATTTGGAGAAAGAATTTCCTCAAGTGAAAAATTTCCACTTCGACAGCCAGATCCAGGGCGAGGCGCTTTACTTCGATTTCAAGCTCAAGCCGGGAATCTGCGAGAGCTTTAACGCTCTGATCCTGATGAAAAAAATCGGCATCGAAATCTAAGCTTACCCGGAGCCCGACATGACGATAAAAAAGAAAGAGAGATCTTTTATGAAATATTTTTTGCCGGGAAACTCGGATATCAGCTGGAAACCCGATTATTTCTTTCTGATAAACTCAAGATTTGCGTGTTGATCCCGGGGACAAAAGAACCTGCAAAAACGTTCAAAAAAGGTAAGAAAGGCCGGATGGACGTTATTTTTTAATAGGCCTTTTGATCCCTATGATCTCCATGCCCATCATTTTCAGGACGCATTTGTCAATTACACCCTTCTCGTTCCGGGCGAACTCCAGTTCGTAGAGCTGCCCGGTGGAAGCTGGGGTGACTTCGAATTTGAGAAGGCTTCCCTTGACCGGCAGGATCTCCTCGGGTGTTTCCCCCACCGGGGCGCCGAAAAGCTTCCCGTCCTTCTCGAAGAAATTGATCGACATGCCTTGGCCCTGGAAATCAAAATCATAATCCCCGGCGATCTCGCCTAAAATTTTCTTGGTGTCAGCCGGCTTATCCTGGGCTTGAGATCCCGCATAGACGGCAGCCGACAAAAAAATCAGGGTGAGACCGATCACAAATATTGAGCACTTTGAACATTTTGGCATAATTGCCTCCTCATCTATAAAAACAGTTCTCTTCATTATACGCAAAATGGGGACCTAAAGTTCAGTTAATTTGATAGGTTCTCTTCCATTTCGTGTGGGTAGAAAAGAGAAACGATCCGGAGACGGCCGAAGCGACCATGGAGGGTTTAGCCTTCCCGAGTCCTCCTTCGAGGGCAGCCGGCTCGGAAGAAGCCCGCCGGACACTCTTGGAAGGAAACCCTTGATTAGGGTTTCCTTCCAACGTTCGCTTCGCTCTCTGCCTTCCTTCCAAGGAGCATGATCCGATGAATCCTTTATGGACATGGAGATTGGCCGTAAAATCAAGGCCGGGAAGCGAGTTCTTCGCCGCCGAGAAGGGGGGCTCGGGAACGGCGTGAAAAACCCGGATGGGGAGCGAGGCCGTTTCCGGATCGTTTCCCATACAATTTTCCCCATACGAAATGGAAGAGAACCATTCTTTTTAAAACCGCAGGGATAGGCAGCTCAGGCCACCGTCAAGTTTCCGGAACTCCGAGACGTCGACGGTCTTGACGAAATAGCCGAGGTTCTCGATGGCCCGTTTTGTCTTATCAAAGCCTGCAGGGACAAGCACCCAACCATTGACCCAAAGCGAATTGGCCGCGTACAGCTCGTCCTCGGCGGCAGGGATGAGATGAAACTCACTAAAGACGGGATGAGCGATAAATTCACCGGCCGCCAGGAGTTTTTTGTTTTCCAGATAGGCCACGCCGGTTTTCAGATGGAGGACGCGTTCGAGCGGCACTAAAGACGCCGCGTATCCGGACTTTTCCAATATTTGAACGAGCTGACTCGCTCCTTCCCTATTCGTCCTCTGCGAAAGCCCGATATAAAAATGATCGCCGGCCCTCATGACATCCCCGCCCTCGAGCGTTCCCGGCGGCTTGATAAATTCAAGGCTGGGGAAAAAAGATTTCAGCGCTTCGGCGATGCTCCCTTCTTCCCCTCTCCTGCTGGGAGCGCCGGGGCTCGAAATGACAGCGATCTTTTCGGTGACGACCGCCGTATCCTCGACAAATGTGGAATCCGGATATCTTTCATCCGCTTCCAATACGATGATTTCCAGGCCGCACGACCGCAAGGCGTCTACATACGCTGCATGCTGTCGCATCGCTTTTTCGTAGTCGGGTTCCCCGAGATTGGCAGTTGTGATCCCTTGCCCGAGATTCCGGCACGGTTTTCGGACGATGGCATGTCGGAACATATCAAAGCCTCGGACGCTTGAGGTGGTGGTCCGTCTTTTTCTGAAAGGCATGGGCAATCAGGAGGATCTCCGATTCGTCGAACAGTTTCCCGGTGAAACGCAGGCTGGTCGGCTGCCCCTTGGAATCAAAACCGTGCGGGATGCTGATTTCCGGATGGCCGGTCAGGTTGGTCGCGCTCAGGGCGCTTCCGACGAACAAATCGAGGCCGGCGAACAGCGCCGCGTATTCCTCCATCAGCCGATAGCGCGCTCGGTTGGCCTGGATGTATTCGACAGCCGGCACGAACCGATGGAGGCGGAAGCTGCCGACCCAACTGCTTCGCTCCGGTTCGGCCGACATCAGGTCCAGCTTGTCGCTCCGGATGAGGTCGTCAAAGGCCGCCGCGGCCTCCGCCGTCAGGACAAAGTCAATGGCATCAGTCGTCATCTTAGGAAGCTCGATGGGCTTCAGGTTGATGCCGAGCGAGCGGATGACGCGAAGCGCCTCCTCGTCGAATTTTCTCATTTCACGCTGGCGCTGGACCCTCTGCGGATTTTCCGGATTGTCCGGGATCTCGCCTTCGAAAGCCGCCTTCACATAGCCGACGCGCAATTTCTTGGCATCCACCCCCGCGTTCCAGTTGAAGGGGACATCGATCAGAGTGTTGTCTTTCCCGTCGAGACCGCAGATGGTGCGAAAAACCACAGCGCAATCCTCGGCCGTGCGGCAGATCGGCCCGATCTTGTCCATCGTCCAGCTCAGGGCCATGGCGCCGTAGCGGCTGACGCGGCCGTAGCTCGGACGGAGGCCCGTCACACCGCACCGCGCCGCGGGCGACATGATCGAGCCGCGGGTTTCAGTGCCGATGGAGAAACCGACCAAACCCGCTGCGGCGGTCGAGGAAGGACCGGCCGAGGAGCCGCTCGATCCCTGGGTCTCGTTCGTGGGGTCCCAAGGGCTTTTTGTCTGCCCTCCATACCAACGATCTCCCTGGGCCAGCGCTCCCAATGTCAGCTTGGCCACCAAGACCGCGCCGGCTTCCGTCAACCTTGTGTAAACAGAGGCGTCCATATCGACAACCTGGTCTTTAAAAGGAGAAGCGCCGAAGGTGGTTTTGTATCCCTTGACATACAGGAGGTCCTTAGCGCCCCAAGGAATGCCGTGGAGCGGTCCCCTGTAATTTCCCGCTTTGATCTCTTCGTCGGCCTTGGCGGCCTGCTTGAGCGCTAGTTCCTCTGTGAGCGTGACGACGCAGTGCAAGACTGGGTCATACTTTTTCAGGCGTTCAAGATAGAGTTTCGCGAGGTCGATCGATTTGACTTCGCGTTTTTCGATGAGCTTGGCAAGATGCGTCACCGGGAGGAAGGCCAGGTCTTCATCCGTTTTGGGTACCGCGACCTTGACCTTTGTCATTTTGAAAGGCCTTTTCTCGGTCGGAAGCTTCACTCCCGGAAGGACGGGATTGAACACGAAAGCCGGCGGGACGCTGTTGCCGAGCTTCAATTCGCGGAGACTCTCATAATTCCTCAGGAAGCTGTTCTTTCGGTTGAGGCCCTCGACGATCCTTTTCACGGCCTCATCGCTGAACGTCAACCCGGCGATTATCGCTGCGCCTTTGACCATCTCGGCGGTGATCTGCGGAGCATCTTGGCCTTGAGTCTGGGCTTGGGCCTGGGCCAAAAGAGCGCCGGGCATCAGGGTGGATCCCAGCCCTATCGAGGAAAAATAGGCGAGAAAACGCCGTCTGTTCAAAGCCAATCCCTTGTTTTCCGAAGAGTCGGATTCCGGATGGTTCATGGGCGCGCTCTCCTTGTCAAAATATCCTTCGATATCCTAAGACGTATTTATATTTCAGGAAACCATTGAAATCAAGCCGAAAGAGACGACCCAAATTTGCCGATAGAAATGCCCGACGGGTCCTGTCGCGGTTCACCCCCGGCGCCCCTCGCGGTCTATCTTGTCGATTCTTAAGCAAGAGGATTCGCGTCATCAAACGCTCGGGTCGGCGGGGGGCCCCCGAACCACGCCACCCATCGGGCAAGGGATAGTTATATTGATTCAAGGGAAAACCAAGCACTTTTTACTGCTGAGCAGTCCCTATCGGCAAATATGGGAAACGAACGCAGGCATCTCCTCTTGTCTGAATTCTTGCCTATTCTTGACCTGCCGTTTTTCTCTTATTGAGGGCCGCCTGGACGGCATGGAAACCGAGCCAGATCAAAACGGCGAGCAGGCCGACCGCCACCCAGAGCATTTCGCCGGACCAGCTTCCGTAGATCCATGTGCCCAACAGAGGACCGATAACAAAGGCGATGGTGAAGGCCAGGCTGAACATTCCCTGATAGCGGCCCACCCTCGAAGCGGGGGCACGATTGGAGATAAGGGTGGCAAGCATCGGCAAGGTCAGCATCTCCCCCACGGTCAGGACGGCCATGCACAGCGCGGCAAAGCCGAAGCTTCGGCCCAGAGGCAGCAGCGGAAAGCTTGCGCCGAAAAAGAGAGCCCCCCAGGCGACAACGCGGCCGGGAGCAAAACGCGAAAGCCAATGGACGAGCGGCATCTCCAGAAAAACGATCATCAGCGTGTTGACTGCCAGGACGCTGCCGATCCGGTTTTCGGCCAGGCCGTAGGTCCGGCGCAGATAAAGAGGATAAGTGCTTAGCAACTGGACAAAGATCACGCCCAGGGAAATGGTTAGAAGCAGGACAAAGAGAAAAAGCGGGTCTCTCCAGGGCGAATCTTGCTGCTGCTGCAATTTCTCCTGGGCGGGAGCATGGATGGGCTTTCTGCGGAAAAAGAGCGCGATCAGGACCGCAGCCGCGATGCTCGTCAGGCCGTCCACCCAAAATAGATAATGATAGTCGTGGAGGGCCAGATAACCCCCGAGAACCGGGCCGATGGTAACGCCCAGGTTATTGGCCAGGCGCTGGAGAGCGAATCCACGCGGACGCAATTCCGGCGGACATATCAGCGTCATGGCCGTGCTGTTGGCCGGGTACAGGGCCTGGCTGGCCAGGCCGGTGGCAGCCAAAAGAATCAGGATGGCCGGGCGGCTCTGGAAAAAGCTGAGCGAGACGCAGAGGCCTCCGGTCAGCAGGAGGCTCATCCCCTGGACACGGTTGGCGCCGATCTTGTCGCAGAGCCAGCCTCCTAAATACGCTCCGGCTATACCCCCTAGCCCGTACAAACTCAGCGCTTGGCCGGCAAAGGCCGTCGAGAAATGAAGCTTTTGGGTCAGATAGAGGCTCAGGAAAAAAATGACCATCGTGCCGCTGCTGTTGACGAACGCAGCCGCGGCCAGCATCCAGGCCGCCCGAGGCAGCCCGCGATAGGCCTCTCGGTAAATGCGGATGAGCGCTTTCAGCATAGTCCACCAAAGCGCTGATTATAGCAAAAGAGGGTGATGGGGAAAAATGAAAAGGGGATTCGTGATTATCTTCGTGTCTATCTTGCCAAGCCCATGTTTTTCAAGAGAGCAGCAAATCTTCGGTCCGGACGTAAGCTGTCGAAAAATGGATCGACCTTGATGAAGAGCATCCAAGGCGACTTTTTCGCTACGGCCTCGTTCAAACTCGCGAACGCCGACGTCTTGTCGCCAAGACCGACATAGATCCAGGCCATAAAACATAGGTCTACGTATTTTTCCTTCGCTAAGGCTTTGAGTTTTTCAAGCTGGCTCAAAGCGGCCGTCTTATTTCCTTCGACGGCAAAGGCATATCCCAGGCAGCCGATCATTCTTGTCTGCACGGAGGGAAAGGTCTCTCCTTTTTGAAACATCTCGATCGCTTCTTTCCCCATCCCCTTCCTCAAATAAATCCTGCCCAGCCAGCCGTAAGGGTCATAGAAGGCCGGATCCATCTCCATCGCCTTCCGCAGAAAATCAATGGCCGAGTCGTCGCGGGCAAAGTAGAGCAATTCTCCCAGACAACAGTGAATGGGCACCGAAAGTGGCTCGAAGTCCAAAGCTTGTCTCATTTCCTTGATGGCATTTGGCAGATCCCCCATAGTCTCGAGGAAATGAGCATATTGATGATGCGCTTCGGCGTTCGACGGGTTCAAAGCCAGCGCTTGCCGGAAGGCCTCTTCGGCAGCCGGCCAATCCCAAAAAGCATCTATCTTCGCCCAAGCTAACGAGACGAATGCTTCGCTTAATGTCCCATCGATCTCGATGGCCTTCTGAGCAGCCGCCAGCATCTTCTCGCGGGCTTCTTCCCGCGGGAGGAAACCAAACCAGCCGAGGGAAGAATAAATGTCGGATAGGCCGGCGTAGGCCAGGCCGAATTTCGGGTCTATTTTGATAGCCTCCTCCATGCACTCCAGGGCTTTCAAAAAGCCTTCTTGGCTCCTCTTGTCGAGGAAGTACCGGCCTTTCAGATACAGATTGTACGCCTCGCTGTCTTCTGTATAGCGCTTAGATAATTGGGCTTTGTTCACACCGACAAGGCTGGACTCTAGCCTGCGGATGATGGACATCGCGATGTCGTCTTGAATAGAAAATACATCTTTCATTGGCCGGTTGTATTGCTCGGACCAAAGGAGGGATCCATCGGAAATTCGGATAAGCCGGGCAGTGATCCGGAGATTGTCTCCCGCTTTTTGGACACTGCCTTCCAGGACTGTTCTGACGCTCAGCTTCTGACCGATCTCCTGGAGGTCGCGCTCCTTCCCCTTAAATGAAAACGAAGAGAGTCTGGCCGGCACGCGCAAGTCCTGGACGTGGCTCAGGGCATTAATGAGAGACTCCGCTAATCCATCGCAAAAATAACCCTCGTCTTTCTGAGGACTTAAGTCCTCAAATGGCAGCACGGCGACCGAAGGTCTTTCCGTTGATGATGAGATCGGTTCCTTCCTCACCAAGAGTTTCCAGATAAAAAATGCGGCCAAGGCGAGCCCGAGAACGAGGACGGCCAAAATCATGAGCGATCTCATGTGGGACCTTGCGGCCCCTCCTCTGGAAATCATAGACTTTTGAATCGGCCATGATCCCTCGAAAGACGGTGAGCTTTTCTCGAGCTTGCCAAGCTCTATAAGAACATCCTCGGCGTTTTGAAAGCGATTCTCCTGATCCTTCTCCAGGCAGCGAAGGATCAGGCGGCTGAGACCCTCAGGAATTTGTGGGTTGAACTCTCTTGGCTCTGGAGGCGCCTGGGTTTTGTGCTTAAAAGCGATGCTGAGCGGCGTGTCACCCTCGAACGGGACGCGTCCGGTGAGCGCCTCAAAGAGAATGATTCCCAGCGAATAGATATCCGAGCGCTGGTCGGCGTCTTTCCCCTCGACCTGCTCAGGAGACATATACTCCGGGGTGCCGATCATCACCCCATCGGCCGTGATTCCCTTGCCCATGATCGAGCGGGCGATTCCGAAATCCATGATCCGCGCATTCCCGTCCCTGTCGATCATGATGTTCCCGGGTTTCAGGTCTCGATGGACAACCCCTAGCCTATGAGCTTCGGCTAAGCCCCTGCAAACCTGCTCGGCAATGGATAGAGCTTTGCCCGCCGTGAGCCGCCCCGTCTGCCGGATCAATCCCCCCAAATCCTGTCCCGGAACATATTCCATGGTGATAAAATGCGTCCCCGCGTCCTCCATAAGCTCATACATCTTCCCGACATTCCGATGGGCGATTTTCCGGGCGAGCTTGAGCTCGTTACTGAATCTCTTAATCGTTTCCTTTTCGGTGGCGATCTCCGGCTTGATGAGCTTGAGCGCGACTTCCTCATTGAGTTTCTTATCCAAGACTCTGTAGACTTTGCCCATCCCCCCTTTTCCCAGCTCTTCGATGATCTGGTAGCGGCCGGCGAAGGTCGACCCCGTGGTCAGCTCGTTGATGGGCATTTGAAGAGTTTCTGTGACCTCAGGATGGATGTCTTTAGAAGAAGGAAGCTCTGCGCCACAGTCTCCGCAGAATCTCTGGGTCCCAGGATTATCGTGATGGCATTTCGGACACGTAGTGGCCACAACTGCCCCCTTCTTTCAGGTGCGAATCAAGATTATCAAGAAATGGAGGAAAGGTCAATTGACTCAGGCGAGGTTAAAGAACCCGCTATTTCAGTTTCGTTCTTATCGCGGCAGGAACTTTGTCTTCAAGCCTCAAAATGCTCCCGCTCGTACTTGTCGCGCTTCGCCGAATTGAAACGGTCATCCGGAAGATTTCTCCATGAATTGCCCCGATACAAATTTGTGAAGAATGCTGGAGATAAAAGTCTGATACGGAAGGCCTTCCCTGACAGCTCTTCTTTGGAGTTTGATGAGGTCTTTCTCCGAAATCCGGATATTGATTCTCTTATCCTTACGGAAAGCCGCCCGGGCATATTTCTGATAACGATGGGATTCCTTCTCGACGTCCGGAATCGTCCTCCATTCTCCGCGTTCGACAGAATCAAGAATTTCTTTTTCGTCTTTATTTGTTTTCACGTCGCTTTCCTCCTAGATATTTCCTCGTCATTTTCCGACTGGGAATGATCGTTTTCAGGAAAACCGTCTTTTCATCTTCGATGAACGGGATGAGATACGCATAATCATCCACGTTCACGATGAAAATCCTTTGACCCGGATATCGCTGTTGATCCGGATGTTCAAGGATATCCATCAAGCCGTCCCGAGAAATGCTGAATACGATATCTTCGAAAGAGATCTTTCTTTGGGCCTTGAGTTCTTCGTTCTTTCCCAGGTTCCAATCGAACAGCTTCACGATACAAATGTAATCTATTGTGTGCCTATTGTCAACGCCCCAGAAAGCCCTCACACCTCAAAATGCTCCCATTCGTACTTCACCCGCTCCATGAGCTTCTTGAAGCGCTCCTCGCCGTGGAGGTTGGCAAAGAAAGGGTTTCGCTCAGCAAACAGTGGATAGTTGATCCACCCTCGATCGATTGCGTGTTCGAGCCAAAGAAATGCTTCTTCTTTCTCATTTAAAAGAGCATATATGCTTGCTCCAAGCCACGGCGACTCCGGATCATTCCAGACGTATTTCTTCGCCTCTTCGGATAATACGTCTAGGGCTTTCTTCTTTTCTCCCTGCAGGGCATATTTCAAGGATAGGGACCACAAAGTAGGGCTCTCGTGAGGTCCCTGCCGAACCATTTGATCTACCAAGCTAAAGACTTGATCATAATTCTTCTGCCAGGCCAAAAGATATGCCATAAAGAATTTAATCATTACGCTCTCAGGCTCCATTCTTATTAAATTTTGAAATGTCAGCAAAGCATGATCAAGCTTCCCCTCCAGCCACTGAATGTATCCTGAGGTAAACAGCGAAAGAGGAGTGAGTGGGTCGATTTCTTGCAGCCTTCTCAATAAGGGCTCTGCGAGGGAGCCCTTGCCTGCCTGGATGCCATAGGCGGCAGCCAGAAAAAGCAACGCGCTGCTGTGATTGGGGTCAATCGCTAAGGCCCTTTCAAAATGCTTGATGGCTTTAATAACGGTTCCGCGAAACCTCTCAATCCTTCCTAAGAGATAATAACCCTCAGCAGAGTTGGGCTTTAGGCTCATCACTTTTTTTGTAAAGTCTTCAGCGCTTTGCAGCGTCTCTTCATCCGCTTTAATTCCGTACTCATAATGTTGGAGGTATGCTTCCGCCATGCCCTGGTAAAGAAGGACGTTTCGGCCCAGAATGTCCAACCCGGCTTCGAAGTCGCGGAGTGCTCGCTTTAAACCATCTGCTGTACCTGCAAACATCTCTCGCTTCGCTCTGAGATAGCATTCATACGCCTTAATATTATCAATCGGCCGCTCAGAGATTTTTATGTTTTCCCCGGAACTCAGTTTAATCTTGAGCACATCAACAATGGAACGAGATACTTTCTCTTGAATATCAAACACGTCATCCAATGTGCCCGAGAATTTCTGGGCCCAAATATGGGCGTCATTAGTGGCATCGATGAGCTGGGCCGTGATGCGCAGGTTGTTTCCGGCTTTCCGGACACTGCCTTCCAGGACGTACCGGACGTTGACCGCTCGGGCAATCTCCGGAATTGTCTTCTTTGTGCCTTTAAAAGTCATGGCTGAGCTTCTCGAAATGACAAGAAGATCATGAACCTGGGAAAGGTCTGCGATGATCTCCTCGGTCAGACCGTCACTGAAGTATTCATTGTCTTTGCCAGGACTTAGATCCTCAAAGGGCAAAACGATAATCGACTTTTCTGGCTTGGGAAAAGAAAGAGGAGAAGGAGTTTTCAAATCCTGAATGAGTTCCTTAATGTTCTGATAGCGGCGGCTGGGGTCTTTCTCCAAGGCTTTAGTAACGACCTGAACAATAAGACGAGGAATATCCGGACGAATGGAGGTGAGAGGCGCCGGCTCTTTGTTCAGAATCGAATAGACTATCCCCGGCGTTTCGTCCCCTTCGAACGGCAATTGCCCGGCCAGCATCTCATACAACACGACTCCCAATGACCAGATGTCCGTTCGATGATCAACAATGTCCCCCCGGGCCTGCTCCGGCGACATATAGGCCAGAGTGCCCATCGTTGTGGCCGTCTTAGTCAAATCCGCAGCCCACGCCAGTTTAGCCAGGCCAAAATCCATGATCTTTGCCTGGCCCTTCTCCGTCAGCATGATGTTGGCAGGTTTGATATCCCGATGAATAATGCCTTTCTCGTGGGCTTCTTTGAGGCCTTCGCCAACCTGGCCGGCAATGTCTAGAGCCTCCTCTACAGATAAAGGCCCGGCTGCGATCTTCTCTTTCAAGCTCTGACCTTTGACGTAGGGCATCGCTATATACGTCGTGTTTTCGGCCTCGCCGATTTCAAAAACCGCACAGATATTAGGATGGTCCAGAGCTGCGGCAGCCTGGGCTTCCTGGAGGAAACGTTTTTTCGCCTGCAGATCACGAGTCAGCTCAGGCGGCAAAAACTTGAGGGCTACTATCCTCTTGAGCTTTGTATCCTCAGCCTTATAGACGACCCCCATCCCGCCTTCCCCGAGTTTCTCGAGGATTTTATAATGGGCGACGAATTTGCCGATCATCTCAAAAACCTAACCTCTGCCGGCTCTTCTGCCATCCTTTCGCAAATTTCTCATCCCCGCTCATTCAAGGATCAATCCGGAAAAAAGATATCGCCAGTGAACCATGCTTTTCCCGATGCGAAGATCTTCAAACATAGATTCGTTCAGGATGAAAGCTCTCTCGGGCTGATACTTTGCCATAAAGCTATAGAGTGATTTGCCAACAATCGGCTTGGCTAAGCCCGACTTGACTTCCAAAGGAATCCGATCATCGACGACAAAATCAACTTCGGCCTTGGATTTGGTACGCCAATATTTCACCAGCCGGTCTTTTTTCATCAGCTCTGAAAAAACACAATTCTCGTAGAGGGCCCCTTTGTCCTGTCTCTCGTTGACGGGCTTGAAATCTTTGATCACCGCATTACGAAGACCCGTATCGAAGAAATAAACTTTGGGGTTCTTGACGAGTTCTGTTCTTTTGTTCCGGAAGTAAGGGCGCAGAAGGGAGGCGACATAAGTCTTTTCCAAAAAGTTGATCTGTTTCTTGATGGCGGGAGTATTTTGCTGGGTCAAGTTGCCGAGCTCGTCATAGGAAATCGCTTGGCCGGCCTGGAGGGCGAGAGCCTTAACTAGGCTGAGGATCTTATAATCATCGACGAGCCCGAGGATGTCCCTCACATCTCTCAAGAGATAGACCTGGAAAATATTCCTGAGGATTTCCCTTTTTTCCTCATCGTTTTGGGCTGTGGCGACTCGCGGATAACCTCCGTAAACGACGAATTCCTGGAAATATTTTTGGAGGCGTTGGAGGAGCGGCGGTTCGATGGGCCCGAACTCTAGAGTGCTTTCAAAAAGTTTGGACAGACGCTCATCTTTAGATCGGAGGACTTCCCGAAAGGAAAATGGATAGAGGGTGAAGGAGAGAATCCGACCCGTCAAATGTTTGACGGCTTTGATGGTCAAGTCGAGTGAGGAGGATCCAGATATGATCAATTTCCGATCGGGCACCGTGTCGTAGATAAATTTCAAGCCCGGCCCGCCCCTTTTTGAATATTGGAACTCGTCGATGAAGATGACCCGGGCGGGCTTGATGTAGAGCTCGATGAACGATTTGATGTCGAGGTCGAAAAGCTCTCGGATTTCGATGTCCTCAAAAGTCAGAAAAGACGAATCCTGGATGCCCGCTTGAAGATGTTTGAGCAGGGTGGTTTTTCCGGCCTGCCTGGCGCCGACGACAGCGATGATTTCCGGAGCGGACAGGTACTGTCTGATTTTGCTAGCCAGATCCCTCTCGACATACATTATAACCCTGCTGAAATACTATATATATATTAAATAGCAGGGATAATCGCAAATGTCAAGTGAAAAATTGCGAGAATTTCGATATCTTTACCCACATCTTTTTATTCATTGAGCCTATGATACCCGAAACAGAAGGGTGCAACAAACAGTGCCGCAGCACAGCATGGAGAATCGACGTTTATTTTCCGCTTTGTAGACCCTTCTGGCGAAAGGATATCAGGTAAAAAGAAATGTGTCAAACGCATGAATAAATTTTGAAGGATCTGATTCTCCAAAATACTGAGAAATTAAATACGAACCTTCTCCTTGAATTGGCTCGCAAATTTGAAAGCCGAAAGCTGTGGAAAGCCGCATAAAAAATCAAAATAAGAACTTTCCCCTAGTTTGTTGATTATATAGTTCGATTCGAATTCATGGTAAAATATCAACATGAGCGCAGGGCAGAAGGCCCACCTTCTTGAGAATGTTCTGGCCAAATTATTGAAAGCCGCGATCCTGCCGGCCGACAGTTATTTGGCCGGGGGCACGGCTCTTTACTTCCGTCTTCATCATCGCCTCTCTGTGGACCTCGATTTTTTCTCTAACAAACCATTCAGTCCTGAAACACTTTTATTCAAATTCAGAGAGGAGTTTGAAGAGGTCGATTTGGGGCTTATGGAAAAAGACACTCTGATTCTCTTCCTCTCCTCAGAAAAGCTGAAATTTTCTCTGTTTTATTTGCCCTATCGGTTTTTGTCTCCCCTGACTGCTTACGAAATGAGACCCGGAATTTTCGCCTCTATGGCCTCACTTGATGATATCGAAGCGATGAAAGCCCTGGCCCTAGTCCAGAGAGGCTCGGCCAAAGATTTCGTTGACCTTTTCTATTTGCTAAAAAAAACCGGCCATTCATTTGGTGACTTATCCCTCCTTGTCCAGCGCAAGTATGACGTCGACGACAGATATAATTATCATTTAAAGACGGCCTTGGTCTATTATGACGATGCAGAACAGGAGCTCGAGGCCATCATGCTCGTTGATGAATTAGGGGGCATTCGGAGGATTTCCGAAAAAGAATGGAAAGAGATCAAAGATTTTTTTGTGAGGTTTTGCCTGTGAGGAAAGAGCTCTTTTGGGATAGACTTGAGCGGAATATTACACCGGAGATAGAGATAGAAAGAGCCATAAATTTTGGCGGGTTCGATTACATCGAAGAAGTCCAAGAGAAATATGGACGGGAAAGATTTCGGGATGTTCTGTTGAAAAACCGGAATCTCAGCAAAAAGGCGGTTAATTACTGGTGTCTTGTGCTCGGGATCGACAGAGAAAAAACCGCCGTCTTTAAAAATTCGCCTATAATCTGGTCCCCCTTTCGGTGAACATTCGTCAGACCTCGCCTCAAGCTGACGGATCACCTGGCTGATGCGGCCGTAAACTACCTTGAAAATTCGGTCAAGTCAACCGAATTTTCAAGGTCAACAAGCTTCCAGAAAATTTTTGGCTTGCTTAAATCTCGAAGGCCAGCTCTTTCTGGCGGGCCCGGTCCACGAGCGCCTGGAATCGCGGATCACCGCGCAGTGGGGCATGCAAACGGCTGTGCTCACTGAGGAAGCGATGGTTGCTGAATCCCCATGCGACGGAACGCTCGAGCCAGTCGAAGGCGCCGTCGTGATCGCCGACACGCGCGAGGCAGGCCGCGATAAAGTTGGGGAAATACTCGTCAGTCTTCGCGGCCTCCTGCAACAGGGTGTTCGCATCGAGCGCCTGCCGAACCCGGCTACGGTCACCTTCCGCGGCGAGGTTGTACAATGCGCACATATCCGAGATAAGAACGGCCTCCGTTGCCACCGCCTGCTCGAAGACTACCCTTGCTTCGTCGTCTCGGCCGGCCTGCGCGAGAGACTGGGCGAGCCACCAGAGCAGGAGCGGGTGGCCCGGCGCCACCTTATCGAGGTATTTTCGGAACCACGCAGCCGCATTTTCGAACCGACCATCGAGGAACTCTACCACTCCCCTCGCGAAGCCCGACATCGCGTTCAGCGGGTCGGCGGCAACCGCCTCATCGGCGAATCGCCTGGCGTCAGGCATCCGACCGATCTCGGAGAGTACAAACCCGAGACTCCAGAGGGCGTCTATTGTTCGGTCCAGCTCGGCGGCACGCCGGGCCTCCCGCACTGTGCCCGCGAAATCGCCCTGCTTCCAGCGCACGTAGGCCATGGCGTAATGAGCCTGGCCAAGGCCGGGATCCAGCTCGATCGCCCGCCCAGCGTATCGTTCGCCGAGCTGGAGCGTCTCCGGGTCGTGGCTGATGCCAAAGTCATAGGCGAGCGCGTGGAAGAATCCCAGCCCTGAGTAGAGAAGGGCATTCTCGCCGACTATTTCCAGGGCACCATGCACAAGCTGGTAGGCACGGTCAAACGCATCCTTGGTAAAGGCAAACACCTCCTGGCTTGCCCGCAGCCATGCATCGTATGCCCGAATATCCGGAATCGGCCGAGCCGCCAGCCGCCGATCTTCCTCAGGCGTCAGCTTCAAGCGGAGCCCTTCGACGATCCGGCGGGACATCTGCTCCTGCAGCGCGAACACGTCCTCGAGCGTGCCCATGTACTTTTCCGCCCAAAGGTGTGCGTCGGTCGCCGAGTCGATCAGCTGCGCCGTAATCCTCAGGCTGTTCCCCGCGGAGCGATGAAGATATTCTCCGGTTTGATGTCCCGGTGCAGGATCCCTTTTTTATGAGCCGCGTCCAGCGCGTCCGCCAACTGAATGCCCAAGTCCACGATCTCCTGGATCTTGAGCGGCTGTCCCTGGATGCGACCCCTGAGCGTCTCGCCCTCCAAGAGTTCCATGGCGATGAAAGGCCGGCCCTCCGCCTCATCGATATCATAAATCGTGCAGATATGGGGGTGATTGAGGGCGGAGGCGGTCCGGGCTTCGCGCTGGAAACGTTCCAGCGCATGCCGGTCGCGGGTCACATCGCCAGGGAGAAACTTGAGCGCGACCGGGCGTCCGAGACGACTGTCTTCCGCTTTGTAGACCCTTCCCATACCCCCTTTTCCCAGTTCTTCGATGACCTGGTAGCGGCCGGCGAAGGTCGATCTGGGTTTCAATTCGACTCCGGATGTTTTTAGGATTTCTTCTGAAGAGGCAGTTTTTTCACCCGATGGATGAACGAGGGCTGCGCACTTCCCGCAATAAATCGTATCTTCGGGATTTTCAAAATGACACTTGGAACATTTCATGGCTCTTTTCCCTGCTCGGCCGGATCAGGTCGCCCCCTTTATTTTCTCTTTGATTTTCCTTAGAAATTTTAAATCTTCCAGATCTTTCGTCCTTCCTGCGGCTTCTTTCATTTTGATCATATCATCCAGAGAAGGGAAATAGACTTCCGTCGCGCCGAATTTCGATGGGATCTTGTTTTTCCAGACTTCTGCAAACTGAACGCCCATGACGAAGGGATGGATATCCGTTTCGACATCATATTGCCGGATCAGCAATTTGTTATTCAAAAGGTCGTCGTGGGATATGTCCGTCAGGTCGTATCCAAAGGTGATTAAGGCCTCCTTTAATCTTTTTATGTTTTCTTTTTCCGGCCGGACAAACAGGTCGATATCTAATGTGGCACGCGCATATCCATAAACAGGAAAGGCCATCGCTCCGATGACGATAAAATCGACCCTATTTTCGTTTAATAATTTTAAAAGTCGTTCTGTGTCCATGCTGAGCCAATAATTTTTTGATTTCCCGATTCTTCTTCTTCACCAAAGAAAACCGCTGGGCGACGGTCAGGGAGGCAAGATAGGCCAGCTCAAATTCAATCTCTTTGTTCTCGTCCGCTTCTTTGAGCAGTAAATAGCCTTTCTTTTTCATGCTTCTTTATGACCTAATTCTATCATAGTTGAAGGCGGAAATCAGGTGACGGACTGGACATCACCCCTCAAAATGCTCGCATTCGTATTTGACGTGCTCCATGAGCTTCTTGAAGCGCTCCTCGCCGCGGATGTTTACGAAAACGATTATTAATATATCACTTGGGACATTTCATAGCCCTAGTTCCCTTTATGTCAGCCTGTCAAAAGGATATCAGGTCGGCAGATATGTGTCAAACTTGACAGGCCCGAGTTATGGTATACTTTTAGCTGATGATCTTTTTGGGAGATCGGTTGGGGGAACGCGTATCAACCGCCTTGACTTAAAAGGAGGCAGCCATGTCTGAAAATTGCGTCGGCAAAGTGACACACTACTTCGACCGGATCAGTGTCGCCGTGTTGGGACTAACGGACAAGCTTCGCGTCGGCGACATGGTTCACTTCCTCGGCCACTCGACGGATTTTAAGCAAGAGGTGAGTTCTCTGCAAATCGAGCATCAAATCGTGAGCGAGGCAAAGCCGGGCCAGGATGTGGCCCTGAAGGTGAACCAGAAAGTCCACCCGAATGATGCGGTGTTTAAGATCACGGGAGAAGGAAGCCGACCTTAGCCAGTTGACGAGGGATATCGTCTTGAAACTCCTCGAATTCCGACACTTGAAGAATCAGAAAATAAGCGCTGAAGGATAGGCCGCTTTTGGCTTTATTTCATACCTCAAAATGCTCCGATTCGTATTTCACCCGCTCCATGAGCGTTTTGAAGCGCTTCCCGCCGCTTTTTTCGTCGCATCAGGCTGTGTCCCTATTTTAATAAAAAGCGGATGCCGGCTCGAAGGGAACACCCGGAAAGGTCGGCAATACCTTTGCGGATGTCGCCTCCTTCGGTAACCTGTCCCTTGGGCAAGAAAAAAATATCGTTATAGCCGAAGTCATTGAACCAGAAGACGGCATCTTCCGTGACCGTCCCGAAATCATCAAGACGCCCTTTCAGACCTTGTAATCGAGCCAATAAGCCCACGGCTTCCAAGACGAAGAATATTCCCTTCCGCAGCTCGAGTTCGATGCCTGTGCGAACCTGCAACACCGGCGAGATGGTCCACCCTTTCCACTCTTGCCTGCCATCCGGGGAAACGGCTTCATACTGCCAGTCCATCATGCCCAGGCACAAGCCCAGGCCGATACCGCCGAAATAGGAGAAACGTTTTCCCGGCAATCCTCGGAAGGTGCCGCTGACGATCAACGGGACGGCCTTGACGGCAATGTCCAAGGTCTCGTCATAATGTAAATCTACATAACCGTCATTATATTCGATTTTTCTGAAGCTCTCCCTTCTCGCCTGGAGGAATCCGGTCTCGATGCTGATGGAAAAGTGCGGTTTGATCCTGGCTTCAAACTCCGTCCCGAAACAAATCCCCCAGTGAAAAGGCAAGAAACCCCCTTCGAGGATGTTATGCCACTTTCTCTGCCAAAGAGCGTCCCAACCCTCGAGGCCTTTTTTGATGTCATCAAGAAGATAATAGCTCCCGCCCCCAAAAAGCCTGAGGCTGAAGCGATCGTTCCCCGGGGCGGAAACGCCGCTTCCCCGGATGCTTAAGAAAAGAAAGAAAAAAAGAAGCCCGAGGCACGAGATCTTTCTCATGGCTATACCTCCCTTTACGGAATTCGGTGACAGGCACCGAATCTTTATAGGGCTTTCAGGTTGGCGTCGAGGAGCTCGATTTGGGCCTGCAAATCCTTCAGCCTCTGCCGTTCTTTCTCGACAACGTCGGCCGGAGCGCGGCTGACGAAGCTTTCATTGGATAATTTCGCTTCGGCCTTCCGGGCATCCTCAAGGAGCTTCCCGCGTTTGGAATTCAGGCGCTGTCGCTCCTTGTCCGTATCAACGAGACCGGCGAGATAAATCTCCATGTCGCCGACCACAAGTGTCGCCGCCGTAACCTGCCTCTTTATATCCACGGCGACATCCAGCGATGTCAGGTTGGCCATATGAAGAATGAGAGGTTTCATTTGCCGTAAAATGTCCGCGGAGCGTCCCGCCGCTTTGATCAGCGCTTCAAGCTTGCGGCTCGGCGCGATATTGTGAAGAGAGCGGAACTCCCGGACGCTCCGGATCACGTCTTCGAGCAACGCGAAATCCGCCTCGATCGGGCCATCCTCCCATTCCGCTTTCGGCTCCGGCCAGGAAGCAGAGATCAGTAGCTCGGTTGACGGGATCGCCTTCTCCAAGCCGCGGACCGGACACTGGGCATTGAGTCGCTCCCATAGGACCTCCGTTATGAAGGGAACAAAAGGATGGAAAAGCCGCAGGACATGGTCCAGGGCCAGCGCCAGGATTGTCCGCGCAACGGGGGCCAAATTCTCATCCTTGAAGCGCGGTTTGATGAACTCCAGATACCAGTCGCAAAGCTCGCTCCAGAAAAATTCCCGCGCCGCGCCGAGGGCCGCAGACGGATTATAGGCGTAAAGTTCCTCTGTGACTTTGCTAATCACGCGAGACAGCCGCGACAGGATCCAGCGGTCTTCCGGCCGCAGCTTGTCCTTGGAAAGCGGGACGAATTTATGCTCGCCCAAGTTCATCATGGCGAAGCGGGCCGCGTTCCACAGCTTCGTGCAAAACGCGCGCCCCACCTCGAACCGCTCGCTGATGATCTTGGCCATGGGGATGTCGGGCATCGTGCCCAGCACATCGAATTCCTTGCCCGTCTTGGGGCAGATATAAGTGAAAATACTGCGGCCGTGCTTGGCCGTGGCCAGGTCAACCAGCTCGCCCGTGTAGGGCGAAATGGCCTGCACGGGTAAGCGAATATCCTGCGTGCCCGTCTGCATATCGCATATGACGTAGCGCATGGAATCGGCGCCGTACTTTTCGATAATATCCTCGGGGTCGATGCCGTTTCCCTTGCTCTTGCTCATCCGTTCGCCTTTCCCGTCCTGGATATTGGCGTGGATGAAGCAGTCGGTGAAGGGGACATCGCCCTGGAGGTAGAGCCCCATGACGAGCATGCGGGCAACCCAGAGCGTGATGATGTCGCGGGCCGTCACCAGGCATGAGCCCGGGTAGTAATAGCTCAGGCAGTCGGCCCGGCCATTAGCGGCCGCCAGCGGTCTTTGCCCTTCATCGGTCTGCGCCGTCTCGGGGTCGGGCCAGCCGAGCGTGCTGAACGGCCATAGGGCGGAGCTGAACCAGGTATCGAGTACATCGGGGTCCTGCTTGAACCCGGCGCTATCAAGCCGGGCGGCGTATTTGGCCTCCGCCGCCGGGTCGTGCAGCGAAATCAGGACGTCATATTGGCCTTTCTTATCTAATTTATTGATTTCATTGATTTTATATAGTCTTCCTTCACTGTCGGCGATCCAGGTCCACAGCTCGTTGGCAGCGGCTTTCGGAATAGAAGCGATGGCCTTGCCGAGTTCGGTGCCTTTCAGGTTGCCGTGCCAGATCGGAATGCGATGGCCCCACCAAAGCTGGCGGCTGATGCACCAATCGCGCTTTTCTCCAAGCCAGCTCTTATATGTGCCGCCGTAACGAACATGGTCGGGATGGAACGTAAGCCGCAGGCCGGAGGGTGATTTATAGCTCTCCTCAACGGTGTCGATGGCAGCCTGGGCCAGCCCGGCAGCACGGAACTCTTTCCGGGATCCGGATCCACATAAAACTCCGCCCTCGACATCGCCCATCCGGACAAACCACTGCTTGGACAGAAAAGGCTCGATGGGGGTCTTGGACCGATCGGAGTGTCCTATTTCGATTTCCCTGTCTTCGATCGCTTCAAAAAGGTTGAGTTCCCGGAGGTCGGACACCACGCTTTTCCGCGCATCAAATCGATCCTGCCCGGCATACGGTCCGGCGTTGGCATTGAGAGTCCCGTCGGGATTCAGGATGTTGATAATGCCGATTGTGTCTCTATGGCGTCCCCAAACGTCATAATCATTGGGATCGTGAGCCGGAGTGATTTTTACGCATCCCGAGCCGAGCGACGGATCGGCCCATTTGTCGAGGATGAGCGGGATCTCCCGGTCGAGCAGCGGCAGCATAACTTTCCGCCCCTGCTCGGCCATATCCCTGAGTTTAAGAAGAAGCGGCAGCACAACTTTTTTCCGTTCTTCGATCCGCTGGAGTTCCTGTTCGAGCTCCGCCCTGTCTTTCTTCGTGGCGCCTTCCATTCTCTCCAAGAGCGACCGGCTCTGTCTCTCGAGCTCGCCGGCCGGGTCGGGATGGCAGGCGACCGCCGTATCGCCCAGCATCGTCTCCGGACGCGTCGTCGCCACCGTCACATGGAGCGGCTCGCCGGGTTTCGGGTCAATGATAGGATAGCGGATGTGCCAGAAATGCCCCTGGACTTTTTCATGGACGATCTCATCGTCGGAAACGGCCGTCTGGAGCTGGCAGTCCCAATTGACAAGGCGGTTGCCGCGGAAAATCAGCCCGTCTCGAAAGAGCCGGAAAAACGCTTCGCGCACCGCTCTTGTGCATATGGCGTCCATCGTGAACCGCTGGCGTCGCCAGTCGCAGGAGCAGCCCATGCTTTCCTGTTGCCGAATGATGCGCTCCTGGTACTCGTCCTTCCAGGCCCAGATCTTGGCCACGAGCTCTTCGCGGCCGATGTCCTGCCGCGTTTTCCCCTCCAGCTCATAGAGCCGCTTTTCAACCACCGCCTGTGTGGCGATGCCGGCGTGGTCCGTGCCCGCCATCCACAGCGTGTTGTCGCCAATCATCCTGTGCCAGCGGATGAGCAGGTCCTGCATGACGTTGTCCATGGCATGGCCCATGTGAAGGGCGCCGGTGACGTTGGGCAGAGGCATCATGATGACGTAGCGGTTCTTCCGGTCGTCGGGAACGGCGGCGAAGGCGTCGGCCTCGAGCCATCGCTTGTAGATCAGTGCTTCGTATTTCTGATGATCGTAATGTTTCGGAATGTCTTCGGGCATGTTCTTGTCTTGTTTCATTCGGCCGCGGCAGTTTGGGCGGCGGCTACCTGTTTTTCCCTAATACTTTTACCATATCGGGCGGTTCCAATCAAACTCCGCCTGGCGGAAGCCGGCATTTCCGTTTGCCTGATTTTTTATCGGTGTCTGAATCGGCTCCGGTCCCCCGGAGGGCTCCCAGGGCATACACACTGTGTGTGTCCCCAATTCCTCAGTCCGGACAGCGGATGCGGGCAAACCCGCAGCGCGGATTGCCGCAGTCCAGACGTCGTTGCGAGGAGCGAAGCGACGTGGCAATCTCATGCCCTTCCCGAGGCATCATGAGATCACCACGGCCCCTCGGGCTTCGTGATGACCTGCGGTTACTTCCCTGATGACCGGCCGGAGGAAGCCGTACTCCCTCTTAAAACGGCTCTCTTATTCGGCCAGGAATTGACCGAAGAAGCGGAACAGCGCCCGATAAAGGGCATTCCGCACTCCGGTCTTATTGCTTGACCAGTTCGACCCGGCGGTTCTTGGCCCGGCCTTCCTCGGTTTCGTTGGATGCAACGGGCGCAAACGGGCCGCACCCGGAGGCCCTCAGACGAGCAGGGGCGATGCCGTGGTCGCGGACGAGCGCCTGGAGGACGGCCTCGGCCCGGTCCTGGGAGAGCTTTATGTTGCTGTCGCTTTCTTCTCGACGATCCGCAGCTACCCTTTTTTAACTGGCTGAAGTCGGCCTTGACCCGGTTGCGCGGTGTGGGAAATGTCCGCTCCGGGCGCGGTATCAATCGTGATAGTCACGCGCGAATAATATCGCTAGATTACGCAGGGTTCAGATATCTGCCGCGGGGCTCATATTTTCGTTAATGCTTCGCGCATCAGCTTTTCGGCGGCAGTTTTCTGCGCGGCCTCGGTGGCGCCCGGCACCAGCATGGTGATGAGCAGATACCTGGAGCCCTTGAAAGTGTTGAGCTGCAGCATGCCGTAGCCTGGACTGGAGAAAAACGAGCGGTCGCCGATGCCCGGGGCGTCTGAAACGGCGATCTTCATTTTTTTCAGTTCCGCCATCATCTTGTCGGCGGTTTCGCCGGGCCCGAACGTCTTGACCAGAATGCTGAATACGCCGTAGTCGCCGATCACATATTGGCAGGAGGCCCCCACCGCCGGGTTGGCGTTGGCGTTCGGCTTGCCGTCGCCGACGTTCTGGCCGACAGCGGCTTGGATCTGGGCCTTGGTCAGCAGGGTGCAGGCGTCGAATTTCTGGACGCCCTGGGCGGCGGCCACGCCGGTGAAACAGAATACTACCGCCATTGCCATCAGAGCTGTTCGTGTCATGCGGATCGGTTGGTTCATTTGTATCCTCCCAAGAACTAATAGAATTTTTCTTTTCGAAATATAAGAACTTGGTTTTTCCGAGCGAGCTGAATTCCCGCTTTTGGCGATGAAACTTCCCGCCTCGACAAGCCGGAAGTATATCTCCGGCCTGTTGGCCCTGTCAATAGCCATGCCAAGTTGAGCTCAAAATAGCGGAAGGGGGGCGTCGTACAACAGAACGCAGCCGGAGCCAAAGAATCAACCAGCGCTTCTCAAGAAATGAACAATCAGGCAGAGAATATGAAAAGGATCACCATTGTGCTGCTACCCTTGCTTCTTTTGCGCAAAGCGCAGAGAACGCCACAGGGATGGGGGACACGGCTTAGCGCTTTGGCGCTTGCGGCCGGTTTCCGAGGCGCTCATCGAGGGCGGCAAGCCGGTGTATCAGGTACTGAGGCCGTTCATAAGAATCGGGGTACTGTTCATCGAACAGCCGCAGGGCCTGCGAAAAGGCGTCCCTGGCTCCGGCCAGATCGCCTTGGGCTTCTTTGGCTTCCCCTTGAATCATCTGCGCGCGAATCAGCTTGGGATCTTCCTTCAAAGCGTCCTGAGCACTTTGGAGAGCGTTGGCCCAATCGCTGGTCGTGGAAAAAAACTCCGCCCGCTGCATGCTTATGTTGGCCCGGTCCGCGGCCGACAGTTCCGCGGGCGACGGTGAGATTTTCAATTTCACGGGCACGGAAGCGATACGGCCGCGCCAGAGTTCTGCCGGCAGCGATGGACCGGCCTCGACTTCAAGGACGGCCTGAAGCACGTATTCACCGGCAGGCACCTGCGCGGCATCCTGGGGATTCAACGCGTACTGGACCTGGGCATTCGAGCTGCCGTCAAGCAGGACACTCTTCGCATCCGGGGACGGTACCACCGTCAAGGGCCAATTCACGGGCGCAAAGGGAGAGCCGGCGGTTTGCACTTCGAAATGCAGGAACTTCTCCCAGCCACGATCGCTGGTCCCCAGCCGAACCGTCTTGACTTCGCGCTTCACGCGCGCCAGTTCGAGCATCGGCTCGGCATCTTGCGCGCTAAGTTCTCCTTTGGAGACTTTCTCCTGAATCAACGCGAGGGACCGCTCGTGGGCCTCGTTCGTTGCCAACGTATTGGCGGCACGAGGATTAGCTGCCCGCACGGTGAAGATGAGCGGCGTCCCCTGGATGACCTGCGCCTCTCTTTGCGCGTTGATTTGGAGCGAGACATCGGGCAGGGGCGGCGCGTCTTCCTGCTCGATTTCGGCAATGGAATCGGCCGGCAGCGGGGATTCCGGGCCGGCAATGGACTTGACCGGCTGCGGGGATTCCGGGCTGACCTCCTGGTGGGGACGTCGGACGAAGAAAATGACGGCCACCGCCGCAATGGCAATGACAAACAGAATCAGTGATGCCCAGCGTAGCTTATTCATGTTACCCTCGAGTATCCTCTTAGTGTTTATTGTCGTTGACGCAGAATTGCCCCTTGCAGTTGCCTTTGCTGGCGTTGCCCGCCTTAGAAACGCCTCGATACCCTTTGGGCGCGTTGACTCCTGTTCCGTCCTTCTTCTCACAGAAGATGGTGCCGGGATTTTCCGGGGAACCATAGGGCTCACCTCGTTGCAGCGCACCGTCGGGTGGTTTTTTCCATCGGCAGCTACCCGTGGGAGTCTCGTAGTAACTTGCCTCATCATATCGCATGATGCACTCTTCGACTCCACTTTCCTGCCCGCCTTGGATCGAGATAGTCCAGGGTTTATCCGAAGTGTATTTTGCCCAAGTTCCGTTGGGCATCAGGGACTCTACTTCGGCGACCTTATAGTCATTATCACCGTGATGCCAGACGTTGCAGCCATGCGAGAGTTCATGGGCAATGGTCGCTTGAAGCTTCTGGTCGCTCCTCGTTAGGCATCTCGCAACGTCGATCTTCACTGCTTTCGTTTTTTTGGGTGTACCCGGACCGGTGCCGTCGGCAAGGCCGTACAGACCCGGCATGTTCTCGTTCCACATTCTGAGGATATGTTGCTGCCCGCAGGTGTCAGAGCCGCGGTTGTTATTAATCACCCAGGCGTTGGTCGCGCTGGACGAGAGGCTCTCGTCTTCATACTCGCTATCTTCAATGAGGTGCACGATCAGGCCGGACTGAGCGAAGTAACCGATCGTAAGATTGTTATCGTCACGGACGAACAGGTCCTTCTCGATGGGACTCGTGCGAATGTGCTCGCTCTGTACGCGGAAGCCGCGATATTCCTCGTAGAACGAGAGACCGTCGCCCTTGTCCGTGTTCCCGATGGGCACCAGGTCGTCGTCGGCTTTGGCGTCGGAACTGCCGCCGGCGTAGTGTTTTTCCCAGAAGTCGGCGATGTGATTGCCGTTGTCATCTTTCGGGATGGTCAGCGCCTGTTTAGATCGATCGCCAAGAACGTGCGCGGTGTCTCCCGAGCCATCATCGAAGACGACGGTGACCTTGAGCTTTCCGTACGCGCCCCAGTCATACGAGGTGATCGTGACGGAAGATTCATTCTGTCCCGCCGCGCTTTCGGCGCTTTGGCCGTCCCCGGCTACCTTCAGTGAATCATTCGATTTTGGCTCGATTTTGAGATCATAGTCATGGGTCGCGTTGTCTTCGCCGGGCCAGTTCAAGCACACGCCCTGTTCTTTGCTGACATTGATGAGCTGAAACTTGAACCGAGCCTTTTTGTAAAAGGGGGTCTTGGGATCATCTTTCTTGTGAACCCGGGCCTTGACTTCGATCGTGTTGCCCGGCTTTTTCTGGTCCTCCGGCTTTTCCATGTCCTTGCTAGCCTCCGGCACCCAAGAGGCGTATTCGCTCGGCGGAATGATCTCGGCCTCGGAATCCTCCTGTGCACCGGTCACAAGCGAGAAATCCATGTGGAGCTCCGCCGAGGCGTGCGTCTCGGGGAGTTGGAACGTGTGGTCAGCGCTGCGGTTGGCGGAGACATTCTTGGAATAGGGTTTAAAGGAAAACTCGAGTTGCTTCAAGATATCCTTTGCCGCTTGGCTAATCGCCATGAACGGCTCGTCTATCACTTTCCAGGCGGCCCATCCGGCACTCGGAAGACCTGAACCCGCAGCCACACCCGCAGTCACCATGGCTGCCTTAATATCGGCATTCTGGATGAAGTTAGTGGCTATCGTGAATCCACCGCGGCCGGTACCTAAATTCACCCAAACACCGACCAAGCTGTTTTCCACGTGGTCCTTGGTTTGGTAGGTCCAAACGGCGTCACAATTCTTTCCTGCCATCTTTCCCCCGCCGCTGGTGGAAAAGCTGTTCTGATGAGACATTATTTCCAGGTCCAGAGCTCCGTTGGGGATTGCGACGATGCGGTATTGGACGCGTTCGGTGACGGTTATGGTTACTTCGTCGTCATATTTGCAGTCTTTGTCCTTCCAGTGGGAGTGGCCTGAAATGGTTGCATGCATGGTGAGAGTAGCCTGGCCGAGGTCCCCAGCCTGATCCGACAATAATGTTGGAGTGGCCAACAAGAAAACAAGAAGCCATGGAAGAAACGAATACCAACGCATAGCAACCTCCGTCTTGAATGCGATAAGACTTTGCTTTTTACGATCCAGAGTATAAAAAGGGATAAGAAACTCCTTTTCTGCTCCGGTGGCTGAGTGAGCATTCATGCGCCGATATTGCTTCGTCGCATCGTTAGAGATGATAAATCGCAGGATAATCGGATGTCAAGGTGAGCTTAAAATAGCGCAAGACGGGCTGGGAAGCTGCTCGGGCAGAGCATCGGATCGACTTAAAAATTCCTGACGGTTCGCAAATATGGGAAGGCAGGGCTTTCCAAACCAACCACTTATCAGACCATTATTATGTTTATTTCATGTCATCACTTTAATTTTTCCAAGAATCCTCAAAAGTCCTTGACAATAATAACTTCCTACGATACTATCATAGCGTGATATTATCATGGAAGGACAAGGAAACCGAACGATTGTGGTCAGGACTGCCCTCGCGGCGTCTTCCATCGAATATCCAGCGGGCGGCCAGGCGCAAGCTGCTCATGCTCCACGCCGCGGTGTCTCTTCAAGACCTAAAGGTTCCTCCGGGCAATCAGTTGCACGCTCTTATCGGCGACCGGGCTGGGCAGCACAGTATATCCATCAACGATCAATGGAGGATCTGTTTTGAATGGCACGGCGGAAATGCCCACGCCGTGGAAATTACGGACTATCATTCCTGAGGAGATGAAGGCCATGAACAGAATGACGAATATCCATCCCGGTGAAATCCTTCGAGAGGAATTCCTGAAGCCGATGGGGATCACGGCCTACCGGCTGGCGAAGGAAACGCGTATCCCTCAGACCCGGATCGGCGAGATCATTAAGGGAACGCGGAGTATCAGCGCGGCCACGGCGCTGCGGTTCGCACGGTTTTTCGGGACCTCGCCCGAATTCTGGGTCAACCTCCAAAACCATTTCGACCTCGAGGAAAAGAGGAAAGAGATTGAACTGGACCTCAAAAAGATCAGGCCATATGCGGCCTCGCCGTCAACCGCTTAACGACGGCCTCATCAGGGTTGGGGGAGTCCATTGGAATGGGCCCTCTGGCGATTCACCGGAAGTTTTCGACCAGCATAAGTTCACGAATTCTCTGATCTTGTATCACAAATAAGATCCATCGACGATCGGGCGAAACCGTAAGTCCCCAGGGCCATAACCTTTCAACTGGTGCACAATAGGCTAAATTCATTATAATAATCGCTTCAAAATGGTTGCCGACGTTCCCTTCCTGCCCGTCCTCCTGATTTTATTTTTATCGACCCTTGTCCGCTCGACGTTCGGCTTTGGCGATGCCCTCGTCGCTATGCCCCTGCTGGCCCTCATCATCCCCATCAAAATGGCGACGCCCGTTGTGGCTCTCATCGCCCCGACCATCGCCATCTGCCTTCTGATTAAGGAATGGCGTCATATCGACCTGAAAAGCACCATGGGACTGATCATCTCCACGCTGGCAGGAATCCCGATCGGCATTCTCTATTTGAAGCAAATCAATGAGAACGTTGTCAACCTTGTCCTGGCTCTCGTCCTCATCGTCTTCTCCCTCTACAGCCTGGCCAAACCCGGCCTGCATCAAATAAAAAGCGACCGCTGGGCGTTCCTCTTCGGATTCGTCGGTGGGATCCTTGGCGGCGCCTACAACACAAATGGACCGCCGGTCATCCTCTACGGCGTCCTGAGGGGTTGGAAGCCGGAGTCGTTCCGGGCTACGCTCCAAAGCTATTTTCTGCCGACGGGCGGGGCTATCATGATCGGCCAGGGCCTGGCCGGGCTTTGGACGAAAACTGTCCTGACGACCTATCTCTATTCGCTGCCTCTTGTCTTTCTGGCGATTGTCCTCGGCTTGAAAATCAGCCGGAAGATTCCCGCGGAAAAATTCAATAAATATGTCTATGTCATGCTGCTCGGGCTGGGCATCATCCTTTTGATAAAGGTTATTGTTGCCTGAAATCCCGGTCTTTGAGAGCCAATTGAATCGCCTGATAGGCATTGACCATTCCGCCGGATTTTCTCATTCTTCCCCTCTTAAGATTTATAGTTAACACGATTATGCTCAGAATCTTCATGGCATCGGAACAAGAATTTTCTTCGGACCCCAACATTCTCCAGCAGTATTACGCTCTGTTGATCCGCAATCAGGGCAATATTTCTCTCCGCAATTATAACAATATAGTTTCTTGCATTTCTTACATTCGTATATTAAAAAAAATCCCGCTCCAAAAATACCTCCTGGGGGGGACTTCCCGCAATTTGGACATTGCTTAAATTTATTCATCTTCTACCCTCCGCTACTTCTTCGCCGTGGACCGCTTGATCTCCGCCTCGCGGTCGAGGAAACTCTGGCCGTTCGTGACGCTAGAATTTTCTTTTTCACGCAAGGCGATGATCCCTCCCGTTCAGATCGGAAGCGGATTCTCATGCTGACAGCTCGGATACTTCAAGATTTTACGCCCTCTCGAACTCTCCTAACAGATCCCGACAGCCGACGACTTTGACGACAAGGTGGCCGAACCGCCGGGCAAACGAGGATTTGATCGCCGGACAGACGAGATAATTCGATCCTTGGGGATACGATTCCCGGAAAACAGCGAGCGACTTCGGGTCGAAACGATCGACATTAATCTTGCACTCCACGGCATCGA
>Ga0315294_10000308_pt1 | contig 52534 bp, 48 predicted proteins | sample YL17G13_40_MG_FD_203626 | JGI IMG/M metagenome (GOLD analysis project Ga0315294, IMG submission 203626) | Sediment microbial communities from Yellowstone Lake, YNP, Wyoming, USA - YL17G13_40 | ecosystem: Environmental > Aquatic > Freshwater > Lake > Sediment | place: USA: Wyoming | collected... | reverse complement strand
CCACACACTGCAAAGGACGAACCCACCCCCTCTGCCACGCCCGGCCCTCCCCCGGCGCGCGTTGCACGGCGGCGGCAGACAGCGCCGCCCTCTCTCTAACATCGCCCGCACACGCGCGCGCGCGGCCGCGCACCCCTCCCTCTTCACACCGTCACGTTCTCGATCGCGTGCTTCTTGTCGGTGCGCTTCATGATGCCGGCAATGACCTTGTTGGGCCCCACCTCGTACGATTTGGCCAGCCCGCGGTCGAGCAACGTTTTGAGGGTCGCCTCCCACTGCACCGGCGACGTGAGCTGGCGCGCCAGGATGTCCTTGATGACGGCGGGGTCGGCGTGCGGGGCGGCGTCGACGTTGGAGACGACGGGGATGCGGGGGACCGACACCGGGGTCGCGGCGAGCGCGGCGCGCAGCGCGGCCTCGGCGGGCGCCATGTAGGCCGTGTGGAACGCGCCCGCGACCGCGAGGCGGACGCACATGCGGGCTCCGAACGATTTGGCGAGGCGTTCGACGGCGTCGCAGCCGGCGACGCCGCCCGACACGGCGTAGTTGCCGGAGCACAAGAAATTGGCGATGCGCACCCCGTCCGCGGCGCCGACTTCCGCAGTGGCAGCCTCACAGAGCTCGGCCGTCTTGGCGGCGTCCAGGCCGATGACAGACACCATGGCCGACGGCGCCGCGTCGGCGGCCGCCTGCATCGACTCGCCGCGCAGTTTGACGAGTTTGAGGCCGTCCTCGAACGTGAGCGCGCCAGCAAACGTGAGCGCGGTGTACTCGCCCAGGGAGAGGCCGGCCGCGACGTCGACGGCGTCGAGGGCGGCCTGGCCGGACTCGGCGCGCAGCTTTTCGACGGCGGCGAGCGAGGAGACGTAGATGGCGGGCTGGGAGACGGCCGTCGTGTCGAGCTTGTCCTTGGGGCCGTTGACGCACACGGAGAGGAGGTCGTAGCCCAGAATTTCGGACGCGGTGTCGAAAAGGGCCTTGGCCGCGGGGACAGCGGCGCACACGTCGGCCGCCATGCCCACCGTCTGCGCGCCTTGCCCCGGGAAGAAAAAGGCGGTCGTCGGCTTGTAGTCGGCGAATTTGGAGTCGGCGACCGAGGTCTGAGCGAAGAGAGGGGGGTCGAGGAGGGGCGCCCTCGCCCCTCCTCGAGGCGCTGACGCGATTTTGCGCGCATTGCGGGTCCGCCACCTCGCAACAGTCGTGACGGCGTCGGCCGACGCGCGTGGGAGCGGGTGCGGGGTCTGCCGGCGCCCGTGGGGCCCGCGGCGCCCGCGAACGCACTCGCGCCGCGCACCCCACCACTGTCTCCCTCCCACCTGCTGCGTCGACACGGACGCGCGCGCGGCCATGACGCGGGACCGGACCGCGCGCTTGGCGGCGACGGGGCTAAGAAAGAGAGAGGGTGGGGCGCGTCGGCGCCCGCGATCGGGCGCCGCGGGGCTCGCCGTCCGCACCGAGCGCTCGCACGCTCACCGAGCGGACGCGGGACGCTGGGCGGCGATCGAGTGCATGGCTGGGGGCGACGGCGGCGGGCGGAAAGAGCGGACGTCTGGGCGCGGCTCGCGGTCGCTTTCGCCCGCCCGCCGCGCGCTCTCCTTTCCGCCCCTCGACTCGAGTCCATGCAGTGCTACACACGCCAATTGATTCGCTGCCCCTCTCTCACGACACGGCCGACCCCGCAAACCCGCGCGGCGGCCTCTTGAGCGGGAGCCCGACCCGCAGCGCGCTCGGCAGCGCCCCCGGCACGTGCGTCACGGCCGCCGCCACGCCCGCGTCCGTGTCCTTGGCGCAGGCCAGCGGCGCCGGCGTGCGCCTTTGGGCCAGCACGGCCGGCCGGGGCACGACCGCACCCGACGCGCGCGCGCCGCGCGTGACGCGCACCTTGGTGCCGTCCTCCAGGAAGCGCCAGGCGACCCGCACGGGGGACTTGGTCACAGGGTCGACCAGGCGCACATTGGAGTAGTGGATGGGGGTCTGGGGAGGAGGAAAGAGAGGGTTGGAAAGGAGGGGGTCGCCGGCGTCCCCGCCGTCTCCTCCTCTCCTCCCCTCGCCCACCCACCTCGATGCTGATCGTGCCGCCGGGGCTGTCCGCGGTGCGCTTGATGTGCTTTTTGGACTGAGGGCGTGGGGAATGGGGCCGCGTCGGCCGCCGCGCCGCGCGCCGCGCCCCCGCCGCGCCCGCCCCTCACCCCACCCCCCCCACGCGCACCAGGTTGCGGCCCTCGACGAAGACAGCGGGCCGGCGCTCGTCGCGCACGACGCGGGAGACGACGCCCGACGCGCCCGCGTCGCGGCCCGCGGTCACGACCACCGTGTCGCCGCGCAGGATGTTCCACCGCCCGCGCGGGAACATGGGCTTGACAAAGACGGCGCGGCCCATGGCGAGCGGGCGAGGAGCGCGCCGGAGGCGGACTGAGAGGGGGCGGGCGTCGCTGCGCCCTCTCTCTACACACCGCCGCGCCAACCCCCTCCCTCGGCCACGGCGCGCAGCGCGGCCTTCATGGCGCGCCCGCCGGGCGTGGCCAGGGCGGCGTCGCCGTCGGCCAGCGGGCCGGGGGCGGCGGCGCTGGCCGGGCGCGGCAGCGGCGGCGGCGGCGGCAGCGGCGGCAGCGGCAGCCCGTTGGCAGGGGGCGGAGGCAGCGGCGGCAGAAGGTCGGCCGCGGGCGCGGGGCGCGAACTGCCGGCCCCCGCTTCGGCGTCGGCCAACAGCCGCCGCCACGCCGCCCCCACCCCGTCCCCCCCACCAAACCAGGCCGGCGCGGTCGCGTCCCGCGTCGCGACCGCAAAGCAGGCCAGCTGGGCGGCGAGGGCGGCGGAGCGGCGGAGGCGGGCGAGCGGCGAGGCGCCAGAGACTGCTGCCAGGGCCGCCGCGGCCAGGCCGGGCGCGGCTGGCGCGAGGGCGGCCGCCCACGCGGGATCAGCCGCAGCAGCGCGCAGGAGCTCCGTCGCCGACGAGAGGCCGGCCGCCGCGGCCTCGCGGTGCGCGCCGGCTGCCGCGGCCGCCGCGCGTGCGGCGCCGACCACGCCCGCCAGCGGCGGCGGCCCAAGGCCGGCCTCGGGCCAGCCGGGCACCGTGCGCGCACATGCCGTGGTGAGCGCGGCGAGCGCGGACGCGGCGTCGGGGTCGGCGGCGGCGCCGGCCGCAGTCGCCGCGCGCGCGGCGGTCGCGCTCGCGGCGATCCGGGCCAGCGCTTCCAGCACAACCCGTCGCGCGTCGCTGTCGACAAAGTCGTCCAGCATGCGGGCCAGGGCGGCGACCGCGTCGGCGCCGCCGGGCGCGTCGACCGCGGCCGCGGCGGCGGCGGCAAAGCGAGGGGCGGCCGGCGCGAAAGCCGGGCCGAGAGCGCCTGAAGCCGCCGCGGTGGCGCGCGCAATGGACACCCGCACGCTAGCATCGGTGGCCGGCGCGGCGAGTGCCGCCTCGAGGGCGGGCCACGCGCGCGCCCACGCGGCCGCGACGGCGGCGGCGAGCGAGCCGGCCGCGGGCGCCGACCCCGGTGGCGCTCCACCGGAGCCGAGCCAGGTGCCGGCGGCCGTCAACAGGGTGCGCAGGTGGGCAAGGGCCGCGACGGCGGCCGGCGCGTCGCCGGCGGCGAGCGCGGCCGGTGCGCCGCCCGCGAGCGCGGCCACTACGCGCCCGCGCTCCTCGCCCGCGCCCGGCCCCGACACGCACGCCGCGGCCGCAGTCGCGAGCGACGCCACAACGTCGGGCGCGCGCGACGCCAGCGCGGCGGCTGCAAGCGCGTCGGCGGTGCCGGCCGGCAGGACGGCCCCTGCACAAACCGCGGCCTCGCACACGCGCGCCGCCGCGTCCGCGGCGGCGGCTGCCGTCATGCCATCCGCATCCCCAAACGCGGGCGCGGCCGCGTCCAGCACGGCAGCCGCGAGCGAGGCGGCGGCAGGCGGCCCGCCGCGCGCCGCGGCGGCGGCCGCGAGCGCGGGCGCGAGCGCCGCAAGCGGTGGCAGCAGCGCCGCGCGCACGCCGACCGACCCGTCGGCGGCGGCGGCGCCGACCAGGGAGAGGACGCCGTCCGCGACGGCGGCGGAGGCGGCGTCGCCGGCGGCCGCCGCCGCGCCCACGTCGTCGGCCGCCGCGGCGAGCGCGGCGAGCGCGGCCGCGACGCCGGGCGAGCCCAAGGGCCGCGTCGCGCTCGCTATGGCGGCCAGGTAGGGACCGGCGCCGAGCAGGCGGCAGGCAGAGGCCAGGGTGTCGCTGGCGGCCGTCTCGAGGGGGGTCTGCTCGCCGTCGGCCGCGCGCGCGGCAGCCAGGCCGGCCGCCAGGTCGGCCACCAAGCCGCCCCATTCAGCCGCCGCGTCTGAATCCGCCATTGGCCCCCCGGGCACGTCGTCGCCGGCGCCGACCAGGTGCGCGTCGGCAAGGGCGGCCCACGCGTCGAGCGCGGCGGTGGCCGGCGCGTCGCCGCCCGCGGTCGCCGCGCCCGCGTCTCCCGGCAGGCGGGCCAGGATGCGCAGGCCGGCGCGCAGGCCGGGACCCGGGGGGGCGGCGCCTACGGCCACGTCGGCGGCGGCGTGCGCGACGGCGGCAAAGGCGCGCGTGGCAGCGGCAGCTGCGTCGGCGTCGCCACGCGTCGCGGCAGCGGTGGCCGCAGCCGGCAACGGCTCCACTGCACTCAGCAACGCCGCCCCATAGGCCCCAGGGTGGGCGAACTCGGCGCAGTCTTCCAGGGCGGCCGCCGCGGCCGCCGCGGCGTCGCCGCTCGCGCCCGCCTCCGCCAGCGTCGCCGCCGCGCGCGCAATCAGGTCCGACACCGCCGCGCTCGCGGCCGCCCCGGCGTCAGCCGCGAGCGCGCCGGCGCGCGCCCAGGCGGCGAGGGAGGACGCGACGTCGGCGGCGGGCGCGCCCGCGGCCGCCGCCGCAGCGCACCACGGCAGGCCCGCGGCCGCCGCGGCCAACGCCGCGTCCCGGGGTGACGGAACGCCGCGCCCGGGAGACGCCGGCGGCGATGGCAGCGCGCCCGCGTCGGCCGCCACGTCGGCCGCCGCGGCCAACCACCGCACGCCCGCGCCCGGCGACGCCAGGCGGGCGGCCGCCTCGGCCCAGTCGCCAAAAGGGGCGCCCCAGGAGATGGCCAGGTCGGCGGTGGCGGCCAGGAGGAGCGACTCGACCGGGCCAGAGCGCGCGGCCGCCGCCGCCGCGAGCAGCGCGTCGCGCAGCGCGGCCTTGTCCCCCACGCCGTCCGCCCGCCGCTTGCACTTGGTGCGCAGCGTTTGCGCGGCGAAGAGGCGGGCGGCGGGGGGGGCGGACGGCCAGGCAAGGAGGGCAAAGGACGACTGGAGAAGGAAGGAAAAAAATACAGGCGTCGGCTCCATGGCCCAGTCCGATACCCCCACCCTCACGACCAATCCCCAACCCGCACCTCCCACGCGTCGGGCCACCCCTGAAACTCGACGAGCCAACGCTCCGCCGTGCGCTGCGCCGCGGCGTCGACCGGGGACGCCGCCGGCCCGCCCGTGCCGTACAAAGCCGCCAGGGCGGGCATGAGCTGGGCCGGCAGGCCGGCTGGAGGGGCGCCCGCCATCGCGGGGAGCGCCGATGGGTGGGCGCCGCGCAGACTGCGGCGGGCATCGCGGCCGTGCGCTCTGCCACACCGCCCGCCGACCCGCGCCGGCCCGCCCGCGGGCGGCGCCTCTGACCACGGCCCCACACTCGCGCCGCACGCGCGTGCCGGACCCCGATGGCGCACCCTGCCGCGAGCGCGCCGCCGCCGGCGCGCCTCCTCATCCTGTTTGGATCCGAGACCGGCACCGCGCAGGTGGTGCATGGGGTGGTGGAGTTGATGGGCGGGCTGGAGCGTGAGGAGCCGCTCCGACGCCGCCCCTCTTCTCGTTCAGGACGCCGCTGACCGGCTCGCCCGGGAAGCGTCCCGCCGCGGCTACGCCCCGTCCGCCCTGCCCGCCGACGCCTACCCGGTCTCTGACCTGCCTCACGAGGGCGCGGTCGTCTTCGTGGTGGCGACCGCGGGCCAGGGCGAGCCGACGGGCAACTTCTCCAAGTTTTGGCGCTTCCTCATGCGCGCCGCCCTCCCGACCGGCTCCCTTTCGGGCTTGCGCGTTGCCGTCTTTGGATTGGGCGACAGTGGGTACCCGGAATTCAACGTGGTGGCGAAAAAGCTGGCCGCGCGGCTGGCCCAGCTCGGCGCCGCCTCTCTCACCTCTCTCGCCCTCGCCGACGACGCGTCCCCCGCCGGCGCCGACGGCGCGCTGGACACCTGGATGCCGACCTTGTGGGAGGGGCTGCGGGCGGCGGGGCGGGAGCCGCCCGCGCCGGACGGCGGGCGGCCGGCCGACGCCGACGCCGACGCGGGGGGGTGGGCGGACCGCTTTGCCGTCGCCGTCGACGACGCGGGAGGAAGGGACCCGGAGTATCAACCCTCTTTGGACGAAGCCCTGGCCGCGCACGTCGCGTTTGCCGCGCTCGACGCGGCGGCGGCGGGCGGGAGCGCGCCCGCGGCGGCGTCGCCGCCCGGCCGCGGACCCGCGGCCCCCGCGCGCGCCACCGTCGCCGCCGCCGCCCGCCTCACCGCGCCCGCCCACTGGCAGGACGTGCGCCACCTCGAGCTGGCGCTGCAACCGCCCACACCGCACGCGCCGGGCGACGTGGCGGCGGTGCTCCCGGCGCAGTCGAGCGCGAGCGTGCGCGCGCTCCTCGCCGCCCTCGCCCTCGCGCCCGACGCCTGCCTGTCCGTGACGGCACCCACAGCCCCTTCAACCCACTGTGTGCGCGCCACCGCGGCCGCCCTGGTCGCGGGCGTGCTGGAGCTCGACGGCGCGCCCCCCCGGCGGCGCCTATTTCAGGCACTCGCCGCGCACGCGCGCCCGTCCACCCCGGAGACCGTCGCCGACCGCCTCGCCCACTTTAGCTCGGCCGACGGCCGGGACGACCTGCACCTCTACTGCGCGGGCGAGGCGCGGACGCTGGCCGAGGTGCTGACCGATTTTTCGGCCGCGGGCGCCCCCCCGCTCGCGGCCCTACTGACCGCCGCCCCCCGCCTGCGCCCGCGCCGCTTCTCCATCGCGTCCTGGCGGGCAGAGGGGCGCTCCATCGACCTCTGCGTGGCCGTGGTCGACTACCGGACGCCGCACGGGCGCCGTGCGCGCGGCCTTGCGAGCGGCTGGCTGGCCGGCTTGGCGCCCGGGGACACCGCGCCCGCCTGGGTCGAGCCCGGGTCGCTGGCGCCGGCGCCCGAGACCGTCCCCCTGATCCTTGTGGGCCCGGGCACGGGCGTCGCGCCCGCGAGGTCGCTCCTCCAGCGCCGCGCCGCGCTCGCCGCGTCCGCCGACGCCGCGGGCGCGCCCCGACCGCCTCCATGCCACCTGTTCTTTGGGTGCCGCAACCGGGAGGCCGACTGCCTGTACATGGACGAGTTCGAGGGCATGGTGGAAAGAGGCGTGCTTGCGCCCGACGGCTTGCACGTCGCCTGCTCCCGCGACGGCGCGTCAAAGGTTTACGTCACCCACCTGATCAAGCAAGCGTCCTCTACTCTCTGGGCCGCGCTCGAGGCGGGCGCGTGGGTGGTCGTTGCGGGGTCGGCCAAAAAAATGCCCGCCGACGTGCGGGCCGCGTTTGAAGCGGTGGCAGTCGAGGCTGGCGGCATGGACGCCTCGGGCGCGCGCGCGTGGCTGCGGCGCCTGGTCGCTGCGGGGCGGTACAGCGTCGAGGCGTGGGCGTGAAGAGCAGAGGAAGAAGAGGGGGGCAGCAGACTGTAAAACACCACGTTCGCGACCGGCGCCGCCCGCGCTCCACCCCCTCGCGCTCCATGCGGCCCCACGCGCGCTTGAGAGGCGTCGGCGGCGCGACCGGTCGCCCCCCCCCCACCCGCCCGTGCGCATCGCCCTCGCGCCGCGATCTGCTGCTCGCGTCCACCGCCTCGATCGGCGTGGTCGACCAGAATGCGCGTGCTGGGGGGGTCGGGGAAGCAGGCCAAGTTAAAGCGGCCGCGGTCGGCGCCGCGCCGCCGGCCGCGGTCGAGGCGGCGCCCGGCGTCGTCGCCGTGCCCGACGCGCGCACGTTTCGGTGAGTGATTGGAGTGTCTAGGACTGCGGCGAGGCACAACTGCCGCCGCCGGCGCGTCCCTCAACCCCAAGCCCCTTCCTTCTCAGCGGCCTCGCCACCCCGCCCGCCGCCCGCGCCCGCCTCGGCGTCGCCGGCACGCTCCCCGCCGCGGCCGTGCCGCTGGCCGTCGAGATCGACCGCGCGGCCGCGTCGGTCGCGGCGGCGGGGGCGGAGCCCCTTTCTCGCTACCGCGCGGCTATGGCGGTTGCCGCCACCAGCGCCCCGGCCTTTGTGGGCATGGTGCGCTCCAACGTGGGCCTCTACCTGCCCGACGTCTATACGCCCGGCGTCGGCGCCGCGTGCGCGGCGTGGTCGACGCTCGTCCCGCGGCCGCCCTGCCTCTACATCACCGCAGGAGCCGACCCCGCCTCCTGCGTCGCCTCCTGGCCCGCCACAGACGCCGCCCTGGCCGTCCTGACGGACGGCGAACGAATTCTTGGCCTGGGAGACCTGGGCGCGGGCGGCGCGGGCATCAGCGTCGGCAAGTGCGCGCTGCACGCCGCGGCGGGGGGGTTGGCGCCGTCCCGCCTCGTGCCCGTCCTTTTGGACGCGGGCACGGACAATGAGAGACTGTTGGCGGATCCCTTGTACGTCGGCCTGCGCCAGAAGCGGCTGCGCGGCGCCGCGTTTGACTCGTTCGTCGCCTCCGCCGTCGCCGCCCTGCGCGCGCGCTGGCCCCTCGCGGTGCTGCATTTTGAAGATTTTGCGGCCGCGGACGCAGACAGGTGGTTGGTCCGGGCGGCGGCTGACGGGCCTGCGTTCGACGACGATTCCCAAGCGACCGGCGCGGTCACCCTGGCCGCCATTCTCGGCGCCACTCGGACGCCCGGCGTCCCGCAATTCGCTGATCAGACCTTCCTCTTCTTCGGCGCGGGCCAGGCCGGCACCGGCGCCGCGGCCGCGGTCGTCGCCGAGCTCGGGGCGGGGGGGGTGCCCCTGGCCGACGCCCTGCGCCGCGTCTTCCTGGTGGATTCCAAGGGCCTCGTCACCGCCGACCGGGGCGACCGGGCCCTGGCGCCGTGGAAGGCGGCCTACGCTCGGCCGGCGGGCGAGGGCCTCCCAACGACGCGCGACCTCGCCACCCTCGTCGCCGCCCTGTCCCCCACCGCCCTCATCGGCTCGGCCGCCGTCGGCGGCGCATTTGATGAAGGCGTGCTGCGGGCGCTGGCCAAGGCGAACGCGGGGCGGAGGCCGATCGTGCTCGCCCTGTCAAACCCGACCGCGTTTGCCGAGTGCACCGCCGCGGACGCCGCCGCCTTCACGGCCGGCGCCGCCGTGTATGGGTCGGGCACCAAGTTCCCGGGGGCGGCGTCGCAGGTCAACAACTGCCTGATCTTCCCGGGCGTCGGCCTCGGCCTCGCGGCCGCCAACGCGGTCCGCGCCCCGGCCGGCCCCCTCCTGCCCGCCGCGCGCGCGCTGGCCGGGTGCGTGACGCGGGCGGATGCGGCTGCGGGGATGGTGCTGCCGCCGCTCGACCGGTTGGTCACCGCGACGCGCGCAGTCGCTGCGGCGACCGCGCTCGCCGCTGTGCGCGCCGGCGACGCGGGGCCGAGGTGTGTGGCTGGGTTGTTGGACGCGGTGCGCGCGCGGGACCCGCAGGCAGCGGCGGAGAAGGCGTTGGCCGGGGCGCAGTATGACCCAGAGAGAGAAGAGTGAGAGAGAGAGACCCTTCCCACCCTCCCGCCCCCTCGTCGCGCGCAACGCGGGGCCTGCAAAGAGCCGCGCGGGTACCTAGTGCCGCCGGCGGCGGCGGGAGGTGCCCGCCGCCACCGCGCTGCCCTTTCCCCAACCATCTCCCCCTCACGCCATGAACAGCGCTGTGCACTGGGCCTGAGTGTCGTCCGGGCTCGTCACGGTGTGGCCGATCGTCTTCTTGGACATGAAGATCTCGTAATCGTTTCCCCCCTCGTACGTCTTGTCGCCGAAAAAGTGGATCGTGTCGAAATCGGCTTCGACGAACTGGAGCGCGTACTCCTTGTGCCAGCCCTCGGGGAACACGTCAAACTAAAGAGGAGGAGAAGGCGTTGTGGGCGGTGGGAAGTGTGCGGTCGGCCGACGCGTACCGCCTCCCTCCCTCGTCCTCTTCTCTTACCGAAATTTGCCCGCCGATGGAGTACATAAGGCCCAGGTCGGCAAACTCGGCCCGCAGCGCGGCGACCATGGCCTTGCGCACGCCGGCTGTCTCGTCATACTTCTCAAACGCGTCGCGCTCCTCTTGGGAACAGTTGCGGCCAATGGGCGACACGTTGAGCATGCCGTTGCGAAACTCGATGAAGGTGCCCCGTTTGACGGGGATCTCGAGGTCGGCGATGTAGTGAAGGACGAAATTGATGAAACGCTGCAGTTTGGCCTCGCCCAGGTGCTTCAACAAGGATTGGATGGCCAGCAAATCGCCGGCTTTGTAGGCGACAAGGCCGTTCTCCGCAAACACGTAGTCGTACGCGTGGATGGCTGGGAGAAAGAGGGAGGGGTGGTCAGCGCGTGGTCCGGCGCGCGCCGCCGTCTCCCGGCGGCCCGGCCGCCCCCGCAGCCAATCGCAGATGCATCATGGCATGAGGCCTGCGCGCTTCAGTGGACGCGAGCCCCCATCCGACGCCCGCGCCCGCGCCCGCGCCCCGTCGCCGCCACCAAGATCCCCCGCTCTACGCACTGTTTTCGCCCAGCTGCTCGCAAATCTTGACCAGGTCGGACCCGCCCACGATGCCCACTTTGACGTGCTGCAGAGGCAGGGGGGGGAGGGGCGCGTGGGCGGCGGGCGGCGGCGGGAGCGCCTGGCCGCGCGCGGCGCCTCATGGCCCGCACCTTGCGCAGCTCCTGCAAAAAGTCCAGCGTCTGCTTGGACGCCGTCTGCGTGGTGATGGGATTGGGAGGTGTGGACCGGGCGCGGCGGGTGGCGGGGAGGGCGGCGGTTGGCGCATCGCGCCGGGCGCACCTTGCGCGGGACGGTCAAGGTCCCGTCGACGTCAAAGAGCGCGAGGGTGCGAGGGTGCTTCATGGGTGCGGTGGGCGCCATTCGCGGGTGGGGGAGGAGTGGCGGGGATGGGCGCGGCCGCGAGCGGTCGGCGCGCACAGGCCGCAGGAGCCGGCCGCCGCGGCCTGCTGCTCCTCCCCGCCCGCACATCGCATGCATTGCTACAACAAACCATGCGCCGCGGAGCGCGAAATAATCAGGCGCCCCCCGCGCCCCCCACCCCTTCCCCTTCTTCCCCGCTCGCGTCGAGCTTCTCCAAATCCTCCGCCGGGAACCAGCGCGGCATCAGCCTGTGCCGCAGCGGCACCAGGAGCATGATGGGGAGCGGGAAGGCGACGCCGGCGTAGGGGGCGAAGGTGAGGGCGAAGACCGAGGCGGCGACAGAAGCCTGCAAAAGAGTGAACCGCGCGATCGCCGCGTCCGACGCCGCCCGCCAGGGGGCGGCGCCCGGCGCGGCGGCGGCGGCGGCGCGGCCGGCGGCGCCGGTGGCGAGCCAGGCGACGCGGTGGGCGGCTGAGGAGGGAGGAGGGGGTCGGCCGCGCACAGCGGACCGCGCCCGCGCCCCTCACAACCCCCTCACAACCCCCACACCTTGGCTGGGCTGAACCCACTCTATCGCCATAAATACAAAGTAGCCCGCGATGATGCCCAGCGGGATCGTGGCGAGCGCGGGGGCAGCAAACGCGGCGGCGCCGACGGCAAGGGCTTGGAGGAGGGCCGCGAGCCGGGTCTCCAGAGGGCGTGGAAGGGAGATGAAAAGGTCCAGTCCGGGAGGCGGCTCGGCCTCGCCCGACGCGCCTTGCCGGCCCGCCCGCCTCGCCGCTTTCCTCTCGGCCGCCGCGTCCGCCGCGCCCGCCGCCGCCGCCAGCGCGTGCGCGTGCATGGGGGCTTGGGGAAGGACGCCGTTGGTGGGGGGGAGGCCCAGGAGGCCGGCGGCAAGGGTCGTGGCCGCCAAAATGAACAGGTCGAGCGAATACGCGTCTGGCTTCCCTTTCCCCGTCTTCCCAGCCCCCTCCGCGTCGCGCACGACTTCGAGCGCGACTTGGGCCGACACGGAGTGGTCAAAATAGAAGAGGACCGCGACGATGGCCGCGGGCGGCAGCGCGGCCGCGACGGCCCACCCGGGGACGGCCGCCATGCGCGCCGCGGTGCGCCAGAAGGACGTGTCGGCCCAGGGAGGCGCGACTGACAATCGGCGCGGGATGGAGACGGTTGCGGGGGGGTGGACGGAGAGGATGGCGTACGAGAGGGCGGTCCACAGTACGACGGCCGCGGGCGCGCCGTAGTCGGCCACCGCGCCGCGGACCGCCGCGGTGCCCATCCGCCACGACCGGGCCGACCGCAGCCCGAGCGCGGTGCAGCAGACGCCGGAGGCCAGGAAGAGGGACCACGCGCCGTCGGCGGCCGCCCACCCGGCGTCGGCGCCCGGGGACGCCGGCGCGAAGAGCGAGGCCCCGATCCTGACGCCCGCGTGCACAAACAGCGCGGCCACGATGGCGCCAAAGGTGTCGCCGCCCGCAAACCGGGTGAATTGCGACACGTACGAGGCGGCGCCGGCGGCGGCGAGCACCGCGAGCGCCGCCGCCGCAAACAGCGCCACCCACGCCGCCCACGCCAAAAAGTCTATTCCCACGCGCGCCGCGAAGACGTGCATGAAGGTGTAGACGACGACGACCGGTTCCGCGACGCCCACGATGAGCAGGGGTTGGCCGCCGGCGACCGCCTGGACGACGCCGAAGATGGAAGTGGACAAAAGGACCTGCGCCGTCCCCACCGCCCCTCCCGTATCCACCTGCATCTGCTGGGCAAACGCCAGGGCGGGGATGAGGGACAGGAAGAAGACGTGGAGCGCGGGGGCGAGGATGCTGAGGGAGACGAACGAGAGAGGTCGGCAGCGGGCGCCACCGCGGGGCCCGCCACCACCCCGCCAACTCTCCACAACTCACTGCGACCCGACGGCCCAGCCCGAGCCCCAATCGTGGCGGTAGTGCGGTGCGCGCGCCGCGACATCGGCCGCGATGCGGCCGCCCGCCCACGGCGGCAGCCGGGGGCGGCCAGTGGGGGGCGCCATGGAGGAGGACGGGCCGGCGCGAGGGAGGGCGGCGCCTGGAGTGTGTGTGTGTGACAGAACGCGTCGACGGTAGCGCAGCCGACCTGCCTCAGCTTCCTCTTCTCTCCCTCGTCTCCCTCTTCTTTCCCTCTACTCGACAAATATCTGGACGACGTCCCCCGCGCCCGCCTCGCCCTGCCACACGGGCGCGTCCCGCGTCCAGGCCGACCCCGCGAGGAGCCGCGCGAGCGCGTCGAGGTCGAGGCCTGCCGCTTGGGGGACGATGGCCGCCAAACCGCCCACAAAGCCGGCGGGGATTTTGGTTTCCAATTTGACAGCGTTGGTCGACGGGTTGAAGACTTTGATGCGGAGGAAGTCGAGCCGCGAGATCGAGCGGGAGGCGTTGCCACCGTCGCCGCCGCCGCTCCCTCCTCCGGCCAGCACGATCGCGTCGGGCTCGACGACGACCGTGGGCTCGACGACGGGGCGAGGGGGCGGGGCGTCTTCGTCGTCGCACGGACGCGGCAGCAGCGCCGCAGGCGGCGGCCGCTGCGGCGGCCGCTGCGCCCGCGGCGCGGCCGCCTCGCCGCCTTCACTCGCGTACCGGTCGGCCTGGGCCCAATACTCGGGAAACCCGACGTCCGCCTGCAGGTCGGCAAACGAGGGCAGGCCGGCCGGCACGGCGCCGGAGCGCAGCGCGTCGAGCGCCGCTTTCTGCGCCGCCACCCCCGCGCCGAGCAGGGAGAGGGGATACGCCACGACGTCGAATCCCAGGTCGCCCAGGCGGCGCGGGGCCAGGATGGGGGTCTTGCCGCCGCCCTCGAGGTTGTTGGCCATTTTCCACACCGACGGAGGGACCGCGCGCGCGAGCGCGGCCAACTCCTCCTCACTCTCCAGCGCGTCCACAAACACGGCGTCCGCGCCCGCGTCCGCATACGCGGCCGCCCGCCACAAGGCTTCGGCCAGGCCGGCGGCCTGGCGCGCGTCGGAGCGGGCGAAGAGGACGACGCGGTCGGACCCGGACGCCGCCGCGTCGCGCGCGTCGGCCGCGGCGCGCACGCGCGCGACCGCGTCGGCGCGCGACACCACCGCTTTGCCGCGCACGTGGCCGCACGATTTGGGGGACGCTTGATCTTCTATGAGGACGCCCGCGGCGCCCGCCACCGCGAAACCGCGCACCGTGCGCGCGACGGCCACACAGTTGCCGTAGCCGGTGTCGCCGTCGGCGATGATGGGCAAAGAGGTGGTGGCTTCGACGCACGCCCTCAGCGAGTCGGCCACCTCGGCGTACGACACGAGGCCAGCGTCGGGGAACCCTCGCGCGGCGGCCACCGCAAACCCCGACATAAAGGCCAGGGGGAAGCCGGCGCGCTCGATGAGGCGGGCGGTCAGGCCGTCGTGGCAGCAGGGAGCCTGGTGCATCGGGGTCGGGGTGGGGCGGCGGCGGGTGTGCCTCGTTTCGGCCAGCGGCCCCCACCTCTCTCCCTCGCTCACCACGACCGCGTCCGCGCCCCGCCCGCCCAAAATGTCGCGCAGGCGGCTCGCGCGCGACGCGGCCGCGGCCACCAGGAGCGCCCCACCGCGCGCCGCTGTCCGGCGCCGCGCGGCGGGCGGCCGATGGGCGGGCGCGGCCGCCAGCATGGTGGAAGCGGGTGTCGGCTGCGCAAGGGTTCGCGTGTGGGGGGTCGGCCGGGGGTGAAGCGGCCGCGGCCGGGGGGAGAGAGAGTATGTGAAGTGTCCGCGTCGCTGTTGCTGCGTCGTTCGACACCGCCACGACTCCCAAGTGAGCTCAATCAATGCAGGTCCCCAAGCCGGCGACCGCAGGCGGGTCGCCGGCCTGCCCAGGCACCAGAAAACAAAAGCAGACAGCGCCGCACACCCCTCGCCTCGCCTCAGTTGTTCTGGTTCCACGTGTGCCCACATGCAGGGCACTCGTAGAACACGGTCGTCCCCTCGTCGGCGGACCGCAGCTGCAGCGTGTAAAATTCGAGCCCGCGGTGCCCGCACGCGACGCACGCTTCATCCACCGTGGACCGCGCTTTGGCGCCCGGCGCGGCTTTGGGGGCGGCGGCCAGGGGTTGGAGCTTGTAGCGGCGGCGGTAGTCCTGAGGAGTTGGGAGGAGGGAGGAGGGAGGAGGGTCGGCCGTTGGGCGCGCGCTTGTCCTTGACCCGCCCACCAGCGCCCACTGCCCATCTCCCCTACCTCGATGTCGGACTCGCTCACGATGCGCACGTCCTGCAGGTCTGTGTGGGGGGCGCGGCCCGGACGTGAGCTGCCGTCGCTGCGGCCGCCGACGCATCGCCCCCCTCCTCCCACCGCCCCTACCCTTCAAGTCGCGCTCGAACGAGGTCACCGGGCTCCACGCCACGCCCCGCCCGGCGTCGAGCTCCAGCAGGGCGCCGGTCGCGGGGCAGAAGAGCCAGTCCCGCGAGCCGGCGGCGGTGGGAGGTGGTGGGGGAGGGGGTTGCTGCATGAGGACAGAGGTGGGGGGCGGGCGCGCCGGCGGCGCGGCCGGCGGGCGCGGCTAGGCGGGCGGTGTTGTGCGTGCGGCGAAACGACGGGCGCCAGTCTGCCGCCTTTGAATGGGCCCCATCGCCCCCCGCCGCGCTCCCTCTCGCGCAGTGCCGCCCCCCCGCGCGGCGGCCGGCGCCCCCCAGGGCGCGGCGCCGGCGGCCAAGGTGTTGATGGTCTGCCTCGGCAACATCTGCCGCTCGCCCGCGGCCGAGGTAGGGATGTGGAGGGGTGGGGCGATGCGTAGCGGCTGGCGAGAACGCGGGGCCAGCGCAGCCCTCTCGCCTCTCAACCACCACCCTCCTCCCCTCGTCAGGCCGTCTTCCGGGCCGCCGCCGAGTCCCGCGGCCTGACCATCACCGTCGACTCGTGCGGCACCGGCGGCGGTTCGGGCGATTGGTTCAAGGCGGGCGGCTTCAGCCACCACGTCGGCGACGGCGCCGACCCGCGCATGAAAGCCGCGGCGGCGCGGCGCAGGATCGAGCTCACGTCGCGGTCGCGGCCGCTGACGGCGGGCGATTTGGCCGAGTTTGACTGGGTGGTGGCGATGGTGCGGCGAGGGGGGGAGGGGGGCGGGGCGGCCACACAGGGCCCAGGCGCCCCACCCTCCACCCTCTGCCCTCCCAGGACTCGGTAAACGAGGCAGCCATCGCCAAGGCGACCGCGCATTGGAAGTTGTCGGCGCCGCGCGCCCGGGTCGTCCGCATGACTGATTATTTGAGGAACGAAAAAAACGTCGCCCTCGCCCGGGGCGCCGTCCCCGACCCCTACTACGGCGGCCCCCAGGGATTCGACACTGTGCTTGACCTGCTGGAGGACGCGTGCGAGGGGCTGCTGGACGCGGTGGCGGCGGACGCAGGGACGGAGGGGTGACGGAGGGCGCGAGGAGAGCGTGCAACGCCAGCGGCCGGCTGCGCGCGCCAACGGCCACGCACAGGGTAAAATGATCGTGCATGCGTCATTATGATAACACGGCGGCCGCTGGCGCGGTCGGACCGTTGGGCGGGGCTGTGGCGGCGGGAAAACACAAGGCGGCTGCGGGGCGGCGAGCGGGGGGCGGTGCGGCGGGCGGTGTGGTGGGCGGGCGGGGCGCCGCGCATACGGAATGACGCGGGAGGCGCGGGCGGTGGTGCACACGGGGGGGAAGGAACGCGGGGCGGAAAGGAACAGCGGGGGGCGGGCGGCCGGGCGCAGAGGCGTGGGGCGCCCCGGGGGCAGTGCGATTGTGATGGAGGTGGTCGTGCGTGGTTGGGGGGGGGTGGAGCGGTGCGTAAGGGGGTGAAACGGTTCGTCAGGGGGTTGCGCGCGTTGTGGGGTCCAGGGTCAAACGGCAGTGTCTCGGTCGGTGTGCGGCATCAGTGTCGTCCTCCCTTCTGCCTCAGTAGGTCCACTCCTCGGGCAGGCGCGTCTCGCCGGGCGACAGCGCGTGCGGCGACGCGCGCGCAGTGGCCGCCGCGCAGCTCGACCGCGGCCCGGCCGGTGCAGGGGGGGGTGCGCAGGAGAACAGGGAGAATCCAGGGACGGGCGCGGTGGCTTTGGCGGCGGCCGCCGCGACCGCCGCCGCCGCGGACGCCGCGCGTGCGGCCGCCGCGCGGGCCGCCGCCGCCGCCACCGCCGCACCCGCCATCGGCACGGGCGCGGGCGCGGGACGCTTGGCCGGCGTCGGCGGCGGCGTGGGCAGGAAGACGCCGGTGCCCGGCGCGGCGGGCGGCGCGCCCGCGGCCGGCCCCCACCACGCCTCGCCCGCCGCCTCGCGCGGCAGCCACTTGCCGGCGTCCGCCAGGCGGACGGCGGCGGCCGCGGTGGCGCGCTCGCGCACTTGGCGGCCGGCGCGTCTCGAGCTGGAGAGGCGGGGAGAGGAGAGGAGCGGTTCGGCACGCCGGCCTCGGCGCCGCTCGCCCGCCCCGCCCGCTCCACCACCCCCTCCTCACGCACCCGACTTTGCGGCGCTCCACGCGGGGCGCGTCCGGCGCGGGCGGCCACGCGGGGCGGTGCGCCGCGATAAGGCCGACGCGCGCCGCCGCCGCGGCCGCGGCGTCGCGCGCGGACGTGGGGTGCGGGGTAGGCCAGTGGGGGTGGCCGGGCGCCAGGAGGTCGGCCTTGGCGCGCTGGGGAGAGGGGCGGGCACGCGGTCGGCGATGTTGGAGTCTAGGCGGCGCGCGGCGCGCACCCGGGCGCGCGCCAACCTGCGCCCGCACCTGCTCTGTCTCGTGATACATTGACGCGCGTTCAGGGGGGCGGAGAGGGGTCTGCGAGTGGCTGAGAAGGGCGGGCATGGGGGCGGTTGTTGGCCCGAGCGACGCACCGCGCCGCGCCAACGCCGGCCGCCGCCACGCCCGCCGCGCGTCGCTCGACCGCACCTGATTAGGCGGGCGCGATCCGCGCGGGGAGGAGGGGGTTGGCGCGCCCCGCTGAGGGCGGACGGGAGAGTGCGACGCTCCCGCCTCTTTTCTTGAGCGAGGCCGGCGCGCGCCCAACCCGCCGTTGCACGCGCACACCGCTACCGCCCCCCTCCCACCTCCCGCTCCAGTGCGGCCGCCCCCCTCCCCCCCCAATCAACCCTCCGCGCCGCCGTCGCCGCGGCGAGCGCCCAGGGCACGCCCAACCCCCCACCCTTGACCAGGCCCGGCACCGCGTCCCCCGGCACGACGAGCAGGGACGCGGCGGCGTCCAGGTCGGCAAGGGCGGGCGGGGCGGCGCGCGCGGCGAGCGCAGCGGCGACCGCGGCGAGCTCCGCTTTCCAGGCGAGGCCGCCGCCGGGGGAAAAAGTGTGGGCCATGGCGTGCGCGTGGAGGAGGGTGGCGGTGCGGCGGGCGATCTGGAGGGAGGTAAAGGGGTGGCGTGAGCGTGGTCGAGCCGCGCGCCGCGGCCCGCCCTCTCCACCATGTTCATACCTCTGCCGCAAACGGCCCCGCGTTGGCCGGCGCCAGCCCTCTCGCCCCCGCGTCCAGCAGGGCGGCCACCAGGTCGGCCAGGGCGCCCGCGCCGGGCGGCGGCGGGCCGTCGCTGGACGAGTAGGCTCCCGCGGGCAGCGCCGCCGCCAGCGCCCTCGCCCCGCCTTGAAACTGCGCCGTCAACGCCGCTTCCAGCGCCTGCAGCGCGGCCGCGTCGGCCGCCGCCGCCGCGCGCGACAGCGCGGCCGCCGCGCGCGGCGCCGCGGCGGCGTCGCACCAGGGCTCCACCGCCGCCTTGAAGTGGCGCCGCAGCGAGGCCAGGGCGCTCGTGCACACCTTGACCTCGGCCAGGGCGTGGCCGGCGCCCATGGCGACGGCGGCGGCGGCGGCGCGGGGACCTGGCGCGGGGGGCGCGGCGCCGCCGACCGCCGCCTGAACGGCGGCAGCCTGGAGCGAGGCAGAGAGCAAAGACGCCACTCTGTCGACCAGGCCGGGGCGGTCGGGGCCGCCTCCTGCGAACAGCGCCGCGACCGCCCCCCCGGCCCGCCCCGCGTGCGCACAGGATGCCACCCGGTCGCACGCGTCCGCGTGCCACGTCAGTAGCTGCTCCACCCGCTGCGCCGTGGTGGGCGGCGGGCGGGCGGGGGAGGAGCGTTGCGGCGACCCGCGCGGCGGGGGCGCCGCCGCTCCTTCCAGCTCCGCCGCCGCCGCCGCCAGCCACGCAGCCTCCACCGCGTCCTGCGGCGGCAGCACGTCGTCCAGGACGTCGTCCGCAAGCGAGGCGGCGTGGAGAGGGGGGAAGGAGGCGCCGAGGGCGGCCGCGGCGGACGCGTCGACCGACGCGGCGAGTGCGCGCACGCGCCGCGCCGCGTCGGCCATCGCTCGCGCGGCGTCGAGCAAGTGGTCGGCGGGGGAGGCGCCAGGGGGGGCGGGCGCGGCGGCAGCGGCCGCCAGCGCCTCGAGCGACCCTCGCACGGTCTGTTCAAAGATCCGCGCCGCGAGCGCGGCGACCCCCGCCCTCGCCCCCCCCCCCCCAAACGCGGCCGCCAGCACGGGTGCGTCGGACGCCATGGTGGCCGACGCGGCGGCGCAGGTGGTCGCGAGGGAGGCGAGGGCGGCGGCGGCCGGGGGGGGGGCGCCGCGCGCGTGCGGCCCGGCGCCGAGCGCGCCGCCGCCGAGAAAAAGCGGCCGCGCCGCGATGAAGCGCGCGGCGAGCGCGGCCGCCCCCCCCGGCGCCAGCGCCCGCGCCGTCGCCACCGCGGCCGCCATGGCCGCCGCGTCGCCCGCCGCCGCGGCGGCGTCGAAGCGCGCCGCCGCGCCGCGCTCGAGCCGCGCGGCGAGCTCCTCCGCCGCCCCCACCGCGCCCGCCAGCCGGGCCCGCCCCGCGGCCGCGGCCGCGGAGATGCCGCCGCCGCCGTCGTCGTCGAGCGCGGTGCGGCCGGCGTCCAGGGCGGCGCGGACGAGGGGCGCGGCGGAGGCCGGGTCAGTGGGCGGCGACCGCGCGCCGTCGCCGCGCCCGCCGTCGGCCAGCCGCGTGAGCAGGCGCAGTGCGGCGGTCGCCGCCTTGGCGCGCTCGCCCCGGCGGTCGGCGGCGGCGAGGCGGTCGCCGACGCGGGCCGCGGCGGCGGCGGCGCGCGCGGCGGCGGCGCCCAGCTCCGCCAGCGCGCCGCGCGCCGCGGCGCCGCCCGCGACCGCCACGTCGGCCGCCACGCGGAAGCCGTCGTTCTCCGCGGCCGCCGCGTCGGCGGTCGCGTCGGCCAGGGCGTCGGCCTCTGCCTCGAGACCGGCGAGCGCGCGGTCGGCGCTAGGGGAGGGAGGGGAGGTTGGCGCTCACCACGCTCCCCCTCTCCCCCTCTCCCTCTCTCCCTTGTCCATCCAACCTCTCAAACTCGGCCGCGAGCGCGTCCGCGGCCGCCGGCGTGAGCTCGCCCCCGGTGCCGGCCGTGGCGGCCGCCACCAGGCGGGCCACCAGGCTTTGCGCGGTGAGGGCGCCGGAGAGAAAGGAGTCGAGGTCGATTGCGGTCGCGGAAGGAGGAGGGGGGGCGTCGGGGGAGGGGACCGTCATCGGATGGGTCGCCGCGCGGGCCGCCAGCCGCGGGGCCGCCTGCGCCTGTTCGATATCGATGCAGGCGCCCGCGGGCGACGGCGGTTGCGCGCCGGAAGTGTGGCGACGCCGACCGCCGGTGCGCGCGCCGCTCCCCCACACTCGCGCGACCGCGACGCCGCCTAGCGCGCCGTAGACGGGGAGTCCGTGAATCGCAAGACCGCCCCCGGGCACTGCGCGGCCCCTTTACCCCCACCAAGAAAACAACGGCAGCCGGCGGCCGACCGCCCGCGATGCCGCCCTCGTCCGCCTCGTCTGACACTCCTCCCGCCTCCCACGACGACGACTGGGACGACTGGGCGTCGGACGGGAGCGCGGAAGGCGCGGGAGACGACGCCGCGACGAGCCTGTTTGACGCGACGACGCTCGCGAGCGTGCCGGCGTCGCTCGCCCGCGACGCGGTGGAGCACGGGTTTGACCTGGTCGCCTTCAGGAAGCAGGTGCCGGAGAGAGTGTGGGGTTTGAGAGGGGTGCGAAAGTGCGCGTCGAGCGTCCCGACCGACCCCTCGCCCTCCTCCCTCCCCAGCTCTCCCTCGACGACCACGACACGTTTCGCGTCGTCAACCACATCCGGGCCGAGGTCAAGGCCGGGCGCGACCCGCGGCCCGGTCTCGCGGCCGCGGCTGCTGCGCCGGCGACCGCGCCGCGCCCCTGGGCCGGGGACGCGTTCCTCGTCCCCGTCCTGCCCGACGACGCCGTCCTTTTTTACGATTTTGATGACGAGGAAGAAGCAGGGGGCGGTGGCGGCGATCAAGCAACCTCCTCGGCCCCTCCTCCCACCGACCTGGCCGCGCTCCGCGCCGAGAACGACGCCCTGCGCGCCGCCCTCGCCTCGCTCGCCGCCGCCACCCTGGACCCGGAAGCCGCGTCCATGCTGCCGGCCGGCGTGGCGGCCACGGTGGGCGAGTTCGGTGGCGGTGGTGGTGGCGACGCGCCCCCTTCTGCCTCAGACTCCGACCCCGACGACACCCCCACCGCGCGCGCCGACGCCGCCTATTTCGACTCCTACTCCTCCATGGGCATCCACCGCGAGATGCTGGCTGACGCGCCGCGCACGGTGGCGTACCGGGACGCGCTGGAGAAGAATCCGACGACGCTGCGCGGCGCGGCCGTGCTCGACGTCGGCGCCGGCACCGGCGTCCTGTCCATGTTTGCCGCGAGGGCGGGGGCCAAAGCGGTGGTGGCGGTGGAGGCGAGTGAGGCGATGGCGGGGCTGGCGAGGGCCAACGCGGCGGCGAACGGTATTTCGATCACCGTCGCCCACGCGCGCGTCGAAGAGCTGCTGTCCCTCCCAGGCCTGCCTGACGGTCAAACGCAGGTCGACGTCATTGTGTCCGAGTGGATGGGGTACGCCCTGTTCTTCGAGTGCATGCTCGACGCCGTCCTCACTGCGCGCGACCGCTTCCTGCGCCCCGGCGGCGCGCTCCTCCCCGACGCCGTTTCCGTGCACGTTGCCGGGGTGAGCGAGGTGGCGTGCGACCTGGGCTTCTGGAAGGACGTGCAGGGGCTGGACCTCGCGCCGTGCGCGGCCGCCGCGCGCGCCGCGCGGCGGTCCGCCGGCGCCGTCCTGCCCGTCAACGGCGCCACGCTCCTCACCAAGGCCGCCACCGTGCACGAGCTGGACCTGATGGTGGCGTCGGCGGGCGACGCCGCGTTTTCCACGGAGTTTGAAGTCGCGGCAACGGCGCGCGGCGCCGTCGCGGCGGTCGCCCTCTGGTTTGACGCCCGCTTCACCGCCCGCGTCTGCCCCGACTACCCGGTCACGCTGTCCACGGCGCCGACCGCGCCGCAAACGCACTGGCACCAGGCGGTGCTGGAGCTGGAGGAGGCGATCGACGTTTCGCCCGGCGGGGAGGGTGGCGCCGCCACCCTTCTGCGCGGCCGCGTCAGCCTCGCCCGCGCCCCCTCGCACCGGGGTGTAGACGTCAGCCTCGAGGTGGAAGGCGTGGGGGCCGACGGGAAGCGGGTCGGGGCGCGCGCGGTCGGCCTCTTCCCCTTTGTCATGAGTTGAACCCCTTGCCGCACGCCGAACCGATGCCCGGCGCTTAGAGTGAAACATGGAGAAAGTGAGTGCACCTTCACACGCTAAAAACAGCAAAAATCGCCACTAGCCGGCCGCCGCGCCGCCCCCGCCCTCTTCCAGCGCGCGCGCGCGCGCCGCCGCCGACCACGCCGCGCACGCCTTGAGGTCGGCGAGCAAGTATTTGATGGCGCGCGACCAGCGCGAGTCCTTGTTGAGCATGAGCCGGATCGACTGAGGGAGGAAGAGGAGAGGGGCAGAGGTCGGGGCGATGCCGCGGCCACCCCCTCGACCCGCCACCCACCACCCTTTCCACGCACCAGCCCCCCCACTTTGTCGCCCTCGACCGCGTACGGCAGCGCGAGCGGGGCCCGCCCGGACCGCGCGTCGGCGTCGGCGGCGGCAGCGGCAAACTCGGCGACGCCCGCCGCGAAAAGGGCCAGGCCGCGGTCGTACCCCCCGCAGTAGAGTTTGTTCACGGGTCCATACACATCGACCGGCGCGCCGCCGCGGCCGTCGGCGACGCGCGGGGTGGAGCCGGCGGGGAGGAGGAGGCAGGAGGTGAGGGAGATGGAGTGGAGGCGGCACAGCGTGGCGAGCAGCCGCACCGCGCCGCCGACCGCGGCATTCGTCTCGTCCCAGCCGATGCCGGGACCGCGTCCGGCGCGGCAGCCGGCCAGGGTGGCGTAAGGGCCGGCGCGGGCGATGCGGTGGAGGTCGGACACCGCGTCGCGCGAGCGCAAGTCGTCCAGCGCGGCGGCCGCCCGCCGCGCTTTCCCCGCTGCGGCCGCGGCGTCGTCGGTTAGGGTGGATGCGGTCGCTTGGGCGTCGTTGAGGGCGTGCCAGTAGGCTCTCTCCGCTTCCGACACGGCGTCGGCCGCGGCGCGCGCGGCGGCAAGGTCGGCGGTCGCAGCCGCCTCGGCCGCCGCCGCGGTCGCCGCCCGCGCGACCGCGGCCGCCAACTCGGCTCGCGCGGCGTCGGCCGCGGCGCGCGCCGCACCCGGGACGCGCGCCGCCGCGCGCACCGCCGCCGCCTCGAGCGCGTCGGCGTCGGCCGCCGCGGCGCCCGCCTCCGCGTCCAGCTCGGCCGCCACCCGGGCCGCGCACTCGCCGCACAGCGGGACGTCGGCGTCGGCGCCCGCGTCGTCGGCGGCGAGCTGGAAAGCGGCCGCGTGCGCGGCAAACCGCGCGGCGAGCGGCGCGCGCGGGAGCAGCGACCCGGCGGGGGCCGAACCCGGGCCCAGCACCTGGCTCGCGCCGGCGAGCACGACAAAGGATTCGTCCAGAGCGGACGGTGGGAGCAGGAGGGACGAGGCTGGAGGATGAAAATAAGAGGGGTCGGCGCCGAGTCGGCGCATCCTGCGCGTCGCCCGCCGCCCCACCATCCACGACCTGCCTGCACCGGCGTCCGCCTCATCGGGCGGCGGTGGCCCCGCGCGCAGCCGCGCGCGACATGACTGGCACCGAAACTGGGCCGCGTCGCGCTCGGGCGCGTCCATCGCGGGCGCGCCGGTGTCGGGCGAGGACACGGGCGCCACGCCGGGGGGCGGCGCGGCCGGCGGGGCGGGTCTGAGAGGCGGGCAAGCGTCGGCGCGCCCGCATCACACTCCCGGCGCGAGCGCCCGCGCTCGCCCGCCCTCGCAACTGCGCTATCCTCCCTCCCAGCGACACCCCGAGGCCATGGCGACGCTCTTCGTCTACGGCACGCTCATGACGGGCGAGGTGCTCACCGCCCTGATCGACCGCGTGCCCGCCTCGCGCCCCGGTGTGGCGCGTTGGATTGGCGGGGTGGGGCGGATTGAAGTGTGGGGGATTGAGGGGCGCCGACCTCGACCCTGAACACCCTCCCCTCCCTCTCTAGCCGTGCTCCCCGGCCACCGGCGGTACGCCATTCAGGGCCAAGTGTTTCCGGGCGCGATCGTGGCCACGCCAGGCGACTCTGTGCCGGGCAAGGTAAAGAGAGAGGGGTGGGAACGGCGGCCGGCGCGCGGAGCCCGTGGCGCGCCCTGACACCCCCCTCTCTGCCTCCAGCTCCTGCTCGGCGTGACGCCGGCCGAGGTGGCGGTGCTGGACGCGTTTGAAGGGGAGGAGTATGTGAAGAAGAGAGTGGTTGCGCTCGCGACCGACGCGCTGCCGCCGGAGGAAATCGACGCCGACGTCTACCTGTGGACCGACGCCCTCCGCCCCGCGCTGCGGGGTGAGTGGGACTATGCGGCGTGGCGGCAGCGGGATTTGGAGCGGTATGCGGCGATGGTGAAAGAGTTTGCCTTGGAGATTCATGCGGGCGACCCCGCGTCCGCCGCGGCGCGCGAAGGGGGCGGCGGGGCGGCACTGTGACATCAACGGAACTACAGTTCGCCGTCGGCGCCGCCGGCGGCGCCCTCCGGGCCGCCCTCGACCGCCGCCGCCGGCTCCCCACTCTCAACCCCGCCCCTCACTTCCCGCGCCCGCCGCCTCGCCGCCGCCGCCACCGCCCTCCGCTGCGAGTACCCCAGCATCGACGTCGCCCGGATGAAGACAAAGGCGGCGGTGAAGGCCGCGCCGACGCCGACGAAGGCCAAACACGTAAACCAGAAGCCCCGCTTGTTTGTCCGATATACCGATTTGGCCTCTGCAACAGACCTCTGAGCTGCCGCAGTCGCTCCGTCGACCGTCGCTTCCGCGGCATCCAGCAGCGTCCCGCGGTCGGCGACGCCGCGCGCCGCAGCCTCTGCGTTGGCCCGCAGGCGCGCCGCGAGGCCGCTCAGGTCGTCGAGCAGTGTGTCTTGGAGGTCGCGGTGGCGCTCCACGGTGGTACGAGTGCCGGCGGACAGGCCTTCAAGGGACGCAGGGGGTGGGCGTGGGGGTGGGGGAGCGCGCGGCGCGGCGCCGGCCAGGAGCTCAGAGCTCGCTGCGGCCGGGTCGATGGCAGCGACAGGCCCTGCGGCGGGCGGCGGCGGCCCTGCGTGCGACGCTGGCGCCGGGCCGGCCGCGCCGCCGCGCGGCAGCGCGCGCACCACCGCGGGCGCCACCGGGGGGCGCAGCAGGGACGCCAGGCGGGACGCGCGGCCCCGGTAGATGGCCAGGCAGGCGGCGGAAGGGCTGACGAGAGGGAAGAAGAGGGAAGGCGGTCGTCGCACGCGGCCCGGTCGACGTGGCACCAGCCCGCGCCCACCCTTCTCTCTCACCGCTTCTCCGCCGCCTCCAAATCCGCCAACTGTTCCTGCAGCGTGTCGACGTACTGAAGGGAGGGAGGGAAAGGGGCGCGCGGTGGGACCGATGCCGCGCGTCGGCGCGCCGCCGCCGCCACCCGCCCACCACGCCCCACCACACCCACATGGTGAAACACGGGGCTCGTCTCCCATCCGACCGCCAGGTCGGGCCGCCCCCGGGCGTCGCCCGCGGCGACCGCTTCGCACGACGCGAGCAGGCGGCGGAAGGAGACTTCCAGGAAGAGGCCAGAGGTCGGGGGGGGGAGGGCAGCGTCGTCCATGGCGGGTGAGAAGGGGGCGGCCGCGGCCGTGGCGGCGCGGTGTGTGTGTCGTCGGCGCGCGCGGCGACGGTCGGCGGCAGGCCCGCTCCACCGCCGCCTTCAAGTGCCGCCGGCATCATGGCGTCAGCGTTTGGCGGCGGCGACGCTTCCCTGGCGCTAGAGCGGCCGCGGTCGCGGTCCGGGCGGATAAGGAGGGTCGACGCCGGCGTGAGCGGGTCGGGCGCCACCGCCGCACACTCCCACTCCCCCATCGGCGGCCGCCGCCCCCAGCACCGCCTCTGCCCGCGCCATGCGCGCCCAGCCGCTGGCCACCGGCCGCTCCCGCGCCCCCGCGGGCGCGCCCTGCCGCGCCCCGCCGCGTGCGGTCGCCACGCGCGCGGCGGCGGACGAACCGCTGCTCCTGCGCGTGGCGCGCGGTGATGGTGAGGGCTGGTGGTGGGAGAGATTGGGGAATGCGGGGCCACAGGGCGCGGCACGGTGCGCCGCGTGCGGGCGGCCGCGCCGCCCGCCCCGCCCGGGTAGCGCGGGCGCGCTGGGGCGCTGCACACGACAATGAAGACCACTCCCGGGCCGTCTAGCCGCCAGGACGGCGCTCACACGCCCCAACCGCCACCACACACCCCTCCTCTCTTTCTCCAGGCGGCGAGCGCGTCCCCGTCTGGCTCATGCGCCAAGCCGGCCGCTACATGGCCGATTTCCGCGCCTACTCGGACCGCATCCCGTTTCGGGAGCGGTCGGAGACGGCGGAGATTGCGGTCGAGTTGTCGCTCCAACCGTGGCGCGCGTTCAAGCCGGACGGCGTGATCATGTTCTCCGACATTCTGACCCCCCTGCCCGCGCTCGGCATCGAGTTTGACGTGATCAAGGGCAAGGGGCCGGTCATCGCGAGCCCGCTGCGGTCGCGGGAGGCGGTCGCGGCGCTGCGCCCGCTCGCCGACGCCGACGCGGCGCTCCCCTTCATCCGCCCGATCCTCACCGCCCTGAGGGTGGAAGTGGGAAATGCTTCCACCGTCCTGGGCTTTGTGGGCACGCCGTGGACGCTGGCGGCGTACGCGGTCGAAGGGAAAGCCGACAAGCATTGCATGGCGACCAAGACGATGATGCGGCGCGATCCCGCCCTCCTCCATTCCCTTTTAAACCACTTGACCGAGTCTCTGATCACGTATGTCGTGCACCAGATCGATTGCGGCGCGCAAGTGGTGCAACTGTTTGATTCGTGGGCGCACCACTTGTCTCCATCGCAGTTTGCCGAATTCTCGATGCCGTACGCCGAGCGCGTCATCGCGGGCGTGCGCGCGGTGCGGCCGGGCACCCCGCTCATCCTGCACGCGAATGGTGGCACGGGGAAGCACGGGTTGCTTGCCTCAACCGCGGCCGACGTCGTTGGCCTCGACTGGTCCACCTCGATGGCCGACGCCCGGTCCACCTTCGGCCCCTCCCGCACCCTGGCCGGCAACGTCGACCCGATGGAGCTGTTTGGAGGCGACGCCGCCATCGCCGCCGCGGTCGAGCGCTGCCTGCTCGATGCCGACGCCTCCGGCGCGGCCCGCGGGCGCCACATCCTCAACGTGGGGCACGGAGTGGCGCAGGGGACGCCGGAGGAGGCGGTGGCCCTGTTTTGCGAGCTCGCGCGCGGGTCGGCGGCCGTGCTGGAGAGGGGGGCGGGAGCGCGCGTGCCTGCGTCGGTGTGACAAGGGACATGGTGCGCGATGCTTTCTGCCGGGCCTCGCGCCGCCACCTCTCCATCGCACGGGCTGGGGAGCGTTACAACGGGGCAGAGAGAGAGGAAAGAAGAAGTCGCCGACCCCCCCCCCCCCTATCACGCGCCCAGGAGCGGCCGCCCGTCGGCCCCCACCGCCGCCCGCCGCCGCCGCGGCCGGCGTGCGTGTCCACCGTCCGCCGCGGCCGTGCGGGCGGCCAGGGCGCGGGCCTGGGCAAAGATGGCGCAGTCCAACAGAATCGTGCCCAGCGACCCCGCGAGCCAGGGCGCCGACGCCGCCACGTCGCCCTCCCCCCTCGCGCGCAGCAGAATGGAGGCACCGTACATGGTGTTGGCCGCGATCGCGGCGCCAAACATGGAGAGCGCGAGGCCGTCGGCCGACCCGCGCGCCGCGTTTTTGGTCAGTTGGGACACGCGCGACCCAAGATAGAGGCCGGACGACGCCCAGGCGAGGGCCAGGCCGGCTGAGTGGCGCGGGGTGCGGGAGGGAAGGGGAGGGGGGGGGGACGGCGGCGCGCGCTCGGGTTGGGGCGGCGGCAGCCCCGCGACCAGCAGGAGCCCTGTCCCCCCGCTTCGCCTCCCGCCCAGCGCCCTTGCCACCCCAGGTGACGTCGCGGCCGCCAGCGCGGCCAGCCCCGCGCGCGCGCGCGCGCCTCCGGGGCGCGGCGCGTAGACCCTGTCCCTCCTCGCGGCCAGGTGCGCGGCCTGGGTGTAGACGATGAACTGTAGCACGAGCACGACGTCGGCGCAAATGAAAAACATGGCGGTGGCCACCATTGTCCGCAGTTGGTCGCCGGTGAGCAGACAACCGATCAAATTGCAGGTGTCGCCCAGCAGCCACTCGGCCAAGAAATAGGGCGACAGGGCGGCCGCGGACCGGGTGCGCGCGTTGCGCAGGATTTGGGGGAGCTAGGAGAAGAGAGGGGGGTCGGCTAGGCGAGGGCGGCGGCCCGCGCGCCACGCCCTCGCTCCCTCTCTCGCACCTGGGCCCCCATCCAGCACGCGATCGATCCCAGCCCCAGCACAAATCCCGCGACATCGCGCGCGTCGTAGCAGCACTCGCCAAACCAGCGCGCGATGAGCGCGACCGCGCCCGGGGCGCAGGACGCCATGGGGGCTAGTGCCGCGCGGTCGAGTCCCTGCGGGCGCAGCGGCGTCGGCCGCCGCCGGCGCGCGGCCCGCACGGCTCGGGAGTGGTGGGGAGGGGCGGCGGCAGTGCCCGCGCCACACCGACCGGCGCTCCCTGACCCGCGCTGGGCGCGCCATGCGCACGGCGCCACCCCGACGGCATGTCGGCCGGCCGGCCCGAGCGCGGCGCGCGGCCGCGACTGTCGCCGCGTCGCCCAGCGACGCCGCCCCCCCCCATTCCCGCCTGCGCACGCCGCACGCGGGCTATCACCACGACGGCAGCGGCCGCCGCTTCTTCGAGGGGTGGTACTTCAAGGTCGGGAGGAGGGGAGGGGGGTGGCGCTGGGTGAACCACGCGCGCGCGGCGCCCACCTCGACGCCCCCCCCCCCCCCCCCCCAGGTCACCCTGCCCGCCCCGCACAACGGTTTCGCCCTCATCTACTCGGTCGAGGACCCCGGGAGCGGTGGCGGCAAGCGAAAGGCGGCGGGGTCTGCTCCCGGGGTGGGCGCGCAGGTCATGGGCCCCGCAGATGGCTACCTCCTCCGCCACACCCCGTCGACCGAATCGTTCTGGGGCGATCCCTCCTCCCTCTCGCTTGGCGCGTGCTTCGAGCCTGTGCGCGGCGCGGCGTCCCTTCCGCCGCGGTCCCCGGTCGCGCCCGCCGCCTTCGACGCCGCCGTCGCCCTGGGCTTTCAAGCCACCCCCACCTGGCACCAAGGCCGCCTCGCCGCGGACGACGGCGCAGCGCCCGGGGCGCTGCCGTCGACGGTCAAGGCTTGCTCGTGGGCGTTCTCGGTCACCCCGACCCTCGGCTGGGGGGCGGAGGGCGGGCCCCAGCGCGCGACCGCGGGCTGGATGGCCGCCCTCCCCGTGTTTGAACCCCACTGGCAAGTGCTCATGGCGCGCGGCGAGGCGACCGGGTGGCTGGAGTGGGGCGGGGAGCGGGTCGCGTTTGAGCGCGCGCCCGCGTACGCCGAAAAGAATTGGGGCGCCGGCTTCCCGTCCCGCTGGTGGTGGGTCCAGTGCGACGCGTTCGACGGGGAGGATGACGCCGCCATGACCGCGGTCGGCGCGACGCGCGGCCTCGCGGGCGTGCCCGGCCTCGCGGAGACGGTCGGCATGGTGGGCCTCCACTGGCGCGGCCGCTTCTTCGAGCTGGCGCCCTGGACCGGGACCATGGAGTGGGCGGTGGACGCGTGGGGGGGGTGGGCGGCGACGGCGCGCGACGGGGAGGTCGAGGCGGAGCTGGTGGCGGCGTGCGCGGGGGCGGGCACCCCTCTCCGCGCCCCAACCGCCGGCCGCGGCCTCGCGGTCGCGTGCCGGGACTCGTTTGCGGGGTCTCTGACCGTCACGCTGCGGGCGCTGCGGCCCGACGGCTCGCGGGGCGAGGTGTTGGCCGTGCTCACATCGAGCCGCGCCGCGGTCGAGACCGGCGGCGGCCCCTGGGCCGGCCGCTGGGACGCGGCCGCGTCCATGCGGGAGCCGCTGCGGTCGCTGGCTCGGGCCGGCGTGGATGTCGGCCGGGTGGCGGCGGCGGTCGGGTGGGAGGTGCCGGGGTTGTGAGGGAGAAGGGGGAGAGAGAGAGGAGAAGGTCTAGCACTGCACCGATCGATCAATCACACACACTCAAGGCAGAGACCAACACCGCACACACCCTCACGCTACCGCGGGGCGCCGCCGCCCGCGTCGGCGGCGACCGCCACCACCGCGCTCTCCGCCGCGGTGCGCGCTTTTTCCTCGGCCAGCACCCGCTCCGCGAAAAAGAACGCCACCCCGGACGTCGCGAAGCATACGGGCACCAGGAGGAGGGCGGTCTGCAGGCCTACGCGCTCGGACAAAACCGCGACGAGGAGGGGGCCCGCGCCGCCGAGCACGTTGCGCGCGCACAGGTGCAGGGCCGACCCCGTGCTCCCCAACTCGGGCGGCGACACGTCGCGCACCATGACGGCCGCGGGCGCGCGCCACATCTCGGACAGGCCAAACCCGAGCAAGAGGGCGGCAAAGGACGACGGCGCGTCGGGCGCGAGCACGGACGCCGCGAGCACGGGCGCCGCCAGCACCGTCGCCCCGGCCGTCAGCAGGTACCGCCCGCCCGACCGGGACAGGCCGTCGGCGAGCAGGCCGCCGCCGACGCCGCCCGCGATGCCGCCGAGGGGGAGGATGATGGCGAGCGCCGGCGCGTAGGTCTCCGGCTCCAGGCCAAACACGCGCGCGTAAAACGTGGCCTGCCACGCGACCAGGGCCCAGGAGCCGACATCGTTGATGGCGGCGGCGGCGGTGATGGCTTGGAAGGAGCGGGAGGCGGCGAGGGCCTTGATCGCGGGGACCATCGAGGCGAGCGGCGGCTTGGCCGGGGGGACCGCGCCGGCGGCCAGCGGCGGCGGCGTGGCGGGGGCCAGGATGGGGGGGGCCGTGGACGCCAGCGCGGCGGCGGCGGGCGCGCCGGGCGCGAGCGTGGTCGCCGCGGTGGTCGCCGCGGCGGCCGCGCCGCCGCCGCCGCCGAACGAATCCCCGCGCCCCCGGCTCAGCGCGCGCACCGCGGGCGCCGTGAACCGGGACGACGCAAACGGGTCGCCCGCGGCGGACCGGGCGGAGCGCGGGTCGCCCAGGGTCAGCAGCGCGAGCGCCGCGACGACGAGCCCCGGCGGCCCGAGCCAAAACAGCAGCTGCCGCCACGCGCCCTCGGTCACGACGCTGTGCAGGACCGAGAAGTTGTAGTCGTAGATGGGGGTGATGGCGGCCATGTTGCCCTGGGTGTAGAGGAGCGAGACTTGGGAGAGGTCGAGTTTGTCGAGCGGGACGAGCGTCACGCCGAGGGGGACGCCGCCCGGCCCGCCGCCCCCCCCCGCGACCCCCTCCGGCACCGCCCCCATCCGCCCGGCCACGATGACGGCGGCAAAGGACAGGGCGCGGCCGACATAGATGGCGGCGTTGTAGGCCGCCATGGCCGTGTTGCGCCCGCGCGGAAACAGTTCGGGGATGAGCGAGAAACAGACCGGGTTCTGGGTCGCCTGCGCCGCCGCGAACGCGGTGCGCAGCGCCAGCAGCTCGCCGAACGAGTGCGCGCGGGACGCGGCGAGGGTGGCCATCGACCAGAGCGCGGCGCCCGCGGCCAGCAGGCGGGGGCGGTCGGCCCTGTCGGCCAACACCCCCACCGGCACCAGGGCCACGGCGTACAGCAGCGTGTACCCCGCGGTGAGCGCCGCGCCTTGGGAGTCGGTCAGGCCGAGGTCGGGCGCGACGAGCGGGAGCAGGGCGGGGAGCGCAAACCCGCACGTGGAATGGTGGACGTAGGCGAGGGCGAGCACGCCCAGGCCCCAGTAGGTGCCCAGATCGGGGCCGTCGTCGGGGTTGGTGGGCGGGGGGGGGGGGCGGTCGGCAAAGGGGTCGGCGGGCGGGGCGCCGGGGGTGGGCGCCGCGCCGAAGTCGAGGGGGGCGTACGCGGGCTCCTCGTCCGCGTCGCCCTCGGTGAAGGGCGCCAAGAGCTCGACGCCGGCGGCCGCTGCCGGGTCGGCGGCGGCCGCCGCCTGCGCGACGACGCCCTTGTCCGGCGCAAGCGCGGCGGCCAGCGTCCGCAGCCCGGCCAGGCCGTCGCCCGGCGGCGACACCGCGGGCGCGGCCGCCGCGGCGGCGTCGGCCAGCATGGCGTCCGCGTCGAGGGCGGGGGGGGGGGCGACGGGCGCGACCGGGTCCGCGGTGGGGGGTGGGGGGGCGCCGTCGGCCTCTGCCGCCGCCGCCACAGGGCGTCGATGACGGACGACGGGCCGTGGGCAGGGCGGCGCCCGCGCGCCCGCCCCCGCCCGCGCGGTCGCGGGCGCGCGTCGCGCCCGCATCGGAGGCAAGCGCGCCCGGCTCGCGCGGCGCGCCGAAGCAGGCGCTTGCGGAATTGGCGGGGGCGCGCCGGGCGGGGCGGCGGGGGGCGAGGCCGCTCGCGCGCGGCGACGCGGCAGTGTGAGAGAGGGTCGCGCTTGGGTCAGCGTGGCGACACGCGGACGCCATCCAACCGACCGCGAGCGCCTTCCGCGAGCTCCACGCGCGTCAAGGATGGTTGAAAGGGGAAGGAAGGCGGGAGGCGGGGCGGTGACGTGCTGGAGGGAGGGTCTGTTCAGGGGTGAGCATGAGCCACTGTTTGTGCAAGCCTGTGCACTTTCCTCGTTCTGCCCTGAGTTTTGCGCCTCGACCGGTTGCAGACCCCGGAACCTTAGAACCTCGCCCTCATTCAAAAGATTCAGTCGCGGCGGCACGGGGCGGCAAGCGAAGAGCCTCACAGCCCGCCGTTGCCGCCCCCACCACTTCCGCCTCCAAGCCCCGCCGCTTCCCGCTCCAGCCGCGCCAGGTCGTACACGTGCCGCATGTGCCCCGACGCGGCCAGCCACTCCTTAAAATGGGCTTGGACAGCGGCCTGCAGCTCGCGCTTGCGGCCGTCGGCGAGCGCCGCGCCCCGCACCGCCGCGCGCAGATCCGCCACCGCCCCCACGCGCGCCTCGCGCGCCGCCTCGTACGCGGGCGGCAGCGCAAACGGGGACGCGGCCGCGGCGCGCGCGGCGGCGGTGGGGGAGCCGGCGCCCGCGCCAGGGCGCGGGCCGAGGCCGAGCAGGGCGCCGGCGTCGGACGCGAGGCGGGGGCCGTCCGGCAACGCGGCGCCGCCGCACAACGGCCCCGCGCCACCGACAAAGGGGATGGCGAGGGGCGCGAATTTGTCGGGCGCGAGGAGCGCCGCGGGCGCGGGCGGGCCGCCCGGGGTCGCGAGCACGGGGTCGCGCCCGACGCCCGCGGGCTCGTCCCACCGGTTGGGGGTCGTGGCCACACCGGCGGCCGCCATGTGGGCGCGCAGTCGAGCGTAGCTGGATGAGTGGAGGGAAGGGGCGTGAGGGGCGCGGCGCGAGCGACCGCCCGCGCCCCCACCCTCTTCTCTCTCTTTTCTCTCACCCTGCACAGTGCGGCCCCAGGACGACCCCCCGCGACGACCCCAGCACGAGCGGCCGCCCGTTGACGCCCAGCGACAGGGTGCAGTCGTGGCACGAGTCGACGACCGCGCGCCGCGCGGCGGCGACGAGCGTCACGCGCTCGCACCGCTCGAGGCGCACGCAGCGGCCGACAGCGCCGAGCACGATGGTGCAATCGGAGCAGGCGACGATGCACGCGTGGGCCAGGGGGGCCAGGGCGTAGACGACCGCGTCGTGGCAGTCGGCGACCCGCAGCACGCCCGAGGGGAACGCGGCCTCCCCGCGCGCCACCGTGGCCCGGCACACGCCCTGGACGTCGACCTCGCCCCCATCGACGACGCCGGCGGGGGGGAGGGGGTCGTCAAAGGGGGAGGGGGGGCCCGCGGCCGCCGCGGCGGCGGCGGCGGCGGCAGCCTCGCCGGGCGCGGCCGGGGCGTCGCCGGTGGCGGCCGCGAGCCAGGCCGCGAGGGCGGCGCCGGGCACGGGGGCGCCGTCGGGGACGCCGGCGAAGAGGGGGGCGGCGGCCGACAGGCGGGGTGGCGGCAGCGGCGGCGGCGCGTCGGTCTCCATCTCGTCGCCGCCGCCGCTCCCGGGCGCCACGCCGCGCCACCGGCTGGGCGCGCCCGCGGGGCGCAGCAGGAAGCCGAGCCTGTCGAATTCGAGGGCGGTGATGGCCGGCGGCGGCCCCGACAGCGGCGGCGCGTCGGCCGCGAGGCCGACGAGCGCGGGCGCCGCGCGCGCGGCGTGCGCCGCGTACGCCCCGAGGGCCGCCCGCGACGCGGCCAGGTGGTCAGCTAGCTCCTTGCGGGCGACGGAGGTGGAGCGCGAGTGCGAGACGTGGACTGGGGAGGAGGGAGGGAGGGGCGGTGGGGCGCGCGCGCTCGCGCGGCGCGCGACCCCCCCGCCTCGACCTCGCTCTCGACTCACCGTTCGCGCCCGCCCCTGCGCCCGTGCCCGCGCCCCGCCCAGCGCCTGGCCGCCGCGGCGACACGGGCTCCGCGCCGGGATCCGCCCGGCCGTCGAGCGCGCCGGGCGGCGGCGCGCGGCCCGCCGCGGGCGGCCACACGTCCATCGTCTCGCGGCGCCGGGCGGCGCGCAGGTGCAGCTGGGCCCACATGAAGAGGGCGAGCGCGTGCGCGTCGACGGCCGAGGCGAGGCCGGCTGAGGACAGGGGCGCGGGGTGGGCGGCGCGCCGGCGCGCGCTCGGCCCAAGACTCGCCGCGCTCCCTCTTCCCCGCACCGTCGTCGCGCTCCACGAGGACGCCTTCATCCTCGGCGACCGCCTCCAGCATGTCGATCAGGGTCTAAAGGGTTGAGGCGGGGACGGGCAGTGAGCACGCGCGGTCGGCCGACGGCGCCACGCCCCTTGCCGCGGCTGTTGAACCTCCCCTCCTATGCCCACACCTGCACGTGGTCCATGGAAGTGCCCAGTGCGTCCACGACGGCGGCGGAAGGGACCATCCCTGGAGGGAGAGGAAGCAAGGGAGAAAAAATGAGTTGTGCGCGCGGGCGCCGCCTCGGCCGCGCGGCGGTACCCGTAATCGGCAGCAGACGCCGGCGGCCACGCGCTCAGCGGCGGGCCGGCTCCCAATGCGCCCGATCGACCGTGCCGAATTTCTCGCCCCTCATCCCGACACTCACGCGGCGCCCCTGGTGCCCCACCCCCCCTTGCATGCACCAGCAGCCCCTGCAGCAGCTCCGGCAGCGCGGCCGGCGAGTCAAGGCGGGGGAGCCACGCAGCGACGGGCAGGCCGCCGTACTCGACGACGACGCGGCGCGGCGCGACCGCGGCGGCCGGGCCAGGCGGCGGCGGTGTCGTCATGGCGGGCGCGGGAGGTGGCGAGGGCGTGCCGCGGTGGGCGCGGCCGCCGGCGGCGCTGCGGCGCCTGGGGCTCCCGGCTCACGGGCGCGGCGCGCCGGACGCCGGCGGGCGGGCGCCGTCGACACGGGCGGGCGGGCGATTGGGGGGGGGGACGGGCCCGCGCGGGAGTGACGGGGACGCCGGCGGCCGAGCGCGGCCGCGGGCCGAGCCGCGGCCTCCACTTCATCCTCTGGCCGCCCGTCGACCATCACACGCCCCACCGCCCATAGTGAGTCCGCGCGGCCTGAAAGCATGGCCCCGGGCGCGGGCGGGGAAGCCGCCCGAGCGCGCTCTCCTGTCCCACCTCCTCCCACCCTCACCATCATCACTTGCGCGACTCGCCCATGGCGTTGAGCGCCGACCCCGCCTTGAACCAGCCGATCTGGTTGTCGTTGAACGTGTGGTTGACAGGGAATTCATAGGTGGAGCCGTCGGGTTTCTTCCCGGCGAGCGTCAACGGCGTGCCCGGCGCAAACGTTTTGAGCCCCTTGATCGCCACCTCGTCAAAGGGCCCCACTTTGTCGTAGTCGGCTGGGTCGGCAAAGGTGAGCGGGAGGAGGCCCTGCTTCTTGAGGTTGGTCTCGTGGATGCGGGCGAATGATTTGACGACCACCGCGCGCCCGCCCAGGTGGCGCGGCTCCAGGGCGGCGTGCTCGCGGGACGAGCCCTGGAAGGAGAGGGGAGGGGTGGGGTCGGGGTTGGATGACAGGGGAGAGAGCGCGCGCGCGTCTCTTTCGACCCCTCTGCTCCGCTCCTGCTCTTCTCCCTACCTCGCCGTAGTTTTCGTCGCCCACCACGATCCAGGGCACCCCCGCCGCCTTGTACGCGCGCGCGACGTCCGGCACGGCGCCGTACTCGCCGGTCACCTGGTTTTTGACAGAGTTGACTTCCCCGTTTTCCGAGTTCAGTCCCCCGATCAAAAAGTTGTTGGAAATGTTGTCCAGGTGGCCGCGGTACTTGAGCCAGGGGCCGGCCATGGAGATGTGGTCGGTCGTGCACTTGCCGGCGACCTTGATGAGGACTTTGGCGCCCGTGAGGTCGCCGCCGTCCCATTTCGGGAAGGGCGTGAGGAGCTGGAGCCGGTTGGACGCCGGGTCGACGACGACGTCACCCGCGCCCGCCCGGGGCGCCTGGTACGTGTCCTCGCCCGCGTCGAAGCCCTTGGCGGGCAGTTCGTCGCCCGACGGCGGCGCGAGCGCGACCTCGCGGCCGTCGGCGCCGACGAGCGTGTCGACCACCGGGTTGAACGTGAGGTCGCCCGCAATCGCAAACGCGGTCACCAGTTCGGGCGACGTCACAAAGCAGTGCGTCGCGGGGTTGCCGTCGTTGCGCGCGGCAAAGTTGCGGTTGTACGAGGTGACGATCGAGTTGGGCACCCCTTTTTCGATCTCCGTCCGCTTCCACTGCCCGATGCACGGCCCGCACGCGTTGGCGAGTACGGTGCCGCCCACCCGCTCAAAGACGTCGAGCAGGCCGTCGCGCTCGATGGTGGCGCGAATCTGTTCCGAGCCGGGCGTGATCGTAAAAGGCACCTTGGCCTTGATGCCCGCGGCCAGCGCCTGGCGCGCGACCGACGCCGCGCGCTGCATGTCTTCGTAGGAGGAATTGGTGCACGACCCGATGAGGCCGGCTTTGAGCTCGGCGGGCCAGCCGTTGGCGCGGACGGCCGAGCCGAACTGGGACAGAGGGTTGGCCAGGTCGGGCGTGAACGGGCCGTTGACCTGCGGCTCCAGGGTCGAGAGGTCGATCTCGATGACGGAATCGTAGACGGCGCCGGGGTCGGCCTTGAGGTTGTCCGAGAACGCTTCCGCGAGCTTCGCCGCCGGCTCGCGCCCCGTCGCGGCGAGGTAGTCGTACATCCGCTTGTTGAACGGGAACATGGACGTCGTCGCCCCGATCTCCGCCCCCATGTTGCAGATGGTGCCCATGCCGGTGCACGAGATGGCGTCGACGCCCGGGCCAAAGTACTCGACGATCGCGCCCGTCCCGCCCTTGACCGTGAGAATGCCCGCCACCTTGCAGATGACGTCCTTAGGCGACGTCCACCCGTGCATCTTGCCGGTGAGCTTGACGCCGATGACCTTGGGGGCTTTGAGTTCCCAGGGGAGGCCCGCCATCACGTCGACCGCGTCCGCGCCCCCCACCCCCACCGCGCACATGCCCAGCCCGCCCGCGTTGGGCGTGTGGGAGTCGGTGCCGATCATCATGCCGCCGGGGAAGGCGTAGTTTTCCAGGACGATCTGGTGGATGATGCCCGACCCCGGTTTCCAGAAACCGATGCCGTACTTGGCGCCGGCGGACGCCAGGAAGTCGTACACCTCGCGGTTGGTGTCGCAGGCGAGTTTGAGGTCGGCCTTGCCGCCAAACTTGTTGTCGCTGAGAGAGGGAGGAGAGGAGACGAGGGCGTCGGCCGCGCGCTTCCCCACCCTCCTCCTTCCCTCCCTCGACCATCCTTCCCGTACCGATCCGCTTGGGGCGCGGTCGTGCCCTCGATCAAGTGGTCGCAGTGGATGGTCGACGGGACCGCGGTCGTGGGCAGGCCCGACGAAATAAATTGGAGGACAGCCATTTGCGCCGTCGCGTCCTGCATCGCGACCCGGTCGGGGCGCAGGCGCAGGTAGGAGGACCCGCGCACGATCTCCTGGCCGGTGGGGTCGTCCAGGTGGCCGTACACGACCTGCAGGGGAGAGGAGGAGAAAGGGAGGGGTAGGGGCATGTGGGCGCTTGCGCGGTGGGAGGGGTTGGGGGCGCCGGCCGGCCCTCGGCTCGGCCCCTTTCGGGTCCGGGGATGGCCAGCCGTCGATGGAGGGTGGCGGCTGGCGCGGGAAATCGCCAACCGCCCCCCTGGCTGGCGTAGGGCGCGCGCCGCGGCCGCCCACCGCCCCAAACGGTCGCCTCCCCCGCCCGCGCGGTCGACCCACCTTTTCGGCCAGCGTCAGCGGCTTGTTGATGCGCTTGCGCACGATCTGGGGGGGAGGAGGGAGGGCGGCGGCGTCGGCGCGGGCGGTGCCACGGGCGCGGCGGCGATGCCGCGCCGCCCTGGCCACCGCGGGCGGCGCAGGGACGGAGCGTGTCCTCAGCCCCGCCCGGCACGGCCAAAGCAGGTGTGCACTTCCTCCGCGCGCGAGAACGCGGGCCGCGGCGCCCCCCAACCCCCGCCCCCCACTCTTCGCACCGAGATGCGGTCCTCCATGGCGGCGTAGCGGTCGTTGATGAATTCGCCTTCCTCCACGCGCGACATGGGCGCCTGAGGATGGTGTGGGTGAGGGTTGGTCGCGCGCCGGCCTCGCCCTCGCCTCCCCGGCGGCCGCCACCATGCGGCCCCCCTCCCCCCCTCCCCACCTTCTCGGCGCCCGCGATGCTGGACGCGGCCCGGCCGTCGCCGGCTATGATGCGGCGCTTGGCCTGGTGGTGGGGAGGGGGGAGGGAAGGGTGTCGGGGCCGCGGGAGGGGGCGGAAAGGGCGGCCGCCATCCAGCCCCCCTCCATCCCCCTACCTGGGCGAACGCCACGCGGGCCGCCCGAGACGTGTGCATGGCGTGCGAGTGGGGTGGGCGGGCGCCGGTCGGTGGCGTGGTGGGGGGGCCGCTCGGGCAGCGGGGAGTGAAGAGGGGGGCGCGAGCACGGCGCCACTCTCGCTGGCCGCGGTCGCGCGCGCCCCCCTTTCTTCCCGCCCGCGCCTCAATGTCAGCGCGCGCCCTGGCCCGGGCGGCGGCCGCGGCGGCCGGGCGAGGTGCGTGCCGGCGCGCGCGAGGGCGGCGGGCGGAAGGGCGGCAATCAGGGGGCGCGCGCCCGCGAGCCGCGCCAGGGTTGTGCGGCCGCCGCGCCGCGGCGCGCCTGGCGCGGGCGCCGCCGCCGCGCGGCGTGCGCGCGCTCAGGCCGCCGCGCATCGCCGCCCCGGCCCTGCCCGCCGCCGCCCGCCGCCCGCGCCGGCGGCAGCGACGGCGCGCTACCCCACGCCAACGCCCCACCCCCCAACCGCCAGCGTCGGCCGCCCCCGCGCGGTCCGCGTCCGACCTCGCGCCCGTGCCCGTCCTGCGCTCCTCGCTCGGCCTCGTCGGCGGGCCGGGAGGCCGCAACTCGGTATGCTGGGGGCGGTGGAGGGGCGGGACGGAGGAGGGAGGCGTCGCGGGAGCGTCCTTCACCCCACCGCGCCTCCCTCCCCAGTCGTCTGGCGTCACGGCGACCGTCTTTGGCGGTACCGGCTTCCTCGGCCGGTACGTGATCAACGCGCTGGCGAGGGACGGGCACCGCGTCGTCGTGCCGTACCGGTGCGACGAGTTGGACGTCCAGCATTTGCGGCAGATGGGCGACCTCGGCCAAATCGTGCAAGTCCCCGGCTTTGACGTGCGCGACCCCGCGAAGGTCAGGGGCGCGATCGACGGGTCGGCTGTCGTCTTCAACCTCATTGGCGCGACGCGCGGCACGCGCAACTTTTCGCTCGACGCCGCCAACCGCGCCGCGCCCGCCGCGCTGGCCAAGGCGGCGGCCGACGCGGGCGTGGAGCGGTTCGTGCACGTCACCTGCGTGGGCGCGGCGCCGGGCGCGCCCTCGGAGCGGCTGCGGTCGAAGGCCGCGGGCGACGCGGCGGTGCGCGCCGCGCTGCCGGCGTCGACCCTGCTCCGCTGCGGGCCGCTGGTGGGAGTCGAAGACACCTTCCTGAACGCCGTCGCCGCCGCCGCCAAGGCGCTGCCCGCGGTGCCGCTCATTGGAGGGGGCAAGGCAAAGAGGGTGCCGACCTTCGTCGCGGACGTCGCGCGCGCGCTCGCCGCCACCCTGCGCGCGCCCGCCGCCCCCGGGCGCACGTACGAACTCGTCGGGCCGGAAGTGTTGACCGACAAAGAGATCGCGTTAGCGGTCTTGGACCTGATCCGCGAGCCGCGCGCGACGCTCTCGATCCCGCCCGCGCTCGCCCGCCTCCTGTCCCGCGCCCCTCTGGCCCCCGCCTGGCTCTCGACCGCCGCCGTCGACGAGGCGACCACCGACCTGCTGCCGGTCGGCGGCCCCGGCGTGGGCACGTTCGCAGACTTGGGCGTCGACGCGCCCGACTCGATCCTAGCCGGCGGCGCCATGGTCGACCACCTCCGCTGGCTGCGCACGGGCGGGTACGACGTGGGCACGACGAGCGGGCGGGAGTCGACGGGGGGGGCGGGCTTTGGCGCGAGCGTCTCGTGAGGGAGGCTCGAGGACGGGGGACGGGCGCGCGTGTCGCAACCTCTCGCCACGCGCCCTCAAACCAAAACCGCGCGCGTCCTTCCCCTGTCACGCCTTTCTGCCGCCGCCGCCCTTGGTCTTTCTCTTTTTGAGCGCGGGCCCGCGCGGGCGCGCCGCGGGCGGCGTGCGCACCGCCGCGGGCGGCACCGGGCCGCCCACCGCGTGCGCCAGGTTGGCCTTGAGCGCCCACTGGACCCGCTTGCGCGTTGGGGGAGGGGCGGGGGTGGCGGCGGCCGCCGTGGGCTTGGGCGCGGGCGCCGGCGGCTTGGCCGTCGGCGGCGTCCCGGGCGCGGCCGCGGCCGCAGCCGCGGCGGCGTCGCGCTCCGCGCGGCGCTTGGCCTTTTTGGACTTGCGCGGAGGAGGAGGGTCGGCGGCCGCGGCGGGCTCGGGGGCCACCGCGGCCGCTTTCGCCGGCGCGGCCGCCGGCACGCTCCCGCCCGCCTCCTTGGCCGCCTGCTCCATCGCATCGGCCACCTCGTTCAAATGACCGCGGTTGCGCGCGCGCGTGGCGGGCGACGCGGCGGCGGCCAGGGCGTCGGCGGCGACCGCGGACGCAAGCGCGGCGGGGCCGGCCGCCGCCCACGAGCCCGAGGCGCCGAGCGCGAGCGACGCGGCCAGGGGCGCGAAAAAGGCGGTTGTCAGCCGGGCCGCGAGCTCGGGGCGGGGGGTGGCGGCGAGGGCGGCGACAAAGGGCGCGACCGCGCGGCGCGCGCCGGCGGCGCCGCACCGCACGGTCGCCGCCGCCGCCTCGAGCTCCGACCCCGCCGCGTCCGCGATCTGCAGCGCCAGCCCCGAACCGACAAATGAGTCGGCGGGCGGCACAAGGGCGGCCGCGACGGGCGCGAGCAGGCGCGCGGTCGCGCTCGCCGCAAAACCGGTGCCCGCCGCCGCGTGAAACCCCGCGCCCAGGAAGCGCCGCACCAGACCCATGAACTTGTCCAGGCGCAGGCGGTCGATGCCCGACCACTCGCGCGCCATGGCGGCGTAGAAGCCGGCGACGAACGAGGCGGCGGTCTACAGGAGAACAGGGGGGGGGCGTCGGCGCTGGCCGCACGCGCAGCGCCCATTTCCCGCTTGCCCCATCCCCATTCCTCCCCGATGTACTCACCTTGGGCGGCAGCGCGCCCACAATGTCGGCCATGCGCTTGGCGAGCTCGTTCTGAGGGGGGAAATGGGGCCGCCGCGTGGGCTGGCGCGAGTCTCGCGGCGCTAGCCGCCCTCTCCCGCCCGCCTCCCACCACCATCTTTCTAACCTGCACGGGCGCAAGGTCCGAGTGCCAGTAGGCGTAAAACAGCCCCGCCCAGAGCTTGGCAATGTCGCTGTCCGGCACGCCGCCGTCCGGGCGCGCCGCCAGCCAGGCCGCCGCCCCGGTCAGGGCACGGGTGCGGGTGGCGGGGTCGGGCGACGCCAGCGCGCGCGCAAAGGCGGTGTCGGCGCGCGGCGCCGCGGGGTCGAGCATCGCCAGCAGCGGCTTGGCCGCGCGCGCGGGGCGGGCGGGGGGGGCGGGGCGGCCGGCGCCGGCCGGCGCCATGGTCTCTGGGCCGGGGAGGAGGGGGAGGGGGGGAGTGGCGGCTGCATGGGGCCCCGGCGGCCGCTGAGAGCGCGCCTGTCGCTGCCCCCTCGACTAGACCCCGGCCCCCTCGACGCGAGTGCTCCCAGCCCCGTCAGTGTTGCACGACCGAGCACTTTCGGCGTGATGCCATCACGCCCCTCCACCGGCGGCAAACCCGCGCGCGAGCGCGCGCGGCGGCGCGACGGCCACCACGACCGCTTCCTCTCCATCCAGCCGCCGCTCCCGGCGCAGCACCTCGGCCAGCGCCCACGCCTTGCGCTTGGACAGCGGCCTGCATGATTCGATGCGGACGACGTCGCCCAGCGAGGCGGCCGCCGCTTCGTCGTGCGCCATAAACTTCTTTGTCCGCTTGATCTGCACCTTGTACTTGGGCACCGTCTTCACTCGCGTCACGGCGACCACGATCGTCTTCTGCATGGCGGTCGAGATGACCTGATGAAGAGGAGAAGAGGGGTTGGCGGGGGTGGGTGGGTTGGCAGCGGCTTGGTGGGCGACGCGGGCGCGGCCCTCCACACGCCACCGCTCCTACACACCTTGCCCACGAACGAGCGCATCGCGGCGCGGCGGGCGGCGCGCGCTGGGGCGCGGATGCGGCGGCGGCGGCCGCGGCACGCGACTCGCGCGCTGGCTGGCGACCGGCGGTGGGCTGGCGCGATACGGGAGGCTCAGGAGCGCGCGGTGGGGGCCGGCGGCGGTCGGCCGAGCCCTGGCTCGCAGCGAGAGTGTGCACACACCCCGGCGTGCGCTCGCCGCGCACCGGCGCGCCCGCGCCCGCCTCTGGCAAACTCACCCGAGTCCACTCCAGCCTCTGTCCCGGCGGTCCTTGGTGTGGCGCCCCCCAACGGAAGCCGATGGCCGACGCGCCACCGCCCCCCCCCCCCACCCTGCCTCCTCCCGCTCCCGGCGTGGGCGAGCAGTTGTGGAACCGCATCGCGGCCGCGCTGGGGCAGGGAGCGCCGGCGCCGACCGACGCCGCGGCTGCTCCCTCGCCCGGGTCGGCCGAGACCCTCTTGCGGCGCCTCTCGTCGGCCCGGGCGCCGTCCCGGGACGGCAGTGAAGCGACGCCGAGACCCGGCACCGCGGTCGACGACGCACCACCGGCCGTCGCCATCGACGTGGCCGACCTGCTCGCCGCGGCCGACGCCTCCGGCTTTTCTCCCTTTTTCGTCGCCCTCGTGCTCCTCTTCCTCGCCGCGCGCCACCTGCTGGGCCTGCTCATCTTTGCGACGCTGGCGGCGGCCCAAGCGCAGCACAGCAGGCTGCTGACGGATCAGGCGGCCTTGAAAGCCGCCCGTTCCCGCCCAGCCCTCGCCCGCGTCGCCGCCGTCGCGGCCGCACAAGCCGTCGCCGTCGCCTGGCTCCTGCCCGCGTCGGGCGCGGTGCCCGGCGGCGGGGCCGCGTTTGCGCGGGCAGCGGTGTTGCTCCCGCCGCGCGCGCCTCCCCCGACGCTCGCGGCCGTCCTCTTCCTCGTCACCACGTTCGACGCCGGCGCCCGCCTCGCCACGACCGCTGCCAAAGCCTCCATCCTGGCCGCGCATGCGGCCGCGCCGGCGGGCGCGCTGCGCGCGCGAGGCGCCGCGCTCTCGGCGGCCGACGCGGTGTCGGCGGCTTTGCGGGCTGCTTGGTCGACCTCACCCTGGCTCGCATACTTATCGGGACCGGCTTCCGGAGGGCTGCCGCCGTCGCTGACGGCGGCCTTTGTTTTGCTCTATGCCGGCGCGAAGGTCGCGCTCGTCGCGCGGTCCGCGCGCACCGCTGGCGCTGCCGTGCGCGGTGCGGTGACAGCCGCGGCCGCCGCGGCGGCCGACGGCGAGGGGCAAGGGCTCACCGCGCCGCTGGGCGACGTCGAGGCAGGCGGCGGCGCCGCGGGCGAGTGCGCCATCTGCTACACCGCGCCCGCGGCCGACCCGACCCGCCTGTCGTGCTCGCACACGTTTTGCAGCGCGTGCGTCGAGCGCTGGCTGGAGACGCACTCGACGTGCCCGCTGTGCCGCTCAGAAGTGCGGCCGCCGGGCGCGAGCGCGGCGCCGGCGGCGGCCGCGGTGGCGGTCATGCCGCAGATTTTTTGATGGTGGTTGGGAGGGATAGAGCGCGTGCGGGGCGACTGTGGTGAACGACTAGAGAGAGCGTGAGGGTGGGCGCGGCGCCGGCGCGCGCCGCACTCTCGGCGCGCTCGCCCGCCGCGCGACCCCCGCCGTCGCGTCGACAGCGAGCACTTGCGGCCGCGGCTCGCCCAGCGCGCCCTGGAGGCTGCCAGGCGCCGCGCCGCCGCGCCCCGGCCATGGCCCCGCCGCCCGCCGTCCTGGCCTTGGCCGGCGCCATGTTGATCTTCGGCACGATCAACACGGTGGCCACGAAGCTGCAGGATCGAACCGTCATCGCGACGGACGGCGAAGGGCGCCCCGTCTACTTTTATGCGCCCGCCGTCCAGTCCCTCTTCATGTGAGATCGAGGGAGGGTGGGATTTGGGGGTTGCGGGCGGGGCGGGGCGGCGAGTTGGTGGCCGGGTCGCCTGCCGCGCCCCGACCCCGCCGTCCCGCTCCCCGCTCGCAGGTTTGCCGGCGAAGCCCTGTGCCTCGTCGCGCACGCCGCCCTCGCCTCCCACCGGCGCCGGGCGGCCGGGCGGGGGGGCGGGCGCGCCCCCCCCCCCCCCCCCCGCCGGCGCCGGCGCGGCCGGCGGGGGGGGGGCCCCGCGGGCCCCGGCGGCGCGGGGCCCCCCCCCCCCCCCCCGGGGCGGGGGGGCCGGGGGGGCGCCCCCCCCCCCCCCCCGCCCGCGCCTGCGCTCGCGCGTCGCGCTCGCGTTTGCCGCGCCCGCCTGCCTCGACGCCGTGGCCACCACCCTGGTCAACGTCGGCCTCTTCTACACGTCGGCGAGCGTGTACCAAATGCTGCGCGGGACGCTGGTCATCTTCGCGGCGGGTTTCACCGTCGTCCTCCTGCGCCGCCGCCTGCACACCCACCACGCCTTTGGCGTCGTCCTCATCGCGGCGGGCGCCGCCCTCGTGGGCGCGGCCAACGTGGTGTACGACGATGGGGGAGGTAGGGTGGGGGTGGGGGTGCGGGCGGCGCGCGTCTGGCTCCCTATGTCTGGCCCGCCGCCGCACCCCCCACCCCCACCACACGCGGCCCGCAACGCTCTCATCGGCAACCTGCTCGTCGTCGGCGCCCAAGCGGCGACCGCGCTGCAGTTCATCCTCGAGGAAAAGGTGCTGGCGGCGCACCGCACGCCCGCGCTTTTAGCCGTCGGCCTCGAAGGCGCGTGGGGCCTGCTCCTCTGCGCGGGCGCCCTGCCCCTCCTGTCCACGGTCACGCTGCACGGCAAGCCGCTCGATGACGCGTCCGCGGCGCTGCGGGCGATCACGGCCTCCCCCCGCCTCGCCGCGTCGACCGCCGCCTGTGTTCTCTCGATCGCCGCGTTCAACTTTTGCGGCGTGTCAGTCACCCAGCGCCTGGACGGCGCGTCTCGCGCGGCCGCTGACATCTGCAGGACGCTCCTCGTGTGGGCGGTGAGCGTCGGCGCGGGGTGGGAGCGGTTCAGGGCCCTCCAACTCCTGGGCTTTGCCGTCCTCCTCGCCGGGTCCGCCCTCTACAACGAGCTCATCCGCGGGTGCCTGCCCACGCCAGACGAAAGCGACGAGAGCGGCGAGTCCGGCGACGACGCCGAGGCGCCGCTGCTCCCCGGCCCGCGTCCCCCGTCCGCCGCAGCCCGCCCCGCGCCCGCCCGTGTCGACCCCTACTACACCATGGCGCGGTCCATGCGCCTGTTTCCGCCGCGCGCGCTGTCGCCGCACTCGCTGGCGAGCCCGGCGGTCGCGGGGCTTGGGACTGGAGGGGGGCGCGGGGGGGCCCTGTGGGCAGCGCTCTACCCGGACTCGGCCACCACGACGCCCGACCCGTCCACGCGGGGCGCGTCCGATGCGGGCGCGGCGTTGGGGGGAGATGGGGAGGGGTGACAAGGAACGAGGGGGTGTGGGGCGTTGTGGGAATCGAGGGGCTCGCGCTCGTGCGGCGCGAGCCTGGCGACTTGTGAGCACGCGAGGTCGGCGTGCCGAGAAGGCGGGGGCGGGGCCGGGGCGGTTCAAACGGGGCTGTGCAGCGCCGCCGTCCGCCGCCGGCGCCCCCCCCCACACTCCCCGGCCCCACCCCGCCCTCCCTCCCCCCCCACACCCCCCACCACCATGACGGAGGACACGTCCAAGCTGGCTGCCTACCCCTTCCTCCCCTACTACCCCGGCCAGAAGCTGCGCATCTGCGTGACCGGCGCCGGGGGCTTCATCGCGTCCGCCCTGGGCAAGCGCCTCAAGAAGGAGGGGCACACGGTCGTTGCCTGCGACTGGAAACGCAACGAGCACATGGCGGTGAGAGGATGGGCGGAGGGGCGGGGGCGCTGGCGGTGGGGACAGCGCCCAGGGCCGCGGGTGCCGCCGCGCGCCCGCGCGCCCCCATTCCGCCCCCGCACGAGTGGCAGAATGTCGCCCAAACCGTGGCGAGGTGTCGGGGCGGCCGCCGACGCCCCCCCTTGCCGCGTTCTCAGGAGGAAGAATTCTGCGACGAGTTCCACCTCGTCGACCTGCGCGTCTACGACAACTGCAAGCGCGTCGTGGCGGGGTGCGACCAAGTGTTCAACCTGGCGGCGGACATGGGGGGGATGGGGTGAGTGAGGAGGGGGCGGATGCGCGTGGCGCGGCGGCGGGCGGCGGGTGGCGGGGCGACGGTCGCGGCCGCGGGCGCTCGCGCATCCCCTCCGGGGCGGCGCCGACATCGCAGCTCTAGCCATCGGGGCGGCGCGCGCGGGCGCGGCGAGCTTGGGCGCGGCGGTCCGGCCGCGCCGCGCCGCGGCGCGCCGGCGCGGCGGGGGCTGCCGGGCCCGGGGCGCCGCCCGCGCGCCCCGCCTTCCGGATGTCGGACACTTCCATCAGCACGCACGCCCTGTGCGGGCGGCGCGGCGGGTGCAGCGGTGGGCGCCCCCCAATCGGGGCGGCCAACGCTGGCCACCGGCTCTCTCGAGCGGACGGCGCGCGCGCGGCCGACACCGCCCCTCTCCGCCCCCCTCCCAGCTTCATCCAGTCCAACCACTCGGTCATCATGTACAACAACACCATGATCTCGTTCAACATGATGGAGGTGTCGCGCATCGAGGGCGTGAAACGGTGCGCGAGGGGGCAGACGACGCGCGCCGCGCGCGGCCCCGTTGCCGCACGCCGCGCCCACCACCCCTCCCCCCTCGCCGCAGCTTCTTCTACGCCTCCAGCGCCTGCATCTACCCCGAGTACAAGCAGCTCGACGTGGAGGTGGAGGGCGGCGGCCTGAAAGAGGGCGACGCGTGGCCCGCCCAGCCCCAGGACGCGTACGGGTTGGAGAAGCTCGCGTCCGAGGAGCTCGCCATGCACTACGACAAAGACTTTGGCATCGAGTGCCGCGTCGCGCGCTTCCACAACATCTACGGCCCGTTCGGCACGTGGAAGGGCGGCCGCGAAAAGGCGCCCGCCGCCTTTTGCCGCAAGGTGCTCACCTCGGTCGACGGCATCGAGATGTGGGGCGACGGGCAGCAGACGCGGTCGTTTACGTTCATCGACGACTGCGTCGAGGGCATTCTCCGCGTCACGGCGTCCGACTACAAGCAGCCCCTCAACCTGGGGTCGTCCGAAATGGTCTCCATGAACGCGATGATGGAGACGGTCAAAGAGTTTGACGGGCGCGACCTGCCGATCAAGCACATCCCGGGGCCCGAGGGCGTGCGCGGGCGCAACTCGGACAACGCGCTCATCCTGGAGCAGCTCGGGTGGGAGCCGACCATCAAGCTGGCCGACGGGCTGCGCCTCACGTACGCGTGGATCAAGGGCGAGCTCGCCAAAGAGACGGGCGACGCGTCGGCGTACGCGCAGTCGCACGTCGTCGGCACGACCGCGCCGCGCGAGATGGGGCAGCTGCGCCAGGCGGACGGCAAGGAGGGGTACGAAGGCCAGGGGGAGGCCGCCAAGGCGGGGCCGGGGACGCCGGGCAAGGTCGCGGCCGCGTGACGGCGCGCGGCGTCGCACGACCCCGCACATCGACCGCCGTCGCCCCCCCCCCCTCCGATTTGAACACGCGTCCACGCGCCGCCCTCTCGGACGGCGCGCGGCGCCCCCCGCCCCTGCACAAAGCCCGCACCGCGCGCGCCGCCCTTCCCTCCCGGCCGCCCCCTTCAAAACGACTGCCGCCCCACTTTGCCCCATTAACCGCAACTCGGCGCGTTCCCTATTCGACCGCGGCCGCCGCGCGAGAGAGTGGCGCGGCGTGGCGCGCGGCGCGGCCCTATGGCCGCGCCGCGCTCCGGCCGCCGCCGCCCGCCGCGCGGGGCCCGGCCACGCACCGCTTGTGAATGAACTTTGACCTTTCCCCAGAAACTGGGGCGCGGCGAGAGAGCGGCGGGCGCGGGGCGGCGGGCTGGGCGCTCTCCCTCGTGCGCGCCTCACACGGCCCGCCTCCTTTCCCCGCCAGCAGTGCAGCCCTACCACCCCTGTCCACCTCTCCTTCAGCAGCACGACGACGCCGGCCGCGGCGCGGCCGCGTCGCCCGGCCGAATCGTCCCGCTGCCGGCACCCCCGCCCGCCCCACCCCCCGCGCCGTAGCCGACTTTGATGCCGTACGACTCGTTCGACACGTCAAACTCCCCCGACGCGATGCGGGCGTGGATGGCGCGCGCGGTGCCCATGAACGCGTCCTCCACGTTGTGCGCGGTTTTGGCGGACGCTTCGAGGAACACGAGCCCGTGCTCCGCCGCGAACGCCGCCCCCTCCTCCTCCGTCACCGCGCGCCGGTGCCCCAGGTCGGACTTGTTGCCGACGAGCATGATCGTCATCGCGGGGTTGGCGTGCGCGCGCGCGTCGTCGAGCCAGGAGGCCAAGTGGTCGAACGTCTCGCGCCGGGTGACGTCGTACACGAGCAGGGCGCCGGCGGCGCCGCGGTAGTAGCTGTGGAGAGGGATGGGTGGCGTGAGAGCGAGGGCAGCGAGGTCTTTCCTCGTTCCCTGCCCCCCCTTCTCCTCGTCTCGCCTCCGCGTGATCGACCGAAACGACTCCTGCCCCGCCGTGTCCCAGATCTGGAGCTTGATCTGCTTGCCGTCGATGGAGACCATGCGCGCGCCTGGAGAAGGGGGCGGGAGTGGGGTGGGCGGGCGGGCGAGATGCGGCCGGCGCGGCGCGCCTCTCTCCCTCTCTCCTCGCTCTCACCAAACTCGACCCCGATCGTCAGATCGTGCACCGGCTGAAACCGCTTGTCCGTGAACTGGAGCAGGAGGCACGACTTGCCGACGCCTGGAGAAGGGAGGCGGAGGGGAGGTGAGTGAGGCGGGCCTGCGTCGCTCCTGGCGCCCGCGCCGCGGCCGTCGCCCTCGTCCCCGATCGCGCGCGCACCCGTGTCGCCGATGATGATGTACTTGAAGAGGTAGCTGGGAGGAGGGGAGGGAGAGGGTGGGCGATGGCCGCGCAGCGACCCCTGGCGCCTCGTGCCGACCCCGCCCGCGCGCGAGGCTGCTATCCGCGGACACGACGGACGGAACCGCGCGCCGGGAAGCGCGCGCGCGGCGCGCGGCGGGCGCGCCGCGATGGTGCGCGCGCGGGCGACCGCGCGGCCGCCCGCCGCCCGGCCCCGCCCCCGCCTGAGCGGCCGGCCCGACGCGGATGGCGGCGACACGCGATCGCCGGCGCCCCCACGCGCCCGCACGCACGCGTAAGACATGGCGGCGACGGCGCCAAGGCACGCAGCCGAGACCCTGGGGCGCGCTGCGGGAGGCCGCGGACGGCGCGCGGTAGCGGGCGGGAGGCGGCGGCCCGGGCGAGAGGCGCGGGTGTGGACGAGGGGCCGCTGTCCGCCGAGAGGGCGCCCTCTACTTCACACGTCCCCCGCGCTCAAGTCTCCCCTCCAAACCCGCCCGCCCCAAAGTAGTCCCGCCGCCCCCGCTCCGCCTCCCGGTTTTGGGACTCCAGCTTGGGGCACTGCGCGATGCGGTGGCCGAGGCCGCCGCAGTAGGCGCACCCCCGGGTGCCCGACGCGTCGGCGAGCGCCTGCATGCGCTCCACGGGGTCGTCGATGGCGAGCAGGAACGGGGGGACGCGTTGTTTGGCCTCTTGCAGGAGGTGCTTGAGGTCGAGGAGGACGGCGTCGCTCTGGTTTTTGTTGACGAACGTCGTCGCGACGCCCGTCTTGCCGCAGCGCCCCGTGCGCCCGATCCGGTGCACATAGTTTTCGATCTCCGCCGGCATGTCGAAATTGATCACGTGCTGGATGTCGGCAAAGTCCAGGCCTTTGGACGCGACGTCGGTGGCGACCAGGACGTCCGCGCGACCCGCCTTGAACGCGTCGACCGCCGCGGTGCGGTCCTCCTGGTCGCGCCCGCCGTGCGTCGACACCGCCTCCACGCCCTTGATGAGCAAGTATTCGTGCACGTCGTCGACGTCGCGCTGGTTTTCGGCAAACACGATGGCGGGGGGCGGCGTTTTTTGGAGGCAGTCGAGCAGGTAGGGCAGTTTGGCTTCCTGCTTGACGTACTCCACCTCTTGCAGCACGTCCAGGTTGGCCGCCCCGGACCGGCCCACGTTGACGACGACGGGGTCGACGAGCGCGGACTCGGCGAACGCGCGAATTTTTTGGGGCATCGTCGCCGAGAACATGAGCGTCTGCCGCGGCGCGCGGAAGAACGACAGCACGGTCCGCACGTCGTCTTCAAACCCCAAATCCACCATGCGGTCGGCCTCGTCGAGGCAGAGGTAGCGGCACGCGTCCAGGGTCATGCGCCGCCGCGTCAGCAGGTCTTTGAGCCGCCCCGGCGTCGCGGCGCACGCGTGCACGCCCGCGCGCAGCGCGTCACCTTGCGCCTTGGGGTCGGCGCCGCCCACGGCGAGCAGGGTGCGCAGGCGGGGCCAGCGGCCAGAGGCGGAGAGGGCGGCGCACCAGTCGTCCATGATTTGAAGAGTCTGCCGCGCCAGTTCCCTGGAGGGCGCAATGACCAGGCCGATTGGCCCCTCCCCGGGCGCCAGCGGGTACCGACACTCTTCCTGGAGCGCGAGCAGGATGAGGGGGAGCGCGAAGGCGAGCGTTTTGCCAGACCCTGTGAACGCGACGCCAATCATGTCCCGGCCCGAGAGCGCGACCGGCAGCCCCTGCATCTGGATGGGGGTCGGCTTGGTGATGCCTTTGGCGGCCAGGCAGTCGAGCAGGGGGCGCGGGGCTTTGGTCTCGGACAGCAGCGTGATTGGGGGGGGCAGGTCGGCCCCTTCCACGATGATGTGGGCCGCGTCCCGCACGGCCTGGTGCTTGAGCGCGGACCGCGCGCGCAGCTTGCCCGGCGCCGACCACCCGGTCGGCGGCCCGCGGCCCGCCTTGGGCCCCGCGCCCGCGAGCTCCTGCACCGACTTGAGCGCGGCCTTGGTCGTGATCGCCTTCATCATCTCGGCCTCTTCTTTGGCGAGGCGCTCGGATTCCGACTCGGCGGGCGCGCCGCGGCGCGTGCGTGCGGCGGCGGCGAGGAGCGACTCCTTTGGGGGGGCGGGGGCGGCGGCGGCTGCCGCGTCGGCGGCTGCCACGTCGGCGTCAGCCTGCTTGGCGGCGGACGAGGACGGCTGCTGGGGAGGAGAAGGCGTGAGGAGGGGAAGTGGCGTCGGCGCCGCCCCACGCCCCACCTTTCCCTCCGCACCTTGCCGAGCCTCTCCTGCAGCCGCGCCGCCTCCAGCTCGCGCCGCTTCTTCAGCGGCACATACTCCTCGTAGCTGCACGGGAGGAGGGGTGGAGGGCGTCGGCGGCGGTGCCGAGAGAGCGTCCCCCGCGCCCGCCCCGCTCTTCCTCTCTTCTCACCTGTCCTCCTCCTTCTCCAGCATGGCCGCCACCGCCGCCTCCTCGGCGTCCAGCTCGGCGCGGCGGTAGCGCTTGACGGGCGGGCGCGGCGCGGGCGGCGCGGCGCCCCCATCGCGCGCGGCGTCGCCCATGGGGGCGGCCGCGGCGGCGGGACCGCGGCGGG
>Ga0315294_10000306_pt1 | contig 52564 bp, 45 predicted proteins | sample YL17G13_40_MG_FD_203626 | JGI IMG/M metagenome (GOLD analysis project Ga0315294, IMG submission 203626) | Sediment microbial communities from Yellowstone Lake, YNP, Wyoming, USA - YL17G13_40 | ecosystem: Environmental > Aquatic > Freshwater > Lake > Sediment | place: USA: Wyoming | collected... | reverse complement strand
GCCACCGTAGTACACCGTGGTGGAGAGGACACTGGTCAGGCCAGAGTCATATATCCATATGCGCCAATTCCGCGATCCCATGTACGTTTCGAATCCTGCGACGACGACGTTTCCACTTCCGTCGATGGCCACAGCCGTGGCCTTGTCCATGGAGTGTCCAGGGCCGTCATAGACGGTGGTCGCGATTACCGCCGACAGCGAGGCGTTGAACTTGACGATACGCCAATCGTAGTCGAATCCCCCTCCGCTTCCGGGCTCGCTCCCGACAAGGACGATGTTCCCGCTTCCATCGATTGCCGCCCCTCTGACGCCTACCCCCGCGTAGCCGTTGCTTCCCAGCAGCGTTGTCAGCGTCGGATCGTATTTCCGAACGACTAGCCCGGCCCCCCCATATCCCGCGACGATCACGTTGCCGCCCGCGTCAATCACAACGCAAACAGCTTGGCTACCGCTGTAGTCCGTCGTCGTCAGCAACGAGAATGATCCCGCGCGGGCGGACTGAGCTGCCGCGCAGACGAGGAGAACAGAAAGGAAGAACCGCTTCACCGCGCCATCACCGTTACCGTGCCTCCACCGCTCCCTCAGTCCCTAGGCTAGACCCGCATGGACTACCGGTCAACCTGATCGGATGGCCGCGTCAGCGCGGCGCAGAGGGCGACGACCGCGGGAACCCATTGCAGGAGCAGGCGGTCGAGGGAGGAGGCGAGGAGCCAGCGGGGGTCCCGGATCGTGAGGATGTACGCGAGCGCGGCGGCGGCGACCTGGACGGCGAGGACGACCAGGAGCTCGCGAGCGCCGGGGCGCCAGAGTCGGCGCCAGCCGAGCAGGAGAACGAAGACGACGGCGAACCAGAGGATCAACCAGGAGTTGAGCAGATGATTCAGCCACTCGCTCCACGGGACGGGCGTCCCGGAGGCGAACGAGGCGCCGCCGAGACCGGGGCCCAGCGTTTCTAGCGCGAGCGCCTGCACGAACAGGAAGATCCGGCCGGGGGCGGCCTCGATCGCGGCGACGGGGTTGAAGGCGAAGTCGCGGGGGGCCAGGTCGTACGCGAGCGCGACCACGCGCCAGGGAACGACGAGGACGAGCCAGAGACCCAAGGCGGCGGCGAAGTCGCCGCGCCGCACCTTGCGCGCGACCGCGCCCAGGAGCAGGGCGAGGAGGAGACCGATTCCGAAGATCGCGGCCTCGTTCTTGAGGTTGGCCGCGAGCCCGGCGAGGAAAGCCGCCGGCCACGCGGGGCCGGCGCCGCGGCAGGCGCGGAGCAGGAAGACGAGCGCGGCCGTCGTCGTCGCGGCCACGGGCCAGTCCACGTACCCGTTCGACGACTGGGTCAGCGCGGCCGGGAGGAGCGCGACGAGCCCGGCGATGAGCCAACGGCCCTTCCCCACCCCGACCTCGACCAGGAGCGCGGCGAGGAGGACGGGCACGCACGCCGCCCAGACCGGCGAGACCAGCCGGAGGAGCCGGGTGTCGAACCCGCCCGCGCACCGGGCCAGGAACGTCTGGACCGCGGGCCAGCTGAACGGGTACTCGGGATGCGTGAACCCGTAGTCGGCGTTCCGGAGGAAAGCGACCGGGACCCCGGCGGCGTCGAGCGCGGCCTTGACCTTGAAGTCCCAGATCGCCCACGCGTCCCAGTTCGACCAGGCCGACTGCGGCACCAGCGCGCCGGCGACGGCCAGCTTCAAGGCGAGCGCGACGAGGACCAGCCCGGCGATGTCCCATCCCGTCAGCGCGGGAAACCGGCGATCCGGCGGCAGTGTCAGCCGGCGGCTGGCAATCGCGAGGGCCGTGCAGGCCAGGGGTACCCACATCGTCATCCAGGGCACGCCGCCGAGCGAGAGCATCACGGCGACCCAGCCGAAGAGGCCCGCGCCCGCGACCCAGCCCAGGGCGACCGAAGCGGACGCTCCGGCAGGCGCGAGGCCGGTGCGGTACGCGAGCCAGTACCCGAAGAGGAGCACGAACACGATCCCCCCCAACCACGGCAACGTGCGGACGGGTGGCGACGGAGCAGGAACCACCTCCGCGAGCGGCGCGGTCTCGAGCCGGCCCCGGTGGTCCTCGACGATGCGGCGCAGGCGGATGCTCCCGGACTTCGCGCGCGCGTACATCCCGAGGACGCCCGGGCGGCGCGCGGCGGCCCAGGTCTCGTCGTCGGCCGCAAGCGAGATCGGCCGTCCCGGCCGCGGAATCTGGCGGAACTCGACGTGCACGGGCGAGGGGAAGAGCTCGTAGGCGGCGCGGTAGCTCACGAACTCGTCCTCGCGAGCGGGGTCGTCCACGAATACGAGGGCGCTCTCCCCCGCGGGCACGGCCGCCCGAAGCTGGGCGAGGAAGGAGTGGTACCCGGGGTCGCCCGACTCGAAAGCCGCCCGGGCGGACGCCGGCGACCGTTCCGCCGGCGTCCGGCGGAGGCCCGGAATCCGGCGGGCCAGGCTGGCGGTCAGGAGGACCGCCTGCACGGCGGCCAGGACGAGGAGGACCCGGCGGTTCACATCATTGTTATACTGAACCTGCATGAAAGTTTCCGTTCTCGTCCCCTGTTACAACGAGTCCGACACGATCCGCGAGATCCTGAAGCGCATCAAGGCGGTGCCGCTGGAAAAGGAGATCGTGGTCGTGGACGACTGCTCGACCGACGGCACCCGCGAGTACCTTTCCTCCCTGCCTCCCGGCGATATCAGACTGGTTCTGCACGAGAAGAACCGGGGGAAGGGCGCCGCGATCCGGGATGCCATCCGGGCCATGACCGGGGACGTCGCGATCTTCCAGGACGCCGACCTCGAATACGACCCCGCCGACTACCCCAAGCTCGTGAAGCCGATCGAGGACGGGAAGGCCGACGTCGTGGTGGGGACGCGGTTTTCGGGCGAGCCGCGGGCGGTCCTCTTCTTCTGGCACGCGCGCGGCAACAAGCTCCTGACCCTGTTCTTCAACATGGTCGCGAACACGAATCTCGAGGACATGGAGTGCGGGCTCAAGGCGTTCCGGGCAAGCGTGCTGAAGGGACTGACCCTCAAGAGCGAGGGATTCGAAATCGAGCCCGAGCTCATGATCGGGATCGCGCGGGCGGGGGTGCGCATCTACGAGGTCCCGGTCTCGTACTTCGGCCGCACGTACGCGGAAGGCAAGAAGATCACGTGGTGGGACGGCATCCGCGCCGGGCTCACGATCCTCCGGTTCGGCCTGTTCCGCTGACCGCCGGCCTGCCGTGACCGACGGCGCACCCTCCACGCAAGAGCACGCGTTCGACGTGCTCGAGTCGCTCGAGCGCTACAACCGCTGGATCGTGGACCACCTGCACCCGTACGTGGGAAGCCGCCTGCTCGAGGTCGGCGCGGGCACAGGGAACCTGACCCGGTTCTTCCTCCGGTGCGAGGAGATCCTGGCCGTGGACATCGACCCCTCGTTCCTGGGCGAGTTCGGCCGCCGGTTCGCGGGCTACCCGCGGGTCAAGACCGAGGTCATGGACGTCGGGGCGCCCGCCGACCCGCTGGGAGAGCGCAGGTTCGACTCGGTCCTGTGCGTGAACGTGCTCGAGCACATACCCGACGACCAGGGGACGCTCAAGCGGTTCCGGAACCACCTCGTGCCCGGCGGGCGCCTGCTCCTGCTCGTGCCCGCGCACGCCGCCCTGTACGGCGGGGTGGACCGGAGCGCGGGACACGTGCGGCGGTACGACCGCAAGGGGCTGGCGGGCAAGCTGGTGGCGGCGGGGTTCATCGTCGAGAAGCTCCGGTACTTCAACATGCTGGGGGCGCTGGGGTGGTGGGTGAACGTCAGGCTCCTGCGCCGCCGCTACCTGCCCCAGGGCCAGTCGCGGCTGCTCAACCTCCTCGTGCCGCTCCTCCGGCTCGAGGATCGGGTTTCCCCGCCTTTCGGTCTTTCCCTGATCGCTGTGGCGACCCGGCGCTGACTGGGGCGCCCAGAGCGGCGCTCCCGATGCAGGCGGCGGCGAGGGCGAACCCGAACGGCGAGAGCTGGAGGAGCATGCGGTCCACGGAAGTGACCAGCACCCAGATCACCTGGTACTGCGCCCCCAGGGTAACCGCCCAAGTGGACGCGAGCTGGAGGGCGAAAAGGGCCGCCATCTGGATGCCCGCCGCCCGCACGAGTCCGGGCCAGCCGTAGGCGAGGAGGGCCGCCGCCACCACGTACCAGAACCCGGCCCAGTTCCGGCGCTGGCGCCAGAGCCAGTCGAGGGGGTTCACCTCCCCGATGTCCCGCAGGTGCTCGACCGACAGCTCGGGGCCGAGCGCGTCGATGAACGCGGCCTTGACCACGTACGGGAGGTAGATGGGAGCCTGCGCCGCGATCCGGGCGGGCTTCACCTCGAACGTGGACTTGATGTGGAGCGCGGACACGGTGGCGCGCCACGGCACGAGGAGCGCGATCATGAGCGCCCACGCGGCCGCGGCCGGACCGATCCGGACCCGCTTCAGGATCCACCACAGCCCGATCAACGCCGCGCAGCCGCCCGAGAGGACGAGCGCCTCCCCCTTGATCATGCCCGCGATGCCGCAGAACAGGGCGACCGTCCACGGCGGAGCCTCGTTCCGCGACGCCCGGATCAGGAACACGAGCACTGCCGCCACGCCCGCCGCCAGCGCGGCGTCCGCGTAGCCGCTGTGCGCCTGCTCGAAGACGCGGGGCATGAGCCCGTACGCGCCCGCCACCAGCCAGCGCTCGCCGCCGAGGCCGAGCTCCTTGCCAAGTCCGGCCAGGACGATCACGAGCGCGAGGTGCCAGATCGGCGAGGCCGCGCGCAGGAGCGTCTCGCTCAATCCCCCCGCCCACAGCCCCAGGTACGTCTGGACGAGGGCCATCCCGGGCGGGTAGTCCGGGTGCGAGAAGTCGTACCGGAAGTCCAGGAGGTACGGGACGGGCAGGGTCCCGGCGGTCCAGAAAGCGCGGGCCTTCAGAGCCCAGATCGCCCACGCGTCCCAATTCCCCCAGGCCGACATGGGCATAAGCACCTCGACTACGGCGAGGAGCGTCGTAACTCCGATCAGGATCTGTCCGGCCAGCGCAACACCCGAAGCGGGTGTTGCCGGAGTTTCACCGGACGGTGAAACTCCGGGCGACGCGGGGGCCGTCGGCAACCGCCCGCGCCTCCACCTCATCCAGCCCCAGCCGGCGACCACCCCCGCCCACGGCAGGAGCACGAGCGGCAGGGACCAGCGGACCCCCGCAATCCCGACGCCGAGCATCCAGAACGCGGTCGCCCCCGCCCCCGTCAGCCACGCGAGCGCGAGCTCGAGCGCGACCGACCCGCGGCAGTGCGCGCGCAGTCCCAGGAGATCGCAGAAGATCCAGCCGAGCACGACGAGCACGGCGACGCCGACGGGCCAGAGCCAGCGCCGGGTCGCGCCGAACACTCCGGCGCGCTGCGCGGACGCCACCGGCGGGCCGGTCACCTCCGAGAAGGACAGCCGGCGCGGCCCCGCGAGCGAAATGCGGTAGACGCGGCCCACGGCCACGGGGGTCGTGACGTAGACCCCGGCGTACGCGATCCGCTCGTCGCGCACCGCGGCCGCGATCTGGTCGTCCACGTCGATCCGGAACCGGGACCCCGTCGGCAGGGGCGTCGGGGAGGGCACGAACCGGTGCGGCATCGGGTAGAGCTCGTAGGCGGCGCGGTAGGTGAAGAAGGCGTACGACTGGGAGGGGTCGTGGACGAGCAGGAGCAGGCGCTCGGTGCGCGGGACCACGTCCGCGATCCGGGTCAGGAACCGGTGGTAGGTCACGGACCCGCTCCGGATGTCCGCGCGCCCCTCGAGGCCGGCCCAGATCCCGGGAACGCGTCCGACCATGACGGGCAGGCGCTCGACCAGTCCCGCGGCGATGATCGCGAGCCAGATGCCCGCCGCCGTGACGATCAGCCCGCGCCTCATCGCGACCGCCCGCGCCTTCCCCGTTCCCGGAGCGCCCAGACGCCGCCGGCGACGAACAGGACCGAGATCGCCGCCGGGATCCAACAGCTCGCGATCCAGGGGAACGGGATCAGGAACAGGACGTCGACGGTCGCCGGGGACGGCGGCCAGCGCAGGAGGAGCCAGAGCACGCCGTAGTAGGCCAGGTCCCAGACACCGAAGCTGTAGAAGAAATACGCGGCGCGCCGGCGGAGGTTGTTCCCCGCCAGCCAGCCCACGGCCAGGAGCACGACGATCGTCGCGGCCTCGCGCGTCTGCTCGATCCGGAGGAACGCGGGGCTGGAGTGGCCGCCCTCGCCCGCGGACTTGAGGGCGGCGAAGTCGAGGAAGAGCTTGCGCTGGGTCGCGGGGTCGAGCGCGTCGAGGGTCCCTTCCAGCCCGATCAGCTTGCGCAGGTAGACGACGACCACGGCCTCGACCCACCCGAACGCGAGGGCGAAGCACGCGGCGGCGACCAGCTTGCGGCGGACCTCGCCGGACAGTTTCACGCGCGCTACCCCAGCCGGCCCATGCAGAACGGGACCGTGACGAGGCAGAGCAGGCTCGTGAGCACGGCGGCCCGGCTCGCGAACCCGGTCTCGCCGCCGAACCGGTCGACGTAGATGCCGGCCTGCGCCATGACCGGCATGGACGCCTGGAGGACGGTCTGGAACGCGATCGGCCCGGGCGCGGCGACCGCGCGGACCGCCAGGATCGCGAGGGCCGGGATGACCACGAGCTTGACCACCGAGAGGACGGCGAGCGCCCGGAAGTCGCGGGCGAATGACAGCCGCTCCTCGCCGAGCACGGCGCCGGAGTAGATGAGCGCGAGCCCGATCGCGCCGGCGGCCACCACCCGGATGATCTCGAGCACGAGCGGCGGAACGGTCCAGCCGGCCATCCCGATCCAGGCTCCGAACGCGAGGGCGAAGAGGTTCGGGTGCAGGAAGAACCCCCACCGCACCTTCCCCGAGAGCATCCAGGTGCCCAGCGTCCAGAAGAGCAGGACGTAGCCCGCGTAGAACAGGTTCACGAACAGGACGCCGTCCTCGCCGCGCAGGGCGGACGCAAGCGGGATCGGAAGGAACAGGGCGTTCGCGAAGACGATGATGAACACGTACGTGGGGGCGCGGCGGCGGGAGACTCCCGCGAGCGGGACCGTCGCGTAGGCGATCGCGACGCTCGCGAGCACGAGCAGGATCGCGGCAAAGGGGAGCCCGAGCAGGGGCCCCGCGATCCCGGCATCCAGCGCGGCGACCTCGGGGGTGAGCCGGGTGGCCGCCGTCACGAACGTGAGCGCGGGCACGCAGACGTCCATGTTGAGCCGGATGAGGTCGCGGACGCCGTCCCGGGAGAGCATGCCGCCCTTCCGGATCGCGAACCCGAAACCGGCCAGGGCGAAGAACATCAGGATCTTCTCGGTCATGCCGTCCAGTATCGCACGCCCCCCTTGGGCGGGGGATAATCGGGTGAGCATGCCGGGATCCCGCGTCCGCCGCGCCCTCCTTTTCGCCTGGGCCGCCGTCGTCCTCGCGGTCGCGGCGCCTGCGGCGCTTCGCGGCATCGCGGAGCTCGCGGGGACGCTTGCCGCGGGCTGGCCCCGTCCGTCGCTCGCGGTCATCGCCGCGAGTTGGGCCGCGCACGCGCGCATCCTCGCCGCCGCCCTCCTGCCCGCGCTGGCGCTCTGGAGCGCGGGGTCGTTGCCCGTGCGGTGGCTCCCCGGATTCCCCGCCGCCGTTCGAGGCCCCGCGGGATTCCTGGTCGGGGCCGGCGCGGTCGGCATGGCCGGGCTCGGGCTCGCGTCGGTCCGGCTGTTCTACCCCGGCCTCCTCATCCTCGCGTTCGTCCTACCGGCGATCGCGGGATGGCGAACGCGCAGTCCCGTCCGGCTCCCGGCCGGCGGCGGCGCGGCCCGGCTGGCAACCATCGTCGCGCTCGCCGCCTGCATTCCCTGGATGCTCGTCCCCGAGTCCCATCCCGACGGCTGGGAATATTTCCTCGCGGGCCCCGAGCGGATGCTGGCCGCCCACGGCCTCTCGGTCCTGGGCGCGACGCCGCCCATGCACTACCCGGCCGTCGCCGAGATGCTCTACGCCCTTCCCGTCTGGGTCGATGCCGACGCGGCGGCCAAGATCCTGAACGCGCTGGCCCTCGTTGCCGGGGCCCTGATCCTCTCCCGGGCGGTCGGCGCTGGATGGGAAGGGCTCTGCCTGCTCGCGACCGCGGCGACGACCGCGGCGCTCGTCGCGTCGGGCAAGAACGAGGGGTTCGCGGCCGGGTTCGTCATGCTCGCGCTCGCGGGCGCCTGGAATGGTCGATGGATCACAAGCGCCGTCGCGGCCGGATTCGCGCTCTCGACCAAGTACCTGGCCGGGCTGAACGTGGCCTGGGTCCCGGTCGTCTGCTTCCTTCCGGCCGGCCGGGGCGGCGTCCCCCGGCTCGTCCGCTGGTCCGCGGTCGCCCTCGGCGTTGCCGTCCCCTGGTACGCGAAGTCGTACCTGCTGACCGGCGATCCCGCGTACCCGGTCCTGTCGGGGATCTGGCCGGCGCTCCAGCCGGGGTGGGACGCGCGGAACGCCGAGGTGTGGGCGCTGTGCACGGGCGGAGCCGCGTGGCGCCCGGGCGGGATCGGGGCGCTCGCAATCGCGCTCGTGCGCGAGCACGCGGCGCTCGTCCTCGTCCTCCCGCTCCTCCTGGCCGCACCCGGCGCGGGCCGCCGTGCCGCGGTGGGCGGACTCGCGACGCTGGTCCTCTGGTACGCATTCTTCGTCCCGACCCAGCTCCAGCGCTGGGCGTTCCCGGCCTACGCCCCCCTCTTCGTCCTCGCCGCGGGAGCCGTGGCCGCCGCGGCCCGGTCGGGCGCGGTCGCGCGCCTCCTGGTCGGGGCCGCCGTCGGCACGGCCTGGCTGGGCGCCCTCGGGGGCCGGGCCGCGGACCCGAATCCCCTGCCGGCCGCGCTGGGGCTGGAGACCAGGGACTCCTACCGCGCCCGTGTCCTCACGACGTTCAAGCCGACGCGGGCGTTCATGGAGGGAAAGCAGGCCCCGGGAGCCCTCCTCCTGTGCGGCGAGATGCGCGAGTACCGGCTTCCCCGGCCCTGCCGGCTCGAGGGAGCCCACGCGAGCGGGGAGGCGCCCCTGTTCTGGCGGCTCACGGCCGCGTGCACGACGGAAGCCGGCATGGCGAGGAAACTCCGCCAGCTCGGCGTGACCCGCATCCTGGTCAACCCCGTGCTCGGGATGACGAACGCGCCGCTCTTCATCCCGTTCGCGTGGAGCGACCGCCAGCTCCGGCTCCACGCGGGGTTCGTCGGGAGGTGGTGGGACCTCGAGTTCGCGCCTCCCCAGACGGATTCGCGCAACGGCTGCGCGTACGTGTACCGGATGCGCCGCTCTCCCCGGGCGGTCCCCCCGGCCGAGCTCCTGCACCTGCCGGGCACCGAGGGCGAAGTGCTCGCCGCGGTCCGGCTCGCCGAGGACGGGTTCCTGCCGCAGGCCGTCGCCCATCTGGCCGCCTACACGGCCCGGATGCCGCGCGTGCTCGAGTACGAGGACACCGCCGCATGGATCGCCTCGCATGCCGGCGACTTCGAGACGGCGTGGAGGCTGGCGAGGCCCGGCGCCGAACCGGGACGGCTCGACGACGAGAACTTCAAGACCTTTTCGGTCGCCGCGTACATGACCCGGCGGTGGACGGACGCCCTCCGCGGGTACGAGCTCGTGCGTGCCGCCTACCCGGACTGGGCCGAGGTCGCCGACCGGTTCTCGGCGGAGGCCAGGTTCCAGATGGCGGTGGAGCGGATCGGACGCGGGAACGCGCGGGCAGCCGAGTCAGTCGCGACCGAAGCGCTCGCCGCCATGCCTCCCCCGAACCGGAGCAAGTGGCACCCCCGGCTGGCGGGACTGCTCCACGGCGTCCGCGCGCTCGCCCGGTTCCGGCTGGGCCGGACCGGCGCGGCCCGCGAGGATCTTGCCGCCGGCGCCGCGACGCTTCCCGAACTTGGCCCCTTAGCCTCGCCCGGGGCGCTCGAGGACTTCCTCAGCGCCCGGGCGCGCGCGATGCTGGGCGGGAAGTAGCCCCGGCCAGCGCCCGGAGCAGGGAGGCGAGGTCGCCCGGGACGGGCGCCTTGAACGCGAGCGGCTTGCCCGTCACCGGATGCGCGAAGGCCAGCCTGGCGGCGTGAAGCGCCTGGCGGCCGATCAGGGGCGTGCGCGCCCGGGAGCCGCCGTAGACCGGATCGCCCAGGACGGGATGCCCGATCGCGGCGAGATGGACGCGGATCTGGTGCGTGCGGCCCGTCTCGAGGGTGACCCGGAGCCGCGCGGCCGTCGGGGCCGCGGGCGGTCCGAACGCGGCTTCGACCGCGTAGTGCGTGACCGCGCGGCGCCCCTCGCCCTCGACGACCGTGAACCGCTCGCGGTGGCGCGGGTCGCGGCCGATGTTGGCGTCGACCGTGCCCTCCGCGGCCGCGGGAACCCCGGCCACGACGGCCAGGTACTCGCGGCGGACGGCGCGGGCCTCGATCATCTTCACGAGGGCCCAGTAGGCCGCGTCGGTCTTCGCGACCACCATCAGCCCGGACGTGTCCCGGTCGAGCCGGTGCACTATTCCCGGGCGCGCCACTCCTCCCGCCGTGGACAGGCGTATCTTCATCCCGAGCAGGAGGTTCACGAGCGTGCCGCCCGGCCGGCCGGCTCCGGGATGGACCGCGAGCCCCGCGGGCTTGTTCACGACCAGGATGTGCGGATCCTCGAAGACGATGGGCACCCGGCCGGGCTCGGCGGCCAGCGCGGGAGGAGCCGCCTCCGGGACCTCGCCCTCGACCACGTCGCCCGTGCGCACGCGGCGCGCGGGCTTGACCGCGTCCCCGCCGTTGAACCGGAACGCGCCCGCCGCGAGAAGGGCCACGGCCCGGGCGCGCGAGACTCCGAGGGCGACGGAGAGCCAGGCGTCGAGCCGGAGGCCCGCCTGCGGCGGGCCCGCGACGAGCCTCAGGATGCTCCCCCGGCGCCGCTGGCACTGCCGGCGCCCCCGGACCGCCGCGCCACGAGCCACACGCCGATGGCGAGCCCGACCAGGGAGAGCGCCTGCGACGGGCTGAGCCCCAGGACGAACCCGCCCCGGGGATCGTCCCGGTAGACCTCGATCACGAACCGGAGGAAGGCGTACGCGATCAGGAACAACCCCAGGATCCTGCCGCGGCGCGCGGGCGGCGGCGGCGGAACGAACAGGAGGACGACCGCGATCGCGACCGCGCCGGCCGCCTCGATGAGCTGGGTCGGGATGCGCGCAATCCCGTCGCCCACGCTCGGGAACACGATCCCCCATGCCGCCGGCCGACCGTAGCAGCAGCCGTTCAGGAAGCACCCGAGCCGGCCGACCGCGAGCGAGACCCCGAGCCCGGGAGCGCAGACGTCGCCGTAGGCGAGAACGGGCCAGTGGTGGCGTTTAAGCCACCAGATGGCCGCGCCGGCCCCGCCCAGCACCCCGCCGTAGAACACGAAACCCCCGCGCACGACGCCGATGAGATCGCCCACCCCGGTGATGGGACCCGTCCCGTTCGTGACGAGGTACGTGAGCTTGGCGCCCGCGAGCCCGGCGACGAGGACGGGCACGGCGCTGTCGTAGATGGCGTCGGGCGCGGAGCCGTACCGCACCGCCCGGCGCGCGCAGACCCAGATCCCGGCGAGGAACGAGAGGGCCACCATGAACCCGTAGGCGTAGACCTGGACGCCGAGGACGGTCACGATCACGGGGTGCACGGGACTACAACGCCTTCGCGCGCCAGAGCGCGAACAGGAGCAGGCACGTCCCGACCGTAATCCCCGAGTCCGCGACGTTGAAGGTCGGGAAGTGCCACCGGCCGAACCAGAAGTCGAGGAAGTCCACGACCTCGCCGTACCGGACCCGGTCGACGAAGTTGCCCAGCGCGCCCCCGACGATGAGCCCGAGGGCCAGCCGGCCGGCCGCGAGGTGCCCGGCCTCCCGGAAGACCTGCCACAGGATCCAGCCGGCCGCGACCGCGGTCGCGAGGAAGAACGGCAGCCGCCAGCGCCACGCGAACTCGGCCAGCAGGCCGAAGGCGACGCCGGGATTCCGCACGTAGCAGATCTTGAACGTCACCGGGGAGTCCACGAGCGTCGTGCACTCCCCGAGCAGGAACGACCTCTCGATCACGGCCTTCGTCACGAGATCGAGCACGATCACGGCCGCGGCCGTGGCGACGACGGGAACCAGCCGCCGGCCGACGCTCACTTCTTCGCCGGGTGCGATTGCAGGAACTGCTTCATGATCTCCCCGACCGCGTGCGTGAACTGGCCGATGACCGGAATCCAGTTGAGCTGGTTGAGCACGTGGTAGACCAGCCAGCTGACCAGGGCCAGCGTGATCGCGCCCATGACTCCCGCGCCCAGGAACAGCCCCACCCCGCGCGTCAAGCCCGCCAGGAAGTTGTTCCACATCAGCTTGAGCGGATGCTGGTTGATGTCCACGAGCTCGGCCAGGTTCATCCGCTCCAGCCGGAGCGAAAGCTTGACCATGTTGTCGTTCAGGGCCTGCAGCATCTTGTCCTGGTCCCCGGGCGTCTGCTTCTCCTCGGTCATGGCTTTCCCCCTTTCACCACGTTGGCGCACCGGTCGCACAGGTCCCCGGGATCGAGCGTGCCCACCTCGGGTTTGACCAGCCAGCACCGGCCGCACTTGCGGCCCTCGGGCTTCATCACCGTGACCTTGAGCTTGCCGTCCGGCCCCGTCACACCCGGCGCTTCGCCTGGTGAGAAGTCCGCAATCTCGACCTGCGAGACGATGAGCAGTTCCGCCAGCCCGGGCTCGAGGGACCGCACGAGCTCGCCCCACGGCCCGGCCACCTCCAGCTTCACGCGCGACTCCAGCGGACGGCTGATCGCGCCGCCGGCGCGCGCGGCCTCGAGCGCCTTGAGCACGGGCTCGCGCAGGCGCATGAACGACTCCCACCGGCCGACGAGGGCGGCCTCGTCCCGAACGACAGGGGCCTCCGGCCAGGTCGCGAGCTGGACGGCCGCCAGCTCCCCCCTGAGCCCGCCGGGCAGGTGCGTCCAGGCCTCCTCGGCCGTGAACGGGATGAACGGCGTGAGCAGGCGGACGAGCGCGGAGAGCGTCTCGGCCAGGACCGCCTGCGCCGCGCGCCTTTCCGGGTCGTCGCGCCGCGAGGCGTACAGCCGGTCCTTGAGCAGGTCGAGGTAGAAGGCCGAGAGGTCCACGACGCAGAACCGGTAGAGTGCGCCGAACGCGTGGTGGAACGCGTACCGGTCCATGTCGGCGGTCACCTCGCGGACCAGGACCGCGAGCCGCATGCGCATCCACCGGTCCACCTCGCGGAACGCGCCATCTGGGGGCGCAACGCCCCCCCAGTCGCCCAGGTTCCCGAGCAGGAACCGGAGCGTGTTCCGGAGCTTGCGGTAGGCCTCGACGATGCGCTCCATCGCCTCGGCCTCGACCCGCATGTCGTCGTGGTAGTGTTCGGAGAGTCCCCACACCCGCATGACGTCCGCGCCCCAGCGGCCGATGGCGTCCTCGAGCGAGACGACGTTCCCGACCGACTTCGACATCTTCTCGCCCTCGGGATCGAGCACCCAGCCGTGGACGACGACGGCTTTGAACGGCGGGACGCCGTGCAAGGCGATCGAGGTCAGGAGCGAGCTCTGGAACCAGCCGCGGAACTGGTCGGTAGCCTCGATGTAGAGGTCGGCCGGGAAATGGAGATCGGGATCGGCCTTGACCACCGACGTGTGCGTGGTCCCCGCATCGAACCACGGGTCGAGCGTGTCCGTCTCCTTCCGGAACTTGCGGCCCCCGCAGCCCGTGCACCGCGTGCCCGCCGGCAGGAGCGCGTCGGCCTCCCTCGTCCACCACACGTCGGTCCCTTCCTGCGCGACCCAGTCCCGGACGGCCGCCAGGCTCTCGTCGGTCGCGAGGAGCGCTTCGCACGAACAGCAGTAGAAGACCGGGATGGGGACACCCCACGAGCGCTGGCGCGAGATGCACCAGTCGGGCCGCATGTCCACCATGTTCACCATCCGGACCGCGCCCGACGGCGGCGTCCAGGCCACGGCCCGCGCCGCCTCGACGGCCCGGGCCCGGAGGGACTCGTGCTCGAGCGAGATGAACCACTGCTCGGTCGCCCGGAAGATGACCGGGTTCTTGCACTTCCAGCAGAACGGGTACGCGTGCTCGAGCACGCCCTCGTGCACGAGCGCCCCCTTCTCCTTCATGAGCGCGATGATGCCGGGGTTGGCCTCGAACACGCTGACCCCCTGGAACTCCGGGAACTCCTCCGTGAACCGGCCGTGGCTGTTCACGGGCGCCAGGATGGGCAACCGGTACTCGATCGCCGTCCGGTAGTCCTCGTTCCCGTGGCCCGGGGCGAGATGGACGGCACCCGAGCCGGCCTCGAGGGTCACGTAATCCGCGAGCACGCCGACCGAGGTCCGGTTGACGAAGGGATGATCGCACACGAGCCCCTCGAGCGCGCGCCCCTCCACCGAGGTCGCCGGCTTGATCTGCTTGAGCCCCGCCAGCCCGAGAACGCCCGCCGCCAGATCGTGCGCCATCACGAGCACCTCGTCCGAGGTCTCCACGAAGTCGTAGACGAACTTGGGATGGAACGCGACCGCGGCGTTGGCGGGCAGGGTCCAGGGCATCGTCGTCCACACCACGACCGAGACGGGCTTCCTCCCGTCCGGGCGCGCGGCCGCCGGGAACGCGGCCGGCCAGGACTTGACCCGGAACCGGACGTATACCGAGGAGGCGACGTGCGGGCCGTACTCGACCGAGTTCTCGGCGAGCGCGGTCTCGCAGGTCGAGCACCAGTAGACGGGCTTCTTGCCCCGGAAGATGTACCCCGCCCGGATCATCTTCCCCACCGCCTCGATCTCGGCCGCCTCGAGCCGCTTGTCCATGGTGAGGTAGGGGTGGTCCCAGTCGCCCAGCGCCCCCGTGCGCTTGCGCTCCCCGCGCTGGATCTTGACCCACTTCATCGCGTACTCCGCGCAGGACCGGCGCAGTTCCAGCGGGTCCACGTCCTTGGGGCTGATCCCGGACGTCTTGAGGTAGTTGATCTCGATGGCCATGCCGTGGTTGTCCCAGCCGGGCACGAACGGCACGTCGAATCCGCGCAGGAACTTGTACCGCACGATCGCGTCCTTGAGCACGTTGTTGAGCAGGTGCCCCATGTGCGAGTGGCCGTTGGAGTAGGGCGGGCCGTCGTGCAGGACGAACTTGGGAGCCCCGGCGCGCGCCGCCCGCATCGCCCGGTAGAGCGCCGTCTTGTCCCAGGCCTCGATCATGCCCGGCTCGCGCTTCACGAGGTCCGCCTTCATCGGGAATCCGGTGCGCGGCAGGTGAAGCGTCGCGCGGTAGTCCGCCTTGTCGGACATCTAGAACGTGATCGGCTGGAGGCCCTGGAGCAGCTTCGCGCGGGCCGCGCGCTTCTGGGCCCGGAACTTGTTCCGGTCCCTCTCGCCGCGGATGTACGACGGCGGCCCCGCGAACGTGAGCATGAACGTGACGGTCAGCTTGAAGTCCTCGGAGATCGCCCGCACGGTCGCGGGGTCCCGGCCGCGGCACAACCCGTAGAAGTAGCCGGCCTCTTTCCGGTCCTCGTCCGCCTTCTCCTGCTCGATCCAGGCGTCCGTGATATTGCCCTGGCTCGTCCGGACCATGTCCAGCATCGCCAGACGCGTCACCTCGAACTTCTCCCCGATGATGTAGACCCGGACCCGGGCGTCGCGCGGCACGAGCTTGAAGAACTCCTTGCCCTGCTTCAGGAGCTTCTCGCCCAGCCGGGCGTCCTTGGCCTGAAGCTCCCGCGTGGCCGGCGGCGAGTTCGCCAGGGGCGCCCGGACGTAGATCGTCTCCGCCATCGCCTTCAGGGCCTTCGCGCCCGCTCCCTTGATGCCGGACTGGTTGCACAGGAAGGTGTAGTAGTCCGCCCAGTTCTTCTGGTCCCTCTGCACGATCAGCTCGAGCTTCGCGAGCGGATGCATGGGCGCCGTCCTCGGATCCTTCGCCCAGGCCTGGAATACCGCCTCGTCCTTGTCCTTGCCGGGATCCAGCCCCAGCGGGTCGCGGGGACCGTCCGCGGGCGGCGCGGCCCGGACCGTCGCCGGAGCGACAGCGAGAAAGAAGGCGAGACTGGTCAGGAGTCTGGACATCGTGGCTGGTATTCTACCGCGTCCCCGGGCGGTTCCCCTATCATGCAGGAGGATCATGTTGCACGCCGCCGCGACCGTCTTCCTGCTGACCGCCGCCGCCGCCGTCCTCTGGGACCTCCTCGCCCGCGCCGGCGGCGCGCCGGCGGGCTGGCTCGCCCATCGGCCGGCGGGAGCGCTCGACCGGTGGGGCGTCCGCGGGCTTCTCGGGCTGATCACGCTGGGAACCTGCCTGCTCGCCTTCGCGCTGACCGGGCTCTTCGTGCCCGCAATCGTAGTCGGCATCCTCCCGGTGCTCGCCCTGGCCGCGTGGCCGCGCCCCGGGTGCTCTTCCCCGTTGGCCGCGGCGATCGCGCAAGCGACTACGCTCCCGCGCGCCGGGCTCGCGGTGTTGGGACTGGGAGCCCTGCCGGCTCTCGGCTGGCTGATGTCGCCCCGAGTCGATCAGGACTCGCTCGCGTACCACCTCGGATTCCCGTGGGCCTGCCTGACCGCGTGCAAGGTGCCTCTGACCGAAGTGCCCTGGACGTTCCATCTCGGGCTTCCGTTCGACCTCGCCTACGCCGTCCCGCTCGCGCTGGGCGAGGACCGGCTCGCCCGCTGGCTCATCCTCGGCGCCGCGGCCGCGGCGACGTCCGTCGCCGCCGGACGCGCGCTCGCGCGCGGCGACCGGACGGCCGGGTGGCTCGGCGCCCTTCTCGCGCTGTCATCGCCCGCGCTCCTCGGACTCTCGACGGTGACCAAGAACGACCTCGGCGGCGCGGCCTGCCTCGTCGCCGGCGCCATCCTCTGGCTCGAGGACGGCTCCCTCGCCGCCGCCGCGCTCCTGGGCGCCTCCGTCGCGGTCAAGCTGACGAATGCGCCGCTCGCCGTGCTCTGGCTGATCGTGGTACGGCCGCGCTCTCGCCAAGGGCGCGGAGTTCCGGCGTCCGCCGGAACTCCGCCGGCCGTTCTTGTGGCCGCGGCCGTCGGGTGCCTGCCCGCCATCCCGTGGCTGGTGAAGAGCTGGCTCGCCACGGGCAATCCCGTCCACCCGCTCCTGTGGCGGGTCTTCCCCTCCCTAGGCTGGAGCGAGGCGAACGACGCCGCCATCCGGGCGATGGGAGTATGGGCGCCCGAGACCTTCCGGCCGCGCGAGCTCTTGCGCGCGTGGCTGGGAGGCTGGTGGCGGGACTTCCCCCTGCCCGCGCTCGGGCTGGCCGGCCTCGCCCTCGCCGGCCGGGCGCGGGCCGCGGGCACCATCGCCGCCGGGTCGCTGGTCACCCTCGGGGCGGGTCACATGGCCCGGTTCCTGGCGCCGTCCGCCTGGCTCGCCGCCGTCCTCGTCCCCGAGGCCCTCGCGCGCGCCACGGGCCGCGCGTCCCGGACCGCCGCCGCCTTGATCGCTTTCCTCGCCGTCGTCGCGATCTGGCGCTCCCCGGCCGCCCGGACGGTGCCGTGGGCCGACGCCGCCGTCCCCGCCGACGCGGTCCGGGCCGCGGACCTGACCACCTACGACCGCGCGGTCCGCGACCTCGCACTCGCGGACGCGAGTGTCCGGGTTTCGCGGGACCGCGAAACCCGGCGCCTTCCGAGGCGGCTCCTTTCGATCGGGGAGGAGCGCACGTACCGGCTTCCCGGCCGCGTCCTCTACAACGGATTCCCGGGCGAGACCCCGCTCGTCTGGCGGCTCGCGCGCACGTCGCGGAGCGGGACCGAGCTCGCCCGCCGCGTCCGCCAGCTCGGCGTCTCGGTCGTCTGGTACAACCTCGTCAGCGTCGAGCGCGCGAGCTACTTCGCGGGCTCCTTCCCCTGGGATGACCGTCAACTCCGGCTCTGGCACGGGTTCTGCCGCGGCCGGCTCGAGGTCCGCCGGATTCCGGATCGCCTCGACGGCCGGGGCGGCGCGATCTACCTCTTCGGCCTCCGCGCCCGGCCGCTCGATCCCCCGGCCGACGCCGTGTGGTTCCTGCCGGGAGCCGAAACCTCGATCGTCGAGGCCCGGCTCCTGCGCGATGCGCGCCGCGACCGGGAGGCCGCCGCCGCTTTCGAGCACGTCCTCGCCGTCGCTCCCCGCACGTACTACTTCATGGACCAGCTCGGCCTCGTGTACTACGCGATGGGGGATTGGCCCCGCGCCGCGGCCGCCTTCGCGCCTTCCGTCCGCGCCGGCATGGTCGACGGCGCCAACCTGCCATCGTACGGCGCCGCGATCATCTACCTCGGCCGGCTGGACGAAGCCGTGACCGTCATCACCCGGTGCATCGCGATCTACGACACCGATGCCCCCAACCGGGTCAACCTTGCCTGGGCCCTCCGGGAGCGGGCCGACCGGTCGCTCAAGGCAGGACGGCTGGACGCCGCGGCCCGCGACCTCGACGACGCCGCCAACGCGCTGGCCGAGGTCCCGACCGACCCGAAGGCCTTCTACGCGGCCCCAAGGCGCGAGGTGGCCGAACTCGTGGAGAAGTCCCGCGGCGCGCTCGCGCGCCGGCGGGCGAGGTAGGCTACTTCAGTACTTTGCCGAGCCGCTTGGCGAGACCGACGACCGCGTCCTGGAGATCCTCGACCGTCCGGCCCGCGGCCCGGTCGGCGTAGATGACGCGGCCCGTCTCAACGTCGATGACGCGGGCGTTCAATAGGTAACTGTCCAGGAGCTTGCCGAAGCTCCCGACGACCATGCGGTGGACGTTCAGGATCTTGCCCAGCTTGACCGCGCACTCCTCGGACGAGCACCCGGTCTGCTGGAAGCCCTGCTCCGCCAGGATCTTGTCCATGTTCTGTTTCTCGACGACCGCGAACGCGCCCAGCCGGACGAGCTCGCCGCGCAGGATATCCGAGATCACGGCCGCGTCGCCGGCGGAGACGTTCTGGGGAGAGAGCTCGGCCACGGCGACGTTCATCGACCCCGGCTTCCGCCGCGGCGGCGGGGCGATCGGTTCCGCCGCGGGCGCTGCCGCAACCTCAACGGCTTCAGGCAGGGCAGCCGGTTCAGCCGAAGGTGCCAGCGGCTCGCGGCCGAACGCGAACGAGACGCTCATCCGGTGCGTGAGCCCGAGCGTGTGCGTCTGGGCCGCGTAGTCGAGACCGAAGACGCCGAACCGGGCCGACAGCCCGCCCGTCGCGCTGATCCCATTGTCCGCCCCGAACCCGGCGACCCCGGCGCGGACGGCGAACCGCGGCGTGAGCCACCACTCCGCGCCGGCACCGCCGCCCCGGGCGAGGTCGGCGACGGTCTGCTCGACCGCGATCGAGAGGCCGAGCACGGGCCACGTGTAGCCGAGGCCGCCCCGGAACTCGAGCGGCATCATCTCGTCTCCCCCGGCGCCGGTCCGCAGCTTCGGCCCGAAGTTGCGCGCCGCCGCGGCGACCGTCAGCCCACCGGCCCGCCACGCGACTCCCGCGTCGGCAGCCACCCCGGAGGCCGAGTCGGCCGCCACCGAATCCGACACGCCCTTGAGCGCGACCCCGATCCGGACCGCCCCGGGGCTCCACGCCGCCATCGCCGCGCCCGCCGCGGTCCCCCGGTCCACGCGCGTCCCCGTCGGATCGCCGTACTCGTCCACGCCGTCGAACGCCAATGACGAGAACGACAGCGCCGCCCCGAACGTCCACCGGGGCGAGACCTGCCAGCCGGCGCCGAGCGCGAAAACGGACCGTCCGCCCCCGAGCAGGGAGCCGCCGTTGAGCGCCACCTCGCCCCGCGTCCCCCGGTCGGCGAGCAGGGCGGGGTTGCTCCATGCGCGCAAGACGTCCCGGCCCGCCACGCTCACCTCGCCCATCCCCGCCTGCGGCACGCTGATGGGCACGTTAAGCCAGCCCGCGCCCGTGGTCGCCGCCGCCTGCGCCGCCGCCGCCACGAGGAGCGCCGCCACGATCATCTCCCAGCCCTCCGGTTCACGACCACGAACGGCTTGCGGTCGTTGACCCCGCCGCCGGTCGCGACCACCACAAGGCCTCGACGACGCCCGTGTAGGTTCCGCACCCGGTCGCCCCGCCCGCGACGTAGATCGTCGCCCCGTACAACATCACCGCCGGCCCCTGGCGCCACGCCGCAGGTCTGGTTGCCGCCCCCCATGAGGTAGATCAGGCCATTGACGGGAATGGCGCGCGGCTGCATTCCCGAGTAGGGCATGTTGGCCTTCGGAGTCCAGACGGGGTCGGCGGAAAGGGCGGCCGACGGGAACGCAAACGTCGCGAGGAGCGCGACGACGATGCCGCGAGGGAAACGCATGCCGCCATCATAGGCAGGTTGTCCCGGCCGGATAAGGCAGACGCCAACCCGCGGAAATCCTTGTCATTGCGGGAATATAGCCTCTGAGGAGGAGGAGCGGCCGTGCGGAGGGGCGGCGGCACCATGGGAACATGAGAGAGGCGGAGCACCAGACGCATGGGCTTGACATTCGAGGATAATCGAATAATCATTCTAGTATGACCTCCCCGGAGTTCCATCTCGACTACCCCGCGTGCCTCGCCCTGCTCCGCCGCCGGCTGAAGGAGCCACCGCCGGGGCGCATCCAGATCCTGACGGGGCCCCGGCAGGTGGGCAAGACGACGCTGTTGCTCGAGCTCGAACGCCTGCTTGGTCCGCAGGCAGTCTATGCCGCGGCGGACGGACCGGAGGCCGCACTGCCGGGGTTCTGGGAACGTATGTGGGAGCGCGCGGAGCGGGCGGCCGCGGCGCACGGGCGCGCCGTCGTCCTGCTCGACGAGGCGCAGGGATTCGGGGATTGGGCCGGGCGGCTCAAGGGCGAGTGGGATCGCCTCCAGCGCCGACGGGTGCGGATTCACGCGGTGGTCACCGGGTCATCGGCGCTCCGGCTGGCTCAGGGATCCCGAGAGAGCCTGGCGGGACGGTTCGAGCGGATCACGCTCGCGCACTGGCCGGCGGCGACGGCGGCGTCCGTGTTCGGGCTGAGGCGGAACGAGGCGGCCGACCTCGCGGTTCAACGGGGACTGTACCCGGGCACGATCGGGCTGAGGCGCGATCCCGCCCGCTGGGCGGCCTATGTGCGTGATGCCGTCGTGGAGCCCGCGATCGGCCGCGACCTGCTCGCCCTCGCCCCGGTCCGGCGGCCGGCCCTCCTCCGCCAGGTGTTCGCGACGTCCGCGGCATCCCCCGCCCAGATCGTGTCGCTCCAGAAGCTTCAGGGCCGGTTGGAGGGATGGGGAGCGCTGGAGACCATCGCCCACTACCTTCGCCTGCTCGAGGACGCCTTCCTCGTTGCGGCGCTGGGGAAACACTCGGTCCGCGCCGCGCGGCGGCGAGCCGCTCCGCCCAAGCTCGTCGTGCTGAACAATGCGTTCCTCGCGGTCACCGACGACCGGGGAGTCCCGGACGAGGAGCGAGAGGCGGCCCGGTTCGGCGCCTGGGTGGAGAATGCGTGCCTCGCCTTCGCGTGGAACGCGGGACAGCGGGTGGCCTACTGGCGGGAAGAGCCGTACGAGGTGGATGGGGTGATCGACGGATCCTGGGGAGCATGGGCGGTGGAGATCAAGACCGGCCGGTTCGGCGCGGGAGATCTCGCGGGGCTCTTCGAGTTCGTCCGCCGGTTCCCGGCCTATCGCCTGCTCGTGGTCTGCTCCGAGGCGGGGCTGGACACGGCGGCGCGGCTGGACATCCCGGCGGTGTCGTGGAGGGACTTCCTCCTAGACGGGCCCCCGCGAACCCGGAGCGGTAGGATGGGGACATGAGAGAGCGGACGCACGGGGCGGATTTCTGCGTCGTCGGGGGCGGGATGGCGGGCTTGATCGCGGCGGTCGCGGCCGCCCGCCGCGGCGCCAAGGTCGTCCTCGTCCACGACCGGCCCGTCCTGGGCGGAAACGCGTCGTCGGAAGTACGCATGGAGATCTCGGGCGCCCACCAGCCGAACCGGCGCGAGACCGGGATCCTGGAGGAACTCATCCTCGAGAACTTCCGGCGCAACCCCGAGCCGTCGTGGTCGATCTGGGATTCGATCCTCTACGGCGCGGCCCAGTACCAGCCCGGCGTCGAGCTCGTCCTCAACTGCTCCGTGAACGCCCTGACCATGGACGGGAACCGGATACGGTCCGTGCGGGGGTGGCAGCCGACGACCGAGACCTGGCACACGGTCGAGGCCGGGCTCTTCGCCGACTGCTCGGGCGACGCGCTCCTGGCCCCGCTCTCGGGCGCGGACTTCCGGATCGGCCGCGAGGCGCGCTCGGAATACGGCGAGCCGATCGCGCCCGAGGTCGCGGACGCGAAGACGATGGGGATGACGTGCCTGCTCCAGGTTCGCGAAACCGAGAAGCCCTGGCCGTTCATCCCCCCGCCTTGGGCCAATGTCTATGCGACCGACGCCGATCTCAACGGGCGCGAGCACGAGGTCGCGGGCACGAACTGGTGGTGGATCGAGGTCGGCGGCGACCGCGACGTCCTGCACGACGCCGAGGCGAACCGCGAGGAGCTTCTCCGGATCGCGTTCGGCGTCTGGGACCACGTCAAGAACCGCGGAGACCACGGCGCCGCGAACTGGGTGCTCGACTGGGTGGGATTCCTGCCGGGCAAGCGCGAGAGCCGCCGGTACCTGGGCGACCACGTCCTCACCCAGCACGACGTGGAGGCCGAAGGGAGATTCCCGGACCTCGTCGCCTACGGCGGCTGGACGATGGATGACCACTTCCCCGCGGGATTCCATCACCCGGGGGAAGGGACCATCTTTCACCCCGCCCCGAGCCCGTTCGGGATCCCGTATCGATCCTTGTATTCCCGCAACATCGGCAATCTCTTTTGCGCGGGCCGGAACATCTCCGCCTCGCATGCGGCCATGAGCGCGACCCGGGTCATGGGCACCACCTCAGCTATAGGCCAGGCGGTCGGGACCGCGGCGGCTATCGCCGTCGCCCGCGGGCTCGACCCCCGGGGCGTCGGAAAGGAGAGGATCGCGGAGCTCCAGCAGGCGCTCATGGACGACGACTGCTGGCTCCCGTGGCGGCGGCGCGCGATCCCGGAGCCCTCCCAGACCGCCCGGCTCGCGGCGAGCGAGGGCGATCCGGAACCTCTGCGGGACGGCACGGACCGGCCGGACGATTCCGCGGCCCACGACTGGTCGTGCGCTCCCGGCGGCTGGGTCGAGTACTCGTCGGCGGAGCCTTGCCGAGTCTCCGAGGCAAGGCTAGTGTTCGACAGCGACCTGAATCGCAGAACCCGCCGCCGGGGCGCGAACATGCCCGCGTTCCGCCGGCACACGGACGAGCCCCTGGGCCCCCCGGAAACCCTCGTCCGGTCGTTCCGGTTGGAGATCAAGACTCCCGACGGCACCCGGAACATCCCCATCGCGGACAGCTGCCAACGGCTCGTCCGGGTCCCGCTCAACGGGCGCGCCTCCGCGGTCCGGGTCGTCCTCGACTCGACCTGGGGCGCCCCCCGCGCCCGTCTCTTCGCCTTCGACGTGCGGTAGGCCCGTGGATGGAAAGCGGCTGGCGGGCCTGCTCGCGATCGCGGCGGCGGCCCTGCCGGCCGCGATGAGCGCTTGGGCGAAACCGCGCGAACCGATCGTCCTGGTCGCGCCAGCGGGACGGCTGGTGGAGACGCAGCTGGCGGTCGAGCGGCCCGGGTTCTCGGGCACCGCCTACGCCACCGGGTTCGAGACCGCCGGAGCCCTAGTCGAGTTCGAGGTCGACTCCCCCGGCGGCGTCTACGCGGTCACGATCCGGTGCGCGCTGCCGGGGGGCAAGAAGGGATTCGACCTCATCGTCAACGACGAGCGGAGGCCGGGAATGCTCCAAGGGGGCAAGGAGGGCTGGCACGAGTCGGCCGCCGGGCTCGTGGCCCTTCTCCCGGGCCGGAACCGGATCGCGGTCGGCAAGGGCTGGGGGTGGTGGGACTTCGACCGGCTGACGCTGACCCCGGCCGCGCTGCCGCCGTTCCGGAAACCGCCGGTCCGCATCTCCGACCCCGCCGCCGACCCGGCCGCGGTCGCCCTGCTCGGGAAGCTCCACCGGCACTACGGCGAGCAGGCCCTCGCGGGCCAGATGGATGCCGCCGACATCGCGTACTGCCGGAGCATAACGGGAAAGGAGCCCGCGCTCGGCGGGTTCGACCTCATGGACTGCTCGCCTTCCCGGGTCGAGCGCGGCGCCAGCGGGGAGGGGGTCGTGGACGAGGCGATCGCGTGGGGGAAGCGGGGCGGCGTCGTCATGATGATGTGGCACTGGAACGCCCCGACGGACCTCGCCGACCGGCCGGGCCAGGAGTGGTGGCGCGGTTTCTACACCGAGGCCACGACCTTCGACCTTAAGGCCGCGCTCGCCGACCCCGGGGGCGAGCGGTACCGGCTCCTCGTCCGCGACCTCGACGCGATCGCGACCCGGCTCGCGCGGCTCCGGGACGCCGGCGTCCCGGTGCTGTGGCGGCCGCTCCACGAGGCCCAGGGCGAGTGGTTCTGGTGGGGCGCGAAAGGCCCCGGGCCGTTCAAGGCGCTCTGGCGGCTCATGCGGGAGAGGTACCTGGGCGTCCACGGCCTGCACAACCTCGTCTGGATGTACGGCCCCCCGTCCGGCGGCGTGGACGCCGACGACTGGTACCCGGGCGACGACGTCGTGGACGTCATCGGACCCTCGATCTACGCCGACCCGACCTCGTCCATGTCCGGCGAGTGGGAGGCCCTGCGCGCGCGGTGGGGGGACAAGAAGCTGATCGGGCTCGCCGAGTGCGGAACTCCGCCGGAGGCGTCGCAATGCACGGCGCTGGGCGTCCGCTGGGCGTTCTGGTGCGTCTGGTCGGGGGAATCCGTCCGCGCCATCCCCGCGGACCGGCTGCGCGCCGCCTACTCCGACCCCCGCGTGATCACGCTGGACCGGTTCCGCTAGAACGCGCCCCGGCGGTCCGGCTGTTTCTCGAATCGACCTGTGGCGCCCCGCGCCCCCGGCTCTTCGCCTTCGAAGTGCGGTAAGCGACGTCGCCGCTCCCCGACGGCCAGCCTAGCGGCTACGTTCTCGGGTCAATCTGGCAGACACGATCGGGCAGATGAGATCTTCTCTTCTACCACTTGTGGAGCGAGTTTGGGCCCCCCCCGAGCCTTCGTTGTTTCCCTCTCCCGCGCAATGGCCTCTTCCTGCGTCAGCCCAATGTAGCTGTTCCGGCCCATCCGAATCAGAAGATACCTCTCGTGCGCGGCCGCGAACTTGCCGGCTCTGCGATAGGCGGCGATTGCCCGGTCGTATTGCAGATCGTCTGCGCACCGGTCGCCCACGGCAATCCACCCCACGAACATGGCTGCTCCGGAGGGAGAACGGCTGAGGACCACCTCCCTGACGGCAGGATCATTTCCCGTCCAATGATCCCGGCCCATGCGCTTCTCCTCCTCCGCAATGATCTCCTCGCGCATGATGTCCGACCCCGGGGTGACCATCTCGCTCCGCGCCATCTCCAGCGCCGCCGCCTCGAGTCGTCCCAACTGGATGAACGCACGGCCGCGCAGAGCGTACATCTTCGCGGCCACCTCCCCCGCTGTTGTCCGGGTCAGCTCCAGCGCAGTTCTTGCCAGGATCCTTTCGGCCAGTCCCTGATCCGATTCGTCCTCGACTGAGCCGGGAGGGGGAGGCCTCCTTCTCTCGCGATGGACGGTCACCTCACGGCCCTTCAGGACATAGGTGGCCGGATCGTAGTGGGAGTAGTGCATGCGCATGATCAGGGAACCATCCGCCTGCTCCTCGACTCCCAGTAGTGTGCCCGTCGTCCAGAGCTTCATCAGGCGAGCGAGGCGATCCGAGCGGACGGTGAACACCTCGAGCAGGTGCTTGCTCCGGTAGACGATCATCGGACCTTCACCGGCCCGATGCCTCCCGTACATCCCGGCAGGGCTCCAACAGCACAGGCCTGCTTCGCGAAGCACGTGCAGCCGCCTCCTATCCAGCACCACTCTTCGCCCATACTCGTCTTTCGTGAGCGCGATCCAATACTCGCAGTCGTCGCTTCCCGGCTTGACCGGGTTCGAGTAGAAGAGGATGGTCCGGATCTTCCCGTCAGGCCCCGGCGGCAGAGGAAATTCCGCGGGGGATACACCAGACCCGTGACTCTCTCTGATCCAGTCAACAGCTGCTCCCTTGGGCAGCAAGGCCGTTGCCACGAAGGTCAGAGCAGGTCCTCCAGTGACAAGCAGGGCCAATGCGAGAATCCAACCGCGAGGGAGAGGAAGCCTATGAGGAACACCTGAGGCAACATCGAGACGCTGCATCATCACCATGATACACAGGGAGTTATTCGTTCCGGGCCGAACCGGCTCAGCCCTGCCGGCGCAGGATGTCCCAGTAGGCGCCGCGGCCGCCCGCCGCGATCGCGCGCTGGAGCGGAACGTTCTCGTTGTAGTTGTGGCCGCGCAGTTCCGCCGCGTAGGCCTCGCGCAGGTCGCCGGGAGGGAAGAACCGCTGGTCGCCGGCGATCGCCTTGCGCACGGCCGCCGCCGGCCGCGGCCCCAGCGCGGGCGAGATGTAGAACGTCGGCTTGAAGAGGTCCACGGGACCGTCGTACCGCCGCATGATGCCCGGATGCCCGCCGAGGGGCGCCTCGTGCGCGACCTCGGCGGCCAGCGGCAGGCCCGGGTAGAGGCGGACCCCGAGGGCGGCGCCGCAGCAGTCGGGCCCGGCGAGCTTGATCGCCTCGATGCCCTCGGCCACGGTCTGGGGAGTCTCGCCCAGCGCCCCCAGCATGAGGTCCACCATCACCGCGATCTCGTGCTCGTGGCACGTCCGGATCGCGGCGGCCAGGTCGGTCATCCGGTGCGGCTGCCCGAGCGCGACGAGCATGGCGTCCGACCCCGAGACCCCCGTGAAATTTATCCCCGCGCACCCGGCCCGCCGCATCGCGGCGGCCAGCTCGGCCGGAAACGGCGTCACCGAGAGATACGCGTACCACCGGATCTTCTCCCCCAGCCCGCGGGAAGCCAGCTGCTCGCACACGGCGAGGGCGTGACCGAGCGGCTGGTTGAATTCGGCGTCGCACAGGTGCAGGACGTCGATGCCCAGCGCGAGCAGGCTCGCCGCCTCGTCCGCGACCCGGCCGGGCGGCCGGAGCCGGGAAGCATCCCCCTTCGCCAGTCCGTCGGCGCAGAAGACGCACCGGCGCGGACAGCCCCGCTTGGTCTCGAGCCCGATCTGGGCCCCAAGCCGGAGATACGCCACGTTGTCCACCAGGTCCCGGCGCACGGCGGAATCCGGATACGGAGGCCAGTGTGCGGCATTCCGGTGGAACCGGCGGCCGTCGCGCCAGACCAGACCGGGCACGGTCGAGAGCACTTCGTATCCGGGCTTCCCCCGCGTCCGGCGCAGGGAGCCCAGCAGGGCTCCGAACGCTCCCTCCCCGTCCCCGGCGATCCCGTAGTCGGCACCCGTGTAGGCGAGCGTATCCTCGGGAAAGATCGAGAATCCCGACCCGCCGAGGACGAGAGGAGCCGCCGACGCCTTCCGGATCTCGAGGATGATGTCGAGGAGAAGTGGCACGAACCACGTGGCGCTCGGCCAGAAACTGTCGTCGGCGTTGCGGAAGGTCAGCCCGACGACCTCGGGCTCCCGGCCGGCCAGCCCCGCCCGCACCACGCGCCGCCAGTCGTCGGCCAACCCGAGGTCCAGGATCTCGACCTGCTCGCCGGCGGCCAGGAGGCTCGACGCCACGTGTTCCAGGCCCAAGGGGCCTATCGGCGGCTGGATCCGGTTGGTGTTGACGAGGAGGATGATGCTGGGGGGCCCTCCCGGCGCCATGATACTCCTGGCCGCACGGTCCATGTATGCTTATCTTCAAGATGCCGCTGACCGGGCTCCATTTCCTGCTTACCCTGCAATGCAACCGGGAGTGCGACCACTGCTTCGTCTGGGGAAGCCCCTGGCAGAAGGGCGTGATGACGCTCGAGGGCATCCGCGGGTTCCTGGGCCAGGCGAAAGATGCGGGCGGGATCGCCGAGGTCTGGCTCGAGGGCGGCGAGCCCTTCCTCTACTACCCCCTCCTCGTCGAGGGGGCGAAGCAGGCGACCTCGCTGGGATTCCGCGTCGGCGTCGTCTCCAACGCCTACTGGGCCGAATCCCGCGAGGACGCGCTCTACTGGCTGAAGCCGCTCGCCGGATCCGTCGCGACCCTGCTCGTGAGCTGTGACCCCATCCACTGGAGCGCGGACGCCGCCCGCCGCGCGGAGATCGCGACCGCCGCCGCGCAGGAGGCCTCGATCGGGCTCGGCGTGATGGCGATCACTCCCAAAGACGAAGGGACGATCCCGGGGGTCATGTACCGCGGCCGCGCGGCGGTCAAGCTCGCGCCCAAGGCGGGGACCGCCCCGTGGGAAACGTTCACGAAATGCCCATTCGAGAACCTGCGCGACCCCGCGCGCATGCACCTCGACCCGTTCGGCAACCTGCACGCCTGCCAGGGGCTGGTGGTCGGGAACCTGCTCCGGGAACCGCTCTCATCCATCCTGGCGCGGTGGAACCCCGACGCCCATCCCGTGCTCGGTCCCCTGCTAGCCGGTGGTCCGGCCGAGCTCGCGCGACGGTTGGGTCCGCCGGCGGGCCCCATGTTCGCGGACGCCTGCCACCTGTGCTACGAGACCAGGCGCGCCGCGCGCGGACGCTTGCCCGAAGTCCTCGCGCCCGACGGCATGTACGGGGGCTGATCGGCCCGGCCGGGCACGGACGAGCCGGAAGACGTTGATCTCCGTGCGCGCGCCAAGCCGGAACGGCGGGCCCCACGACCCGGCGCCCGGACTCACGTAGACGAGCATACGGCCCGCCCGGTGGAAGCCGGGCCAGTACCAGGGCAGTTTCCCGAAAAGAACCGTCCACGGGAAGAACTGCCCGCCGTGCGTGTGGCCCGAGAGCTGGAAGTCCCAGCCGCAGCCCGCCGCCTCGGGCGCCGAGACGGGGTTGTGCGAGAGCAGGATCGCGACGTCGCACCGGGGCGCGCCCTTCCTCGCCGCCGCCGGGTCCGACGGGGTGCCGAACCAGGTCGAGACGTTGTAGTCCGGGATGCCGCCGATCAGGACCCGGGCGGTGCCGCGGCGGACGACCCGGTGCTCGTTCGTGAGCGTCTCGTACCCGAGCCGCTTCACCTCCGCCAGCCACCCCGCAAGGTCCCGGAAGTAGTCGTGGTTCCCGGTCACGAAGAACCTGCGGGCCGTGATCCGGCCCAGCGGCGCGGCCGCGGCCGCGAGGTCGGCGGCCCGGCCGTCGCCGAGGTCGCCGCCCAGCACGGCCACGTCGGGATGGAGGGCGTCGACCTGGGCGGCGATATCTTCCGACAGCGACCGGCGACCGATGGCGCCGAGGTGGAGGTCCGAGTAGAACGCGATCGTGAAGCCCTCGAGCTGCGCCGGCAGGTCCCGGACCGGCAGGTCCACGCGGACGACGCGGGGGGGCAGTGCTCCGATGACTGCGGCCGCGATCGCGCCGCCGGCGGCCAGGATCGCGACCAGGGCGCTCGAGGCGTTGTAGGCCGCCCGTGCCCGGACGGGATCGCGGGGCACCAGCCGGACCACGGTCCCGGCCAGCCAGAGGACGTCGCGGGCCAGTACGTAGGGAAAGAGCATCCCCATGAGCCCGACGAACGAGTAGGCAATCCAGGCCGCGATCCAGCCGGCGCCTTCGGCCGGCGAGGTGCCGCGGGCGAACAGGAGGAAGACCGGCGGGAACAGCCAGGAAGCGGCGAAGAACGACCAGGCCGCCCGCGCGGCACGGCCCCGGAGCCCGGAGTCCCGGATCAGCCGCAGGCCCGTGTAGAGATGGAGGAGGGTCCAGAGCCCGAGCGCCATCCCGAGCATGACCGCGATCGAGCCGGGTCTCACGAGAAGAACATCTCCAGCTTGCAGTAGTAGTCGAGCTTGTCCTCGTCCACCGCGGGCAGGCCGTATTCGGCGAAGAAGAAGCCCTCGAGGGCGCCGTCGCCGTTGCGGTTCAGGGTGTAGTGCGCCTGGCAGAAGTCGCTGTACCGGTCCGAGACCCCGGCGAACCCGAGATCGATGAACCCGGACACGGCCCCGCCGTCGAACATGATGTTGGGCTCGCAGTAGTCTCCGTGGACGAGCACGAGGTCCTCGGCGGGCCGCGGCCGGGCCAGGAACGCCGCGAACCGCTCCCGAGACTCCGCATCCCGCCCCGCTACCGCATCCGCCGCCTCCGCGATCTTGTCCGCCAGCCGGCGCACGAACGGGCATCCCTCCGTGGGCAGGGAGTGGATCCGGCGCAGTTCCCGGGCCATTGTGCGTACAACGTTCCGGCGCGGCATATCAAGGGCTTCGTCGCACGCGCTGAGCCCCGGGATCGCGGAGGTGACCAGCCATTCCTTCCCGCCCGCCAGGGCATAACCGAGCACCTCCGGCACCGGGAGCCGGCCCTGGAGCCAGGCCATCCGGTCGCGCTCGTCCGCCAGCCGGCGGTCGGCGACGCGCGGATCGGTCTTGAGATAGCGGTCGGGCCGGCCGGGCTCCGTGATCAGGAAGACCTCGGCCCCCGACTCCCCGATCGGCTCCTGGAACCAGCGCACCCCCGGCCCGTCCAGCCCGAGCTCCCGCGGAACGCCCGCCGGCGGGGCCACGGGCAGTAGCGTGTCGGCCACGCCCGGGAGCCTACGCCTTCGGCGCCTCCCGCCCCACCCAGTCGGGAATCGCCTGCGCGATCGCGACCAACTGTTTTGGAGTAAGGCGCCGCACCGGGAATCGGCCGTCCGCCTGCGAGATCGCGACCTTGGGCTCGGCCCCGGCGTAGGACCTCAAGGACACCGTGAACTTCTGCCCGTCGACTTCCACTTCGCGCTTGTCCAGTTCCTGGTCCTTTGCCGCATCGTATGGCATCTGTCCTCCTCCTTCAGCTCATCCTTAAGAGAGCCTCGTTGATCACCGTCTGATAGCCAATCCCCCTCCTGGCCGCTTCCCGCCGCGCCCAGGCCAGTACGCGCGGGTGCAGTCGGATCGAGGTCGCGCGATGACGCTCCCCCTCCGGCTTCGGCGGACGACCGCGCGGCGGCCGCGGCTTGCCGGTCGTCCCCTCGATCGCCTTCCGGAACGCCTCGGTCTCAGCCGGGGTCGTCCTCCGGCGCCATGGGAACCCGCTTGAGCGCTTCATACTTCCTCCTGTCCCGGCGGCCCGCCCGCCTCAGCCTTCCGCTCATCCCACTCGAAGGCCATGATTATTGTAGATACAGAAAAAGACCGCCGTCAACACCCCGGCTTGGTTTCCCGTATCCCCCCCGCCGATCAGCCCCGCGCCTCGCGCCTGTCTTGCCACTTCGTCCATGGCGTCTCCTCAACTCCATGATCCGCGGGACTGCACCGATAGGAACCCTTCAGATTGGCGGATTGCCAGATGCTGGGCAGAGGGATGCGGGGGGCGGCCTCCCTACCGGTTCAGCCGGCGCTCGATCTCCTCGCGTTGGCCCTTGAGCCGGCGGTCCATCTCATCCACGGCCGCCTGGATCGCGGCCGCCACCGGGTCCGGCAGTTTCCCGTGCTCGAGCGGCTTGGACTCGTCCGCCCTCTGTCCGCCCGTGGCCCGCGCCGGAATCCCGACCACGACCGTGTGCGCCTCCACGTCCTTGACGACGACGGAGCCGGCGCCGATCCGGGCGCCCTCGCCCACGACGATCGGCCCGAGCACGATTGCGCCGGCCCCGATGACGGCGCCGTTCCGGACCGTGGGGTGACGCTTCACCTTCTCGAGCGTGGTTCCCCCCAGCACGACCCCCTGGTACATGAGGACGTCGTCCCCGATCTCGGCGGTCTCGCCGACCACGACCCCGATCCCGTGGTCCATGAAGAACCGGCGGCCGATCGTGGCGCCCGGGTGGATCTCGACTCCTGTCAGGAACCGGGCGAGGTGAGAGACCAGCCGGCCCAGGAGCCGGAGCTTCCAGCGCCAGAGCAGGTTCGCGATCCGGTGCGCCCAGATCGCGTGCAGGCCCGGGTAGCACGTGAGCACCTCGAGCGTGCTCCGGGCTGCCGGGTCCTTCGCAAACACGGTGCGGATGTCCTCGCGGATGCGCGCGATCATGACCCGCCTCCCGGCTCCTGGAAGAGCCACGTGGACAGGTACCGCTCCCCCGTGTCCGGGAGGATCACGACGATGAGTTTCCCCTTCGAGTCCGGCCGGCGTGCGACCTCGAGCGCGGCCCACGCGGCCGCCCCCGACGAGATGCCGACGAAGAGGCCTTCCTCCCGCGCCAGCCGCCGCGCCATCGTGCCCGCGTCCGCGGCGGAGACCTGCACGACCTCGTCGACGACGGAGCGGTCGAGGACGTCGGGCACGAACCCGGCCCCGATGCCCTGGAGCTTGTGCGGGCCGGGCTTGCCGCCCGAGAGCACGGGCGAGTCCACGGGCTCGACCGCGACCGCCCGGAAGGACGGCTTGCGCTTCCTGATCACCTCCGCGATCCCGGTTATCGTTCCGCCGGTCCCAACCCCCGCCACGAGGACGTCGACCTTGCCGTCCGTGTCCTTCCAGATCTCCTCGGCCGTCGTCTTCCGGTGGATCGCGGGATTCGCCGGATTCTTGAACTGCTGGGGCAGGACGGCGCCCGGCGTGGCCTTCGTGATCTCTTCCGCCCGCCGCACCGCGCCGGACATTCCCTCCGCGCCCGGGGTGAGCACGAGCTCGGCCCCGAGGGCGGCCAGGAGCTGGCGGCGCTCGACGCTCATCGTGTCGGGCATGGTCAGGATCAGCCGGTAGCCGCGGGCCGCCGCCACGAACGCGAGCGCGATCCCCGTGTTCCCGCTCGTCGGCTCCACGAGCACGCCGCCCTTCTTGAGGGCCCCGGCCTGCTCGGCCGCATCCACCATCGCGACCCCGATCCGGTCCTTGAGGCTCGACATCGGGTTGAACGACTCGAGCTTGGCGACGACCGTTCCCACCGCCCCCTGCGCGACCCTATTGAGCCGCACGAGCGGCGTGTTTCCCACCAGTTTCGTGACGTCATCCGCGATCTTCATGACAGCCTCCTCAGATGTAGTACATGGCCTCCGCCGCCCGCTGGCGCGCCTTCGTGCTGGCCGACATCTCCTCCAGCGTCACCGTCTCGAGCACGCCGTTCACCGCGCGGCGCATCCTGGTCCAGATCTCCTTCGATACGCACGTCTTATCGCGGCTACACGACCCCGGGCAGTTCCGGCACTCGAGCTGGGACAGGCTCCCCTCGAGGCGCTCGAACACCTCGAGGAGGCTGATCCGGGCCGGCGGCTTCGCGAGCGAGTAGCCGCCGTGGACCCCCCGAACCGCGTTGACCAGCCCCGCGCCCTTGAGGGTCGCGATGAGCTGTTCGATGTACCGGGCCGACAGCCCCTGCCGCTTCGCCATGTCGCTCACGCGGAGCGGGCCGTTGCCGTAGTTGAGCGCCAGCTCGAGCATGACCCTCACCCCATACCGGGCCTTCGTCGAGATCCTCATCCAGGCGCCCCCCCCCCGTCATTCCCCTCGAGGAGGAAGACGCCGACGTCGGCGCGCAGGTTCGCGAGCCAACTCGGCTGGGCCGTCTTTCCGGAGGCCGAGGTCCGCAGGGGAATCTCAGCGAGCACCTTGAGCCCCGCGGCCCGGCAGAACTCCCGGAAGTCCGTGATCGTGAGCAGCCGGATGTTCGGCGTGTCGTACCACTCGTTCGGCAGCCGCCGCGACTTGGGCATCCGGCCGCGCACGAGCAGATCCAGCCGCAGGCTCCAGTGACCGAAGTTCGGGAACGCGACGATGCACTTCTTCCCCACCCGCGCCATCTCCCGGATCAGGAACAGGGGCTTGTGCAGGACCTGGATCGTGTTGGCCAGGACCACGTAGTCCATGCACCCGTCCGCGTAGCCCGCGAGCCCCTCGTCGAGGTCGCCATGATGGACGTTGTTCAACCCCCGGCGCACGCAGGCCTGCACGCAGGCGTCGTCCAGCTCGATGCCCTCGGCCCGGACCTGTTTGCCCGCCTTGAGCGCGGCCAGGAGGTCGCCCTCGCCGCACCCGAGGTCGAGGACGCGGCTCCCGGGCTCGACGAGGTCGAGCGCTACCGCCATCTCCGGGCTCAGGCGCACCCCCTCGGCCTTCGCCGCGGACGACGTCCCCGCCGCCGCAACGCCGGCGCTCTTCACGCCGGGGTCGGCGAGCTTGTTCCGGACCAGCGCCGAGAGCTCCTCGGATTCGAGCAGGAAGGCGTCGTGCCCGTAGTCCGACTTGATCTCGGCGTTCACGACCTCGACGTTGTTCTGCCGCAGGGCGGTCACCAGCTCGACCGACGCGGATGGCGGAAACAGCCAGTCCGACGAGACCGAGACCACGAGAAACCGGGACTTCACCCCCGCGAGCGCGGCCTTGAGCGACCCCGCGCCGTAGGAGCGGGCGAGGTCGAAGTAGTCGCACGCCTTGGAAATGTACAGGTACGAGTTGGCGTCGAACCGCTTCACGAAGCTGTCGCCCTTGTACTTGAGGTAGCTCTCGACCTGGAAGTCGGTCGAGAACTCGAACCCGTACTCGGCCTTGTCCTGGAGCCGGCGGCCGAACTTCTCGTGCATCGAGAACTCGGACAGGTACGTGATGTGCCCGACCATGCGCGCGATCGCGAGCCCGCGCGCGGGCGCGTTGCCCCCGTAGTAGTCGCCGCCCCGCCAGTCGGGGTCGGCCATGATCGCCTGCCGCCCGACCTCGTTGAACGCGATCGACTGCGCGGAAAGCCGCGCCGTGGTCGCGACGGGAACAGCGAGCGCGACCCGGTCCGGATACTTGACCGCCCACTGCAGGACCTGCATCCCGCCCATGGATCCCCCGATCACGGCCGCCAGCCGGCCGATGCCGAGGTGGTCGAGGAGCGCGCGCTCGGCTTCGACCATGTCCCCGACGGTCACCATCGGGAACGTGATCCCGTAAGGCTTTCCCGTCGCGAGGTTGACGGACGCCGGGCCCGTCGAGCCCATGCACCCGCCGATCACGTTCGAGCAGACGACGAAGTACTTGGAGGTGTCGATCCCCTTGCCCGGGCCGATCAGGACGTCCCACCACCCCGGCTTGTCGTCGCCCTCGTGGTAACCGGCCGCGTGCGCGTCGCCCGAGAGCGCCGTCACCACCAGCACGGCGTTGTCCTTGGCCGCGTTCAGAGCCCCGTACGTCTCGTAGGCCAGCGTGACGGGGCCGAGCTTGCGCCCGCACTCGAGCACCATCTCGTTCGGCGGCTCGGCGAACGTCCAGTCTCTAGTGGCGACGACGCCGACCGACCCGGGCCCGGGATCGCGCCAATCCGGCACGGCTTCCCCCTTCAGCCCCGCGACGCCTTCAGCGCCTGGTCGAGATCGGCCAGGATGTCGTCCAGGGTCTCGATGCCGATCGAAAGCCGGATGAAGTCGTCGGTCACCCCCGTGGACTTCTGCTCCTCCGGCGTCAACTGCTGGTGCGTCGTGCTCGCCGGGTGGATGATCAACGACTTGGCGTCGCCGATGTTCGCGAGGTGCGACAGCAGTTTGACCGAGTCGATGAGCTTCCTGCCCGCGGGCCTCCCGCCCTTGATCCCGAACCCGATGAGGGCCCCGAACCCGTGGCTAAGGTACTTCTTCGCGGCGGCATGGAAGGGATGCCCGGGCAGCCCGGCGTAGTTCACCCACGCGACCGCCGGGTGCTTCTCGAGCCACTTCGCCACCGCGAGCGCGTTGTCGCAATGCCGCTGGACGCGGAGCGAAAGCGTCTCAAGCCCCTGCAGGATCAGGAAGGCGTTGAACGGCGAAAGCGCCGGCCCGAGATCGCGCAGGAGCTGGACCCGGGCCTTCGTGATGAACGCCGCGGGCCCGGCCGCCTCCACGTACCTGATGCCGTGGTAGCTCGGGTCGGGCTCGGTCAGCCCCGGAAACTTCTCCTTCGTCCACTGGAACTTGCCCGAGTCCACGACGATCCCGCCGATCGACGTCCCGTGCCCGCCGATGAACTTCGTGAGGGAATGGACCACGACGTCCACGCCCCACTCGATCGGCCGCAGGAGGTACGGTGTCGGCACCGTGTTGTCGATCATGAGCGGGATCCCGGCCGCATGCGCGATCCTGGCCACCACCTCCAGGTCGGGCAGATCGTTCTTCGGGTTCGCGAGCGCCTCGCCGTAGATGAGCTTCGTGTTCGGCCGGATCGCGGCCTTGAACCCGTCGGACTTCGCGGGATCCACGAACGTGGTCTCAATCCCGAGCCGGCGTAACGTGTGGTGAAAGAGATTGTAGGTGCCGCCGTACAGGCTCGACGAGGACACGATGTGGTCCCCCGCTCCCGCGATGTTCAGGACGGCGAGCGTGATCGCCGCCTGCCCCGACGCTGCCACCAGGGCGCCGACGCCGCCCTCGAGCGCGGCCACCCGGGCCTCGAGCACGCCCCAGGTCGGGTTCATGATCCGGGTGTAGATGTTCCCGGGCTCCGTGAGGGCGAAGAGCCGCGCCGCGTGGTCGCTGTCCTTGAAGACATACGACGTCGTCTGGTAGATCGGGACCGCGCGCGACCCCGTGGCCGGGTCGGGTGCCTGTCCCCCGTGCAGAGCGATCGTGTCGAATCCTGGTGCCTTGCGCATGACCTTGACTCCTTTGTGCCCCCTGGCGCGGACAAGAGCTTTAGTTTACCCGGCGGAGATTGAGCCACCGAGTCCTACTTATCCTATCGGATAACTAGGGAATACCACACCCGGAATGGGGCTGTCAAGTCCTCTCCAAACAGACGCTTGGCCGGGGCTAGTCGCCGGCCTTGGGCCCGAACCGGAGGGTGAAGCTCGCCACCGCCCCGTAGCTGGATCGCACGTCGCCGCTGTCCACGGGAGCGGACGCCCCCGGCAGGAGCAGCTTCGTGTGCGTGTTGACCAGCAGCCACTGCAGGCCTAAGTCGATCGAGGCCGACATCCTGGTCAGCCCGGTGCCGATCGTGATCCCCATGACGTCCTGCTTGACGCTCGGAAGCCCGAACCCCGCGACGGGGGTCATCCCCGCGCTCACGGTCGTCGCCGGCAGGGGATCCGGCCGGTTGAAGTACCCGATCCTAAGCGGCATCTCGCCGAGGAAGAGGGGCAGCCGGTACTCGGCGCCGGCATGGATGGCGAATGTCGGGTCCGTGACCTCGTTCACGGCCGCCGCCGCGGACGTGCCCCCGAACAGGGTCGCGCTTCCCTTTACCTCGCCCGCGTACCGCATGTCCACGGCCACGATCAGCCCCGTCGTCACCTTGAACGAGCCGCCGATCGAGATCCGCATCTGCGAGGGGTGCTGGTCGTGATCCGAGAAGAGCGGACCGCCCGCCTCCTGCTGCCAGATGTGCCCCGCCAGCGACCCCAGGTACGTGAGGCTCACGCCCAGACTGCCGTCGGGCAGGGGACGGTAAAAATAGCCCGCCATCATGCCGAATCCGTTCAGACTGCGGTGCATCATCATGTTGCGCAGCGGGTCCGCGTCCCCCGTATCCTTCCGGTTCGCCGTCACCTGCAGCCGGCCCCGTCCCGTCTGGTTAAGGTAGAGCGCGCCGGCCGCGATCTGCTGGTTTCCGTCGCCGAGCGGCTGGATCCAGACCCCGCCTGCGGCGTAGAGCGCCTCATCCTGGATGACTCTCGCCTGGCCCGCCTCGTAGGTGTCCGACAGGGCTGGGCCGCCGGAAGTCATCGGGAGCGAAAGGTTGAGCGGCTCGGAGAGGTCGAAGACATGGCTGTCCACCTGCCAGATGCCGATGCCGACGCGGCCCTCGTTGAGATCCGGCGTGACCACGGACCAGCTCAGCCCGCTGGCCGCAGGGAAGCTCCCGGTCGTCTTGACCCCGATGTTGTACACGCTCCCGGCGAACGTGAGGCGCGAGAATCCGCCGGAGAGATGCACGATTCCCCACCCGCGATCCACGCCCGTGGCCGCGACGGCCGCGGGGTTGTCGGAGAAATCGCCCGAGGTATCCGCGATCCCGCATCCCACTCCACCCATGCCCGCGAACGCGGCGCCCGCACACGCGGGGGCGGGAGCGACCGCGAGGACGAGGACCAGGACCCAGCCCATCAACCCCACGATATCACCTCGGGGGCAGGGCCGGCGGGAGCCCCATGTTGAAGAGCAGGGCGGCGAGGTCCGCCGACCGGGCCCGCTGCGGCGGCCAGTTGGCCGCCAGCCAGCGCTCGAGGGCCGGGGGGCGGGGCCCCTCCGGGACGCCGCAGAGACGGCCGACCGCGACCTCGAGCGGATCCAGCCGGGGCCACAGCGCGCGGACGCGGCCGGCGGCGGCGGCCAGCCGCCCGGCCGCCAGGTCGACCAGGGCGTCCCGGGCCGGCACCGCCAGAATGCCTTCCAGGGCGTTCCGGTACGGCGCCAGGATTTCCTCCAGTTCGGCTCCCCCGCGGCCGTCGAAAAACGCCTGCCGGAATCCCGAGAAGACGGCCTCCGTCCCCGGCAGGAACAGGTGGGCCCGAGGACGGGCCCGCCCGGTTCCGGCGGACGCCGGAACCGGGGTGGCGTCGACCCGGTAGAGCAGGATCAGGCCCTCCTCCGCGCTCCAGGTCGACGAGACCCGCACCAGCCGCGCCCGGGCGAGCCAGAACCGGCGGTAGACGGCGATATCCCGCGGCGACCACGGGAACTTCTCCGCGTACTTCGCCCAGAACCCGGCGGCCGTCAGGTTGTAGACGACGAGCCCGATCCGCCGCTGGCGGAACCGCTTCGCCAGCTCGCCCTCGTTGCGCGAAGAGCGCACGAGCTCCCACCCCGGCGGGGCGTTCTCGATCTCCCGCGCCAGGAGGCGCGCGGTCCCCGGCCGCGGGTACTGGACGCCCTGGCCGATCACGGCGGCCACGCCGTGCTCGCCGGCGAGCCAGCCCAGCGTCTCGGAGAAGACGGGGGCCGTGCGCGCCCGGAACGCCGCCAGCCCCTCGCGTCCGAACGCGGGCCCGAGCGGCGCGCTCTCCCACGCCGGCCCCGCGAGGGTCGCGACCGCCTGTACGACCACGGCCGCCGCGAGGAGCGCGGACGCCAGCCGGCGCGCGGGACCCCGCATCCCGTCCGCGGCCGCCGCCGCGACGACGCACGCGACCGGCAGGAGCGGGAGCAGGAACCGGACCACGCCGCCCGTGGGCAGGATCGCCCAGCCGGCGAACCATGCTCCCAGGAACACGAGCCCGGGCCGGTGGGCGGACCGCACCGCCCCGGACACGAGAGCCACCGGCAGGAAGGCCAGCAGGAACGGACTCGCGTGCGTGAGCGCGTGGAGGGGGCTCGCCAGGAGTGCGCCGGCCCCGCCGACCGGGAAGGCCCGGGCGTTGAAGACGACTCCCATCATCTCGAGCTTGCCCGCCGTCCACCCCACCGGCGTCCACACCGAGAGCAGGAACGGATACGCCGGCGACCCCATCGTCAGCCAGTTGCGCGCGACGTACGGAAGGGCCGCGAGCGCGGGCGGGAGACCGATAGCCGCCCACGCGGCCGTCCGGCGCCGTAGCGCGGGCGAGGCCGCCAGGACCGCGGCGGCTGCGGCCACGGCGAAGACTCCGAAGTTCTTGATCGCGTACGCGGAGCCGAAGAGCAGCCCGGCCGCCGCTACCGCCGCCAGGCACGGGCGTGGCGGAGTTTCGCCGTCCGGCGAAACTCCGACGGTCGGCGGCTCTTGCCGCCCGACCGCGCGTTCGAGCGCGAGGAACCCGGCGAAGACGGCGCAGGCGAACAGCGCGTCGTTCTTGCCGCAACCGGCCAGCTCGGCGAGCAGGGGCGCGGTGAGCACGAGGACCGCGAACCAGATGCCGCTCCGTCCGTCCGCCCGGCGCGCGCGGTGGGCGACGAGGAGGGCGAGCCAGCCGGCCGCGAGCAGGCTCGCGAGTTTGCCCCACCGCTCGTCGAACCGGACCGCGAGCCCGGCGTAGACGAGCAGTTCCTGCGCCTGCGTCAGGTGCGCGAACGCCCAGTCCGGCCGCGCCACGATCCGGCCCGCCTCGAGCCACGAGCACGGCACCGGCAGGTGGTAGATGAGCGCGTCGGCGCTCCGCTCGGGCGCGATGGCGGGAAGCCCGGCGAGAGCGGCCGCCAGCGCGAGCGCCGCCGCCGGTAGGTAGTCGCGCCGAGTTTTGCGGTCCCGCGAAACTCGGACGCTCGCGTCCGCGAGCGCAAGCGCCCTCGCGCCTGCCCGGCCGAGGGCGGGAAGGGCGCGGAGCCCGTTGAGCGCGAGGACCGCGAGCGCGATTGCCGCCACCGGGGGGCGCACCAGCCCGCACAGCCCGGCGCCCTGGATCGCGGCTGCGAGAAGCAGGATTCCCGCCGGCGGCGAAACCAGGATCGCGAGCGTTCCGCCCCGCCGCCAGCCCAGGAGCCGGAAGACGGCCAGCCCGGCGCGGGCCGCGCCCGCGCCGGCGACCACGGCGACGGCGAGTTGAGCCACCCAGGACAGAAGCAGACCCGGCTCGCCCGTCGCCTCATGGACGCGCAGGGCATCCGGGATCCGGGCCGTGACGGCGGAGAGCGAGCCGAACGGCGAGGTCCAGGCCGCCCCGGCAGGAGTGCGTACGTCCACGAGGAAGATCACCTGCGAGGCGATCAGCCACAGGAGGGCGAGCTTGGCCCAAGTGCCCGTCACGGCTTCGGCGGCCCGCCCTCGGCCACCCGCTCGGCTTCGGCCCTGCGGCCGAGGCGGAGGAGCGTGATCGCGAGGTTCCGGCGCGCCTCCGGCATGTCGGGCGCGAGCTCGACGGCCCGGCGCTGGGCCGCCTCCGCCTCGCGCAGGCGCCCCTGCGTCCCGAGCAGGTTGCCCAGGTTGTTCCAGGCCCTGGCATTCGACGGGGCTATAGCCAAGGCGTCGCGGAGAGCCGATTCGGCTCGACCGCCGTCCCCGGCCGCCCGGGCCACGGCCGCAACCTCGAGATCGAGCTCGACGAAGTCGGGCTCCAACGCCAGTCCGCGGGCCGCCCATCCCGCCGCCGCCGCGAGCTCGCCCCGGCCGCGGGCGGCCGCCGCCGCGTACCAGCACAACCGCACGTCCCCGGGCCGCAGGCGGTCTGCCCGGTCGTATACCGCCCCGGCCTCGGCCAACCGCCCCTGCGCGGCCAGCGCCTGGCCCAGCCGGAGGGATCCGGAAACGTACGCCAGCCTGCCCCCGAGGATCACGACTCCCGCCATCGCCACTCCGGCCGCCAGCCGCAGCGCTCCCACGCGGGGCGGAGCGGCCCTTCCCGAGCAGCTCCCGACCATGATCCACGCGGGGACGATCGCGGGGGGGACGTGCCACGGCCACGACAGGGCGGCGTCCGCCAGGATCGCGGCGGCCCCGGCGCCCGTTCCCGCCCAGACCGCCGGGGACGTCCGGCGCAATGGACTCCCCCGCCACAGCCGGAATCCCGCCGCCAGCCCCCAGATCCACAGCCCCAGCCCAATCAGCCCCAGCTCGACCGCGAAGTGCAGGGGCTCCAGATGAGCGTATTCGGTGTAGTGGTAGAAGGATTCCCCGGCCGCGTGAGCGGCCGTCTGCTTCGCCAGGTAGACCGTCCGGAACGACGAGATCCCCCAGCCCGCGAGCGGCCGGTCGCAGGCGGCGTCAAGCGCCCGGCCCCAAGTCCACACCCGCTCGTGAAACGCGCCGCGGGAGGCCAGCCGGACGTATGCCCCCGACCGCGCGGCCACGATTCCGAAGAAAAGCAGAGCCGCCGCCGCGGCCGTTACCCGGGCCCGCCAGGGCGCCCGCCAGAGCGCCACGCCGGCGGCCACGAGCCCGCCGAGCCAGGCGGCGCGGGCTTCCGTGCAGGCGAGCCCGCCCGCGATCACGGCCGCGACGGCCGCGCGGCCCCGTCTCTCCGGCTCCCGGGCCCACGCGGCCAGCGCGAGCGCGAAGGGAAGCAGGAGCGCGCCGCCGAGCAGGTCGGGATTGCCCACGGTCGAGGCGACCCCCTTGTGGAACGGGCTGAGCCAGCTCCCGGGCTCGAGCCCGGCGAACTGGACAAGCGCCCAGCCCGCCATGGCGACCCCCGCGGCCTCGATCGCGGCCGCCAGCCGCGACGCCGGGACCAACCCCGCGACGGTCGCGACGGCGGGAGGCAGGATCAGGAGCGCCGCCTCCGGCAGGGCCCGCCATCTGCCCGCGCTCCCAAAGCCGCATGCCGAAGCCAGGCACCAGACGGACCACCACGGCACCCACGCGAAGGCGCCCGCGAACCGGGCGCCCGGAACGACGGCCACCGCGCCGAACGCGGCGAGCGCCAGCCATTTCGCCAGCGGAAAGCAGTCCTCCCAGGCCGACCAGTAGGCGAGCGGGAGGATGAGGAGGAGGGAGAGCAGGACGAGCCGGAGCCCGAGCCGTCGCTCGCGCCCCGCGTTCACGTGGGTCGAGGCGACCCGTCGCGTCGGAACGACGCGCGGGGTTTCGGCCCGGCGCGAAACCCCGAGGGTGCCTGCGGGAGCCGACACCCCGACGCCGGGCGCCTTCTCATGGAACCAACGTCATCTTCGACGTGAACCGCGCGCGGGCCGAAACCGGCGTCTTCTCCGCGCGGCCCTTGAGCCGCAGGACGCCGTCCTGCGTCGACTTCCGCACGACGCCGCCCGCGAGGTCGAACGTAATCTCGCCGCCGCAGTCGAGCCGGAACTCCTCGATGGGCACCCCCGGGGCGGCCTTGGAGAGCGAGACCGACCCGTCGGTCGAGATCCGGGCCTCCTCCCCCTCGACGGCGTCGAGCCGCGCGTTCACGGTCCGCTGGACCTCGAGTCCGCCCGCCGCCGGCGCCGTCTCGGCCCGCGTCCACTTCTCGCCGACCGCGACCCGCTCCCGCGGAAGGAGCGGGAAGAAGCCGCCGAAAGTGCGGGCGGCCCACATGAGAAGGTCCGTCGTGGGGACACCGCCTTCGAGCGGCGCCACTTCGCCCGAGGGGGCACGCAGGAGCCCGGCCGTGATCGTGGTCGCGGATCCGCCCGGCCCGACCGGCATCCCGTTGAACTCCGGCGGCGACAGCTTCCAGACCTGGCTCAGCCGTCGGCCTCCGTCGGGCAGCACCTCGGCAACGGTCTCCGTCACCTCGCCCTTGAGCTTGACGACGACGAGCTGGGGCAGGCCGCCGAACGAGATCTCGCCCCGCAGGGTCTGCTCGAAGGACCACGTGCGCTTCTCCCCCACCGCACCGCCGTAGGCGATCCGCGTGAGCTCCGTCGGCTTGACGGCCTTCGTTCCGCAACCGGCAAGCACGAGCGCGAGGAACGCGGCCGCCGCACCCGCCCCGCGGAACCTCATGCGCGCCGCACCCGGACCTTCGGGACGAGCGGACGGATCTCGGCCGCGGTCATCAGGCACGCGCCGCGGTGGGCAAGGTTCGCGGTCCCCGCCGCGACGCCCCACGCCAGGGCTTCGGGCTCCTCGCCGCCGGCCGCGAGCGTCCGCAGGAACGCCCCGAACAACGCGTCGCCGCACCCGATCGGGGAGAGCTCGCCCCGCGGCGCGGAAAGCGCCGGCGCGAACCACCGGCCCGCGGGCGAAACGAGGAGGGCACCGCGGTGGCCCAGCGAGAGCAGGATGCGGCCCACGCCGGAGGCCCGGATCTCGTCGCACGCGCCAATAAGCTCACCGAAGGTCCGCGTCCGCCGGCCGAGCAGTACGTGGAACTCGCTCAAGTTGGGCTTGATGATCCACGGGTGGTGCCGGACCGCCTCGCGCAGCCAAGTCCCCGACTGGTCGACCGCGAGCCTGGCCGGACCCGAAGAGGCCAGTCTCAGGATTCCCCGCACCGCGCCCAGCCCCAGCGACGGGGGAAGACTCCCGGCGAAGACGAGCCAGCCGGGCCGCCGCGCCGCACGCCCGACCGCAGCCGCGAGGACGGCACGCTGGCGCGCGGTAAGCGCGAGCTTGAGGTCGGTGTTGATCACGGTCTCCCGGCCGTGCTCGTTCAGGACCACGCAGACGCGGCCCTCCGCGTCCACGGGAAGAAGCGTGAACCCGACGCGATAGCGGCCCAGGAATCCGCGCAGGAGACCGCGCCACGCCGCAGGCGCGAGCACCAGGGCGCGCGTTCCGGATCCCAGCAACCCCGCGGTCCGGGCCGCGTTCAGCGCCTTGCCCCCGGGGTACGTGAACCAGGCTTCGGCCCGCAGAACGCGTCCGAGATCGAGGTCCCGGATCCCGAGCACGACGTCCCGGGTCGGATGGAGCGAACAGAACGTGAGCGTCATGCCGCCCACCTTAGCTCGCTTCGAGCCTACGCTTCCGGCGCGCCGCCTCCGTCCGACTGGCCCGATCCCTCGGCACCTTGGCCGCCGGCGCCTTGGCCGCCCGGCCCGGGCCCGCGATCGTAACCACCACCGCGGCCCCCGCGCCGCCGGCCGCCGCGCCCGCCGCGCCCGCCCCGTCCGCCGCGTCCGCCCCGGCCGTCTCCGAACCCGCCGCCGGAATCGTCCAGCGGCCCCGGATCACGCACGCCCTCGGGCCCGACCGGCCCCTGCGGCTCCCCGGGATCGAAACGATCCCCGCGGTCGCCGCGGTCGCCCCGGCCCCAACGTCCCCGGCCGCGGCCGCCGAACCCGCCGCCCCGCCGGTCTCCCCGGCCTCCATCCCGCTCCTCGTCGCCCACGGGCGAATCGCCGGGAACGACCACCACGCGCCGCTCGTCTCCTTCGCCCCGGCTGAACGTGCGCACCGCCGGATCGTCGTGCAGGGTGGTGTGGATTACCTTGCGCTCGAAGGCCGTCATGGCCGCCAGCTCGACCTCGTGCCCGGACGCCTTGACCTGGTCGGCGGTTTCGTGAGCCATCGTCACCAGCGTCCGCCGACGCCGCTCGAGATACCCGGCCACGTCCACGAAGACCTTCACGCTCGCGTCCTCGCTGTGGCTGACTATCCGCTCCATGAGGTACGAGAGCGCAGCCAGGGTCGTCCCGTGCCGGCCGATCAGGATGCCTCCGGCCCCCTGGTCGACTTCGAGGTAGAGCTCGTTCCCGATCTGCTTGGCCTCGACCTCGACGTCCATGCCCATCCGCCTGATGACCTCGACCAGGAACTTGGTCGCGCGCTCGACCGCGTCGGGCGGCAGGACGCCTCCCTCCTTGAGCTTCACGACGACCTTGGCCTGCTTCTTCCCGAGCCCGAACAGCCCGCGGCTGCCTTCCTCGAGGACTTCGATCTCGACGTCCTCGCGGCTCCGTCCCATTTCGCGGAGCGCGGCGTCCACCGCTTCTTCGACCGTTGCGCCTTCCATCTCGATCCGATCCATTCTGGGTGCCTCCTTCGTCAGGTCGTCCGGGCGGCCAGGCTATTGGTGCGCCATTGCTGGGCGATCTGGAAGACGTTCTGCACCAGCCAGTAGAGCATCAGCCCGGACGGCATACTCATGAACATGAAAGCGAACACGACCGACATCCACCGCATCATCTTCGCCTGCGTGGGATCCCCGACGACGGGCGTGATCAGCTGCTGGATGAACATGGTCGCACCCACGAGGACGGGCAGCACGTAGATGGGATCCTTGGCGGAAAGATCCTGGATCCAGAAGGCGAACGGGGCGCCGTGCAGTTCGATGGCGTTCGACAGCGCGGAATAGAGCGCGAAGAAGATCGGGATCTGGAGCAGGAGGGGCAGACAGCCGCCCACGGGGTTGATCTTCTGCTCCCGGTAGAGGCGCATGAGTTCCTCCTGCTTGCGTGCCGAGTCGTCCTTGAACTGGATGTTGATGAAATCCATCTGCGGCTTGACGGTCTGCATGCGCTTCATCTGGTCCAGTCCCCACTGGCTGGGCCACCACAGGATGCCGCGGACGATCAGGGTCAGGAGGATGATCGCGATCCCGTAGTTGCGGGAGAACTTCGCCAGGAACTTGAGCGTCTCGAGCATCGGGAGGGCGATCCAGCTGAACCAGCCCAGGTCGAGCACCCGGTCGAGCCGCGATCCCACCGCGCCCAGCGCGGAGGATTCCTGCGGACCGAGATACGCGGTCAGCGGAATGCGCACCCGCCGGGCGCCGGGCTGGAGCGAGAACCGCAGCGTCGCGGTCAGCGCGTGCGGCTGGCCTTCCGACGCCGCCAGCCCGGTCACGCCCAGGACGCCCTCGCAGTCGGAGACCCGGGCCGGGACCAGCGCGGCGACGAAGTACCGGTTGCGCACCGCGGCCCAGAACGGCGAATCCCCGGCCTTCTCCACGGGCTTCTTGCTGTCCCCTTGCTTGAAAAGATCCTGCTTGCCCGAAGCCAGGCCCTGTCCCGACAGGACGACGGCCGTGCCCGCGTTCTGGTAGACGGAGGGCCGGCCCAGGGCCTCTTCCTCGTCGGGCGCGAGCCCGATCCCGGGCGTCCAGACCAGATCGAGGAATTCGGGCGCTGGCCCGGTCAGCTCCAGCTCGACGCCGATCGCGTACCCGGTCGCCGGAAGCTTGACTCGCTTGACCAGCTTCCGCCCGCCCGGCAGGGCCTCGGTGAGGACGAGCTCGCCGGACGGAGTCTTTGACCCGGACGCCGGAATGACGACGGTCTCCCCGGCGCGGCCAGGCAGTTTCTGCTCGATTCCCTCCGGCCCGACCTTGAGGCGCGCCAGGCTGGCGGAGGCCGGCCAACCGGCCGCCTCGGGCAGGTCCGAGAGCTTGACCGAGAGCGGACCGACGGACGCCCGGGCGGCCCTGAGGCTAACGAGCTCCTCGTACAGCGTCGTCCCCGTGGCCCGGTAGGACTTGAGCTGCCAGCTGATGATCCGGCCGCCGACCGACGAGAACCTGGCCCGGATGGCGCCGGTTTCGACCTCGACCTCCGCAGCAGTCGAGGCGGCTGCCACTCCAGCCCCGACAGTCGGGACGGCTGCCACACCAGCCGTGGCCGATCGACCAGCCGGTCGGGCAGCCGAGCGCTCGGCCTTCCGCTTCTCCCTCGCATCCATGGGCACCGCCGGAACGTTCGCGCCGGCGGGCTCCGACCGGCCCTGGGCCTGCGACTGCGCAGGAACCGCCGCAGGGGCAGGCGACGGCAGAAGCCGCGGGGCCAGGAACGAGTAGCCGATGATGATGACGGTCGACAGGACGATCGCCAGCAACAGCCGCTGTTCAGTGCTCAGTTGACCCGTCCTCCTTCAATGGTCCTAGGGTATCGGCGCGCAACGCGCAGCGGGGGGCTTACCGAAGGGGCACCGGGTCTGAACCTCCCGGATGGAACGGGTGACAGCGCAGGAGCCGCCAGGCACCCAGCCTCATGCCGCGCAGGGGCCCGAAACGGACCACCGCTTCCTCGGCGTAGGCCGAACAGGAGGGATAGAACCGGCAGTGATTCCCGAGTTGAGGCGAAATCCAGCGGCGGTAGCCGCGCAACGCCACGAGCAACCAGGAAGTCACCAGGAAAAGAAACCCCTTCACGACGCGCCCCTCGACGGCGCAGTCCGGTCTCACGACATCACCGGAGTTGTCGTAGTCTCGATCGCGAGCAGGCGGGCCGCCGTGTAAAGCTCGGAGAGCGAGCTCTGCGCCTGCACCAGGTCCAGCCGATCCGCGCCCAACCGCGCCACGAGGACCACGTGACAGGGCCGGCACAGATCGCTCCTTGTCAGTCGAATCGCCTCGCGCAGAACGCGCTTGATCCGGTTCCGCACGACCGCGCCACCGAGCCGGCGCGACACACAGACGCCCGCCTGGAACTGGTCGGCGGACATGTAGTAGAGATGGAACGACGGGCAGGAACGCTTCTCGCCTTTCGCCATGACGCGCAGGAAATCCATTCCGGCCAGATGATCGCCGTGGGGAAACCCCTGCGTCTTGGGCGGGGATACCGCGGCGCCGTCTCCGTTGCCGTTGGGACGCCCGTGACCGTTGCCGCCATTCCGGCGGCCGCCCGCCGGTTTTGCCCCGTTCTTCGGCGCCCCCCGCACCGTCACTCGTGCCGCCGTCCGGCGACGCCGATACGCCAACGCCCCTTCGCACGACGGCGCGCGAGCGTGCGCCGTCCTCCAGGAGAGCTCATGCGCTTGAGGAACCCATGGGTTCGCTTCCGGGGAATCACATGCGGTTGGAAAGTTCTTTTCGGCACTTCCTTCTCCTGCCAACTGCTGACTTCTACTTCACGGCTCCAAACTCCGGAACCTGAACCGCTCTTCATTGTACCTCACGCGAGCCGGGTCAGGTCAATCCCCAGCGCCGCCGCAAGCTCCTGGCGCTCGCGCGCGGTCAGCGCCGCGGCGTGCGCGCCCGCCGGCTCCCCGCGCAGGAGCGCTCGCACGACCGCGGCCTCGGCGCGGGAAAGCCTGACTGCGCTCAGCCGGTAGTCGCGAAACGCTTCCCAAACCAGCGGGACCCACCGTTGCACGACAGAGGCGATCACGTCCGCGTATTCGCGTATTTCATACTGCGCGTGTCTGTCGAGCCGCAGAGCGAGGAAATGAAGGAGATTATGCAGGTCGATCTTCCAGTACCACTGGGTGTAGAAGCTTACGGGCAGGCCGATTCTCGCGAGTTCCCGTGCCAGCGGCTCCCGCGTTCCGCGTTTTCCCAGGAATTCGCCGTAGTGCGCGTACGCTTCTCCCGCATCCCGCCTCAATATGGAGAGAATACGCCTCGCCTTCGCGGGCGGCAGGGGCTCTCCGCGTCCCTGCCGCGCCGAGGCATCCTGCGCGCCGAGCACAGCCGGTTGGGGCGAGTAAAACTCGCGATCCAAGATGCTGTACCGCCCCGAAACTTCGTTGACGGAAGCGGTCCGGTGTCGGATCCACTGCCTGGCCACGAAAATCGGCAGTTTGACGTGGAATTTGACCTCGCACATCTCGAACGGCGTGGTGTGCGCATGCCGCATCAGGTACCGGATCAGCGCGCGGTCGTCCGAGGTCCGCTTCGTCCCCGCTCCGCAGGAAACGCGCGCCGACTGCACGACGGCTGAGTCATTCCCGAGGTAGTCCACGACCCGCACGAAGCCGTGGTCCAGCACGGGAAACTCGCGGTAGAGGATCTCCTCCAGCCCCGGCGCGGTGGCGCGCCTGGTGCGGCTTGCCCGACGGCGCAGGGCGTTGATCTCGCTCTCCCTGTTTTCTGCAACTGCCGCGCGCTTCATGGTCCGGCGCCCATTCTACCCGAACCGCCGTTAGTCTTCCTTGAGCAGCGTCTCCGCGTGCTTGAGCGCCGAGGCCGTGATCTCCTCGCCCGCGAGCATGCGGGCCAGCTCGTTGAGCCGCGCCTTGCCCGCGGCCGCCCGAACCTCGACCCGCGTGTGCCCCTCCTCGACGACCTTCCGGACCTGGACGTGCTGGGAAGCCTTCGCCGCGATCTGGGGCAGGTGGGTGATGACGAGGACCTGGCGTTCGGCGCCGATCTCGCGGAGCTTGCGGCCCACGACTTCGGCCACCCCTCCGCCGATCCCGGCGTCGATCTCGTCGAAGACGAGCGTTCCCACCCGATCCACTGCCGCCAGCACGCACTTGAGCGCCAGCATGATCCGGGACAGCTCGCCGCCCGACGCGATGGCGCGCAGGGGCCGCGTGCCCTCCCCCACGTTGGGCGCGATGTAGAACTCGATGGCGTCGATGCCTTCCGCCGTGGCCCGGTAGTGCCCGTCCTCGGACTCGACGGGGCCCTCGGGATCGGCCTGCTGGGACAGCCGCACGCCGAAGTCCGCTCCTCCCATCGCGAGTTCCCCGAGCTCCCGTGCGACGAGCTCGGCGAACTTGGCGGCGGCGCGGGAGCGGTCGTTCGACAGGTCCAGCGCCTGCGCCGAGAGCGCCTGGCGGGCCGCCTCGGTCTTCGCTTCGAGCGCCGCGACCGTCTCGTCCGACGAGGTCAGCAACGCCATCTCCTCGCGCGCGGACTCGAGGGCGGCCAGCGCGGATTCGACGGACCCGCCGTATTTGCGGGTCAGCCGGCCGATCAGGTCCAGCCGCTCCTCGATCCGGTCGAGCGCTCCGGGGTCGGCCTCGAGGGATTCCGCGATGGACCTCAGGTTGTTCCCCTCGTCACGGACCATGTCCACCAGCCGGCGCACGGACTCGAGCCCGGGACCCAGGTTCCGGGGGTCGAAGTCCACTGCTCCCCGCAGGGCGTTGATCGCGACGCCGAGCGACTCTCCCGCCCCGCCGTCCGCGAGCAGGGCGTCGTGGGCGCGCATCAACGCCTCGTTGAGCTTCTGCGCGTTTGCCAGCCGCGTGCGATCCGCCTCCAGCCGGGTGGCTTCGCCGGGCTCGAGCTTCGCCTGCTCGAGCTCCTCCACCTGGTACGCGAGGAGGTCAAGCCGCTCGGAGGTGCCGCGGAGCGCGGAGCGCGCTTCCTCCAGCTCGCCCCGGGCCGCCTGCCACGCCGCCCAGGCGCGCCCGACGCTTTCCCGGTCCTCGAGCAGGCCGCCGAAAGCGTCGACGAACAGGAGGTGCTGGGAGGAATCCAGCAGGAGCTGGTGTTCGTGCTGGCCGTGCAGGTCGGCGAGCAGGTCGCCGATCCGCTTGAGCTGGGACAGGGGGATGGGAGAGCCGTTGGCCGCGCACCGGCTCTTTCCCGCCGCCGTGATCACGCGGCGGAGGATCAGCTCCCCATCCTCGTCGGGCAGTTCCAGGTCCGCCAGGACCTGGCGGACCTCGGGGAGCAGGATCAGGTCGAAGACCGCCTCGATCCGGGCCTCTTCGCACTCCGCCCTGACCTGGTCCCGGTCCGCCCGTTCCCCGAGGACGAGCGAGAGGCCGTCGACCAGGATCGACTTGCCGGCCCCGGTCTCGCCCGTCAGGACCGTGAACCCCGGCTCGAACTCGACGGTCACGTCCTCGATGATGGCAAGGTTCCGGATCCGAAGTTCCTTCAGCACGGCCCGATTATGCCACGCCCCGTCACTGCAGGGTCAGCTCGATCATGGGGTTCACCGTTCCCGCGGCCACCGAGAACTTCCAGCCCTTCTCGCCGTCCCGGGCCAGGTTCTCGCCGGCCACCTTCCACTTCCACTCGCCCAGCTCGTCCTGCTTCAAGGGAATCCAGTAGGTTCCCGCCGGCATGTCGATCGCCCACAGCCCCACCCGGTCGAAGTTCTCCAGAAGTGTCTGTCCCTTCTCGTTCTGGAATTTCAGCGTGAGCCGCCGGGGAAGCGTGGTCCCGACCGGCGCCATCCCGCCCGAAGGGTCCTTGGCGTGAACCTGGAGGACGACGTTGTAGTTCCCTTGCGCGAGGGGGTCCGACGGCGCAGGCTGCGCCATCGGCCGGACCGTGAGGCGCCAGCCGGCGTAAACGAGCGCCGCGGCCAGCGTCACCGCCGAGGCGATCAGGAGCCCCGTCCGCCGCGGGGATGCCGCCGCCGGTCCCGGCGCCGGTGGCACTTCCTGTGCCCCTGGCGTCCTCGCCGGCTCTACCCGTTCCTCGTCCATGCCCATTCCCCTTCCCCGATCTAAAGTCCCCCGAGCGCGTCCGCGTACCGCGCCAATACGTCCCGGGCCGCGGCGGCCCCCGCGGCGGCCGCCTGCATGAGCGGCCCCTGCGCGGCGACCCCCGCGGCACCCGCCGACCGGCAGGCCCTAGCCCGCTCGGGCGTGACGCCCCCGATCGCGAACACGGGCACGGGATCCGCGGCCGCGCACGCGGCGCGCAGGACCTCGAGCCCGAGCGGCTCCCCGCAGGCCGCCTTCGACGGCGTGGCGAAGACCGGGCCCACGACGACGAAGTCCGCGCCGCCCCTGGCCGCCGCCCTCACGTCCTCGACACCGTGGGCGGACTGCCCGACGAGTCGGTTCGGTCCCAGGAGGGACCTCACCGCAGCAACATCGCCCGACGCGGTCACGTGCACTCCCGGAGCTCCCGCGCGTTCCGCCAGCGCCGCGGGCCCGTTGACGAGCCAGACGACCCGCCACCGGTCCAGGACCGGCCGGCAGGCGGCCGCGAGCGCCTCGAGCGCCCCTTCGTCCAGGTCCTTCTCCCGCAGCTGGACGCCCCGCAGGCCCTGCGCCCCGAGGACCTCCAGCGCCTCCGCCAGCGGTCTCCCGCCCAACCGGCTCCGGTCCGTCACCCCGTACAACCGGAACGGAAGGCTGTCTTTACTCAACATACCAGAGGGTCCCGGTCAGGTAGGCGGTCTCGGGCATGGCCGGGTGCGGCGGATGATCGCGCGACGCGCCCCGGACCTCGACCAGACGCGCACGGCGGCTCGCAGAGCGAGCCGCCGCCATCACCAGGGAAGTCAGTCCCGCCGCCCCGACCCAGGGCGTGCACGAGCACGAGTAGAGGAATCCGCCCGGCCCGACGAGCTTGAGCGCGCTCTCGTTCAGGGTCGCGTAGGCCCGGCGCGCCATCCCGGCATGGGCGCGCGCCTTCGCGAACGCCGAAGGATCGAGCACGACGAATCCGAACCGCTCGCCGGCGGCGGACAGCGCGGCCATCGTTTCCCCCGCGTCGCCGTGCAGGAACGCGGCCCTTTCGGCGAGGCCGTTGCGCGCGGCGGCCTCGCGCGCGAGCTCGACGGCGCGCCGCGAGGAGTCGACTCCGGTGAGGGCGACTCCCCCGCCCCGGAGGAGCGAAAGGCCGAAGGCTCCCGTGTAGCAGCAGACGTCCAGGATCCGGCGGCCCGCCCCGAGCGGACGCAGAGCCTCCCAGCTGTCGCGCTGGTCGAGGTAGAACCCGGTCTTCTGGCCGGCGAGGCAGTCGGCAACGAGGTCGAGCCCTCCC